>Ga0247840_10008328_pt1 | contig 13934 bp, 5 predicted proteins | sample LaCruzMarch2015__FD_192404 | JGI IMG/M metagenome (GOLD analysis project Ga0247840, IMG submission 192404) | Freshwater microbial communities from meromictic Lake La Cruz, Castile-La Mancha, Spain - LaCruzMarch2015_17m | ecosystem: Environmental > Aquatic > Freshwater > Lake | place: Spain...
TGGTTCATCATTTACATCTGGAACATCTGGAACAAATGGTGTGGGTGGTTTATCATATACATCAGGAACATCAGGAACAAATGGTGGTGGTGCTGGTATTTCATATACATCTGGAACATCTGGAACAAATGGTGTTGCTGGTTTATCAGCAACATCTGGAACAAATGGGACAGCTGGTGGTACTGTTGGATCTAACACATCTGGAACATCTGGAACAGCTGGAACGAGTGGTGGTGCTGGAACAAGTGGATTAACAGTAAATGGAACATCTGGAACTAGTGGAGCAAATGGAAATGCTGGTTTTATGACAGATACAACATTTTATTTTGATATAGCAACCGATAGATTATTTACACAAGGAATAACTATAGCAACTGGATTAACATTTACTGGACCGGGTTATTCGACATCCAATAATATTTTAAAAACAGATGGATCTGGAGTTGCAACTTGGGTTACACCATCGTCAATCGGGGTGGTAACTGCATCTGGAACAGCAAATTATGTTGCTAAATTTACTAGTTCTACAGCTATAGGAAATTCTATAATTTATGATGATGGTACAAATGTTGGCATTGGAAGTTCTGGTGATACAAAATTACATGTGTATTCAACAACAAATTGTTACATAAAATCAGAAACAAATAATGTTGGTAATGCAGCCGGTTTCCAATTAAAAAATACAGCAGGAACAACATACATTTATAAGAATCCAGCAACAGATGATTTGCATTTTTTGGTTAATTCCATTGATACAATAATAGACACATCAGGTCAAATAACAGCTGCAAACTTCATACTTAGTTCAGATAGATCTGTAAAAACTAACATACAACCAATCAAATTAAATTTAATTGATATTGAATACAAGAAATTTGAGATGATTTCTAATATTGGTGACACAAGATACGGTATAATTGCACAGGATTTGATAAAAATTAAACCGGAATTAGTTACAGGTACAGACGGAAATTATAGAGTTAAATACATAGACTTTTTAATTTATGAAGTGGGTTATCTAAAATCTAAAATTAAAGAATGTAATAGATGGAATTTATTTAATTCAATAAAATTGTTATCATCAAATAGTTTCAAAATATCTGGAATTGATATACAATATTTAATTAAGAAAGGTTTACCGATAAAATATGAAGTATTTAATAATATTTATTATGCGATAATAACAGATTTTTATACAAATGATGGTAATACTGATATATTTATTTATGGTCCATCTATATTAAATACGACAAATGTATATTATGGTAAACCAGAAATGATTCATAATGAAGTATTTACAATTAATGGTAATTACGCCATTTTAAATACAAATACATTATTGAGTGATAACAATAAATATTTCAAATGGTGTGGTTCTGAATCTTATATAGTTAAATTTTCAGCAAAACATAAATTAGATGATGATATAAAAAATCCAACAATTAATATTTATAATGTTACTGATAGTAATATAATTGGAAGTGTTATACCAACAACAAAATGGGTTGATAGTAAAGAAATTAACACAAATTATAAGATTGAATATAATGATGAAATTGATATTAAAATAAGTACAAATTCTGAAAATAAATCATCAGATTTAACAGTTATTGTAACTTTTGTTTCACCATAATTAATTATTCATTTTTGATTTTTTATATATATCAGAAAAACTTCCACTATAAATGAATGAAGGTTTAAGGGAAAAAGGTAAACAATTTGAAGACCATTCAATTAGGCAACAAAAATTAGATTTATCTCACCCATCTTATTTTGATTCGAATTCAGCTGCAACAGTATGGTATGTCAATCAACTTTATTTTTCTGGTGTTACTAGTGGTATAACTAGTGGAACTAACGGAACCAGTGGATCTTCTGGTGTCGATGGTAATTTTTATGGTTCTAGTGGTACGAGTGGTAATGGTACAAGTGGGACATCAGGAACAAGTGGAAGTAGTGGAACATCTGGTGAATCTGGATCTGGTGGTACTTCTGGAAAAACCGGTAGAGATGGAACAAGTGGGAGAACAGGAACATCAGGAACAAGTGGTGGTAGTGGAACATCAGGAACGTCAGGAACATCTGGAACTGCTGGGAGTAGTGGTGTGGATGGTTCATTTTTTGGAACACATGGAACATCTGGAACGAGTGGTGAAACTGGAACATCTGGAACGAGTGGTGAAACCGGAACATCTGGAACAAGTGGTGAAACCGGAACATCTGGATCTTCTGGTTTGGATGGTGATAGATATGCAACTTCATCATTAAATAATTTAACAATTCAAACAGGATTAACATATTTTACAGGTGGCACTGAATTAGCTTATACACCGGGACAAACAGTTATTATATCATATGAAGAAGATATAATGATGCAAGGGGATTTATTTAGTTATAATCCTATAACTGGTGAATTTGTTGTTGATGTTCATTTGATTTTGAGTGGTGGAACTTATAATAATTGGTATATAAATATTAGTGGTGCACCGGGAAAAGCGGGTAGTTCAGGAACATCTGGAAAATCCGGAACTTCCGGAAGTAGTGCAACATCTGGAACGAGTGGAACGAGTGGAACGAGTGGAACGAGTGGAACAGCAGGGATAAGTGGGACATCAGGAACAAGTGGAAGTAGTGCAACAAGTGGAAGTAGTGCAACAAGTGGAAGTAGTGCAACATCAGGAACAAGTGGAAGTGGTGGAAGTAGTGGAACTTCAGCAACGTCGGGAACAAGTGGTAAAGATGGCACATCAGGAACAAGTGGAAAATCAGGAAGTAGTGCAACATCAGGAACAAGTGGAAGTAGTGCAACATCAGGAACAAGTGGAAGTAGTGGAACAAGTGGTAAAGATGGTTCATCAGGAACAAGTGGTAAAGACGGTTCATCAGGAAGTAGTGCAACATCTGGGATAAGTGGAACATCTGGAACATCAGCAACATCTGGAACAAGTGGAAGTTCGGGAACAAGTGGTAAAGACGGAACATCGGGAACAAGTGGTAAAGACGGTTCATCAGGAACAAGTGGTAAAGACGGTTCATCAGGAACAAGTGGTAAAGATGGCACATCAGGTAGTGGTGGAACATCAGGAACCGGTGGAAGTAGTGGAACATCAGGAACCGGTGGAAGTTCAGGAACCAGTGGCAAAGATGGTACATCGGGGACAAGTGGAAAAGACGGGACTTCAGGAACGAGTGGTGAAGATGGAACATCGGGAACGAGTGGTAAAGATGGTACATCAGGAACAAGTGGAAGTAGTGCAACATCAGGAACAAGTGGTGAATCTGGAACAAGTGGAAGTAGTGCTACATCTGGAACAAGTGGAAGTAGTGCTACATCTGGAACAAGTGGAAGTAGTGCTACATCTGGAACAAGTGGAAGTAGTGCTACATCTGGAACAAGTGGAAGTAGTGCTACATCTGGAACAAGTGGTGAATCCGGAACAAGTGGAAGTAGTGCTACATCAGGAACAAGTGGTGAATCCGGAACAAGTGGAAGTTCTGGTGTAGATGGAACAAGTGGAAGTTCTGGTGTAGATGGAACAAGTGGAAGTTCTGGTGTAGATGGAAGTTCTGGTATAGATGGAACAAGTGGAAGTTCTGGTATAGATGGTAGTTCTGGAAGTAGTGGACATGGTTTTACTACGATAACAAATCCTTTGGATAATAGAATTTTAACAAGTTTAGGAACAAATGATACAGCGAATGCCGAAACGAATTTGACATTTGATGGAAATACATTAACTATTTCTGGTTCCGGTGGAACATTACTTTCTGTTCAAGGAAATAACGGAGAATTATTATCTGTATCTGATTCAACAGATGGTAAATTATTTTTGGTGAATAATGATTCAGGAAAAACAATTTTTGAAGTTGATTCCAATTCTGTTATAATTAACGGTGATATATTTTTAAGTGGTTATACAAACGGATTTTTAGAAATTATAAACGGTCAAGTTTATGTACATACAGGTATAACGACAGGATCATCTGGTACTAGTGGTGAAAGTGGAACATCAGGAACAAGTGGAAGTAGTGGAAAAGATGGTGTTATTGGAAGTAGTGGTGAATCTGGAACAAGTGGAACTTCTGGGACTGATGGAACAAGTGGAAGTTCTGGAAAAGATGGTGTTATTGGAAGTAGTGGTGAATCTGGAACAAGTGGAACTTCCGGGACTGACGGGACATCCGGAACAAGTGGAAGTAGTGGAACTTCCGGGACTGACGGAACATCCGGGACAAGTGGAAGTTCTGGAAAAGATGGTGTTATTGGAAGTAGTGGTGAATCTGGAACCAGTGGAAGTAGTGGAACTTCAGGAAGTAGTGGTGAATCTGGAACCAGTGGAAGTGGTGGTGAATCTGGAACCAGTGGAAGTAGTGGAACTTCAGGAACAAGTGGTGAATCTGGAACCAGTGGAAGTAGTGGAACTTCAGGAACAAGTGGAGAATCCGGAACAAGTGGAAGTAGTGCAACATCAGGGACTGACGGGACATCAGGAACAAGTGGAAGTAGTGGAATTTCCGGAACTGACGGGACATCTGGAACAAGTGGAGAATCCGGAACAAGTGGAAGTAGTGGAACTTCCGGCACCGATGGAACATCAGGAACAAGTGGAAGTAGTGGAACTTCAGGGACTGACGGAACATCAGGAACAAGTGGAAGTAGTGGAATTTCCGGAACTGACGGGACATCTGGAACAAGTGGAAGTGGTGGAACTTCAGGGAATGATGGAACATCAGGGACAAGTGGAACTTCAGGAACAAGTGGAAGTAGTGGAACTTCGGGGACTGACGGAACATCAGGAACAAGTGGAAGTGGAACATCAGGAACTGATGGAACATCAGGAAGTAGTGCAACATCAGGAACAAGTGGAAGTAGTGGAACTTCAGGGACTGACGGAACATCAGGAACAAGTGGAAGTAGTGGAACTTCGGGGACTGACGGAACATCAGGAACAAGTGGAAGTAGTGCAACATCAGGAACTTCCGGCACCGATGGGACATCAGGAACAAGTGGTGAATCCGGAACATCAGGAACAAGTGGAAGTAGTGGAACTTCAGGGACTGACGGAACAAGTGGAACTTCCGGCACCGATGGAACATCAGGAACAAGTGGAAGTAGTGCAACATCAGGAACAAGTGGTGAATCCGGAACATCAGGAACAAGTGGAAGTAGTGCAACATCAGGAACAAGTGGAAGTAGTGCAACATCAGGAACAAGTGGTGAATCCGGAACATCAGGAACAAGTGGGAGTAGTGGAACATCTGGCACCGATGGAACATCAGGAACAAGTGGTGAATCCGGAACATCAGGAACAAGTGGAAGTAGTGGAACATCTGGCACCGATGGAACATCAGGAACAAGTGGAAGTAGTGCAACATCAGGAACAAGTGGTGAATCAGGAACATCAGGAAGTAGTGGAACTTCCGGAACTGACGGAACATCAGGAACAAGTGGTGAATCCGGAACATCAGGAACAAGTGGAAGTAGTGGAACTTCCGGAACTGACGGAACATCAGGAACAAGTGGTGAATCCGGAACATCAGGAACAAGTGGGAGTAGTGGAACATCTGGCACCGATGGAACATCAGGAACAAGTGGAAGTAGTGCAACATCAGGAACAAGTGGTGAATCAGGAACATCAGGAACAAGTGGAAGTAGTGGAACTTCTGGGACTGACGGGACATCAGGAACGAGTGGAAGTAGTGCAACATCAGGAACAAGTGGAACATCAGGAACTGACGGAACATCTGGATCATCTTATACAACAACAAGAATTCCTGTCGCTGATATTGATTATACTGTAACAGGAATTACAAATCAAACAATTTCTTACACTAGTTTAACACAGAAAAGAACAATCACTTTACCACCAGCAACTACTTTTGGACAAATTATCGAAGTTAATGATGAAAATGGAAATGTTACATCTACAAATAGATTAAAAATAATATGTGACGGTACAGATTTAATAGCTGGTGAAACTTATAATATTCAAATTTCTAAATATAATAATGTTCAATATAAGAGTGACGGATTAGGTCATTGGTCAATTTTTAATAGAAATCAAAGATTATCAACAGGTATGGTAATAACACCAACTTATGTTGATAATGGAACAGGTGTTACAATTGGAAATACTGGATTATTTAATTTATCAAAAAATGTTGATGGTAGTGGTTTAATTAGAACATATGAAATAACAGGTGGAACTTTTGTTTTAACTGATTTAATGACAAATTATGTTGTTGCTGATTACGATGGTGGTAATCCTTATATTCGTGTTATAACAGATGTTACACTTATTAATGAAACTACCATAATACCATTTTTAACAATTTATAGAGGTGGAACTAGATTACACATTCTACCTTGGAGTAATTTAGGTTTAGCATTAGTTAATAAAATACATCAATCCATTGTTAAAACACAAAGATATAGATTACAAAGTGGTTTATCTCTCGGTGAAGTAGTATCTGGTAGAACAGTAACAGTAACAGAAGGTATAGTTTGGGTCGGAGCAAATAGTTTTACTTTATCATCATTTAATTCATCAACAAATGAATTATTTTTCTTATCACATAATTCTGGTGGTACTTGGAATACACCAACTATTGTTACACAATATAACAATACTCAATATGATGATGGAACAGGACTTCAAAGTTTACTTCCGAATAGATATGCTGTAAACTATATTTATCGTGGTGTTGAAACTGAAGATGAGTGTTATATGGTTTTGGGTAAAGATGATTATACTTTACTCGAAGCTCAAGGAAGTTTACCACCTGATAATTTACCACCATTAATTACATCTCACGCGGTTTTAGTCGGTCGTATTATTGTTGAAAATAGTTCAAATGTTGCATATCAAATAGATAGTATATTCTCGGCTGCGTTTGCTCTATCAACATCAGTTGATCATAATGATTTATCTGGTTTAAATGGAGGGGGGAATAATCAATTTTATCATATTCTTTTAGAACAATGGCAAGCTCTTTCGGGGTTAACTTATATTTCTGGAAATCCATTGTGGATTACAAACTTAACATTAAGTGGTAATACTACTATTGATGGTTCGTTATTCTTAACTGGTGTAACAGACGGATTTTTACAAGTTATTAATGGTCAGGTTGTAGTTTATACAGGTATAACAACCGGTTCATCGGGTACATCCGGAACAAGTGGTGAATCTGGAACATCAGGAACAAGTGGAACATCGGGAACAGGTGGAAGTAGTGGAACTTCTGGATCTAGTGGTGAAGGTTTTTCAACAATAATTAATCCAGCTGATAATAGAATATTAACAAGTTTGGGAACTACTGATACAGCAAACGCTGAATCTGGATTAACATACGATGGTAATACTTTAACTGTAATTGGATCAGGTGGTACAATTCTTACAATACAAGGAAGTAATGGAGAATTATTATCCGTATCAGAAACATCAACAGGTGATTTATTAATAATTAATAATGATTCTGGTGATACAATTTTAAATGTTAATAATAATGGAAATGTTACTTTTAATGGTGATTTTTACCAAAATAGTACATTATATACAGGATTAACTGGAAATACTGTAATTGCAACAATTTTAAAATCGGGTGGGAATGCAGCATTTTTTGATTATTATATTTCAAGTGGAAGTACAATGAGAGCTGGTAATATATCATCTGTTTGGGATGGTACAAATATTCAATATACTGAAACATCAACACAAGATTTAGGTGGTTCAACGAACCATGTATCATTTTCCGTTGATATTTTAAGTACAGATGTTAGACTTCTTGCAGAAATTTTATCTGGAACTTGGAATATTAAAACAGCAATAAAAGTTATATGATAATTATACAAGGAAATTCAACTGTTAAAATACAAGGTGGTTGTTTGTCAATTAATAATAATTTAGGTGGATCTATATTATTATCTGGCACATCAACATCATATTTAACAATAACAAACGACGTGGATTTTCAATTCGAAACTGGTGATTTTACAGTAGAATGGTTTCAATATCAAACAGATAGTAATATGTTTACAAGGCCTTGGTCACAAGGTTCTTGGCCTAGTTCTTCAATATCGGTTTCATTGGAAATGGGTAATTTTTATTATTGGGAAGGTGGTATATTGATAGATCAAGGTTCTATAGGAACATATAAAAATATATGGACTCATTTTGCTATTTCTAGAAGTGGTTCAATAATTAAAACTTTTAAAAATGGTGTTCAATTTGGACCGAATATAACATCTTCTTTTAATTATACTGGAACAGATGATTTATGTATTGGAAATCAAACAGATCATTTAAGTTCAGCAGCATTTGGTGGTAATATGACAAATTTTAGATGGACAAAAGGTACTTCTATTTATACTTCTAATTTTCAAGTTCCAACAAGACCTTTACAATCATTAACGAATACAAAATTATTATTATTATCATCTACAGAATCAACAATTGTAAAAGATTCTAGTTCTTCTAATAAAACCGTAAATTATTCTAATATCAATTGGAGTTCATCAAGTCCATTTTAAGGAAAAAGAATAATTTAATTTAATATATAGATTTATATTCTGAAATTTATTTTGGAAAGTGAAAAAATAAATGATAGGAAAGAATGCATGAATTTGTTGCTAGGAAAGGTCTAGTGATCAAGACAGTTGCATCTGGTACTACTGAAAATCAAATTTTAGTACAAGATTCTGACGGATTGGTTAAATATAGGACCGATTTAGGTTTTTCTGTTACTGGAAATACGAATGGTGATTTCTTAATATGGAGTGGTGGAACATGGACAAGCCAACCGGGTATTATAGGTCAACCTCAAGATGGTACATATACAGATGGTTTATTTACAGAGTGGACATCAGTTACACCAATTGGAACTGCTGTGGACCAAATAAATGAAGTTTTAAAAGGTTTAGCACCACCACCAGCACCGACATTGACATCAACATCAACCGCGGTTGGTGGTACAACTCAAACATCAAATGCTAAAACATCGTTTGGTACAGATAATCAAATATCAGGATATTGGTATAGTGGTTATACAACTGCAACGGTATTATCAACAACTTTCCCATTATCAGCTGGAAATGGAAATGTAACAGGAACATTTGCTAATAATGTGTCAGCACACGCTTATTCATATCCAATTAATTCATTTAATAATTCCGGAATAATAACTATAAGAAGTGTTTATAGTGGAACTACATATTCACATACAGTTAATTTAGATTCATTATCAACTGGTTCAACTTACGTTGCAACAGTTAGTGGAATTACAATTACATTATCTGCAGCTTCATTTTGTAAATTTTCAGATGGTGTAACACCATTTATACAATTTGCATATCGTACAGGAACATGGAGTACGGTAAGTACAAATTTCAATAATGGTTTTAATTATGTAGAAGTTATTTATCAAAGTACTAATATCGGTAATCAAATATTCATGGTTGATAAAGATGCAACTTTAACTACTGTTACAAGTAATACATTCGATACTTTGGTAATGACAGGAAATAAATATTTATCAGGGGTTAAATATTATACCGCTGGTACAGCAAAGTATAACGCAACGATAAATAATGCTTATAAGAACTCTTATTATAATGCCGGTACGATATCATTTACAACAACAAATTGTATAATGTCATCAACAACGATTCCAAATGTAAGTGGGTCTGGTGCAGATTTAAGTACTATTCCATTATCAAATTTAACAGCAACGATTAATGCTACAAGATTATTAAATACATCAATTGATGCAAAAGTAAATCAGGTACTTAGAACATTATCAAGAACATCTACACCAACTAATTCAGCGTTAGCAATAAGTAATATTCTTATGGATGCTGTTGCGGATGGTGCAACAAATACATCAGAACCTTTCGATGGTGAATCTTTCAGAATGAAAAACGTGTCTTATACGACAACATCGGATATTACAAATGTTTCTAATGCTTGGGATAGTACAGTTAGTTTAACTGGTGATACAGGTTTACAATTTTATAATAGTCAATTGGTTTATCCTTCTATCAATTTTAGTACGATAACAAATGGACCAACTGGTAATGTAAATTATACAGGATTATCGGGAGCTAGAACATTTGTAAGAAAATTTTATTTGGGAACTGGTGTATCAAATATGGTGATGGTGATTAGTGGATCTGGGTCTGGAACTTTTAAGTCAACAGCAGATTCAAGTGGAAATTATATATGGATAGAAGCGATGTCGGGTTTAAATCCGGGTCCGGGATTAACATCTTGGAAAGATTGTTTTAGAACTGTTGCTAATGGTGGTTGTTATGCTTCCGCTTATGGTTCTAGTCAAGCTTTTGGTGGAAACTGGGGATTAACTTTTGGAACTGATGGAACAGCTTATAGTAGTGGTTATGTGTTAATTAGAGTAACAACAAATATTACTATAGCAGCAACAACATTAACATTGAATGCGTTTGTATAAAATAAAAAATAATGAATAAGTAAATGCCTTTTGGTTCAAGTGGTGATAATAGAGCGAATGTAGCTTTTAAAAATGTGATGGGTCGTTCCCAAACTAAGGCAGAACATGATCTTGGAAATGAACCGTATGGTATTTTTCCGAATCCATCTTCTGATTATGTTTGGACATCTGTTATTTCTACTAATCGTTTTGTATCAATAACAAATGGAACAGTAATTGAAGTTAATGCAGATTTAACAGTACATCCAAACTCAGCTAGTCATGGTTATTATGCAACTTGGCCAGTAACACCACCATCGGGAACTGATGTTAAAACGGGTAATCCATACGCCTACAACGTTGGATCTCTATTGGGTATTACATCAGGTAGTTTAGTACAAAACGCGGTTCCACCGTCTTATAATGCAAATGCTGGACAAATATCAGAATTTAGTAGTGGTTATACATCACGTTTATATTCCGATGCAGGAATGACAGCAGAAATTGACTTATTAGATGGTAGAAACTGGATATATCAATATCAATCTGGAATTTATTTTCAACAGACAAATCCAGCACCAAATCCTTTAAAAATTAAAGTTTGGGTTTATATAGGTGATACTTTAACTGATACTATTATTGGTTTAAGTGGAATGACACAAATGGGAACATCTGGAACAAGTGGTACTGCTGGGACATCAGGTATTAGTGGCACAAACGGAACCAGTGGAACTTCAGGGGAATCTGGAACATCAGGAACATCAGGAACATCAGGAACATCAGGGACTTCAGGAACATCAGGGACTTCTGGCATTGATGGTACGAGTGGTACATCTGGAATAGATGGAACATCAGGAACTAGTGGAACTTCAGGTACTTCTGGCACATCAGGAACTTCTGGAACATCGGGTTCTTCAGGTGAAACTGGATTAAGTGGTTCATCAGGAACAAGTGGCACATCAGGAGAATCTGGAACCAGTGGAACATCAGGCACATCTGGTAGTTCAGGAACTAGTGGAACATCAGGAACCAGTGGAACATCAGGCACATCAGGGGAGTCAGGGACTAGTGGAACCAGTGGAACATCAGGTTCTTCAGGGACAACAGGAACAAGTGGTACATCTGGATCTTCAGGGACTAGTGGAACATCAGGTTCTTCAGGCACTAGTGGAACATCAGGTACCAGCGGTAAGTCAGGAACTTCAGGAACCAGTGGAACCAATGGGACTAGTGGAACATCAGGTACCAGCGGTAAGTCAGGAACTAGTGGCACATCAGGTTCATCAGGAACTAGTGGTTCAGGTACTTCAGGTAGTTCAGGTTTATCTAATTTCAATTTGGATGGTGGAACTTTTTCGTCTGTATATGGTGGAACTCCAGTTATAAATGGAGGAGGGTTTTAATAAAAATAAATAAAAAATATGGCAGTACAAATACAAATAAGGAGAGGGACAGCAGCTGAAGGATTATCAGTCAATCCTATTTTAGCTGAGGGTGAATTAGGATATGAAAAAGATACAGGTAAATTTAAAATTGGTAATGGTACAAGTACATATTCTGCACTTGGTTACATATTTGATGCTCCAATGGGCATTCAATGGAATCAAAGTACAGATACATATGTTAGGACTGGTAATTTAGCTGGTAAAACATTAGCTGTTGGTGATGCATTCCTTCCTATACATTCCAGAATACGTGGGTGTGTAATGTTAGATTCTGGAGCAGTTAGTTATTATCTAAAATCTACTGATTGGGCATATAAAGAGGATGGAACATCTTCAGTATTAACTGGGGCCGATGGTCAAGTGATGGTTGAAATTCCAAAATTTTATTATAAATATACTGGTTCATCTGATATTCATAACTGGAGTATTTCATCATCCCCCTTATCGGGTTATTCAGTTCATCCAGCATTTATTAAAAATGGAGTAGAAGTTGAAAATAGATATATTGCTGCATATGAAGGAGTATTATATGATACTAGTGGAGCAGCTTATACTAATGGTAATTCTGGGCAAACTAAAGATTTTACTGCATCCACTGGAGATAAATTATCATCGGTATCTGGTAAATTAGCTGTTACTAATGGAACTAGGGCACAATTTAGAACTATAGCTTTTAATAGAGGAACTGGCTGGAGACAACTGGATTGTGATTTAGTTCATGCAATTGAAGTGTTATTTTTAATTGAGTATGGATCATTTTATAGTCAGTCTGTATTTGGATCTGGAATTTCTAATGTTGCTGATTGGAATGCTTATAATAATTACTATCCAATAGTTCCATCTGGAATGGGGAATGGAATTGGTAATGCAACCGGTCAAAATGCTGCAGCTGATTCGGCCACAGCTGCAACAGTAGCTGCAAGTGGATATTCGAAGTATCGTGGAATTGAGAATTTCTTTGGTCATATTTGGAAATTTGTCGATGGAATTAATATAAACTCAAATGTTCCATATATTTCAAATAATAGTTTATCTTGGACTGATGATACTGTTGTCAACTATACACCAATAGGAGTAACACTCGCAGCAACTACTGAATATCAAAAAACATTAGTATATTCCAGTAGAGTAATGTTACCGGCTACAGTTGGGGGTGGAGCTGATTCAAGTCATTATATTACGGACTATTATTGGATAGGCACCGGGTGGCGTGTCGCGATTTTTGGTGGGTCTTCGAATTATGGGTCTTATTGTGGTTTTTGGTGTTGGCTTCTGGATAATGGTTCTGGGTATTCGTATTCGTATATTGGCGCGCGCTTGGCGTTTTGAAAAATGTTGGTGTGAAACACCAACACCTTAAACGCAGTGCTTTAAAAATAGGTTTATAGAGCCCGTCAAAGAAAACAACTACATCTTTAGTGTAGTTTGATGAATTTGACACACAACCTTATATATTAAAATAATTTTTTAATAAATTTTTCAAAAATGGCAAAATATGACTTTATTTTATTTATATATAGATTATACGAAAAAAATAATTTGTATAAAATTGAAAGTAATTAAATACACATATAAATTTAGGATAGAACCAACAGAGGATCAATCAATTCTTCTAGCTAAGCATTTTGGTTCTGTTAGATGGACTTATAATTACTTTTTAAACCAACGAAAAGATGAATACCTAAATAACAAAGCATCACCAACTTATAATAAGCAGGCTGGTTATTTAACCCAATTAAAAAAAGATGATGATAAGCAATGGTTAAAAGAAATAAACTCACAGACACTACAATACTCCCTAAAATGTTTAGAAACGGCATACACAGGATTTTTTGCTGGAAGAGCAAAATTTCCAAGGTTTAAATCAAGGAAATCAAAAAACTCATTTACTATACCCCAATTCGTTTCTGTAAAGAAAGATAAACTCATAGTTCCTTTTTTTCTTGAAGGTATAGAAATGATAATGGAACGAAAAATTAAAGGAACAATCAAAAGAGCAAATATATCAAAAACTCCTACTGGAAAGTACTTTGTCTCAATTTTAAC
>Ga0247840_10008331_pt1 | contig 13932 bp, 16 predicted proteins | sample LaCruzMarch2015__FD_192404 | JGI IMG/M metagenome (GOLD analysis project Ga0247840, IMG submission 192404) | Freshwater microbial communities from meromictic Lake La Cruz, Castile-La Mancha, Spain - LaCruzMarch2015_17m | ecosystem: Environmental > Aquatic > Freshwater > Lake | place: Spain...
CACACGCAAGGCTTATCGCGTTGAGTGAATCAACTTCGCCTATTGATACAACACAACCCTTTTGTCTCATCCTTTCCCATTCGATCTCAAACATTCTTCTAACATTTCTGCCACCTCTGTAGGACTCAGACATGCAGTATTGTGCAGAGACTCCTATCTGGGAAGGGTTGATTTGTGGGTTGAGTGTTGTGTATTTGCCAACCGCCCTCGTGTAAAGAGGGTGTTGTTGTGCTTTTTGGTAGGACATAAGAATGTCGTATCCTACGACGGTGTCACCGTCTAGGGCTACAATTACTCCCATGTCCTCTGCTAATTCCACCATCTCCTCCAGGTCTTGGGCTTTAAACGTAAGAAAACCACGCTCTTGTTTACCTAAGGTATCAATGTGATATCTACATTGGAGTTCCAGTACCTGTCTGAGATGATGCTCTTCTGTTGTCAAAATGAACACCGTACTCATAGCTGAAAGATATTCTACTGATTGTTACGCTATCTGTCAATAGATTACCTGGCGTCGACTTATAAAACTCTTGCATTTCATACCTTGCATTTCATACCTATATATAGTAGTCTATGACAACTAGTGTATTTTACATACGCTCGTAAATTTAAGTATGCCAACTTTAAATCAATTAATTAAGAAGAACCGTTCAAAGCCTCGCAAAAAGAGTAAGGCTATTGCCCTTACTCGTGGTTTTAACACATTGCAAAACAGACCAGTCTTTTATGATTCACCTTTTAAAAGAGGAGTTTGTACAAAGGTTACAACCAAAACACCTAAGAAGCCTAACTCTGCTATCAGAAAGATTGCAAGAGTTCGTCTTACAAACGGTATAGAAGTTACTGCTTACATCCCAGGAATGGGACACAACCTACAAGAGCACTCCGTGGTACTACTACGTGGTGGTCGTGTTAAGGACGTTGGTATTAGATATACCGTTGTTCGCGGAAAGCTAGACTGTGCTGGTGTTGAAAAGCGTAGAAAGCAACGTTCAGCTTACGGCGCAAAGCGCCCAAAGGCAGCTAAGTAATATTAGCCGTCTGGTTTCGGCGGTCTGTTAATTTATGCATGTCATGGATCAATCGGCCAAAATGTACACTCGTACAAAAAATGATTTATAGAGTAAGTTTTTGACGAAGCGGTCAAAAGTCTGAAAAAAGTCTATAAATCGCGTATTATCAATATTATTAAAATTACGTAACTTACAGAAAATGCGAAGAAAATTAAAAAAGAAGGTTGTTATAAAACCTGATATAAAATATAAGTCAGAAGTAGTTTCAAAATTTATAAACTATGTTATGTGGAGTGGTAAGAAAGAGACCGCCTCAAAGATTGTTTATTCATGTTTTGACGCTATTAAGGATTTAGCCAAGACTGAGAACCCATTAGAAATTTTTGAAACAGCTCTTAAAAACTCAGCTCCTCAAGTTGAAGTTAGATCAAGAAGAGTTGGAGGTGCAAACTATCAAGTTCCTAGAGAAGTTAGAGCTGAAAGAAGAGCTTTTCTTTCTATGAAATGGATTATCGATGCAGCTCGTGCAAAAAAGGGAAAGGCTATCCATTTAAAACTAGCAGATGAAATTTTTGCAGCTTCAAAGAATGAAGGAGAAGCAGTAAGAAAGAAAGAGAATACCCACAAGATGGCAGATGCCAACAAGGCCTTTGCTCACTTTGCTTGGTAATTCTAATCGCAAACCCCAAGCAAATTCTCTTTGGGGTTTGTTGATTTATGGTAAACTATATTTATAAAAATAAATTTAAAAAAATAATATATGCAACGTGATTATCCATTAGAGCGAATTAGAAACTTTGGTATCATCGCTCACATTGACGCTGGTAAGACAACAACATCAGAACGTGTTCTTTACTACACAGGAATGAGCCATAAGATTGGTGAAGTTCATGAAGGTGAAGCTGTAACTGACTGGATGGAACAAGAGAAAGAGCGTGGTATTACAATTACCGCAGCTGCTATTACTTGTTTCTGGAATCCAACATACATGGGAACTGACAAGTCTCTTATGCATCGTTTTAACATTATTGACACACCTGGTCACGTAGACTTTACAGTTGAGGTTGAAAGATCACTTAAGGTTCTTGACGGAGGAGTTGTAGTATTTGACGGAGTGGCAGGAGTTGAAGCTCAATCTGAAACAGTTTGGAGACAAGCTGATAAATATCACGTTCCACGTATTTGTTTTATAAACAAGCTAGATAGAATGGGTGCGTCATTTGAGAGATCGTATCAATCAATCTTGGATAGACTAAACAAGAATGCAATCAGAATGCAACTTCCAATTGGAGCAGAAGCTGATTTGGATGGAATGATCGATCTTCTAAAGATGAAGGCTTACAAGTTTGAAGGAGATATGGGAAGTACAGTTACAGAATATGAAATCCCGGCTGACATGGTGGATGAAGCAAAGATGAGAAGACAAGAGCTTGTTGAGAAGTGTGTAGAGTTCGATGAAGATTTGATGAACAGATATCTAGAGGAAGGAGAAGCTGCGGTGTTTACAATTGACGAACTTAAGGCGTCTTTAAGAAAGGGAGTTATCTCAAACAAGGTTTTCCCAGTTTTCACAGGTTCAGCTCTTAAGAACAAAGGAGTTCAATTGGTATTGGATGCCGTTGTTGATTATCTACCATGTCCACTAGATGTTCCTGCAATCAAAGGACTTGACCCTGAGACAAATGAAGAGATTGAAAGACATGCATCAGATGAAGAGCCATTTGCTGCGCTTGCATTCAAATTGCAAACTGACCCATTCGTAGGACAACTTACATTCTTCCGTGTATATTCCGGAACAATTGAAGCTGGTTCATATATTTATAATGCAACAACTGGTAACAAGGAGAGACTTGGACGTATCGTTAGACTTCAAGCTAACAAGAGAGAGGATGTTAAGAAAGTTTTTGCAGGAGAAATTGCAGCAGCTGTTGGTCTTAAGGAAGCAAAAACATCTCACACTTTTTGCGATGAAGCTCATCCAATTTTACTAGATCCTATTAAGTTTGCAGAGCCTGTTGTGTCTCTCCGAATTGAACCTAAGACAAAGGCTGATCAAGAGAAGATGGGTGTTGCTCTTAAGAAACTGGGAGATGAAGATCCAACATTCAGAGTTTCTTCAAACACAGAAACAGGAGATACTGTTATCTCAGGAATGGGTGAACTTCACCTTGAGATTATGGTTGATAGAATGAAGAGAGAGTTCAACGTTGAGGCTAACGTTGGTGCTCCTCAAGTTGCATATAGAGAGACAATTCTTGGAAGTGCAGAGGCAGAACACAAATATGTTAAGCAGTCTGGAGGTAAGGGACAATACGGTCACGTTAAGATTATAATTAAGCACCTAGAACCCCTTGAGGAGGGAGCTAAAATTCCTAAGAACGTTCACAGAACTGCTGACTTTGAATTCATAGATTCAATTAAAGGAGGAGTTATTCCAACAGAATTTATTCCTGCAGTTGAGAAGGGAGTTAAAGAAGCGATGGAGAGAGGTATTGTTGCTGGATTCCCACTAACAAACGTATCATGTGAATTAACTTTTGGATCATATCACGATGTTGACTCATCAGAAATCGCTTACAAGATTGCAGCTTCTCAAGCTTTCCAAGAGGGAGCTAAGCGTGCTCGTCCTGTTATTCTTGAGCCTATAATGAAGGTTGAAGCCCTAACACCTGAGCAATTCATGGGTGACGTTACAGGATCACTTTCATCAAAGAGAGGACAGATTGAAGGAATGGACGATAGACTAGGAGGAATCAAGGTTATCAGAGCGATGGTTCCACTATCAGAAATGTTCGGTTACACAACAGATATCAGATCAATGACACAAGGAAGAGGTTCAGTTACAATGGAATTTGATCACTATGATACAGTTCCAGCAAACGTAGAGAAGACAATTGTTGAGTCAAGGAAATAAAGGATATATCTTGGTTTACATCTAATAAAACAAAACCGCCAAAAATGGCGGTTTTGTTTTTGGTTGTTTAATAGTATAATTTAAGTATTAATAGTTTAAAAAAATAATATGGCACCAGAAGATCCAACAAAAATAATTGTTCCTGATGATGGAGACCATGATGAAGATGATGATATGGCGGACATGAGAAAAGCTTTAGCAATGAGACAGGCAAATATGGCTTCGGCTGGTTTTTCAAAGGAAGCTACGGAAGCAGCTGATAAGCAAGGTGAATACGCCAAGAGAGTTGTTGAAATAGACCAAAGAATGGAAAGTGGAGAGTTATCAGATGAAGATGGGGTCTTAGAGATTGCAAAGGCAAGGAGAGAAATATTGGGAGAGCAACAATAATAATCATTCCAACTTTAAACGAAGATAAGAGAATCGTTGAGTCAAGGAAATAAGAATATATTGCAACAGAGCCGTATTAAGGACTATTCCCTAAAAACGTCTAATACATTCTGACAAAAGCACCCCGAAAGGGGTGTTTTTGTGTGGGCTGATTTTTGGAACATATCTAAACACACACCAAACACATACTATTGAAATATTGGGCATCGAGAGTTAACTTTATAGACGGATGACGTATTTCAATTGTGAGACACGTGTTCCGGATTCAACTTGGAGGAAAACACAATATGCCAAACGAAAGACAACCAATTCAGTTGGAAAGCATAAAGACTGAAGTAGTACCGTGTGAATTTTGCAAAAAATCATACAATGGCCGAGGAAATGACCCTCGTTACTATAATCACACTCCATGCTCTGTCTGCAGGGGTGGCGGTTACTTTTTAGGATAATCACTTATCACATTACGAATTTCTTACATACCAACGCATTTCTCATCCAATCTGGATCGAGGGGTGTATTAATTTACCTGGTTTTATTAGGAAGTTTGCAATATCTTGTTGAAGTTTAAGTTTACTCATGAATCTATGCGGTGTGAATGTATATTAAGGGTGTGGACATTTTGTCCACACCCTTGACGTAGCATTAAATAAATTAAACCACCTTTGTCTAATTTTCCCCATCAAGCATCACCTTCAGTAAAAATATCGTATCACTTTTCAATTTAGCCCTCGCTGAATTTTTCTGAGAATCAGTCAGCAGTTCACCCAGCCCATCTAGTATATGCTTATTGTCCATTGATTCTAACATCTCAATACATTTTTCTAACGTTTGTTTGTAGGTAAGTCCAGATCTTTCTTCAACTATTTTTTTATTTATAGGCCAATTATTTTTGGCAAAATATTGTACATCAAAAATATCTCGGCTAGTCTTGCCAATTCTTTCAATCATCGCCATTAATTTGTGTGCAAACATATCTTCTTGAACCATAACAAGCATGGAAATACCAAGTAATGTTTTTATCTCATACTTTGAACCAAATTGTCTTTTGTTCACTTCTACTTTAATATTCTGAGCCTTTGGATCATGTGAAATAACATTTTTCAAATTTGATTTTTGTATATGCGAATCTGTAATTGCCCCATAATTACTTACAATCTTATTTATTTTTTCAAATACATCTTTCTCTTTTGTTTCATCTAATAAATCAAGATCTAAATCAACAGAATTTCTGGGTAGATTATAAAACATCATAGCAGCAGTACCACCCTTGAATCCCAAATGGGGAGCGATGGAGGTGTCAGAATAAATATCCTTCAGAATTCGAAGTAATATATTTTTATGTTTTGCGTAGTCTAATGTCATAGTGTTGATTAATTAATTATGATTTTGTCTTGTAAATATAAAAAGGAATTATTTGATAACTATTTACTTGTATCTATTTCCTTGCTAATTTGAAGCTTGTAATCTTCGTAATATCTATTAACTGTCTTTTCTAACCTCTTGTTATGGTAGACGGGTAAGATCTCTAAAACCTTATCCCAATTCAAAGTGGCTAAATTATCAAAGTGATAATCCTTGCTGATATATATTCTGTCTAAAAAGGCTCGTTCTCGTGTAGCCATCGCGTATCCATCTTTATGTTCGATCTCAATTGTATTACTTAAAACATAATTCTTCATCCTCACAAATGTAATTTTTTGTTCTCCAATACTAATTTCACGATTTACATACGAAGCAACAAAGATATTGCTATAATATTGAAAATTAACACCCTCTCTGGTTAAGACAGTTTCAAAGCTGATGTAAGAGGGTGTATTGATTCTGGTTGCTAACTCAAAACGGTTATAATTCTTGTCTTTGGCATAAAAACCTCGACGCACTTTGACCAATTTCCCAGCCTTTGCGTATTTGTTTAATCTAAGGCTAATTATATGTTCATCTTCTTCTCCCCACATCAAAGACGCATCCTTTATAGAAAAGATGGTCCTATTAGACCTCAATAATGACTCTAAATATTCACCTTTTATAGCTTTATTATTCATATTGTTACTGGAATATACTTTAAAGGTATACTACAGTAACAATGCTAGCATATTTGCTGAAAATGACAAGTGTTTTGGGTAATATTTAGTGAATATGAGCCAAAAACAGCCGATATTCACTAATTTCTAGTTGGAGGCAGATTATCTTAGCTCTGTTTATTATAAATAAGACAATAGACTTCGGATAACGTTCAAGCAAGGGTGGGTACAATCTGTACTCACCCTTGACTGGTGGTTATAAGTGTTATAGAATATCGGGCGTAGTAGCACAGGCTGGCTAGTTGCCGGCAAAACCAGAAAAATAGAAAGTTTCTCTATGAGAACTAAAAGAACAGCGTTTGATAGCAGTTTGCGTGAAATAGGACAAGAACTTGTACGGAGGATGACAGGGAAACCACCTGAAACATTCGGCCGTGACTATAGAGTTGAAGGAGAAATCCGGTTTTGGATCAATTGTTATTTGGATGAGGCTGATACTTTTGATGTGGCACCGCTAAAATCAGCTATATTGGAGATTGATCGTCAATTTCCGTGGCTGGATGAAGCAATTCCCCATAATCCGTACAAGAGCATTCGTTACATCAGCGAGGGGCAGGTCTTGACTCACAGAAATAACCCGCCCAATAGAACAGTTTTCTGCTATTTCAAGCTTTTGCCGTATCGCTCAATGCGCAGGAATCAGGTCCATGGATACGAAAGGTGTCTGTTTAATATTGGCCAGAAACTGGCTGAGATGGGGATAATTGATGTCATTGAGGTTGAGGTATTACCACACTGGCACTCGATCAGAACCTTCAAATCCTAAACCAACCGCTCCAAAAGGCCGTCCGCCTCTGGGGCGGTCTTTTGTATAAAGCAATTAAGGTATATAGCAGTAACAGGTGGAGGCCGATTCGTATTGACAAACCCCCACCTTCTGATATTATCCAGTATGACGCCAACCGGCGGTTTTTTATCCCAACTCTTCTTTTTGATTTAAGGCAAGTATTAAGAATCAAACATAATAAAGCTATTTACAAGGAGAAGCACTGGGGATGAAATTTAAGAAAATTTATTAATTTTAATTTTTATTAATTAGTAAATATTGGGCTTGCGGAGATATCCGCGCCTTATGGAGATATCCATAAATAAAGCCCTGTATTTATATAATTATCAACAAATATATGGCAGTAGAAGCTTTTGATCGTTCAAAACCTCACTTAAACGTAGGTACAATTGGTCACGTTGATCACGGAAAGACTACATTAACAGCTGCAATACTTAATGTTCTTCACAGAGCAGGTATGCAGGCAACAATCAAGGATGTTAGTGAAATTGACAAAGCCCCAGAAGAGAAGGCTCGTGGTATTACAATTTCATTGTCACACAGTGAATATACAACAAATGTAAGACACTATGCTCACATTGATGCCCCAGGTCACGCCGACTACATCAAGAACATGATTACTGGTGCCGCTCAAATGGACGGTGCAATCTTGGTAGTTGCTGCAACAGACGGACCAATGCCACAAACACGTGAGCACGTTCTTCTTGCAAAGCAAGTTGGAGTTCCAAAGATTATAGTATTCATGAACAAGTGTGACATGGTAGATGATGCAGACATGCTTGATCTAGTTGAGGCAGAAATTAGAGAGTTGCTAGAAAAGAATGGATTTGATGCAAACGCTCCAATTATCAGAGGTTCAGCGCTTAAGGCACTTGAAGCTCCTGATAATACAGATGAGTGGTCAAAGAAAGTTCTAGAACTTGCAGAGGCACTTGACACATATCTTCCACAACCAGTAAGAGAGACTGACAAGCCATTCCTTATGCCTATTGAGGACATCTTCTCAATTGAAGGAAGAGGAACAGTGGTAACAGGAAAGATTGAAAAAGGTATGGTTAAAATTGGTGAAGAAGTAGAAATCGTTGGAATCAAAGATACTCAAAAGACAGTTGTTACAGGAATTGAAATGTTCAACAAGCAACTAACAGAGGGTATGGCTGGAGACAACGCTGGTATTCTTCTTAGATCCGTTAAGAAAGATGATCTTACAAGAGGTCAAGTTCTTTCAAAGCCAGGTTCAGTTAAGCCACACACAGATTTTGAAGCAGAAGTCTATATCCTTAAGAAGGAAGAAGGCGGTCGACACACTCCATTCTTCTCAGGTTACAAGCCACAGTTCTACGTACGTACAACTGACGTTACAGGAGAGGTTACATTAAAAGAAGGTGTAGACATGGTTATGCCAGGTGACACAGTTACATTCAAAGTTAAATTGGTAGCCCCAATTGCGCTTGAAGATAATACAAGATTCGCTATTCGCGAGGGAGGTAGAACTGTAGGAGCCGGAGTTGTAACTAAGATCAACGCCTAACTTTTAGGTAACGGAAGATTGAATTTTACTCAGAAAACATTAAAAAAAACGCCATTATGGCAACAAAAGAAGCACATAAAAAGAAAACTGCAAAAGAAGATAGCGTATCAAGATTACGTATTCGTGTTCGCGCATACGAGTCAAAAATCATTGATGCATCCATTAAACAAATTATGGATACAGCTCTAAGATTTGATGCTACTATCGTAGGTCCTATTCCTCTTCCAACAGAAATCAAGAAGTATACAGTAAATCGTTCATCGTTTATTTTCAAAAATTCACGTGAGCAATTTGAGATGAGAATACATAAGCGTTTGATTGATATAATCAATCCAAATGCAAAGGTAATTGAAGCTCTGACTAACTTGAGTCTGCCATCAGGAGTGAATATTGACGTAAAAATGATGTAGTTAAACTTTCTTCAGTGAATTCCTAAAAACTACCATGAAATTTATTCTCGGAACAAAACAGAATATGACCCAGCTTTTCGACGAAGAAGGCAGAGTTCATCCTGTGACAGTTCTTAAAACCTCTCCGATGGTTGTAACGCAAGTTAAGACCGAAGGTAAAGATGGTTATGATGCTGTTCAAGTTGGATTTGGGACAAGAAGTCCTCGTCGTATAAACAAGGCACAAAAAGGGCAAATGAAGGATCTCGGCAGTTTCCAATACCTAAGAGAAATTTCTGGTGTAAAGGACTCATCAATTGGTGAGAACATTAATCCAGAACTTACTCCTGGGGATAAAGTGGAGGTGTCAGCTATTTCAAAATCAAAGGGATTTCAGGGTGTTGTAAAACGCCATGGATTTCACGGTGGACCACGTTCTCACGGTCAAAAACACAGTGAGCGCGAGCCAGGTTCTATCGGCGCCGGCGGATACCAACGCGTATTTAAAGGTACACGTATGGCAGGACGCATGGGCGGTGATAGAGTAACCGTTAAGAATCTAACTGTTATTTCTTACGATAAAACAACAGGGGAATTATGCATCAGGGGTGCAATCCCAGGTCGAAGAGGCACATTAGTAGAAGTGCGCGCCTAGCACAATTATCTTAAACCTTAAATTAAATTTATGGCACAAACATCAAAACAAGCAGCTGCAAAGAAAGCCCCAAAGGCTCCAAAAGTAGTGAAAGCTAAAAAAGAAAAAGTAGAAGTTTCTCTAGAAGGAACAATCTACGATGTGGGAGGTAATAGCGCAGGCAAAGTAGCTCTTCCAAAAGAAATCTTCGGAATTCCTTGGAATGGTGATCTTGTTGCACAAGTTGTAAACTCGATACAGTCATCTGCAAGACAACCTGTAGCACATACAAAAGATAGATCAGAAGTTGCCGGTGGTGGTAAAAAGCCATGGAAACAAAAGGGAACAGGACGTGCTCGTCACGGTTCATCTCGTTCTCCTATCTGGGTAGGTGGAGGTGTTGCTCACGGACCTCGTAACGAGAAAGATTACGACAGAAAGGTAAACAAGAAAATGAAAGCTAAGGCACTATTTACAATTCTTTCCGCAAAGTGGAGAGATGGTGAGATCCTCTTCGTAAAAAATCTTGAACTAGTTGAACCTAAGACAAAGCTAGCAATAGCTATGATCGATAGACTCTCAAAAGTTACAGGCTTTGATAAGCTAGCAACAAAAAACAAAAATGCTGCTCTTATCACAGTTCCTGCACTTGAAGAGAATGTAAAGAGAGGGTTCTCTAACCTAAAGAGTATGGAGGTTTCAGAGCTTAGAAATATTAATCCAATTGCGCTTCTTCAATATAAGTACTTGGTCATTGCTTCACCTGAAGATGCGTTTGTTACTCTTACTTCAAAAATAAAGTAACCAACATAATATCAAATATATGACAAAGATATCAATACAGAAGCATCAATTGGAAGTTATAAAGAGCCCTCGTATTACTGAGAAGGCAACTGTAAAGGCAGGTGAAAACCAATACGTCTTTGAAGTTACTGACAGGTCTACAAAGGCATCTATTGCAAAAGCTATTGAAGCACTTTATAAGGTAAAACCTGTTAAAGTTAACATAGTGAACATTCCTGCAAAAACAGTGTTTGTTCGTGGAAAGGTCGGCAAGAAAAGCGCTATTAAGAAAGCTTATGTTTTCTTAAAGAAGGGCGACAAGATAGACTTAGCATAATCAGCGTGATACGCAAAGTAAAATAAATATATGAAAAGATTTAAACCAACAAGCCCCTCACGCCGAAACATGGCTATAGTCAACTATGCTCAGATTCTTACTACTGACGAACCATATAAGCCCCTTACAAACGGGTTTAAGCGTGGATCAGGACGTAATAACACTGGACGTATTACAACTAGACACAAAGGAGGAGGTCACAAAAGACTGTATAGACAGATTGACTTCAAGTATGACAAAAAAGATATTCCTGCAAAGATAGACACAATTGAATATGATCCAAATCGTACTTCATTTATTTCTCTCGTAACTTATGCCGATGGTGAAAAGCGTTATGTTGTTCTACCAAAGACACTTAAAGTTGGAGATAAGTTTATCGTAGGCGAGAAGGTTGAAGTAAAGCCAGGTAACAGACTTCCATTAAAGAACATTCCTGTTGGAACATTCATTTACAATGTGGAATTGAAATTTGAAGGAGGTGCCAAGCTTGTCCGAAGTGCTGGATCTTTTGCTGAAGTGATTGCTCATGACGGGGGCTATGCTCTTGTTAAGATGCCATCAACTGAAGTTAGAAAGATTCTAGAAACTGCATGGGCTTCAATTGGAGAAGTATCAAATGATGAGAATCGTTTGCAAAATATTGGAAAGGCTGGAGCAAGTAGACACCGTGGTATCAGGCCAACAGTTAGAGGTACCGCTATGAACCCAGTTGATCACCCACACGGAGGAGGAGAAGGTAGACAAGGAAGAGGACGCAGACGCGCAATTTCTATCTACGGTAAGCCAACCGGAAAGGGACAAAAATCAAGACGCGCAAAGAAGTATTCAAACAAACATATTGTTTCAAGAAGAAAGGTTGGAAAGAGGAGGTAATCTTCAATTCAAATCTGACTTTAGAGCAAATCTTACACAAAACCCCGCAGAAGTGCGGGGTTTTGTATTGATTATCTTTGATTGTTTGCGTATAATTTAATCTAAAATGAATATGAAAAACAACAAAAAGATTATTACGGTTCTAGTAATTTTGCTGGGGCTGTTAGTGGGTATTCTAGGTTTATACTTTTATATAAGTGCAAATTCAAAATCCGGCATTGTAGATTTAAAAAATTTTGAAAATAAAAATGATTGGCAACAATATATAAATAAACAATATGGTTTTTCATTCAAATACCCAAAGGACTTCACACTTGTAGATGGTGTCTTGATAAAAATAGAAGGAACGTCTAGAGAGCGATTAGCAATATTTCAAAAAATAAATAAAAAATCTAGTATAAATTTATTTTTTGAAGAACAAAAACCAGATATAAATGCAAAAACTGATTCTATCTCAATTGTCGGAGAAATAAAAACAGAACAAGTTGCAGTTGGAACGGAGATGGGGATACTTTCTATGGTTGACAGTAATAATGTGCGTTACGGATATAGTGGCGGGTGGGGGTATAAAGTAAAAATTCCGTTGAAAGATAATGGACTTGAAATAGCTTTTTTGTCTACTGGTGATGACACTTTCTTTAATAACAGAGTATTGATCAGTCAAATTCTATCAACTTTCGAATTTGTAAAATAAAACAATAGGTAACAATTAATATATATGGATTAGGTTAGATATTTTTTGCCGACTGCCAAATTATTTCAAACTTACCCCTCTTATAATGTGCCCTTTTTTGTATGATTGATCATCGTCTTATAGTGTTATTTTATGTGTGGTAATGTGGTTATATTCCATAATCAGTTATATGATACTAATTGTGTTTATGTCGACAAAATATCGAGTAAGATATCAAAGACTAATTTTAAACTTCGTTTCATTCGCCTAGAGGTATATTTGACTTAAGTAGAAGTAGGTAAAAGCTCAAGAGGTTATAGGTGTATATTTCCATGACAGAGCGAGGTGAGCATAGGATTGATGCGGTTGAGTTGGATGACTAGCAGGGGTATAATAAAAATATTGATTATTTTATTAACTAACTATCATAGATATGTATGAAAAAAGTCTATTTACTTCATGGTGTCGCAGTAGTGATTTTGATCTTATGGTTTGTCACCGCTGATTTTGCGACTCCTTCATCAAGATTTGACCAGATTATTACTCAACTGAACGGTGGAAAATGTACTTATGAAATTAAAACGGAAGGAGATATCGCAAAACGAGGTCTATTTTCTGGTTTTATTCGGAGAAGTGATTCTGAAAGATGTGTTATTGATGCTGTAAATATTTTAACTACCATGCAAGAAGACGGTGATGTTGTTCAACCTCTAATTATTGCACTACAAAAATATAGAAATGTTGATTCAGGTGATGGAATTATCCCTATCAGGTCTGAGATTGCCAGCGTGCTTGGTAGACTGGAGGACAAAAGAGCTCTAACTCCCCTGAATGACATTTTACTAACTGATGACCTTACTGTGTTATCAGATTCCGCTTCAGGAAGGTCGGCTTACAAAAAACAAACTTCTTTCCCAGCTGTGAAAGAAGCAATAAAAACAATCAATGAAGCAAATAAATAAAAAGATGTTATATGGTCTATTTAGTCAGAAGATTAGCGCGAACTTTATTTTTTCATATATTTTTTTCTTGATATGTATGTCGCTTGATTTTTATATTACCAATATTAGTTCAAATGGCGATTGGATGATGGAAGGAAACGCAATAGCTCGTCTTTGGTGGCAAATTATGGGACCATTTCGATTTATTGAGATACCAATTTGGATCGTTCTCGTCTTTGGTATGACCTATTTATTAAGTACGCGGAGTAAATTTTTAGCTTTGCTCTGTCTAAACATCCTTGCTTTTAATCATTTTTTTGGATTCATAACATGGTTACCTTATGGAACACTTAATTTGTTAAATATTGTAATTCGCTGGTCATCAGTTTATCCCATTGGACTCATGAGTGCTCTTGTTGGCTTTCCTTTAACTATCGTCCAGATTTATATTAGGTCAAGAGATAGCAAGTAAATAATGATGGTTTCTGTTGACCCATGTCGGTCTTAATATACAAAACCCCGCAAAAGTGCGGGGTTTTGTGTTGTCTAGTAAAACAGAAAGCCCGCCCCTTGGCAGGGGCGAACC
>Ga0247840_10008332_pt1 | contig 13932 bp, 20 predicted proteins | sample LaCruzMarch2015__FD_192404 | JGI IMG/M metagenome (GOLD analysis project Ga0247840, IMG submission 192404) | Freshwater microbial communities from meromictic Lake La Cruz, Castile-La Mancha, Spain - LaCruzMarch2015_17m | ecosystem: Environmental > Aquatic > Freshwater > Lake | place: Spain...
GGAGTGCAGGACGGGGCTCGGCAAAAAGTGTGACGGCCTCGGGGTTGTCCGCGATACCGCCGAGCGGGCACGAGATCGGGCCGAGAGTTACGTGCGCATCCTTCAGGCGCGCATCAACCTCCTCGGCCCGGAGAAGGAAGAGGCCGGTGGGTACGCCCACGCGGGCCGTGTGTGGGCTGCCATGATGGGTGGCTCTGAGGATCGGGCCACGTCGGTCCTGATCCTCGCCATGCCGATTGTGACCACGCTGCTGTGCGAGTTGGCCACGATCGTCTTCCTCGGCCTTGGCTTCGGACCGCACCGCAGGGTGCCGGTCCCGGTTGAGACCCTCAAGCCCGAGCCGGGACCGGTGAAACGGACCCGGAAGACCAAGCATAAGGAGGTCGCCGACTTCGCGAAAGCGTTCGAGGCCCGCCACGGCCGCAAGCCGGGGTGGAGCGAGACACGGGCGGCCGGATTCTCCGCCGCTACGGCCTCGCGCGGACTGAGACAGGCACGCTAACTGAGAACCCCGCCCGGGCGACCGTGGCGGGGTTTTTGCGTTTCAGTCCTGTGGTCCGGGCGGCAAGGTCTCTTTCCGGAACGGCCATGCCGCTTCCGCGAGCGTCAATCCGTCTTCGATGTGAGCGAGCCACAGATCGTACGTCCCTCTGCTCGGGATGGATCGACGATCCGACGTCTCTTCGATGGCCTGCCGCCACGACAACGCCACGAGGCGCATGCGGTCGACGGCGGCACGCAGCCGATCCCGCTCCTCTTCGAAGGCGGCCACGAGATCGCGCGCCTCACACAGCAGATCAAACTCGTCATCGGCGCCCACGAAGCCCAGCCGAGCGCTGCCCTCGGTGACATCGCGAAGTTTGTCCAAGGTCGTGCGCATCAGCTTACCTTTTGCTCTCGAATCATCCGCGCCAGATCCTTGCACGCGTGCCCGATGCTGGCGTGCGCGTGACCAGCCACCGCCAGCGACTCCGATTTGAGAACATCCCGCGCGAGCGTCGCTTGATGCGCCGAACCGTTGAGGATCGGATCGCACAGGATCGTGTCGTGCGACATCCGGAAGTTCTCGTCGGACCACAGCTTCGCGAGCTTGGCCGCCGTCTCGAGGCCGCGATTGTAGGCCCGGCGCTCCCGCTCAGTCACGGCCGGTACTCCCAAACCCGCCCTCGCCGCGCGCCGTTGCAGACACGGCCGACACCTCGACGACGTGCATGCGGTGGACCGGAGCAATCACCAACTGCGCAATCCTCTCACCCCGTCTGATCGTGTAAGGGTCGGGCCCGTGGTTGATGAGAATCACCATGACTTGCCCCCTGAAATCACTATCAATCGTGCCCGGCGTGTTGAGCACCGTGATCCCGTGGTTGCGGGAGAGACCCGAACGGGGGCGGATCTGCCCCTCGTAGCCGGCAGGGATCTCGATGACGAGCCCAGTGCCCACGAGCGCCGTCGCGCCGACCGCAAGCGACGCGTCGTGGGCCGCCGCCAAGTCGAGCCCCGCCGCGCCGGCGGTTTGATACGCCGGCAGCGGGAGGTCGAGGTTGTTCGGCAACCGTCTGATCCTAAGTTCCATGGCTCACGATCTGCGCGCGCTGGATGCCGTCGGCTTAAGCCGACGGAGGAAAGCGCGCCCTTTCTTTCGGTTGATGGGTTGAAACTTAAAGTGAACATCTCCATACTTGACGACATGAAGCTCGTTGCCAACATCCAACTCAAGCCGACTACGGAGCAGTTCGACCTGCTCCGGCTGACGCTTGAACGGTGCAACGCGGCGTGTACTTGGCTTTCGCAGAAGGGGTTCGAAGCTGGCATTGTCCGGCAGTACGACCTTCAAAAGCTGGTCTACCGTGACATCCGAGAACGGTTCGACCTGACGGCGCAGGCGGCAATTCGCTGTATCGCAAAAGTGGCTGACGCCTACACCACGCAGACCGCGAACGGTCGCGAGGGCGTCTGCGCCTTCCGCAAGCATGCCGCCCAGCCCTACGACGACCGCATCTTCCGGTTCTTGTCCGACGACATGGTTTCGATCTGGACGATAGCCGGTCGGCAGAAGATTTCGTTCGTCTGCGGAGAGCGGCAGCGCAAGCTCCTCGCCTACCGCAAGGGCGAAGTCGACCTCTGCTTCATCAAGGGCAAGTGGTATCTCGCCTGCGTCTGCGATATTCCCGACCCGGATGAGATCGACGTCGAAGGTATCCTCGGTGTCGACTTCGGCATCGTGAACCTCGCCTTCGACAGCGAGGGTCGCGCCTACACCGGAGACGCGGTCGAGGCGTTCCGCCGCAAGATGGCGAAGCGCAAGGCTGGGCTCCAGAAGCGCGGCACCAAGGCCGCCAAACGTCGACTGAAGAAGCTGGCTCGAAAGGAGGCCCGGTTCCGAGCCCACGTCAACCACTGCATCTCCAAGGAGATTGTTGCGAACGCTGAACGCTCCCGCCTTGCGATTGCGATCGAAGATCTGACGCACATCTGCAAGCGGGTTAAGGCCCCGAGAGCCGATCGCAACCGTCGCCACAGCTGGTCTTTCGCACAGCTCCGCCAGTTCCTGACCTACAAGGCCAGGATGAGCGGTGTTCCGCTGATTGCGATCAATCCCGCCTACACGAGCCAAGCGTGCCCGTGCTGCGGAGTGATTGATCGTGCGAACCGGCCAACTCAAGCGTCATTCTCCTGCGTCAGTTGCGGCCACACAGAGGCCGCTGATTTCGTTGCTGCGAAGAACATCTCGTCCTTCGCAAGGGCCGCTGTAACCCGGCCCCAAGTTCTCGGCTCGCACTAGCGAACCAGGGAAAAGCCGCCGACTTCAGTCGGCGGATCGGTTACTCCGCCGCTTGCTGCTGGCGCAGCCACGCCCGCGGGATGCTCTGGATCTTGCCCCCGGTGTAGAGGTCCAGGCGCGAGGCAATCTCGACGGCGCGCTCCGCCGATTGCCCGGCGTGCATAGCGCCGAGGGCGTAGTGGGACCCCGAGCCCCACGCCTGGGGAGACTCCCACTCCTGGGGGTATGGGCTATCGTGGTTCACGGACCGGACTCCGGTCCCGTCGACGATGATCAGAGTCCACGAACCGTCCTTCGGGGGCATCGGCTGGAGTCCCGGCTTGGCCCCTGCCTCCCACCAGTCGATGATCTGGGGGGCCATGTACCCCTCGCCGGTCACCGCGTAGACACAGCGATGCCCGTTGTGGTCCCGGTAGTGCAGCTTCTGGGTGGACCATCCGACCGGCTCCGAGCCCGTCGTGCGGAGTCCATCGGCCGATATCATCGTGTCGTCGACGGCGATCGTGGTCATTGCTCAATCCCCTGTGTGCGGCGCGTCGACCCCGCGTCGACGGCGTAGATGTAAAGAAGGCGAGCGGCGAGGCACTTGAGCGCCATGATCGCCGCGCCCCTCAGAGTCGGCTCGTGGTTCAGGGTGGGGATCCAGCTCCGCGCCACCGTGGCCGGCGGCGGGAGGGTGTCCATGCCCTCGGAGCGGATCTCGAGCACCAGAAGTTTGAGGGCGCGCTGCTCGACGTGAGTCAACTTCGCGACGACCATCTGGAAGCGGGTGTAGCGAGCCTGATCCCGCTCAGCGACGCCGCCAGTTCGGGCGCCCTGCCCACCTCCCGACGTGCCGCCGTAGTTCATGGTGAGCCGGTGGGCACTGGCCGACTCGGCGTCCGCCGTCACCTGGGCGAAGATGTCCCGCTCCTCCTGGCTGAAATGGGTAGCGTAAACTTCGATCACCCGTTTCGGGCGATGACGGTTCAAGGGTTTGACCGGGCCGGCGCCGGGGATCATGACCTCCTCGGCCCATCCCAAGGGGTAGCGGGCCCGCATCTCTGGGGTCGGCTCCGACGGGAACACCTTGGGCTTGGTCGGTCTATGCGCCAGCGGATTGGCCTGCACCTCGAGGGAGGCGCGGCGCTCGCGGACCAGGGCCCGGACTCCCGCTTCCATGACGGTGCGCAGGGTGTCCGGATCACAGGTCTGTGCTGGGTCTATGGGATCGGGGAACGCCCCGGCGCGCGCCTTCTTACGATGGGCGCGCTGCGCCTGAACCGGTGCTGCGAGTTTGGTCACGATAGCCCCCTCTGCCGTATCCAATGGAACAGGCGTGCCCGCCCGTCTCTCACGTCTGCCAACGCCCGCACCTGTATGCGCGCCAGATCGAGGACCAGCGCCGCCTCTTCCCCGGCCCGGGTCACGCGATCCATCAAGCCGCCACCTCGTCGAACTTCCCGACCTCGTGCCCCCATGCCTCGAACCCCGGCCGGTGGGCCCGCGAGAACAGGTCGGCGTAACGGCCTGTCGGCACCATCTGGCGCGCGAGGTCGTAGGCTGCCTCCGGTTTGCGCGAGTGCTCCCGCACCGGGGCCATAAACACTGAGCGGATCGACCGCGACCCGATTTTCGGCCGGCCGAACGCCCCTAGCAAAACGATTTCGTGAGCGTTGCGCGCCACGTACCCCGTGCCGAACGCCAGCTTGCCGGTCGCCGTCGTCTTCACCCAGGTCAGGTTGGTGACGTAGCGGGCGCCCCAGCCCTTCAGGATCGCGATCTGCTGGTCGAGCAGCGGCGCGGTCGCCCAGCACCAGACCATGCAGTCGGCCGCCGCGAGATCGCGCACAGGCAGCGCCGCGATGTCGGCCATCGTCATGCAGCCGTAGTGGTTTTGCGCGCTCTTGCCCCAGCCCTTGGGCGAGTAGGTTCGAAACGTCCAGGGCGGGTCGACGACGATCAGGCTATACGCCCGAGGTTCCAGCGCGCCCCACGGCCACGCTGAGGGAAATTCGACGGAATTTCCCCCACCTGTAAAATCAAGGCTCACGGGCTCACCCCGCCGCCCGATCCCGCCGGCACCTTGCCCCTCCACAAGGGCAGTCCGCACACCTTGGCGACGAGCATCTCGTCGTAGCCCGTCCGCTGGACGATGGCCTCAACGGACCACTGCAAGCGGCGCAGGCGCTGGATCTCCTCGACCGCCGTGGGCGTGACCATGACCGGCGCAACCTCGGCCGGCAGTTTCGGGGGTGGCAGCAGGCGCCGCACCGTCGGGGGTGCCATGAAGATCGCCGGCAGCAGGGGTTCCTGGCAGACGACCGCGACTTCGTCGACGATCGCCTCGAGCCTGGGCTCGGTCTTGATGCGCTCCGAGATCGCGGCAGCCGCGTGGATCACGGTTGAGTTGTTCCGCGCGATGGCCCGGCCGATTTCCGACGCGCCGTAGCCGTACAGGTCACGCGCAACGAAGCACAGGATCTGGCGCACATGGGCATAATCTTTGCGCATCGAGACCGCAGTGATGACCTTGTCTGGGAGCAGGAAAAACCGAGGAGTCTGGCGGACGATGTGGGTGAGGGTCGGCTTGTCGGACATCACGCGATCTCCTGCGTTTCAAGGTACTCGATCTCGGCATTGATCTCGGCGAGAGCGGCTTCGGCGTCTTCCTTGTGCGGCCAAACGCGACAGATCGCGGCCAGCGCGTTGGCGCGACGCTCGCTCAGTCCGAACGCCTCGGCCACCGCCTTGGGCTGGTAGCCGTCGGGCACGGAATGACGTGGGACCAGACGACCAGGTCGGACGTCGAGGTCGTTCGGCGAGGCGACGGCGAACTTCAGGTACTCCCGGCACTTCAACAGATCGGCGATCTCGTCGTCCTTCCGGCCGGCCCGGAGGATGTATTTGACGGCGGTCCCCAACTCCCACCCCAGGCACCACGACTGGATGACGTGGCGGGCCTCGATCCCGCCGGCGATGTAGTGCGAGGGGCGCTCGATGATGTTGGCGCCATCCTCCAGGCGCTGAATGAACACCTGACTCGCCTCGTACAGTTGATTGACCTGCGGCATGCTTGATCCTTTCTTCGCTCTGTTCAGACGCCGTGACCGATAAAGCTATATTTGGCCGACGCGATCAGGTAGCGCATGCGGACGATACCCGGCCGACCCATGGTCATGTGATCCTTCGACTTGGCAATCTTGATGTAGACGTCCTGCTTCGACTTGTCGGGCCGGTGAACGATGATCCCGTGGTCTGCCTTGTTGTTCCATGCGGCCGAGCCGGCGATGCAGTAGAGATCAAGATCCGCAATTTCCTTCACGCGCCCACCCTCCTTTGACGGATGGGCGACGATGAAGATGATCATCTGGTAGGCGCGAGACAGCCGCTTGATCCGGCGTAGGGCGTCGTTGGTGTAGACCGCCTCGCTCTGCGTGCGGTCCCAGATATGCTCGAGCTCGTTCCACGGATCGATGATCGCCCACCGGCAGCCGTGCCTCGTGCGCGCTTCGCGGAGCGTCGACTGCAGCCACTCGAGGTTGTAGTCGACATCGAGATCGATGTTCTGCTCGGGCTCAATCGTGCGGAAGTATTGGTCGACCCACTCCTGGGCCCGCTGTCGACTGTCCTTGCAGGAGGGAACCTGGGACATCGCATAGCGCACCAGGGTGTCACGCACCCGGCTCGACCGGTCCTCGAACTGCAAGATCGCACCCGGCAGCCCGTGGTAGTTGGCGAGGTTGGCACCAAACACCGCGGCGAACTCCGACTTGCCCGACCCCGGCTCGCCGGTCACCACGATCAGTTCAGGCGCCATGACGTTGAGCTTGATGGGATCGTCATCGAGTCCCTGGAAGCCACTCCCATAAACCTCGCCAGTGCCGACGTGGGGCAGATCGGAAAACCGCACGAGCCGGTTCGGCACCATCGGTTTGGCATTGGCAATCACTTCCGCCAGCGCTTCCGGACCGTGCTTGACCAGCACGTCGTTGGCGTCCTTGCACCCGTCGGGATAGGTGACGAACTCGCAGCGCCAGCGCTGGAGCCGCACCGCGAGTTCCTCGCGCAGGACGCGGCCTTTCTTGTCGCCGTCCACCGCCAGAATGAACCGGTCGAACTGCGCGATGGCCGGCTTTAGTCCATCGTCACCCCACAACCAAGAGAACGCCTTGTCGTTCTCGATGACCACACGGTCATCGCCCACTTTCTCGAGCTGCGCGCCGTCCGGGACAGACACGACGTTCGGCACACCGACGGCGACAAGCGACAGCGCGTCAATCTCGCCCTCGCAGATCACGAGCGGAGACGACAGATCGGGATCCGTCTCGATCCGATCCTCGAGAAACAGACACGTGTCGGTCTTTGCCGGCACACGGTAGAACGACTTGTCGCTCTGGTCCTCGCGCCGCGCCTTGACGTACTGCAACCGACCGTTCCGCCGGTACTCGAACGCCGGCCAGCCGTGCATCGTCACCACCCCGCACTGGGCTGCGATCTCCGCCGGAATGCGCCGCGCGCTTTCCAGCCACTCGACGGTTTTCGGCTCGAGATGAGGGTCTTGCATTGTCGCCGTCCTTGATGAAACCGTGAAATTTGTGACCGCAGCGCACGCAGAACCCAGAGACGCGGTCGTGATCGATCCAAACCCGGAGCACCTTGCGGGTTTGATTCCGCTTCTCCCGCCGATCTGGGCCGCACGCCGGGCACGCCGCGTCGTGGTGGCCCGGCCGAGAACTGTTCAAATCCACCTTCTCGGCGCGGAGGATCTCCCAGACGTCAGGCATCGTCGCCTCCCATCAGTTGACGGGCGCGCTCAAGCTCTGCCGCCGTCTCGTCGACATCGGGGTCGATCACGGCGGTCAGCAACGGGGCGTCGTCTTCGGGGATCGGCTTGCGGCGCTTCCAGCCCTGGATCGAGGAGCCGCACCATTTTTGCCACGTGCGGAACCAGTCGCGCTTGACCGCGTCCTTGCCGGGCTTGCTGATCCAGTGATTGGCGAACTCGACACCGGTCGCGCGCACGGTCTCGGCCGAGACGTCGAAGGTCTCGAGGGCCCATTGCCCGTAGGGGCGGGGCAACCGCCACGTGTCCGGGAGCCGCGAGCCGCGGTCCGACGAATTTTCGCGAACGGGGGCTTTACGGTAGTTATCGGACTCGACAGGAGTCCTAGATTCTACCTTCTTACTACTACTCTTAGAAGACTCTAGAGAGTGGGGTTTTTGTTCTTGTTTTAGACTACCCCTGCTGGACTGGGGTACCCCCCCGTCGATTGGCGACAGGGTACCCCGGTCCACCTGGGGTACCCCCCCTATGCCAAACTGGGGTACCCCTGTCTGGCCTGGGTACCCCGGTCCACCTGGGGTACCCCCCATATGCCAAACAGGGGTACCCTCGCCAATCTGGGGTACCCCTGTTTGGACTGGGTACCCCTTCCCACCTGGGGTACCCTCGGCCGGAAGGGTACCCCTGCCCACCTGGGGTACCCCCGCATCTGCAATATACTGACCATCAGCACGCAGCCCATAGGGGTCCGGAGTCTTCGGCACGACCGCGTCTGCCGCGCGTGATTCGCGCACGGTCCGGATGGCCTCGGTCAGCATCTGTTCGGTCACCCGGAACACCCGGGCGTAGCCGCGCGCCGGCTCCCGGTTGCCGATGACGCCCTTGTCCTTGAGCTCTCGGATTGCACCCGTGATCGCCTGTTGCGTTCTCAGGCTGGCGTAGGTGCCCAACAGACGATTGCCCGGGTGGCTGTTCTCGAGGTTCTGGTCGGCGTGGAGGATGATCCCGATCGCAACGCACTTCTCAGACGCCCTGATATCCGGGCGGAGCAGTACGCTTTCGATGTAAAGGAGCTTGTCGGGCGAGGTCTGACAACCTGTGGACGGCGTGTGCAAACCGGCCTTGCCAACGTCTACATCTTGTATTACTGACATAGCCGTTGTCCTTGAGTAGTTGCTGCTCTCGACATAACGTCCGCCCTTCCGATGGGTGCATCTGGCTCTCACGCTCCGCCAAGAGGATCGAGCCGCTTCGAAGAACTTCCAACGCGCGGTCCGCCAAGACCGGCACGTCAATAACAAAACCCTCCCGAGCCCGACCGCTCGCGGAGGGTTTGATTTTTCTAGGGGGCCTTAAGGCGATAGAGGTGGGGCTTGGACACCCTGTCACCCCGGATACGCGGGGCCCCGCGGTGGCGCTCCCAGCCGTGCGGGAACAGCAGACAGCCCAAAGTCATCTTCGGGATCGAGCACGGCGCGATCACGAGGCAGTACCACGCCAGCATGTCGTGCATCCGCGCTGGCACCACGTGGCTCGTGACGCCCCGGTCGCGCATCCACCTCGAGAACGCCGCGCCGTCAAACGTGCCGTCGTCGATCTGCGGCGCCACGCGCTGGCGGCACCCGACAGAGTCGGCATACTCCCACGCTAGGCAATGGACCCGACGGCGCGCGCGGCCGATCTCGAGTTCGGCAATCCCGTCGATAGCGTTCGTCTCGAGCACCCAGTCGACCCACGACTCGTCGCGGAAGGGCGGCTCGATCAGGACCGGCAAACCTCGAGGCGGCGGTGGAGCGGCGTGCTTGTGCGCACGCGATAGTAGCGCGAACATCTTAGACCTCGGCCATGGCTGGAGTTTTTTTGGAGTCCGTCTCCGGACTCGGATCAACGCGCGCGACGCGACGAACAGCCGGCGGCACGTAGGCCACGCGGCAGTGATGCGCGCAGTACCGCGCGCCGACAAATGGGGGGAGTCCGCAGAACCCGAAGCCCGAATCCCGTGGGTCGCCGACCGGCCACATGCAGTGCAGTCGCCGCTCATATGCGTCGAACGACACGCGCGCGACGTCCGTCGGATCCTGCTGGGGCAGAGGTTCGCAGGCCAGCGCCGTCAGCAAGGGGAGCGCCTGCAGCGGCACAGATGGTGGCTTCGTGCGCCGGCGGCGCGGCTGATGGTTTTTCGGTAAAATGACCGTCTTGCGCGCCGGCAGCTTCAGCCGGTGGACCTTGCCGAGCACGGCCGATCTCGAGACGACGCCGTCGATCATCCGCGAGATTTGTCCGGCGCTCAGCCCGTCGGCCCACATTTTTTTGAGGCGGGCGACCTTTTCCTCGGTCCAGTCTGAGTCGGGCTTACGCCGCATCGCGACCCCCACGGACGAAAAGGACCCCCGCCGGGACATTGGCGGGGGTAAAGTCTAGGGAGGAAACGCCCACGGAGGGCGGCATCGCGACGCCGTCGCGGTGCGGGAGCAGACCGTTGCCGGTCAATTGAAAGGCCGCGGGGATACGGTCGCGGCGAGCGCGGTACCGATCCAGCAGGAATGTGCGGGCTGAGAACACGATGAGGCTCCGTTGCGCAAAATCACCGGCCCGAGAGGGCACGGCGCACGTCTCAGACGCACACGCAACAGGGAACCGCACTCACGCTGCGGTCAGGGAATCACTCGTCAACATGAAGTCGTTCGGGGTCACGTTTCCATTTGTCGCCCGGAATATCTTGGCGGCCATGGCAGGGCGTGGTCGACGACTACCATTCAGATATCTATGGAGATTTGTGCGGCTTACCCCGATTTCCTGGGCAAACTCGGTCGGCGATTTGTCCACAGATCTGAGATACTGAGTCAGGGTCATGGGCTCGATTGTCTCCATTTGGGAGATCAATGTCAAGGACACTTCGATGTTGTCGTTTTGGTGGCTGTCTCGAGGTCACCGGCGGCGGTTGGTTGTCGGTAAAATACCCCCAAGGAAAATCACGGGGCCGAACGACATGAAACCGAACCGCGTGCGCGAAGTTCGAGAGGCTGCAAGGTTGACGCTGCAACAGTTGGCGGACCGCGTGGCCGAACAAACAGGCAAGGTCGTGACCCGCGCCGAGATTTCTCGGATCGAACTGGGGCACCGCAGGTTCACGGTGGCATGGATGCAGCGTCTCGCTCGAGCCCTGGAATGCGATCCGGCTCAACTTTTGAACCAGGCAGCCCTATCGGCGGAGCGGGACGAGGTGACCGAATTGGCGGTAGACCCGGCCGTTGCGCGGGCATTGGCCTCGCGCCATCTGGCGCTCTACTCCCTAGACTATTCGCAGGTGCCGCTGTGGCTGGAGGCGCCCGCGACGATCACCGTCGACCTCACGCCGGGCATTGTGCCGGAACCTCTAGGGTTGGTTCTGGCGCGGATCCGCGGGTTTAAGGTCATCCGCCAATGGGTCCCGCCGAACCGGCTGCTCACGGCTATGCCCGGGTTCGGCAACACCGTCGTGTCCGTCGACGACGCTAGTGCCGACGCGGCCCTGCTCGGCATCGTCGTGCCGGAGACCAATCGCAGCTAGTCGCGCCACCTCCGTCCAGAACGCGATGTCTCCCGCCGACATGGGGCGGCACTGATCGCGCACGCGCCATGGCAGACGGTACCACGCGCGCTCAGACGCAAGCCGCGCCAGCCAAGCTCGCACGCTTTGCTGGCCCGTGGTGGCGTCTAAGTCTTTGCCATTGTTGTGTAATTTGTGAAGCATGTCAATTTTACGCGCAACCAACAATTTACTGAGCGGTTCAACTATGCGCGGCTGCCCCCCCCCGGAAATTGCGACAGGCTGTCGCACCTCATGTTGCGAATAAGAATACATATTGACCATGCCGGCCGTCTGTCTCCATTATGGATACATGACGAATCGCCGGACATCACCCGCTCCTTGGTCTTTCTCTCCCTCGGTCACGGGTGTGATGAACGGCGTTGGTCGGCAGCGCCCGCATGAGGGGCCGGACTCGCGTCCGGTGGCGTCCGCCGATCAGGACCGGGTCGGCAGCGGGGGAACCTCGCCTGCCCAAGCCGAGGCACGTGGCCCGACCCGGTCACCCCTGTCTCCTGCCGAGCAGTCCGATCTCGTCCGCGGCTTTCTCGCGGCCATGTCCGGTGCGTCTGCCGATCCTTTTGAAACCGCCACACACAGAGAAGGACGACTCCTGTGGTCCAACAGGCAGCGCTAGCGCCCCCGCTTGCAGCGACGGTGGCGCTCCACCTCCTGCAGCACAAGATCCGCTACTCCCGGGTCAATGATCTCCCGGTTCTGATCCCCCGTCTGAGGGCGGAGCACTACATCGCGCCGGACGTTCTCGAGGTCATGGACTGCAAGACGGCGCGGGATGTGGCGTGGGTCAATCATTTCAAGCTCGAGAAGATGGCCGCCGAGATGAAATCGGTCGCGCGTCGCTCGCCGAAGTCGCAGCTGTTTTCGCTCGATCAGCATACCGCCGTCGTCCTGGCAGCGGCGGCCGAGCACATAATCTGGGCGTGGCACCGCCGGCGGCTCAGTGAGCGCTACGATCTGATCTCACCGGAAATTCCGGACAGTTCCGCAGCGCTGCCGGAGGTGACCCATGCCGACGCTGGCTGACCTGCTGGACCGCCGCGCCGCCGGCATCCGCCCATCCCCCCGCAATCTGGTTGCCGACCTGCGGGCTGGCCACGCCTCACGCGACGAGGCGGCCGAAGAAATCGAACGGCTGTGGGCGGAGATCCGCCTCGCGGCTGAAGCCTTCGACGAGTCGCAGACTCTCTGCGGCAAGCTGATCATTGAAAACCTCGCTGCGGAGATTCCGGCATGAGCAAAGAAGGTCGCTACTACATCAAACTCCACCGCGTGGATGACCACACCTACGCGATCTGTGATCGCGATCTGGGCAACGCGCCCGTGTTCATCGGCCCGTTCTCGATCTGCAAAAAGAAGATCCTGATGGTGACCCTACAGGCCAGTGAAGCCCAGCGGGCCGAGGTGGCCCATGGCTGACGGTGGCACCACGATCCGGCGTCTCGATATCCAGACCGAGGCGGCCCGCTCCCTGATCGCGACGATCCGCGATGTGATCCTCGACGACGAGGAGGCACGCGCCGACGCGATCGAAGGCGAGACCAATCTGTACGAGGCCATTGACCTGGGTGTTGCCCGTCTCGCCGAGATCGAAGGGTTCTCCGAAGGCCTGTCGGCCGCCCGCAAGAAACTCGCGCAGCGGCAGGAACGTCTCGATGCGCAGTACGAGAAGGTCCGGGCGGCCATCCTGCTCGGCGTAACGGCCATCGGCAAACGCAAGATCGAACGTGCGACGGCCACACTGTCGATTGTCGCCGGCAAGCCCAAGGTTGTGGTGACGTCGGAAGTCGATCTGCCGGCCAAGTATCTGGTCGAGAAGGTCACTGTGCGGCCCGACCTCAAAGCCATTGGCGAGGATCTCAAATCCGGTCTCGCCATCCCCGGCGCTGAGATGGTGGTCGGCGACGAAACCCTCATGATCAGGACCGTGTGATGCAAGATACCGTCATCGCCTCCGAAACGCCGAGGACACTGCACTTCGCGCCGCTCCCAGCGATTCCCAAGCCGTTCCCGCCGGAGATCGCCATCTCCATTCTGGCTGTGACCAAGTCCGTAGGGATGGTGGCCAAGGCCGCCTACAACGAGCACGGCCGCTACAAGTTCGCCTCGGTCGACGCGTTCCTGGCCGTCACCAATCCCGCCTGCTCCGAGGCTGGACTGATCGTGCAGCCGGTCCTGCTCAACTATGAGCAAGACATCATCGAGTCGACGGACGCGCAGGGCCGCGAGAAGAAACGACGGATCTTGAAGTTCACGTACATGATGCGGCTCATCCACGAGTCCGGCGCCATCTACGAAGACGACCGAAACCTCCGACCGATCTGGATCGATTACACGGGGCCGCAGAGCTTCCAGATCGCCGAGTCCTATGTTCTGAAAGCGTTCCAAAGAGGACTCTTCCAGATCGCAACGGGCGACCCCGAGGCCGACGACTTCGCGCAGCACTCAGCCGAGATCATCCGTGCCGACGTGCGAGCTGGAAAGAAGCGCCGGGAGACCGGCGTCGACCACGTGTCGGTTGATTTCGGGCAGGGCCTCGAGGAGATCCCAACCACCGAAATCCAGAAGCGGGTCACCCAGCACATCGCCGAGATCGGCACAATCGCGGACGGTCGCGCGTGGTGGAACGCCAACCTTGCGGCCCGCGAGTCTCTGCACACGATCGCGCCGCGCATCTCCATGGATTTGAAGCGCGCCGTCGAGGCGCAGTTCGATGCCATGGCGCAGACCGCCTTGAACGTGGCTCTCGATGAGCCACCCACAGCAACACTGACACCGGTCAAGACGCGGGGTGGGCCC
>Ga0247840_10008333_pt1 | contig 13932 bp, 13 predicted proteins | sample LaCruzMarch2015__FD_192404 | JGI IMG/M metagenome (GOLD analysis project Ga0247840, IMG submission 192404) | Freshwater microbial communities from meromictic Lake La Cruz, Castile-La Mancha, Spain - LaCruzMarch2015_17m | ecosystem: Environmental > Aquatic > Freshwater > Lake | place: Spain...
AGGATCTTGAACGCGGGCCCGTGGGACTCAATCCAGTCGGCGTATTCGCGGGCATCGTCGCCGAACCCGTCGAGGATCATCTTGCTGAAGTGATGCGGGGAAACGATGCGCGGGCGCTCGGCCTCGATGCGCCCGTTCCGGATCCGCACGGTATCGACCTCGTCCAGCAGCTCGCTCACAAGGGAGAAATGGAAGCGAGTGGTCCCGAATGTCTCGATCCCGCTCTGCGGGCTGACCACGACGCGGGTGTTCTCCATCGCGTAGTGGAAGTCATGCTCTTGATACATTTGTAGATAATACCCTACCTTCTTCCGGCTGCAATCCCGGTTATTTTTCCGGATGTTTTTTCAAGCACTGTTTGACAAACCGCCGGTTTTCGCTTTTTCACAGGGCTGCATGAAACACAAACTTCTCATTCTTCCTGCGCTCCTGGCCGTGGTCCTCACCGGCTGCCAAACGATCGCCCCGCGCGCCGTTTACGATCCGGTCGGCTACAAGCCGAAAAACCCGTCGAACGTCCGCGTGAAGGTCTCGCTGCAGAACCGGATGGTTTACGTGATGGAGGGAAGCAAGCCGCTCCTCGTCACCGCCACCGCCATCGGACTTCCGAACAAGCCCACCCCCCGCGGCAACTTCAGCGTCATCGAAAAGATTGAGAACAAGCGCTCCGGTTCCTACGGGTTCTGGGTGAACGGCAGCAACATCATCGCCGGCACCAGCGGCGAGCGCCCGGGCGCCGGGTATCACTATGTCGGGTTCCCCATGCAATACTGGGTCGGATTTTCCCCGGGCTACGGGTTGCACTGCGGCTCGGTCTGGCCGGTCCCCCGCACCCACGGCTGCCTGAGGATCCATGAAAACGCGGCCCGCGAACTCTACGAAATCGTGCGGATCGGGACTCCGGTGAACATCGCGCAGACCCAGCCGGAGGATGCGACGCTCGGGAAAAATCCCCCGCGCCCGCAGGATTACAACGATCCGGATCCGCCCAAAGCGCTCACGATCTCGTCGGCCGTCTTCAAGAAGGACCCGAACGACATCCCCCGCGACCAGCCCTGAGGTGCTGAAGCCAGTTCCTTCCCCGCGGGTGAACCTGCGCACGCCGGACGTCATGTCCCACGTGCAGGCCCAGGTCGAGAGCCACTACCGGAGCGAACTGGTGGAAAAGATCCGCGCCGGGGGCGGAGTGCTCGCCGCCGGAACGACAACGGTCCGTCTCGCGAAGCAGTTCGGGTTTTGCTACGGGGTCGAGCGCGCGATCGATCTGGCCTACGCGGCCGGGAAGGTATTTTCCGGCCGCCGGATCTTTCTGCTCGGAGAAATCATCCACAACCCGGACGTGAACGCGCAGATGGCGGCGCTGGGGATCCAGCACCTCGATCCCCGGCCGGGCGACGAGGAGCTCGGACGGCTCGAGCCCGACGACGTGGTGATCGTGCCGGCCTTCGGCGCCGAGGTGGAAACCGTCCGGCGGATCCGCGACCTCGGGTGCCAGGTGGTGGATACGACTTGCGGCGATGTCATGAGCGTGTGGAAGCGCGTTCGGCAAAATGCCGCAGAGCAGGTGACGTCGGTCATCCACGGCAAGGCCGCGCACGAGGAAACCCGCGCCACCGCGTCCCGCGCGCTCGGCCCGGATGGCTCCGGCCACTACCTCGTCGTCCTCGATTTGCAGCAGACCCGGCGGGTCTGCGATTTCATCGAGAATGGCGGCGATCCCGCGGAATTTCTAAGCGGATTTTCCGGAGCCACGAGCCCGGGGTTCGACCCTTTGATCCACCTCCGGCGCATCGGCGTGGCGAACCAGACCACCATGCTCCGCAACGAGACCGAAACCATCCAGAAGCTTCTTCGCGAGGCGGTCGCGCGCCGCGACGGCGGAAGCACGTCGAGCTTCCGCTATTTCGACACCATCTGCGGGGCCACCCAGGAGCGGCAGGACGCGCTCTTCCAGCTCCTCGGGGAGCCCATGGATCTCCTGATCGTCATCGGCGGCTACAACAGCTCGAACACGACCCACCTCGTCGAAATCGGCGAAAAAAGCCATCCGACCTGGTTTGTGCGGAATGCCGGCAGCCTCGTCTCGGCGCGCGAGATCCGCCATTTCGATCTGCGCCAAAAAATGGAAATCTCATCCCGGGACTGGCTTCCCCTGAGCCGCCCTCTGACTGTCGGCGTCACTGCGGGAGCCAGCTGCCCGAACAACCTCATCGAGGAAGTCATCCGGCGCGTGCTCGAGCTTCGCGGCGAGACAGGCAGCCTCGGCTGAGGCGAATATTTCACCGGGATTCAAGAAGAGAAACTTGATTTCCATCCCGATATCCTGCATTCCATCTCCATGAGCAGATTTCCGCTTCACTTTGCACTCGTCATCGTCCTCGGCCTCAGCCTGTCCTCCTGCATGAAAAAGAAAGGCGATCTTTACGCTGGCGTGGACGGCGATTTCGTTACCGGCACCCCGCTCGGGGACCGGGTCGAGGGCTCGAACTTTTTCGGAGGGAGCGTCAACCGTGGAAAGTTTCCCCCCGTGCAATTCGCCTACGACAGCACCGAAGTCTCGGCCGGCGAAAAGGCGAAAATTCAAGAGGTGGCTTCCGCGATGAAATCTGCTCCGGGCAACCTGATTGTCGCGGGGTTCACGGACGACCGCGGGACGGACGAGTATAACCGCGGGCTCGGCGAGCGCCGCGCGCAGTCGGTCCGGCAGGCCTTGATCAACGACGGGGTTCCGGCCGGAAAAATCCAGACCGTGAGCTTCGGCAAGGAAATGCCGTCCGATCCGGGAAGCGGGGACGCCGCCTGGGCCAAAAACCGCCGCGCCGAATTCGGCGTCGTGAAATAGCGCGCCGTGCGCGTTCCTCTTCTTGATCTGACACGCCAGCACGCGCTGGTGAAGGACGATGTTGCCGCCCGCGTGACGCGGCTGTTCGAGTCGCAGCAATTTATCCTCGGCCCGGCGGTCGAGGAATTCGAGTCGGCGTTCCGCGACCTGGTCGGCGGCGGACATGCGGTCGGAATGTCATCGGGCACCGACGCCCAGCTCGCGATCCTCATGGCCATGCGGATCGGCCCGGGCGACGCGGTCATCACCACGCCCTACACGTTTTTTGCCACGGCGGGATGCATCCACCGGACCGGTGCAGAGCCGGTCTTTGTGGATGTCGAGAAGGACACTCTCAACCTCGACCCCGCCAAGCTGGAGGAATTTTTGACGACCCGCTGCAAAGCGGATTCCGCCGGCAACCTCGTCACGCCGCGCGGAAACAAAATCCGGGCGATCATCCCGATCCACCTTTTTGGGACCTGCTGCAAGATGGACGAGATCCTCGCGATCTCGCGGCGTCACGGCCTGTCGGTGATCGAAGACGCGGCCCAGGCGGTCGGGGCGGAATACCGCGGTGCGTCCGGGGTTCAAAAAGCCGGCGCGATCGCGGAGGCCTCGTATTTCAGCTTTTTCCCGACAAAAAATCTCGGCGGTGCCGGTGACGGGGGGATGGCTGTCTGCCGCGACGAGGAGATGGCCGCGCGCCTCCGCCTCGTTCGCAACCACGGGATGGAGCAGCGGTATTTTCACCACGAGGTCGGCGGCAACTTCCGCCTCGACGCGCTCCAGGCGGTCGTCCTCAGCGCCAAGCTCCCTCATCTTGCCGGATGGAATGCCGCCCGCCGGCGCAACGCGGCCCAGTATCGCGAGGCCTTCGAGGCCAAAGAGCTCAGTGAATTTGTCACCCCCCCGTTGCCTCCGCTGCCGGATCTGGAGAACAGTCACATCTACCACCAATACGTGATCCGCGCCCGCGACCGCGATGGTCTCATGGCCCATCTTCAGGCCGCAGGAATCGGATGCGCGATCTACTATCCGGTTCCGCTCCACCTCCAGGAATGCTTCGCCTACCTGGGCCATAAAGCCGGCGACTTCCCGGTTTCGGAATCCGCTTCCCGCGAATCGCTGGCACTCCCGATTTTTCCGGAACTGCGCGAGGAAGAGATCGCCGCGGTCGCAAACGCGATCAGAAATTTTTACGGGAGATAACCTTCCGGGCGCGCGAGGAAATCGACTGAGACGATAATTGGTAGGGCGGGATCGCCGAGCCCGCCGACTTCTCTCGACGGACGCCTCTCTCCGCTTCGCTACGGTTGTGCTCCCTGCACCAAACGCTCGACCGAACCCATTCACGAAGCACTGTCGCGCTGGTTTTGGCGAGGCATCCCTAACATCGCGAGTTAGGTCATCCGTTTTCCTTGCTCAACCATTTTCTATGGATGACATCAGGATGTCTGAAGCTACCCCACCTCGATCTCCACCGCTCGCGCGGCGGCATCGGCATCCGCCTCGGAGGCGGCGTGAATCACGAGGAGCGGTTCGCCTTTTGAGACGCGCTCGCCGGTTTTCCGGATGCCCGAAAAACCGACGGCCGGATTGATGGTATCGTCGGCCTTGTGACGTCCCGCACCCAACTGCACGGCCGCGATTCCGATCCTGCCGGCATCCATTTTGACAACAACGCCATCATGGGGTGCCGGGAGCGGACGGACAACCGGGGCCGGGTGGAAATGATCCCGATTTTCCAAGGGGCGAGGGTCGCCGCCCTGGGCTTCGACCATCGCAATAAATTTCCGCCACGCCGAGCCATCGCGGAGGCGTTTGGCGTGAACGTCCCTTGGTGAATCCGAAACCGCCGCCGCGAGGTCGAGCGTGATGGCGACCAGATCATCCGGGCCGTTGCCCTGAAGGGTTTCGACCGCCTCGCGGACCTCGAGCGCGTTCCCGACCGCGCGTCCTAGCGGCTCGCCCATCGGCGAGAGAAGGAAGGATGTCCGGACCCCGTTCCCCTCGCCCGCTGCGGCGAGCCCGGCAGCAAGCAACTCCGCGTCTTCGCGGGTTTTCATAAAGGCCCCGCTGCCGAATTTCACGTCGAGCACCAGCCGGTCGAGCGATTCGGCGAGCTTCTTCGACATGATGCTGGCAATGATGAGCGGCCGCGACGGCACGGTGGCCGTCACATCTCGCAGGGCGTAAAGCCGCTTGTCAGCCGGACAGAAATCCTCCGTCTGGCCGGCCATGAAGACCCCGATCTTTTCGATCTGGCGCAGGCACGCGGCCTCGTCGAGGCGGACGTTGAACCCGGGGATGCTCTCCAGTTTATCGAGCGTGCCGCCGGTGATCCCGAGCCCGCGGCCGGAAACCATCGGAACCCACAGGTTGTCGCAGGCGAGAAGCGGGGCGAGGACGAGCGAAACCTTGTCGCCGATCCCACCGGTAGAATGCTTGTCCACCTTCGGCGGCGATCCCTCCGGCCAGCGGAACACCCGCCCGCTGTCCCGCATGGCTGCGGTAAGAGCGGATGTCTCACCGTCGGACATGCCTTGAAAAAACACCGCCATCGCGAACGCGCTCATCTGGTAGTCCGGCACTTCGCCTGCGGCATACGCGGCGATCAGCTCCGCGATCTCCGCGTCTGCCAGGCTGCCGCCGTCGCGCTTTTTTTCAATGAGGGATGGAATGTGCATGGGCCGAAGGTTGCTGGATGTATCAAGCATGTCGGACACAGAAGGCGGGATCAAGCGGCTTTCGGGATTGCCGGTGCGGCGGCGGTCTGATTGTTTCACGGGAGACCCATGACCACCAAGAGGCTCACGTTTTTTCTCCGGCTTTCGAGCACTGTGGGATTGTGGGCGGTGTTGCTGACCACCATTTTTTCGAGATACGACTTCGGGTTTTTCTGCCTGGTGGCGTTCATGGCGCTCGTGGCGCTCTGGGAATACTACCGGATGCTCGAGGCGGACGGGATCGGGGTTTTCACGCTCACCGGCCTGATCTGCGCGGCGGTCCTGCTGGTGGGGGGATTTATTCTCATGAAGGACCATGGGCCGGAAAGCGCTTATGATTTCGAACTGGTCGTCCTCGTTCTTTTTCTGATCGTCACCTTCGCGAGGCAGATGTTCCGCGGCACGCGCGGGGACCCGCTGCGCGCGATGAGCTACACGGTCTTCGGCCTGCTCTATATCCCGTGGCTGTTCAGCTTCATCACGAAGATCACCTACCTGACGCCGCGAGCGGCCGACGGGTCGACGACCGGGCAATACTACGTTCTGTTTCTGGTGATGGTGACGAAGTTCAGCGACATGGGGGCCTACGTGTTCGGAAGCCTCTTCGGCAAGCACCCGTTCGCCCCGCACATCAGCCCGCACAAAACGTGGGAGGGCTTCGCGGGGGCGCTGGTGACAGCGCTGATCGCCGCGTGCTGGCTCTATGCGCTGATTCCGGAAAAGCTCTCCGCGTTCCGTTTTGACGACATCATCGTGCTGGGCCTCCTCCTCGGCTTTGCGGCTGTCATCGGGGACCTCGCGGAATCCATTGTCAAACGGGGCGCCAACACGAAGGACTCGAGCAAGATGCTTCCCGGAATCGGCGGGACCCTCGATCTCATCGACAGCCTGCTCTTCACGGCCCCGCTCCTGTTTTTCTATATGAGGCTCGTCCTCGGGGTGTCATGAGAAAACGGCGCGTCGTCATCCTCGGTGCCACGGGCTCCATCGGACAAAGCGCCCTCAAGGTGGCCCGCGATATTCCGGACCGCATGGAGATCGTCGGGATGTCGGCCCACCGGAACGCGGAGGCGCTCGCCACTGCGGCGAAGGATTTTCCCGGAGCGCGGTGCGTCCGCACCGACGGGCCCGACGGGATGGAGCGGCTCATTGAACTAGCCTCCATGCCGGAGGCGGACCTCGTGCTGGTGGCGATTGTCGGAACGGCGGGATTGAGGCCCGCGCTGGCAGCGATCGAAGCCGGCAAAGATCTCGCGGTGGCCAGCAAAGAAATCCTCGTGATGGCCGGAGAGACGGTCATGCAGGCGGCCGCGAAGAGCGGGGTGCGAATCCTGCCGGTGGACAGCGAGCACAACGCGATTTTCCAGTGCCTCGAAGGCCGCGATACTTCGACGGTGAAGCGGCTGATCCTCACGTGCTCGGGCGGCCCGTTCCGCGACACGCCGAAAGAAGATTTCGAGGCGATCACGCCCGGGCTGGCGCTCCGGCATCCGACCTGGCAGATGGGAAAAAAAATCACGATCGACTCCGCCACGCTGTTCAACAAGGCGCTCGAGATGATCGAGGCGCGGTGGCTGTTCGACCTGCCGATCGACCGGGTCGAGGTGATCGTCCACCCGCAGAGCATCATCCACTCGATGGTCGAGTTTGTGGATGGCTCGACGCTCGCGCAGATGAGCCATTCGGACATGTGTTTCCCGATCCATTACGCGGTGACATGGCCGGACCGGGTTCCGAATTCCCTCAAGCCGCTGGATTTCGCACGGCTGGGCCGGCTGGATTTCGAGGCCCCGCGGCGCGACGACTTTCCCGCGCTCGACCTCGCCGTGGAAGCCGGAGCCCGCGGAGGAACCCTCCCTGCCGTCCTCAACGCGGCCAATGAAATCGCCGTCGATGCCTTCCTCGCCGGGAAGATCAGTTTCCCGAAAATCTGGGACATCGTGGCCAAGGTGATGGCGTCGTGCCCGCACCTCGACCACCCGGGGCTCGAACAGGTGATCGAGACCGACCGCGCCGCAAGGGCGCTCGCTTCGCGGCTGGCCGGAGAATAATTCACTGCACAGGCGGCCACAGGTATTGAGGAGCGCACCGGGGTATGAAGCTGCCCGCGATGAGGAACTGAACTTTTTGCTCAAGAACGTTCGACTTTGCGCCCGATTCAGGTCAGTTATTCTGTCCATGTCCACTCCTGCGGTTGACACGCCTTCCGTAACAGCAGAGCCGCCGCCAGGCGGCCAGCGGTCGTTTTACCGGATTGACGAGGAGGCGGGCCGCCTGCTGCCCTGCGCGCAGGGCGAAGGGCAGATCATCGTTTACAACTCACCGACCATCGACGACGAGGCCGACCTGCTCGAGCTCCACAACATCGACTACCACACCCTCCAGTCGTCGCTCGACCCGGACGAGCTGTCGCGACTGGAATTCGAGCACGACCATGCGGCGCTGATTTTCAAGCGCCCGAAGAGCTTCTGCGCGGACGATAATTTTCTTCTCAAGCTGACCTCAACCGGCATCTTCATCTACGAGGATTATCTGGTCGTGGTCATGCCGGACGACGCGCCGCTTTTCGAGGGCCGCGTTCCGTTTCAGACGCGCTCGGTCCTGGACGTCATCCTCCGCCTTCTCTACCAGACGATCCTGCATTTCGAGGGCCACCTCAAGGCGATCAACATGCTGTCCGATTCCCTCGAGCGGAGGATCATCACCTCGATGGAAACGAAACACCTGCTCAACATGTTCGCCCTCGAAAAGAGCCTCGTTTACATCCTGAACTCGATCAGCTCGAACGGCATGCTTTTCGACCGCCTCAAGACGGCCTCCGACAAGATCGGCTTCGATCACGAGCAGGCGGGGCTGCTGGAGGACATCATCATCGAAAACCAGCAGTGCCAGCGCCGGGCGGATATTTACGCGCAGGTCATGCACGGCATGATGGATGCCCGCGCCTCGATCGTCAGCCACAACCTGAACATCCTCATCAAGCAGTTCACTCTCTGGACGATCGCGATCATGCTCGCGAACCTCGTTGTCGGCATCTTTTCCATGAACGTGAAGCTGCCGCTGCCGATGGAGGCCGAAATGTGGCCGTTCTACCTGATCAACATCCTGGCGGTAGGTTCCGCGGTCGGCGTTTACTGGCTCTCCCGCATACGGAAATGGTGACGGGGCCTGTAAGATCGAGCATCGTTTTTGGGTTGCAAACCGGCGGGTGCAAAGGTCAGATCAACTGCGTATGAATGTCATCGCCCGTAGCCGGGTTCACCTGGGTGTAAAAGGTGATGCGGCCTCGAATCGTCATGCGGGACGCGAGTTTTTTTCGGAAATCTTTCTCGCGATGGCTGCGATGTCCATGTGGGCAGGAGCGGCATCCGGCGCGGAGCCCAGAACGGTCGTGATCGGGTTCTCCGCGTCTCAGACAGGAAACCTCAACGTCGAAGGCATCCGCCAGATCAACGGGGTCAGCCTCTGGGTGGACGACGTGAATGCCGCAGGAGGGATCCCGCTGGCGGATGGCACGAAGGTGAAAGTGGCCGCGAAGTTTTATGACGACGAGAGCAACAAGAGCCGGGTGCAGGAACTTTACACCAGGCTCATCAGCGGCGACAAAGCCGACTTTCTCATCAGCCCGTATAGCAGCGGCCTCACCGATGCCGCGGCCGTGATTGCCGAGCAGAAGAACAAGATCATGATCACCGCGGGCGCGGCTTCGGATTCCACCTACAAAAAAGGATTCACCCTCGTGTATCAAACCTACACGCCGGCCAGCCGGTATCTTACGGGCGCTGTTGACCTGCTCATGAAATCCGATCCCGGCGCCAGGAAGCTCGCGATCGTCAACGAAAAGGACAAGTTCTCGGCCGACGTCGTGGCCGAGCTGAAAAAATACGCCGAGGCGAAAGGCTTCCAGATCGTGATGTTCGAGGGCTACGACACGGGCACCGCGGATTTCGCGCCATTCATCAATAAGATTCCGGCAGATACCGACGCGATCATGGGCGGCGGCCATTTCTCGGACACCTCGACATTTGCCCGGCAGCTCTATGAAAAGGGTTCCCGCGCGAAGATGGTCGCACTGCTCGTGGCACCGCCGGAACCCAGATTCGCCGAGCTGGGCGAGGCGGCCACCGGAGTGGTCGGATCCAGCCAATGGGAACCCGCGGCCCGATACTCCAAGGAAAATGCCAAAGGCGTGGAATGGTATGGGCCCGGCGTGGCGGATTTCGAGGCCGGGTATCAGGCCAAATTCCATGAGGAACCATCCTACCACAGCGCCGGCGGTTACGCGGCCGGCCTGCTGCTGGAAAAAGCGATCAGGAACTGCGGGTCCACGGACACCGAAAAGGTAAAGGCGGCGCTCGATGCCATCGACATCATGACATTCTACGGGCGCTTGAGCTTCGTCGTCGCGCCCGCGTCGCACGGCCTCCAGAAGGGGCATGAAATGATCTACATCCAGTGGCAGCGGGACGCCGGCGGATCGCTCGTCAAACAACTCGTCTGGCCCGAAGACACGGCCACCGCCGGGGTCATCCCCATGCCGAAACGATAGCGGCAGCGCCGGCCATGCGCATCTTGATTTCGTTGCTCGACGGCCTGTTGATCGGTTTTGTTTACGGCCTGTCGGCCATGGGACTGAGCCTGATCTGGGGGGTGATGAAAGTTATCAACCTCAGCCACGGTGCGGTCATGGCTTTGGGAATGTTCTTTTCCTATGCAGCCATCAGCAGGTTCCACCCTGGCCTGGCGCTGCCTGCCGTCGCTGTTTTCGGGATGCTCCTCGGCCTGCTGATCTACGGGGTGGCCGTGCACCGGGTGATCTCCGCCCCTCACCTTTCGAGCCTTCTGGCCACGTTCGCGGTGAACATGATCATCATCGGCGTGGGGACAGCCGTCTTCAGCACGTCTCCGCGCAACATTGACTATTCGGCGGGGACGATGGTCCTGGGCGACATCCGGTTGCCGGGCACGCGCCTGCTCGCGGCGGGGGCATCGATCCTCGTTACCGCAGTCCTCTATTATTTTTTATACCGCACGCGCTCCGGGAAGGCCATCCGGGCGGTGGCTAACAACCGCATGGCCGCCGGGCTGATGGGCATCTCGCCAACCCGCTCGCTGGCTCTCAGCTTCAGCATCGGCACCGGACTTGCGGCGTTGGCCGGCGGTCTCGTCGCCACGATGTTTCCGTTCACCATCCTGAGCGGCAGCACCTACGAGGTGAAGTCCTTCGTGATCTGCGTGCTGGGCGGTCTGGGCAATCCGCTTGGCGCCCTGCTTGGCGGGCTCATCCTCGGCGGGATCGAGGGCGTCGTCCCGACGTTCATGCCTGTCAGTTGGGTGCCGGTGCTGGAATTCGGCCTGTTTATTTTGGTGTTGGTCCTGCGTCCCGGCGGCTTGCTGGGTGAAAAATGAAACGCTGGTATCAGGCAGGGTTTTGGCTGCCCGTGGCGATCATGCTGGCTTGGGGCGCGGCGGTTTGGGCGGGCGGTGAGGACGCCGCCCGCGAAAAGGCCTTCACCCTCATCATGTTTGTCGGCCTCGCCTCGAGCCTCAATATCCTGCTCGGATATACCGGGTATGTGAGCTTCGGCCACATCGTCTTTTTTGGTTTGGGCGGGTATATGGGTTTTTACCTGATGGCCGTGTGCGCCTGGTCGCTGCCGTTGGCCGCGCTGGCCGGAGGCGTCGTCTCCGCCCTCATCGCCGGCCTGCTCGGACTCGCCGTCCTTCGCTTGCGCGGAGCGTATTTCGCGCTGGCAACGATCGGCGTCAACGAGGCCGCCCGTTCGTTCGTCAGCAACTTCGAGCCCTTCGGCGGATCCACCGGCATGTCGCTGAATTTTTCCGTTTACCAGCAATACGGTGGAGCGGGCAAGGCCCTGTGGCTCACGTTCGCCCTCATGGTGGCTGTCACGGCTTCCGCCGTCCTGGTGAGCGCGATGATCAAGAATTCCCGCTTCGGGCTCGGCTTGCTCGCGATCCGAGAGGACGAGGATGCCGCGATGGTCATGGGCGTCCGGACGCCGCGCGCAAAAACCATCGCCTACATGGCATCCGCATTTTTTCCGGGCGTGATCGGGACGCTCTATTTTTTCAAAAACGGGAACGTCGAGCCGGGCGACGCATTCCAGCTGCACATGTCGATCGAGTTGCTCGTCATGGTGATGCTCGGCGGCCAGGGCACCGTGCTCGGTCCTCTTCTGGGAGCCGTGACCTATCAGGGAATGCGGGGATACATGCTCACAAGCCCGCTGTTCAAGGACCTTCATCTCGCGGTCGCCGGGGCGGTCCTGCTGCTGATCGTATTATTTGTTCCCGCCGGCCTGGTCGGCTGGCTGCGCGGGTATTTTCCCAAGCTGCGGAGGGCGCTCGAATGATGCTGGAAGTCAAGGCTGTCGGAAAACGCTTCGGCGGGCTGCAGGCGTTGAAGGGCGTGACTTTCATGCTCGCGGAGGGCGAGATCCTCGGCCTGATCGGCCCCAACGGCGCGGGCAAGACGACTCTCTTCAACACGATCAACGGCGTGTTCCGGCCGGATACCGGGCGGATCATTTTTCGCGGGGAAGATCTGACCGGGCAGCCACCCTGGGAGGCAGCCAAACGGGGCATGGCCCGAACATACCAGGTCGTCAGGCCGCTCAACGAATTGTCCGTGCTGGAAAATGTGATCGCTGGCGCCTGCTTCGGCCGCCATGCGCTATCCGTCCGCAAAGCGGCGGTTGTGGCTGCCGAGGTTCTCGAAATGCTCGGGCTCTCCAAGCAGACCTGCCAGCCCGCCGGCAGCCTCAATGTCGCGGAAAAAAAACGCCTCGAACTGGCGCGCGGCCTCGCGGCGCGCCCCTACCTTTTGCTGCTCGACGAAGTCCTCGCCGGACTCAACCCCTCGGAAATCTCGGGAATGGTGGATATCATCCTGAAAATCCGGGACAGCGGCATCACGATCCTGATGATCGAGCATGTCATGCAGGCGGTCATGAAGGTTTCCGACCGCCTGATCGTGCTGGACGACGGCGAGTTGATCGCCGAAGGCCGGCCATCGGAGATCACGAACAACCCGGTGGTGGTGCGTGCCTACCTGGGTGATCCACGGGATGCCGAGCGCTTGATGGCGGGAGGGCGCGCATGAAACCCGAGTCTTCGGATCACGGCAGCACGAAGGTGCTGGAGGTGAGTGGGATCACCTCCGGGTATGGCGAGGTCCAGATCCTGTGGGGCGTCGGCATTTGCTTGGAAAAAGGGAAGCTGACCACGTTGGTGGGCGCGAACGGCGCGGGAAAAACAACCCTGCTACGCACGATCATGGGCATTCTGAAGCCCTGGCAGGGAACCGTTCATTTTCACGGCCGCGAAGTGACCCGGATGCCGGCCCACACCAAGGCGGGCCTTGGCCTCGTGCTGGTTCCCGAGGGACGGCAATTGTTCACCGATATGTCGGTCCTCGAAAATCTGGAGCTTGGCGCATTCGCGCCGAGGGCCCGGGACGGCTACCGGAGCAATCTGGAAAAAGTCCTCGAGATGTTTCCGCGCCTCAAGGAACGGCTGAAGCAGAAGTCGGGAACGATGAGCGGTGGCGAGCAGCAGATGCTGGCCGTGGCACGCGGGCTCATGGCCGACCCCGAGATCCTCATTCTCGACGAGCTCACCCTCGGGCTTTCGCCGACGCTGTCGGTCGCCCTGTTCGAGTCGCTGGTCAAATTGAGGGATGCGGGCCTCACCATGCTGCTGGCCGAACAAAATGTCTCCATGGCCCTGGCGATCAGCGACCACGCCTATGTGCTGGCGCAGGGGAAGGTATGTCTCGAGGGACCCGCCCGCGACCTGCTCAATAACGAGGATGTCCGGCGCGGATATCTTGGCTGCTGAGTTGTTGGCCTTGTCCAAGAGACCGCCTTCTGATTGGCTTCCTCCATGAAACGTCTGGATACCCACCGCCTTTCGCGCCCCCGGCTTTGCGTCCAGTCGCTGGAGCCCGCGTATGGCGACAACTACAAGCCCGGTTTCCTCGGATTCACGCAAACCGGCTCTTCGATGCTCTCGGTCGGCATCGCGCATTTCACCCGGTGGTCCCGTCTCAGCGACATCCATATCTCGCATGTGCTGGTGGTCACCGGGGAAAACGAATGCGTGGAAGCGGTGGCAGGAAAAGGGATCGTCAAGTCCACGCTTGACCGTTATTTCGCCGATCCCAAAACGCAGATCTTTTTTCGCAAGCCCCGCAAATGCACGCAGGGCCTCGGCCAGCGGATCGCCGAAACCGCCCTCTCGCAGGCCGGAACAAAATACGAAACCCTGCTCACGGTCGCGCAGATGCTCGACGGCAGCTTCCTCCGCCGCTGGATGATGTCCCACTTCCGCGAGAGCCCGGATCACTTTGTCGGGCACCTG
>Ga0247840_10008335_pt1 | contig 13931 bp, 13 predicted proteins | sample LaCruzMarch2015__FD_192404 | JGI IMG/M metagenome (GOLD analysis project Ga0247840, IMG submission 192404) | Freshwater microbial communities from meromictic Lake La Cruz, Castile-La Mancha, Spain - LaCruzMarch2015_17m | ecosystem: Environmental > Aquatic > Freshwater > Lake | place: Spain...
CCGTGAGACCTGCCTCGCGGGCGGCGCTGACGATGTGATGATGAAGCCGGTAGCGATGAAAGCGTTGTTCAAGGCGATGGGTGAGGCGATCGCCGCGCACGCCAAACGCTAGGCGAACGTCGCTTAAGCAGGCTTTCGCAAAGCTGCTGGTTGATGACACCCCCCAACCTGCCTCGTCAGAGAGATTGGACAGATGCTGCGTGACAGTTCGCAGTTCATCGACAATCAGCCAACGCCCTACCCGGCGACAGGTCTCGGCGGCAGGCCCGAACCTGCTCGTCCAGCAGCCCACAGCCTCCTAGCCGACGCCGAAGCCGCGTTGAGCTGGAAGTTCCTCGACATCGCGCAGGCTCAGCGTGAAGCCGAAGCAGAGCCAGACCGCGTGCTGACTGACGGTTGCCGGCAAGCGGCGCCTTTCGTGCGATATTCGGGTCATTGGAATCTCCTGAAGGCCAATGAACACGGCCTGCCTGGAGACGGGTTGGCGTCGGTCTGACAGAACCATCTGGGCCATGTCCGGTACGCGACATCGCCGAGAAGGTCGGTCGGACAATCATGGGTGGAGTGGAGCGAAGCGCCAATGCATGCGAGCTTGATGCCTTGAGACGTTGACGCGATTCAGCCCTGCTTGAGCGCCAAAGTATGGACCGCCCGCTTGCTCGGAGTTCCGCGCATCGCCGCCTGATGCAGTCAGATGAGACCGTAGGTTCGCCCGTCGTCAGTATCCAGCATTCGCTCTGACGGCGGGAAGGTCGGCGCCTGTACAGCCCCGGGTTTCTGTCGACACCGTCGCCCTCCCTTTTCATTCAGCCGTCGCAATGGCATGCCAGCAGCTCATGCCGAACCGGGGCACTCCATGCGCGCACTCCTCGCCGTCCTGCTGGTCTTGCTGTTACCCTCGCCTGCACATGCGTGGGGCCAGATTGGTCACCGCGTCACGGGCGCCATCGCCGAACCCCTCCTTACGCCGACGGCCGCACACGCGATCCGCGGGATTATCGGTTCGGAGACGCTGGCTGAGGCGTCCACATGGGCCGACGAGATGCGTTCGAGCCCCGATCCTTTCTGGCAGAGCGCGGCCAATCCCTGGCACTATGTCACGGTACCGCCAGGCAAGTTCTACGCCGATGTTGGCGCGCCTTCCGAGGGAGATGCCGTGACCGCGCTCGGGAAGTTCCGGGAGACGCTCAAGGATCCCAAGGCTGCGCTTGCCGACAAGCAGCTGGCGCTTCGTTTCACCATTCATATCATCGGCGACTTGCACCAACCCCTTCACGCCGGGAACGGCGCCGACAAGGGCGGCAATGATGTTCGGGTGACGTTGTTCAGGGAGCAGACCAACCTGCACGCCGTCTGGGATTCAGGGTTGATCGACCGCCGCCAGCTGTCCTTCACCGAGTACGCGTCGTTCCTGCGGCGTCTCATCACGCCGGTCGATCAGCAGGAATGGGCGACGCCCGACCCGCGCGCCTGGATTGCCGAAAGCGCGGCCATTCGCGATACGATTTACCCCGCAGGCGACCAGCTCTCTTGGTCCTATGCCTACCAGCATAACCCTACCATCGACCGGCGGCTCGCCCAGGCTGGTGTGCGAATGGCTGCGTACCTCAACGAGCTATTCGGGTAGGCCCCTTGCCTCTGAAAAGGCGTGCGGTCCGGACGCCAACAGGCGCGCTCTCGCATTGAATCTGTCTTGGGGCAGGGGCGCATCCGAGGGCGCCGCTTCACACGCAAACTGGCTCACAGCTCACCAACATTGCGGATAGCTGGAATGGTGGAGCATTCCAGCCCGATGGCCCGAAGATTACGAATGCACGTTCATCGCCCAACTCCGGTCGTTCGCGGGTCTCGCGCCGGCACTTGCCGGCCGCACGCCCTCCGATCAGCAACGCGTTCGCTTTCCAGAGGCGCATGATCAGCAAACCGATGCCGAGGCTGCTCCGAGCAACAGCGGACGCTGTCTGGGCCAAAGCGGTCGCATCAGCAGAATCCCCCGTCCTTCAGGAGATGCTTGCGATGCCGAGCCAAGCTGACAGTCCACAGGCCGGTGATTGACGAGCATCAAAGGCGCCTGTTGCGGGGGAGGTAGATGGAGATGATTCACATAGCGAGCTCCGGAGAGCGGTCCAATGCACGCGAGTCTCCACAGGGTTCATGGCTGCGTTCGCCCGGCAGCGCTTGTACTGAGCATGAGCCTGTTGATTGGACAGGCCCATGCCCAGCCTTTTGATTGCTATGATCGCGCTCTTGCAATGCCAAAAGCTGTGACAGAGGACATGGCCGAGGCCTGTCAGCACAAGATCATTGTCGAAAACACCACCAACGACCGGCATGCAATAGCGCTCTACAATGCCGCGCGTTTCTATGTCGTGCTGGGTGATCAGGCGCAGGACAGGGCACTGAAGGCATCGGCCTACGACGGCGCCGTAACCAACATCCTGGAGTCGCGCGATCGCGCCGCCGACAATAATGTCGCCTTCCTGAACCCGTGGCGACGAGGCGACCAGCGATCGAAATCAGAGCAGATGACCGCGAACCGTCTGTTCATCGCCAACCGATCGTATCAACTCGCCAAAGCCTATCTGGAACTCGGCAGGCTCGACGGATCGCGTACGTGTACCAGCCGGGAATCGTGTTTCGAACGAGCAGCTGCTGAGCTGGAAAGTGATACGGCGGCGCGCGCCGCCGGACCGTTTTACGACGATTACCTGTACTTGCGCGCAACCGTAAATCTGGCCTGGGGCCAGTCTGTTCCTGCACGCCGCGATCTCGAGTTTCTGAAGGACAGGCCCGCCTACAGCCTGGTCGCGACGCAGAAGCTCGGCGAGATGCTTCTTGCCGACGCGCAACGCCACCTCGCATCGCCTCTCACCCTTTCCGGCATTCTCGCTGCGCGCATGTCCTACAAGGCGGCGCTCAGCTTGCGCCCCGCAGCTGTCACGGGACAAATTGGTCTTGCCGAAACCTACCTTCTGGAAGGTCGGCTCGCTGACGAGACGGGTCAACGTCGGGTACGCTATCAAGAAGCTGCGCGCGAATACGGACTCGCCGTCACAGTGGCCGCCTCGCATGGCGGAGTGGGCGACAGACTGCGGGCGTACGAGGGACGTGGAGAGGCCTTCCTTGAACTTGCTCGACTGGGTGATCAACAGTCACTGGTCTTTGCGATCAGCGACTTTGAGAAGGCGGCAGGTCTCGACGCCACACTCAGCGGTGCAAACGCGCAGCTGATGCTGGCGCAGGCGCTGGAGGATGCGGAGCGGTGGACAGATGCGGACCTTGCCTATGCTGAGGCGGAGCGGCGGTTTGGAGAAGATCCCCGCGCAGCACTCGCCAGGGGAGACAAGGCATTTGCTCGCGGCAAACGCCTCTACGCGGCAGCAGAGCTTGGCCCCGCCCGCGAGCAGTTTCAGAATGCTCTAGCCGAAACTGGCTGGCGCGCAGCACGGGCCGATGCGTACTTCTTCCTGTCTGCGATCGATCTCCAGCTGGGGCAGAGTGCAATCGTGAATGCCGACCAGGCGATGGCCGCAGGCGGCGGTTCCCCGTATCGGGAGCAGGCGTGCCTTGCCCGTATTGCGGCCGGTGGACAGGCCGTGAAAGGGAAGGCGGCGCTTCCAGCGTGCGCCGGAAATGATCTGCTGATTGGCCTCTTCTACCTGCGCCACGCGCAGCTCTCACCAGCCGCGACAATCGCCAACGCGTCACGTCGCCTGGCACAGGACGCATTCGCTCGCGCACAGGCCTCCAAGGCCTTGCTAAGAACCTCTCCCGCTTCTGAGGCGCTTCACGTGTCGGATCTTGCGCACTTTGGCATTGCCGTGGCGCTTGGTTGCTCAAGCGCTGCCGGGCTCAATGTGCCCGTCAATCTCGACCCCGTGACGATTGAGAAAACGAAAGCCTATTTCTCCCTTCACCGCGCGTACGCTTGCGTCTCGTCGAACTGATCAAAAAGGAGGTCCGCCATGGACCAGAACGACGACTACTCCCAGACGCAGATACCAAGCGTCTTTGTCGAGCAGGCACAGCCAGCGCCCGAACCTCCGACGAGCAGCGGTATCAGTCGCGCGCAGTTCGCGGTTGTGTTCCTGGTATTGTTGGGGGCGCTCATCACAAGCACGGGTGGGCTGCTGATCATCCGCAATGGTGACCAGGCGGATTGGGCGCGGATTCGGCAGAAGCTCGAAACAGATCGAATGGCAGCGCTTGACCAGGCCAGTCGCTTTGATGTCGCCAATACGCGCCTGAACTCCGATCTTGAGCAGGCGAACGCGAAGGTCGAGAAGTATGGCGCGATCGAGTATCAGCTCAACCTGATCCGCGAAAAGACCCAGCAAATCGAGGATCTGCGTCGCAGCAAGCCCAGCTACGCTCCCCATCTCTACATGAACACTGCGGCTGTTCCTGAATGGAGCGCGCCGGGGGAGAAGTTGCTGAAGGAGTTCGTTACCCGGCTCGACGCTGAGCGGGCCAGGCTGATTGCGTTCAAGGAGCCAAAGCCGACAGCACCGGGACCGGCAACGCCACAGATCACGTCGGCGCCCAGGCAGAAATTGGAGCAGAACTGATGACCGTCTCGGAACAATTCGGATCAGCGCAGCCTGGCGGGAGCAATCCATTGGACGTTTTTCTCCCGGCCGCTGATCGCGCCGCAGAGGCGGTGTTCGATATCCGCGATCTCGCGGAACGCACCGGATACCGGCCCGCCACTGACTGGACCATCCCCGAAGCCTTCCTGACGCTGATCCTGCTGGCGGCGGCCGCAGACGGATTTGTTCCACCGGAAGAGCACATGGAAATCCGCGCCCTGGCACGTCGGTCGCGTGTTCTCAAAACGGTTGATGCTGCGCACCTGGCTCAATTGAACAGCGTGGTGAGCGAGAGGCTGAAGCACCGCCCCGAGGGTCTCAAAGAGGCGTGCGAGGCGTTGCCGTTCGATATGCGGCCTTCAATACTTGCTCATTGTGCGGATGTTCTGCTCGCGGACGGCGCCCTCGCGCCCGCTGAAGCGGAGTTTCTCAATCGCATCACCAGGCACCTGGGTCTTCGTGCAGATGAGGCCCGACGTATCGTTGAGGTGCTGCTCATCAAGAATCGCTACTAGGGCGTTTCGCTTAGCCCTCTGCAAAGGCTGTAGTCCGGGCACGCGCCCAAAAGCGGAGCCTTTGCTGGCGGGGCAATTCAACAGACGCTTAGTGTGAACAGGCGCCGGTCAAGGACCCCTCCGCTTTTCACGAAATCAATGGAATAGCGAGCCTATCAGCGCCCTGCCACCACGCCGGTTCACACGCGTGACGGACCAAGCGTACCAGGCTGGCATCTTCCGGTCGGCATCAAGCCTATGCGACCAGGGCTCGCACATGGTCTTGAACCTGAGCAACGCCGCGCGCAGCCTTTTCCATTGAGCTCGCGATGCTGTTTATGCCCTGATCGATGCTCGTCACGGCGCCCGACGCAGCTTGCATTGTCGAGGATATCTCCGACGTGGCAGCTGACTGCTGTTCAACCGCCGAGGCCACTGAAGAGATGCTGTCTGCGGCAACTGACACAGAATTCTGGATCGCCTTCAGCGATCCCACAACTTCTGCAGACACAGTCTGGACGCCGCTGATTTCTCCGGAAATCGTTTTTGTGGCCGCAGAGACCTGAGCCGCGAGCTGCTTCACTTCCGCCGCGACGACCGCAAACCCCCGACCGGCCTCGCCTGCGCGGGCCGACTCGATGGTTGCGTTGAGCGCAAGAAGGTTGATCTGGGACGCTATGTCGTCGATGATCTGGACGATACCCGACATCTGCTGTGCCGTCTTGGTGAGAGCTGAAGCCGATGAATCAGCGCTCTTGCTCAGCGCGCTGGCCTCGTCGGTTGAGCGCTTTGAGGAAGATATGCTCGACGAGATTGCCCAAATTGATGATGTCAGTTCTTCGGTAGCAGCAGCCACGCTCTGGATCGTGGACGAGGTCTCCGTCACAGCGCTGGCGACTTCACTGGCTTGATGTGAGACAGAGCGAATGCTTCCAGCGGCGCCCGCGAGGTCACGTCCGATCTCGACCGACAGTCCTTCATTGCGCATCCGCCGCTCAACTTGCGCGGTAATGTCAGTCGCATGCATGACGATCTTTGTGGGCACGCCGTCGGCATTCCTGATCGGGTTGTAGCTCGCCTGGATCCAGATCGCCTTGCCACCCCTCCCGACGCGCTTGTACTCAGCTGCCTGGAACTCTCCTCGCCGCAAGGACTCCCAGAATTGCCTGTACGCGGCTGAATTGGCGAAAGCCTTCTCCACGAACATCTCATGATGGCGGCCACGGATTTCTTCCAGCGAGTATCCGAGCGCATCAAGAAAGTTTGCATTCGCGGTGATGATCGTTCCATCGAGCCTGAATTCGATCACCGCCTGGCTCCGGCCGATTGCCTCAATCTGCCCCTGGGCATCGATCGCCTTGTTCTTGGCGTCGGTGATGTCTGTGGCAAACTTGACGACGCGCGTCACGCGGCCAGAGGAATCCTTGATCGGATTGTATGATGCCTGGAGCCAGATTTCCCGGCCGCCCTTCGCGAAACGCTTGAACTCGCCGGCGACGAACTCGCCGCGCCTGATCTTGTCCCAGAACTGTCTGTAAGCCTCGCTGTCCGCATAGGCCGGGTCGACAAACATCCGGTGATGGCGACCATTGATCTCCCCGAGCGAGAAGCCCAGCGCGGCGGAGAAATTGGCGTTGGCCGAGAGAACGTTTCCGTCCGTGGAGAACTCTATCACAGCCATGACGCGATCGATGGCCGCGATCATCCCTCTGATGTCGCGTTCCGAGGGTTTTGCCGGGCGAGATATCAAACCTGTCAGCATTGGAACGTCCTCATCTGATGCAGGCTGAACGTCGTTAGAAAAGATTTGCACGCGCTTAAGATTGTGCGCCGTTTGCCTTAACTTTCCGGAAGGATCGGACGCAGGCACATGCCTTCTGGCAATACGCATGAAGTCGGCCCCGTGATTTGTTAACCTTCTGGGGCGGGAATCGTCCTTCCATACCGTCTATCACGGCGCGCAACTGAAATCCCGGATCAGCGACGCCTTGCACGCGGCAAACGATCGTGGCGCAGCGAGGATGGCGTCATTGTCAGCTGCAGACTGGCTGGCGGACGATACGCGCACGCCAACGGAATTCTTCCATCCCGACGAACCCGGACTGCAGATGCTTTGAGATATGCTCGACCTGCATGCCGTGGAGCAGGGCGGCAACATCAATGTCACGATCCCCGATGATCACGACCTCTTCCTCGACAAGACCGTGGTTGCGCCAGGCATTGTCTGCACCAGTCCGGTCCAGGCCTGGCGTGACCTGTACCGGCGCGCATCGCGACAAATCCGTCGTGGTCGGCGGGTCGGTCCCCTGGCTTCAGCTGAGCCCAGAAGACATGATCCATGTTGGTAAGCTCGATATTGATCTCAGTCGCGATGCAGAGGCGTCACGCGGCCGGGAACACAAGACACGCGTCGAGGCGCTGACGGGCGCAGGTTACGCCCAGACTGAAAACACCAACGCCTGCCGGTTGGCACGCCAGGTCCAGACATCCAAGGGCGGCCCAAGCGTTGACATCATCGTCAATGTTCTCCCGCCAGAAGACGCCGTCTTCATCAAGAAAAGCCCGCCGCTGCGTTCTGCCCTGGCAGTGAACCGGCGGCAGCGCGTAACCCCGGGCCATCTTGCAGTATCGACGCGATGGCTTGCAGATCGCCGTCCGGACCCCACGCCGGTTCACACGACAGGTTCCTTCAGTGCGATCGCGCGCTTGTTCAGAGCTGCGCCAGCTGCGAGGCCAACCTGACGGCGCCGGAGCAGGAGGTCATCCTGCTGCGCCTGCTGCGCCTGCTGGCAGCGATCAGCGAGCCCGATGGTGGGCGCTGTTGCAGCGTGACGTGATGCCGATCACGACGATAGCAGACCGCGCGTCATCCGCAGGCGAAATACCTGCCCGTCACTCGTCGCTCCGGATCTGACTGCTGTCTGAAGGCTGGCCGTTGTCCGCAGTCGTCCGCCCCATCGCGCCTACGCGGATCTGCCAGGGAATGTCTTCCGGCGGAGCTCTGCCAATTACCCCTGCAGTCTTTGTCGACAGCGCTGGCTGGCTTCCGCCCCGCCGGACGGGAATTCTTTGCAGGAACTCCTGGCCGCCTCCTGCCGGAAGCAACGTCGTCGCGTCCACGGTGACGCTGCTGAGAGGCAGGCCGAAACGGTCGACAAGGGCAATCAGCAGGGCGTCAACGCGCCGCGCTTCTGAGGCCCCGTTGTTCATGCGGCCGGCAACTTCCAGGTACAGACCCGCCTGGTCGAGCTTCATTCGCGATGCCGTGACCTCGACGACAATGTCGGGAACACTGCTCCCGGCCCGTCGCAGAGCAACCTCCCCAAGCGCTGAGAGCGACCTGATCGCATCTCTGCGAACCCGGTCCGCATCCGCCACTGCCGGGGCTGTGAGGGACTTCTCCGATTGCGCCTTCTCGATAGCCTTGAACGCCTGGACCGCATCCCAGGCCTCGTCGGCCGCCTCGGCGATCGCAAACATGTCTCGCCATTGCAGGCGCTGATCTGCGCCAGCACATTCGGGCTTTGTTGACTCCCGGCAGTCCCATGCCCAGGCGGCTTCACGACGAAAGTATCGCGTGAGCGAATTGAGTTCCGTTGCCGAATAGGTATTGGCAGCCGCCCCCTCAGCCAGGTCGGGTGTCTTTGCCAGGGTGTATGCATCGAGCTGGTCGTCGATGATCTCCCACACTGACCTGGACTGCGATGCCGGCAGCTCGCCAAGCAGGCCATCGGACGTCGACCTTGCAGAATCGAAGAAAGCACAGTCGCGCGGCCATCTGTAACGGAAGGGCGGGGCGAAATGCACGTAGACGTCGATGGTGTTCCTGGGCGGGTTGAGCAGGCGGATATCAAAGGATCTTGCTTCACCAGGCGCGAGATACTGGAAAGGCAGCAGGGACGACTGACCGGACAGGACGAAATCCCAGCGATCCAGCGCCTCCAGAGTAAGCGGAGGCATCTCCATCCTGCTCTTGCCAGTGTTTCGCGCCACGCCCGAAACCACCGTCACCTGCCGTCCATTCTCGAAGACGGAAACAGATGTGATGCTCTCGAGATTGACGCCCTTGTATGATGGCTGGGGCAGGTCCCGCTTTCTGACGATCGGGCTGAAGAAGATGTCGACAACCGGGAGCGGGCTGAGAGCGCTCTGAACGGCGTCCTCGCGCCTGCGTTCGGCCGTTTCGATCTCGGCTTTTGTCGCCCGGCCCGCGGTCATGGCGACCCGCATATCGCGCGCCACCAGGGTCGCTGCGTGTGCTTTACGCGCATTGCCGTCATCAAAACCAATCTTCTGCATCAGGCAGATCAGGGACGCCGTCTCATCGGGCGAATAATCCGGCACGCGGCGAGATGCTTCTCTTCGCCCTGACACAACGACGCGATCAACCTCCGCAGAAGCATCATCCCCGATGTCGGCATTCCATTCGCCTGGAGGCCGCTCTGCACCTGCAGCGCTGACCAGCTGATCCGGGATCAGCTGTGTCTCCGGCTGCGCCTGCGCCACGCCTTGATCAGCAGCCTCCGGGGAGGGCGGCGTTTCGGGAGCGACGAGGTCGAGACCGCTTGTCATCTGCGCGCCGATACGAAGTTGCGCCGCGGGGATGTCGAGCTCAAACGGCTTGGCGTCAAAGCTGAAGCAGGCCGACAGGGGGAGCACCGCTGCCCCAACCAGAGCTCGGCCTATGCAATGCCGGATCGAAAAATCCATGAGCAACTCCAGCGCATTGGTCGGCGCAGCAAGGTCCCCGCCCGAAAAGGCGCCTGGCGGCAGTTTGCAGATTGTAAGCTGCTTTACGCTCGGAAGCGACTTGCAGATCGTGCGGCCGGGTAACATCTCGGAATGCGGCAGGCCGCCAAGCAGACATATTGAAGGAGCAGACAGCCACAGCTGCATGCAGACGACGAAGATCGGCACAATCGTCCACGAGCCGGACCAGCCAGACCCGGATCCGGAGACAACTGGCGGGCGCCCGGAATCTTTGGCGACGTCCAGCCCGTTGGTGCAAATTGGGGCAGGCCATCGGTCGAACCGATCAGGCCGCGCGCGGCGCGTTGGACAGCGGCAAGCCTTCCTCGAAAAATCTGCTGCAGTGTGACAGTGCGGGCGACATCGGTCGCCTGGGGGCGTGTCCAGATGAATGGCGTACGCGCCGGCACGCGTCTCGGGCCTCGCCGCCCGACTGGGCCGGTCATGCCGCAGGCAGGGCCGGCAGGCTGTCGAGGGGATCATCGCTCATCGGTGCGATTGCTTCCAGCGCCATGTCGCGCGAACGCTGAACCGCCCATTCGTCGTTCTGCCCAGGCAGTATGGCACCGACGAGCCGGGTATTCTGGCTGTGAGCGTGATCCTGACAGGTGTGGCACGCTATTTGCGTCGGAGATGGCCAGCTGACCCGTCAAGGAAAGAAGCCTGCCATGCTGCGAACTGTCCTTCTTTCCATGTCCCTGAGCCTCGCCTGCGCGGGCGCTGCGCATGCTGATCCGGACATGATGCGTCCTTTTGGCATGAGCGCTGGCGGCTATGAGGATCCCTTCTATGCCCCATCGCGGGACAATTCTGGCGTGCGCGTGGTTGTGAACGGACGCGCTGTGGATCTTCAGGAACGCTCTGGCGGCTACAGCGCCGCCTACCCGATGCGGGGCGGCGTCTCGGGCGGGCCGACCCTGCGCGGACCGACCCTGTCAGCCATGGCGATCGGCAACTCAGTATCCGTTTCCAACACCTCAAACTCAACGATCTTCGTGAACGCGGTCAACGCCGGCAATCAGTACGCGGTCATGCAGCGGGGACGTAACTAGAATGAACCGTCTGGCTGCCAGCCTCCTCGCCACCGCCCTCTTGCTGGCCGGATGCGCCTCGCAGGAAGCGGCGATGGTTTCCGTCGCGCCCCTGGTGGGGCCGCGCGCAGAAGCCGTAAACACGGCTTATTCAAACGCCCTGCGCTGCCTCGCCGGACATGTGCGCAAACAGTCCTATCAGCCCCCGCGCATAGCCGTTGGGCTCATCACCGACATGACCGGCGCCCAGGACCGAGACAATGGCCGGCGCCTGACCCAGGGCGCAACGCTGATGGCGGTCACCGCCCTGTCCGAAGCTGGCGTTCGCCTGGTCGAGCGCTATGACATGGGCGTGCTGCAGGTCGAGATGGACTATACCCGCAACGGGCTCGTCCGTGACAGCGACACTGTCGTCCGCGAAATCCGCCAGGGCGAGATCCAGGGGGCCGACCTCTTCCTCGTCGGTGGCATCAGCGAGTTCAATCCAAACATCCGCTCGCATGGGATCGACGGCTTCGCTGGCGGCACCTCGAGCAATAGCGGCTCCTTGTCAGTCGGGGCAGGGGATTACGTGGTCGACGTGGCCCTCGACCTCCGCCTGGTGGACGCGCGATCAAGCGAGATCCTCGGTGTGCGCAGCCTGCGCAAGCAGATCGTTGGGCGCGAGGTCCGCGCCGGCGTGTTTGCATTCCTGGACGGGACAGTAATCGATATCGGCGGCGGCGAGCGCGCGATGGAGCCGGTTCAGACAGCCGTCCGGACCATGATCGACCAGATCGTATTTGACTTCGTATCCGCCCTCTATTCCTTCGATTCCAGGTCATGCCTGACGGGAGGACAAGCCACAAAGATCAGCGCAGATGCGACCGCCCGCGGACGGCTTAGCCCTGACCTTGATGCTCCCCCCTTCACAGCTGCGCCCGCGCCCGCGGCCCCGGCCACAGCTGCGCCAGCGCCGGGAGGGGCCATCCCTTCGACACCCTCACCCTCACCGGCATCTGCGCCTGCAAAGCCCAATCCCGGCCGCGTTACCGAGGCTGGCGTCATGCCTGCCCGCAGCGACGGCGTCTCCGCCAAGGCCGTGCCACTCCCGCCGGAGGCGCTCCCCATCCGCGTCTCGGCCACCGTCGTCCCTGCGGTGCCTAAGATCATGCGGGCGCCCGCGCTGCCGGGCAGAAGTCCCCCAACACACGCGCCAGCCGCGCCCAGCGCCACGGATGCGAGCGCACGCAAGACCACTGCAGCGCCGCCCTCCCTGCGCGGGCGCAGCCGCGATGCAGAGGAATTGCGCCGCTCGCCAGCGAATTGACCAGGCGCGTGGCCGTGACCGCAATCACACCCGATAAATTTGCCCGTCCCGCCGCACGCCCAGTCCAGGCGCTGTCCTTTATATGTAGTCGCGCAGGACGACATGATACTCAGGCATCTGTCGGCCGCACCGCACGTGCGTGCGCTGATTATCTCCACCTCTTGAGGACGGTCCTCAATCAAGGCAGACTGGCCCGAGTTGATACCAGCCAGCCAATGATGCAACGCCAGACCCTGATCGCGCGATGCGGCCCGGCGCGCACAGCACGGCTGATACTCCGCAGCCTGATTGCTGTGGTCTGGTTAGGGTTCATGGCCAGCGGCGCCGCCCGCGCTCAGCCAGCAGCCTTCACCAACAGCAACGGCTTCGTCACCCCCCCAGGCTGGGTCGCCCAGGCCCCAGACCCTGAACAGATCGTCCTTCTCGGTCCCGACGGGCTGAGCCTGATCATCATCCGCCTCCAGCAGGGAAGCCTTACGGAGTTCTTCGAAAAACTCCTGCAACCAATCAAACTGTCTCAGGCTGACCTCATTCCGCTGGGTTCTCCCGCAAAGGATGATGAGCAGGTCAGCAGAGCCTTTATCAGCTCAGGGCTGGGGCCACTGTCACGTGCTTTTGTCGCCGCCCGAGCCGCGCCAGCAGGTCGCCTGCTGATTGCCTATGGCCTGACCCAGCCGGGCAGGGAGACCGAGCTTGCCAGAACGACCCTTGCCCTGCTGGACACGGTGCGTCTGCCAGCCCTTGCCCGTCCAGGACCTGAGACAAGGCCCACAGCCCCCATGTCCGCCGAGCCGTCCCGACAGTGGCGCAGCGATATTGCGCCAGACCACAAGAAGGCCGAGCAGGATCAAGCTGGCCAAGCAACTCAAGAGGCCCCTCCGCGTCGCTGATCGCTGAGCTGCAGCGCCTGTGATGAAGGTTGATCGGTTTCCCTGAACCGGTTCCGGGGTCGGGATAAGTGGACTTCCGCCCCGGTCAGGCTGAAGCCGGGTTCGGCTGCAGGTGGCTGAAGCAGGCCGTGTGCGCTGTCTGCCGGTCAAGACCGCCGCATGCGTGACCCATATCAAAGCAGATGCGGCAACGGCCCGGGGAGGCGCGCGCTTTCGAGACACTGGCGTCGATGCGCAGACAGACCTCTTCATGCTTCTTGATCCGCCAGAGCCGCTCAACAAACACGCTGTCCAGCCACGCGCCTCTGCCATCCATAACTCCGTGTACGGAGTACACGAACCACCTCCACACTCCAGACGTTGTTCCAATCCGAAACAGAAGCGGACAGCTGGCTCGCCTTGGTACGTCTTTTGCTGGCTATGCTCCACACGGCATAACGCCGTTCCAAAAAGGAAGCTTCAGATGTCGTTGCTCAAGACCGTTTCGGGTGCTGCTCTCGTTATGATGGCGATTGCAATTGCCCCCGGCGCTATCGCCCAGACCAAGGAAAACAACGTCAACAACACACAAGGCAACTGGGCTGAGACCCGCGCCCGGCTCAATGCCGATATCCGTTCGGTCAGCGAGGACGTCACCATGACGGCCGCTGCGATCGGCAACTCCTTCTCGGCCGAACTGGGCGGGACCTCCGCAGTCAACAGCAACCAGACGAACTATAGCAACGCTGGCGCCAGCCTGAACGTCAACGCACAAAATGCGTTCGGTTCGCTCACCGCGACGTCCGCCGCGATCGGCAACTCGGCATCCGTCGTCATCAAGGAGCCCGCCGGCGTCAACCCGACCGCCCGCGGCTCGGTCGTCAACACCA
>Ga0247840_10008338_pt1 | contig 13926 bp, 15 predicted proteins | sample LaCruzMarch2015__FD_192404 | JGI IMG/M metagenome (GOLD analysis project Ga0247840, IMG submission 192404) | Freshwater microbial communities from meromictic Lake La Cruz, Castile-La Mancha, Spain - LaCruzMarch2015_17m | ecosystem: Environmental > Aquatic > Freshwater > Lake | place: Spain...
CGAGACTGAAAGACTTTTTTAAGATTCACCCATTGGGTGAGTCTTTTTTGTCGATCCATTGAGAATAAAACGAAATACTGTCAACGTTTTGTCTTGTTTTTAGAGAGTTTCAACTTCCGTTTTTAGGTTCATTCGTCCACGTTAACGCTGAGGCTGATTTGCTCACTGCCGGCTCGATAGGCCGTGGGGGGGGTGTCCATGAGCATCCACAGGGTGCGGGATTCCCCCACGGGCACGTTTACGCCCGTTTCTTCCCCCGCGCTGTACACCGCCTCTGTGCACGATGTCCAACCTCCCAGAACAACGTCGTCCGGCCCGAAATCGCTTGCGGACGGTTTTGTGGGATGGAACAGGGCCTTCAACAACGGGGCGTTGAAACCCGCGGTTGATGTTGCCAACGTCCACGGGTGCTCCTCCCTCGCCACCCACTCCGCCTGCAATCGAAACGTGCACGGCATTGTTCCTATGTTCGTCACCGTGAGGCCACGCTGGGTTACCCCCGTGGATCCTAGGGACAGGGGCGTTTCAAACAAATAGTCGTCGGGCGTCACGTGGACGGACCGGTAGGCGGGGTAAGACGTGGGATATCTCGGACCAGTTCCCCACCGCGTCTTGGGTCCACAGCACCCAATAATAGAGATCTTCCGTGGACACGCTCACCGTCACGCTTTGGGGCGTCCCGGGGGGCACGCTCACCGTGGCGATGGTCACCGTGGTCGCCCCCTCGGGCGTGAGCGTGGGGCTCCACGCTAGGGCGGGGTGGGTGGCGTATTGAATGCGGTAAATCCCCGTCAGCGGCCCCGTGGCGCCGTTGTCCCCCGCCGACAACCACGTTAACACCAACGTCCCCGTGCTGGTCCCCACCGAGGCGTTTAACTCCGTGGCCGCCGGGGGCGAGGGCCCCGTGGTACCGCTCACCCCCTCGGGGGCGGTGGACACACCGTCCCCGTTCACGGCCTTTACACGAAACTGGTAAAGGGTTTCTGGGGAAAGGCCCATCACCACGGCGGAACTTTCATACACATCGGCGGTGTTCACCCCGGTGTAAGACGCACCGTCCGTGGAGTGTTCCACCTGAAACACCGTCCCCGGGGGGTTCCCGTTCGTCCCCCACGTGAGCGTGGCCGAGGTGACGGCCACCGTTAGGCCCACAACCGTTGGGGGATTGGCGAGGGAATACGCTGGGACGGTGGTGGGAGGGCTGGCGTCGGTGGAACTCCAGGCGGTGACTTGGAGGGAGAGGGGGTGATTGGGGGTTAAACTTCCGTGGGTGTAACTTAAACCGGGGCCGTTGTCGGCTTCCATCGTCACGGAACTGTCGAGCACCCGGTAATACGTTGCCCCGCTGACCGCGTCCCACCGCCACGTAACGGACGTTGTGGTGGCTTCCACGGTTACCACCGGTGTGGAGAGCGTGGGGGTGAAGGGGGTGTTGAACGAGAGGACTCGGTGGTTGTTGAAGTCCCCAACGAACAACCGCTGGGCCCCGGCATCGTAGGTCAACCCCATAGGATTAGACAGCCCCGTCGCCGTGGTGACGGATCCGTTACTGGTGAAATTGCTTTGCCCCAGCACCGCCACGGCTTCTTGGCCGTTCGTAAGGCTTCCAACGTTATACACCACCACACGATGGTTGTGTTGGTCCGCCACGAACAATCGCTGGCCCGTGACATCGTAGGTTAATCCATGAGGATAAATCAGCCCCGTCGCCGTGGTGGTTGGGTCGTTGCTGGTGAAATTTGGTTGCCCAAGCACGTGGTCCGCGGTTCTGTCAACGAAGTTGTTGTTGGTGTCTAAATCAAACACCAGAACTCGATGGTTGTAATAGTCTGAGACAAACAGCCGATGGCCCACGGGATCCAAAACCGAGAAGGATGGCCTATAGAATCCTTGGGCCTTTGGGTTTCCGTTACCGACGTTCCTCGTGAAACTGACGTTTCCGAAATTATCGAATTGACCCAGTCGTCCACCGCTGATTGGCCGTTGGTGATACTTCCTACGTTGTGCACCACTACACGATGGTTGGAGTAATCCGCCACGAACAACCGCTGGGCCCCGGCGTCGTAGGTTACACCAGTAGGACGATACACCCCCGTTGCCGAGGTGGCCGCACCACCGCTGGTGAAGTTGCTTTGCCCCAGCACCGCCACCGCCTCTTGGCCGTTGGTCACGCTGACCACGTTACACACCACCACACGATGGTTGTATTGGTCCGCCACAAACAACCGCTGGCCCCCGGCATCCTAGGTCAACCCCGTAGGATTATACAGCCCCGTCGCCGTGGTGGTTGGGTCGTTGCTGGTGAAATTCGGTTGTCCCAGAACGTGGTCCGCGGTTCTGTCCACGAAGTTGTTGTTGGTGTCCAAATCAAACACCAGCACTCTGTTGTTCAAAGAGTCCGACACAAACAGCCGATGGCCTTCCGTGTCCAACACTGAATTCCTTGGATTCCACAACCCTTGATCCGTGGGATTTCCATTGGGCACAGCCTTCGTGAAACTGACGTTTCCCCCATCGTCCAATTGTCCCAAGACGTCCACCGCCGCTTGGCCGTTGGTGATGCCCGACGCCCCTCGGGCGGACGTGGAGAAAAGAAACGTCGCCCACACCAGTCCGGTCAAAACCCAGCATCGGTGCATCATTTTAAAAACAGTTTCACGAGGACAGCGGTGGGGCATTTGATGGAACTCCTTGGGTAATGTGAAAGCGTCACATTAACCTAAAAACGGAAGTTGAAATCTTCTGAAAACAAGGCAAAGCATTGAGAATCTTTCATTTTATTACTCATTCGATAACGAAAAAGAGTCATCCAATGGGTGAATTTAAAAAAGCCTTTCATGTTCGTCATCCCGGCGAAGGCCGGGATCCAGTTTGTAAAATGTTCGTCGAAGAAACGAAAAAACTTTCTGGATCCCGGCCTTCGCCGGGATGACGAAACTAAAGAAAACGAGTTTCAACTTCCGTTTTTAGGTTAATAACTTCTGAGGGCTCAAGAGATTCTGTTAGAGAGGTCAGGCCGGGGTGTCGGCCATGAGGATGATGCGGACGGAGCAACCGTGGTTGTTCACGCAAAAGGAGACCGAGGCGTGGCCGGAATCGTGGATGGGGGTGGGGTCGGGGGTGAGATCGCTGAAGGGCAGGGAAATATCGAAATCCAAACCGGTGCTTTGCAATTGGTTTCGAATGCCTCCGGCCACCATGTTGGCCACTTCCGCGGCCACTTGGCTTAACTGATCCTGATTGTCTTCGCTCCCGGGGCCGAACACCAATTGAGCCAACGTCGCCGTCACCCCGGGGGTGAGCGTGATTTGAACCCAGCCTTGAACACTGCGGGAAAAACGGACCTCGGCTTGGTGATGGGGACCGGGAAGGGACGGGATGGGATGGCCGGCGTTGGTGACGTCCACAGGAAGAGCGAACATTTTAAACATTTCTTGGGTGGACTCTATCACCGCTTTGGTTAAGCGTTCGTTGTCTATGGCGGGTTTGTTGGAGAGGAGCATGGCGTCACCTTTTTGTCGCAAGTTTTTGGGCGATCAAGTCCATGGCGTTCTCCAAATCCGCGGCCTTGAAGGGTTTGACCACATACCGATCGGCCCCTTGGGTGAGGGCTTCGTCCATTTTCCCCAAAGTTCCTTCGGTGGTGACCATAACGATCGGGATGTATTTCGAGGTTTTTGTCTTTCGAGCCTCGATTAAAAATTCCAACCCGTTCATTTTGGGCATGTTCCAATCGCACATGACCCAATCCACGGCCCCGGTCTTGTAAACCTTCAGGGCCTCTTGGCCGTCCCCCGCTTCGATAATTCCGTAGGAAGCGTATTTGGTTTGGGCCAAGGAATTGATCACAGCTTTTCTCATGAAGGGCGAATCGTCCACCACCAAGACACGCATGGCTTAAAAATCCTTGAACGCGTCGTGGCCGTTGGAACTTCCCAAAGGCAAGGGATCACGCCCCGCTTTTTTGATGGGGATTTTGGGCGGGCGGGCCACCACCGGTGGGGGCGTGCTTCGCGCGGACCGGGTGGCGTTGGTGATTTTGAAACCGGCCACCATCACCCGCATTTCTTCGGCTTGGGCACTCAGTTCTTCGGCGGCGCTGGTGGACTCTTCGCTGTTGGCCGCGTTGGATTGGGTTAATTGATTCATCTGCTCCATGGCCGTGTTCACCTGCCCGATGCCTTGGCTTTGTTGATCGCTGGCGGCGGCGATTTCGGCCATCACCTCGGTGACCCGTTTGGTGTTTTGATTAATTTCTTCCAAGTTTTTCAAAACTTCTTGGTTGATGGCCACGCCGTTCTCGGCGTTTTTCACGGATCCCTCGATCATGTTGGCGGTGTTTTTGGCGGCCTCGGCCGAACGCATGGCCAAGTTACGCACCTCTTCGGCCACCACCGCAAACCCCTTGCCGGCTTCGCCGGCCCGGGCCGCTTCCACGGCCGCGTTCAGGGCCAACAGATTGGTTTGGAAAGCGATCTCGTCAATGGTTTTGATGATCTTGGCCGTGTCGTCGGAGGAGGTTTTAATCAGGTCCATGGCGGACGACAAACGTCGCATGCTGTCCACACCTCGTTCGGCGGAGTCTTTCGTGGCCTCGGCGATGCCCCGGGCCTCTTTGGCGTTGGCGGCGTTTTGCCGGGTCATGGCGTTCATTTCCTGCATACTGCTGGAGACCTCTTCCAGAGAACTGGCTTGTTCGCTGGTGCCTTGGGCGAGGGACTGGGACCCGGTGCCGATTTGCTGGGCCGCCCCGGCCACCTGTTCGGCCCCCAAGGACACTTGCTCCAAATTCTTATCTAAAGTTTCCACGGCGTGATTCACCGCTTCTTTGATGCGGGCGTGGTCCCCTCGGTAATCGCCCGTCACCCGGGCCGTGAGGTCTTTGGACCCGACTCGCTCCAGCACCGTCGTGGCCTCTTGGATGGGGCGAAGGACCGCGTCTAAGGTGTCGTTTAACCCGGCCACGATCTCTCGATACCCGCCTTGGTATTGATCGGCTTCCCCGCGTGTGGACAAACGACCGTCTCGGGCCGCCTCAACTAAGGAACGGATCAGCGACGTGAGACTTTCTAAAGTGTTCCGCAAATTGGCCATGGCGTGCCCCAACCCGTCCCGCTCCCCGGCCAGAGGAACCTCCACCTTTAAGTCGCCCATAGAAATTTGTTCAATCACTTTTTCTTTGCCCACCAAAGTGGTGGCCATGGCTCGAAAACTGTTCGCCAACAGCCCCAACTCGTCGTCGGATTCGTGAGCGATGGCCACTTGGGTGTTTCCTTCGGCGATGCGTTGGGCCGCCACGGTTATTTCGTTCAACGGGCGGGAAAATTTTCCGGCGAAGATAAAACCGAAAAGCAAGACAAACCCAGAACAAAGAGAAAGGATCACCACTCCATCTCGAATTCCGTGGTGGCTGGTTTGTTCCGCGTCCTTGGACACGAGCTCGGTTTCTTCCTGAAGTTTGGCCGCGTATTTTTCCAACATCCCCAGCACGTCCCGGGACTGGGGCATCACCTCCTCGGTGAACAAGGTCATCACTTGTTCTTGATCCGCCCCTTTTTTAACCAAGGCGTCAATGGTTCGAACGCCCGCGTGCCAACCGTTGTGGGGGGCTTCAAAACCCGCCAACACCGTGGTGAGTTCTGGGTGAAGAGATTCCATTTGCTTGCGCTCGTCACCGTAAAACCATTTTCCCACCACGCAATCCGTGGGGCTGGGATTCACGCCCAAAGGCGTGCCCCCTTTGCTCCCGATATAAGAAGCCACTTTTTGGTCCGCTTCGGCCGTGGCCACTCGGAGTTCGTGGCATTTGTTCACCATCGTGTTTATGGCCAACACGGAATCAAAGGCCTCGTCCACGTGTTTCATGCGAAAAACAAGGACACCCCCCAACACAACAAACATCGCGCAGACGACCGCGCTGGCAACAATAAGTTTTTTTCGAATGGTGAACTTTGACATGATGGTCTTCCTCCATTAATTTGAAAATACTTTCTGCGAATTTAAATTCCTGGATTCCGGCTTTCGCCGGAATGACGAGCATTTTTTGCCTTAATCTTTTCGTTCTAAAATCTTTGACAAAACGTCAAATATTTTAGAACGAAAAGACTGGGGAGCCTGTCCGTTAATAGGATCTTCCCCATTTCGAAAAACAGTTTTCAAAGACACAAGAGACGACCCGAGAGAACGGTCAAGACAACTCGGACGAGTCGTTCGATCGGAGAAACCATGAAACATTTCGAGAAAACATTTACCCCGTTAGAAGCTTCTCCTTCACTCGTCCGGCTCGTCCGGGTTAAGGCAGAGCTTCTTTAATCGTGTTCATGTCTTGCACAGACAAGATGCGGTCAATGTCCAACAACAACCGCACCCGCCCGCCGGTTTTCCCAATGCCGAGCAAATCGTTGACGTCCACTTCGGGGCCAAAAACGGGCACGTCCTCAATGTCGTTGGTTAATATGTTCGCCACCTCGCTCACACGGTCCACGGTGACCCCCAACTCCACCCCGTGGGCTCGCACCACGATGATGCAGGTTTGATCTTCGGCCGGGGCCAACCCCAGTTTCAAACGCAAATCCACCACCGGAATAATTTTTCCCCGGAGGTTGATCACCCCTCTCAAATGGGGAGGGGTGCGGGGCAGGGGGGTGATGGGCATCAACCCAAATATTTCTTGGACTTTTAAAATTTCAATACCGTATTCCTCTTTGGACAAAAAAAACGTGAGAAACTTTCCACCGGACACCCGCTTAGACACCACCGCTTCTTTTCCTGAAATCGCCATGGATTCTCCTCCTTAAAACAACGCGTTCTTTTTTCGACAATTTTACGCGGTCACCAACGATTCGGTGGGGGCCAAGGGGGCCCCTCCCTGTCGGGCCAAACGCACGATCTCCGCTGGGTTTAAGATCAGCCCCACCCGTCCGTCCCCTAAAATGGCGCCACCGGACACACCGCTCACATGCCCGAACCAAACCCCGAGAGATTTGGTCACCACCTGTTGTTGACCCAGCAAATCGTCCACCCACAGCGCGGCCAGATCGTGATGGTCTTCCACGATCACCAACAACCCCCCGTTGGACTCGTCTTCCGAAAGCCCCAACACCCGCCTCAACCGATACACGGGGATCAATTCCCCCCGGAGATTGAGCAACTCCCCCCGCCCCGCCACCGTGCTCAAGGTGGACAAATCCGGCCGAACGGTTTGACGGATGCTGATGGTGGGCAAGATAAACGTTTGCCCGTCCACCCGAACCAACATGCCATCGGTGACGGCCAGTGTGAGAGGCAGTCGAATGCGAAAGCGGGTGCCTTTGCCCGGCTCGGATGACAAATCCAGTTGGCCTCTCAAATTCTCAATGCCTTTGCGTACCACGTCCAACCCCACCCCCCGCCCGGACACGTCCGTCACTTTTTCCGCCGTGGAAAACCCCGGCAGAAAAATCAGCCGAAGGGTCTCCTCATCGGTCAACTCCCGATCGGCGGGGACCAAACCCCGTTCCCGGGCCCGTTGTTTTATTTTTTCGCGATCCAACCCTTTGCCGTCGTCTTCAATGTCCACCACCAAACTGCCCCCCTCGTGCGTGGCCGACAAATTCAAAACACCCGCGGGGTCTTTTCCGGTCTTTTCTCTCTCGGCGGGGGTTTCCATGCCGTGGTCCACGGCGTTGCGAACCAAATGAAGCAAAAGAGCGTCCATGGTTTCCACCACGTTGCGATCCACCTCGGCGTCTTCACCGGACAAACGGAGGTCCACGTTCTTGCCGCTTTTTTGAGCCACGTCCCGCACGGCTCGGGCCGCTTTTTGAAAAGGTCCTTTCATAGGCACCAACCGCAAGGCCATCGCAAGATCCCGCAAATCCCGCACCACCCGGTCCAAATGGGAAACTTTATGGGAGAGGGCCCCGTGGGAATCGCTCAACACGGCCGGGTCTTGGGTGATCATGGATTGGGCGATCACCAACTCACCCACCGCGTTGATCAAACGATCCAAACGGTCCGTTCGAATGCGGACCGTGGTTTCCACGGAACTTTCCGTGGCCGGACGAGACGTCTTGTTGACCGGGGCCGGTGTGGGAACGGGGGGCGACGCAACGGGGGCCACCGCCGAAGCGGGTTCCGGGGCCTGCGTTGTCTCAGAAGAAGAGGGCAAGGGTTTGGACGGAGCGACAACGGGCGACGCGGAAACCGCGCCGGTCGCCGCCTGTTTTAATTCTTGCAACAACGCGGCGTAACCCGAAGGGCAACTCAACGCCCCACCGGTCTGTACGGCCGTGCGAACACTGGCCACCAGTTCTTTCAAAATGTCCACGGACCGCAAACTCAAATTGGCGATCACGGGCCCGTAGGCGATTTCTTTGTCCCGGACCCGACTCAACAGGGATTCCGCTTGGTGGGCCAAATCGCTCGTGAGGCGCAGGTGCACATACCCCGCCATGCCTTTGAGGGTGTGAAAAGCTCTAAAAACGGTGTTGATGGCGTCGGGATCGTCGGCGGTTTTTTCAAGGGCCAACAGAGCGGCTTCCCCCGCTTCCAAATGTTCCCCAGCTTCCGGCACAAAATCCCCGAACAAACTGGGGTCCACGTCCGTGGGCAAGCGTTCTTCAACGACTGGAACCGGAACGGGCGACGGCGGAGGAAGGGCCCCTTTTTTTGAAACCCCTGTCACCAACGCGGCCAAGGCGTCGAGAGTTTTTTGAGGGCTCAAATTGTTGGCGGTGAGTTGAAAAAGCAATTTCAGGGCGTCGTCCATAAACGTGGGGGGAGGGGCTGGAAACACCGGACCGTTTTCTTTAAACCACTTAGTCAATTTTAATATGGACAATTGATCGGTGGGGTCTGTGTCGGTGACGCGGGACAGAAACGCCTCGTAAAGGGAACCGTGCGGTGGAACGTTTTCGCTGGTCATGGAAACAAACCGTCCTTTAGAAATTTTCTACGAAAATTTCTCCCCTAAGCGGGTTCGTTCAGTTATCGGAGACTCCACAGAAAAACTTGAGAGCTGAAAAATCTAATTTACCCAAAAGATCCGATAAGAAAACTTTTTAAGCCCGTCATTCCGAAAGCCGGAATCCAGTCAGTAAAACTGATTTTTAAACAACGATTTTACAGACTTCCAAGCAATTCCCAGAAAAACCACTCCCAAGAAACTGACGGCAAATCCCCCCTAGCCCCAATGCCAGTAACTTAAGCCCAAAAAGGCTCGTCACACCGGCGAAAGCCGGTGTCCAGTGTTTAAAATAGACGTTTAAACACAGTTTTAATGACTAGATCCCGGCCTTCGCCGGGATGACGAACCTTAAGTTACTGGCATTGCCCCTAGCCCCCCTTTTTCAAAGGGGGGGGAACACGCTTGAGAAACCGGTCTTTTCCCCCCTTTGACAAAGAGGGGCAGGGGGGATTTATCTTTAAAACAAAACCGAACGGTCAAGTTTCATTCCTTCCTTTCTCGATAACCATTTTGTCGAGTACACGGCTGGATTCCGGCTTTCGCCGGAATGACGAGCTTAAAAAAAGGCACCGCGTTGGTAAAACGGTCTCAGACGGAAAATTTTTCCTTACGTGGACTTTTGGGCAATTCAAAAAACAATTACGCGCTTTCTCGCAATTGTTTTAAAACTCGAGCGGCGATGGTGGGGAGGGGCAGAATCTCCACGGCCCCGCCAGCGGCGATGGCTTCTTTGGGCATGCCGAACACCAGACTGGTGGCTTCGTCTTGAGCGATGGTGAAAGAACCGGTGTCTCGCATCGCTCGAAGGCCCTTGGCTCCGTCAGAGCCCATCCCCGTGAGGATCACACCGAGGGCGTTTTTGCCGGCGGATTGGGCCACGGACTGGAACAACACGTCCACGCTGGGTTTTTGGTAATGGACCAAGGGACCGTCTTTAATCTTAACGTAAAATTCTGTCCCGCTTTTGGTGAGAACCATGTGGAACCCGCCCGGGGCCACCAAAGCCACGCCCGGGATCACGCGATCCCCGTCCACGGCCTCCCGAACCTCCATGGAACAAACGTCGTTGAGCCGTTTTGCAAAAGAAGCGCTGAACCCGCCGGGGATGTGCTGGACAATCAAGGTGCCCGGGGCGTCGGGCGGGAACCCTTTCATCAAAACCTCCACGGCCACGGTTCCACCCGTGGAAGCCCCCACGGCCAAAATCTTGTGGGTGGTGGACACCCGTAAAGGAGCGGGGGCTTCGGTGTCGGTCAGGAGAGGCGACACCCATTGTTTCACGCACGTGGCCGCGGCGGCTCGTATGGCCAGGATGAGTTCGTGTTTGACGTCCGGGGCCGCGTAGCGAGAGGGTTTGGCCACCACCTGAACGGCCCCCAATTCAAGAGCCCGAAGGGCCATCTCGGCCCGTTCGGTGGTGAGGGAACTCACCACCACCACGGGGATGGGGTGGTGGTGCATCAACTTTTCTAAAAACGTGAGCCCGTCCATGCGGGGCATTTCCAAATCCAACGTGATCACGTCCGGGTTCAGTTCTAAAATTTTGTCTCGGGCCACGAAGGGGTCCATGGCGCTTCCCACCACCTCCACGTCGGGGAAACGACTGAGTTCTTCCGTCAAAGCCTTGCGGACCATGGCCGAATCGTCCACCACCAACACACGGATCATGGGAGGTCCTCAATAAAAACACCCACGTCGGCCCGGCCACCGTCCAACCCCACGCACGTTTTGACTTGTGGGTCCGGAACCTGGGGGAGAGATTCGCTGGCCAAACCCGGTCGAGGAGGATCGAGGCGAAACACCCCATCGGCCCCCCCGATCAAGGGCAACACGTTTCCGCAAATGACGTTGCCGATTTCGCCCAAGGCGTCTTTTTGCAGAACCAAGGGAACAGGGTCAAAACTTCCGGTCATGCCTTGGGCAAGAGGTTCGAGTAAAAAACCAAAGAGACGAACAATCAGTTCCCCCTTCAACGTCCCGTGGAACCCCACACGGACCTCGGCTTCGAAGGGGGCCTTGGTCGCCTCGAGGGACACCTCTTCAACGGGAAGCGTGAGGCACAACTCCCCAAAGGTCAACAGCGTGGCCTGCCGGAGGGCCGATTCAATGGCTGTGTTCGTGTTCATGGACCACCCCCGATTGCAACACGCGTTCAATGGTTTCTCGCACGGTTTCCGGGGTGAACGGTTTGTGAACAAACCCCGCCGTTTTCTTTCGCAACTGTTCCACCCGTTCGGGACTGCTTTCGGTGGAAATCACCACCACCGGGATGTCCCGGGTGAGGGGACTGTGTTTCATGTGCTCGATCATGGTTTCACCGTCCATCACCGGCATATTGATGTCCACCAAGGCCAGATCAATCCAGTTTTTTTCTAAAGCGTCGAGTCCCTCACGCCCGTTGGCGGCCTGAACCAACTGCCCCACGTCCAACCCTGAAATTTCCAAAGTGCGGATGAGAACCGACCGCATCATGCGACTGTCGTCCACCACAAGAATGTTAAGGCTCATCCACGTATCTCCTTTCCGTTTCCGGGTCGGCCCCTTTTTTATTCGAGAACAAAACAGACGAAACGCTTCCCGTCCGCGTCACCACTTCGCCCGTGGCGAGTTCAAGGCTTAACGTGCGGGCCACGCTCCCCCCCACGTCCGACGCCTTCAGCATGAGACCGTGGGTCCACAAAACGCGACGGAGCATCACGATGTTGCGTTTCCCGATCTCAAAAAAATCTTGCCCCCCCCCTAAAATTCCTTGCATGGCGGCCCCGCCGGCCACGGTCATGATTAAACGAGACTTGGCCGCTCCGGATCGAAGACACGCGTCCAACAGATGAGGCAAACCCGTGTCCACAAACATGCACGGAACTTTTGCCGCCTTTTCGGGATTCAAAGACCCTTGGGGCAACATGGCGTGAAGCATTCCCCCCACGTGGGTCACCGGATCGAACGCGGTCACTCCCAAACAACTGCCCAAAGCGTGGGTGATCACGCTGTCTTCGGCGCGGTTGGCCACGCCCATCTCTCCGATGCCCACGGAAATATGCATGTCACGTTTTCGCGTAAGCCGCGGGTTGCACGTAGGTTAAAGAGTGCTCAAGCCCGGACAAACTTTCCGAGTGCCCCACACACAATAAACCACCCGGGGCCAAGAGCTCCGCGAACCTTGAAATCAACGTTTGCCTCGTGTCTTTGTCAAAATAAATCATCACGTTTCGGCAAAAAATGACGTGAAAAGGACCTTTCATGGGCCATCCCTCTAATAAGTTCAACGGGGCGAATCGAATGAACGATCGAAGAGCGTCGGTGACCACCCCATCGCCGGTATCGGACGGGTGAAAATACTTTCTTCGAAGATCCGGCGGAACCGTGGAGAGGACGTCGGAGGTGTACACCCCGGCCCGGGCTTTTTCCAACATGCGCTCCGACAGATCCGTGGCCAAAACGCGAACGTCCACGCCTTTGAGTTGATCCAACGATTCGTTGATCAACATGGCCATGGTGTAAGGCTCTTCTCCCGAGGAACAACCGGCGCTCCAAATTCTCAACGAACGCTCTTTGTTGATGGAAAACGCCCGTTTTTTCAATAGATCGAAGTGGTCCGCTTCCCTAAAAAAACTGGTCATGTTGGTGGTGAGTTCGTCCATCAGTCGGTCGGGCTCGGCCGGGTCTTTGTCTAATTTCTCAAAATACGCCGTGAGGTCCGGCAAACCCAACGACCGCAGTCGTCGCATCACCCGGGCCATCACCATGCCGCGTTTGGTGTGGTCCAACACAATGCCCCCCACGGTCATGGCCAAAGTCTGGGCCCGATGGAATTGGGCGTCGGTCAATTCCCCTAAAACCGCTCCGGGGGCCGTCACCCCACCCCTCCCACCCGCGCGAGGACCGAGGCCCCGGGGTTCTCTTGGGAACGGTCGGGTTCGAGGGTTCGATCAATGTCCAACAAAAGGCGAACCCTGTCCCCGGACCGTCCGATCCCCAACAAATGATCCGAACGAATCCCAATCCCAAAATCCGGGACCTCATGAATGTCCTCATCGGAAATTCGAGCGACGTCGTTCACGCGATCCACGGTGGCCCCCACCTCTTCCCCCCCGGACCGAACGATGATCACGGAGGTGGGCTCCACGGTGGACGGCAACCCCAAGCGTCGCCGCAAATCCACCACCGGAATGATTTTCCCTCGCAAATTAATGACGCCCCGAATGTGCTCGGGGGTTCGCGGGACCATGGTGATGGGGGAAAGAGCGATGATTTCCTGAACCTTTAAAATTTCCACCCCGTATTCTTCTTGAGCGAGGAAGAACGTCAAAAACTTTCCACCGGCCACCGCGTTCTTTTTGGAAAGGGCCGCGGGGGCGTCGGGCGGGGGAGGAGAGGATTCTTTGGGAGCGCCGCTCAAAACCGGTTCCACGCAAGGGGGCGCCGTCGGGGTCTCCGTCCGTGGAATTTCCACGACCGGGGCCGATTCAGGCAAGGGATCCTCGGGAAGTGGGGTTGTCACCGGAGGAACCGACACCAAGGAGTCCACGGGGGGCGGGTCCAAAACGGGGGTCACGGTTTTGGAAACAGTTTTGTTTTCGTTGTTCCACATTTCCTCCACCCCGTGTTGAACCATCCCTTGAATTTCTTCCAGAAGCGATTGCCTCATCGCCGGCGTCTTTTTTTTGTACCCCGCCATTTTCGCCACCACGCTTCGAAGGCACTCGGCCGTGGCCAAAGAAGCGTTTTTAGCCCCCCGACGAAACGAAACCCGAGCCCGTTCCCAACCGTCCTCGTCTTCAGGATCCAAAAGGATCAAGGCACTGGCAACATCGTGCAACGACAAAGGATCGGAAGGGGAAAGGGCCATGGGTGATTCTCTCGTAAAAAGCCCTTAAACCTAAAAACGGAAGTTGAAACTCGTTTTCTTTAGATTCGTCATTCCGGCGAAAGCCGGAATCCAGAAGATTTTTTATTTCTCCGACGGAAATTTCAAAGAC
>Ga0247840_10008341_pt1 | contig 13925 bp, 10 predicted proteins | sample LaCruzMarch2015__FD_192404 | JGI IMG/M metagenome (GOLD analysis project Ga0247840, IMG submission 192404) | Freshwater microbial communities from meromictic Lake La Cruz, Castile-La Mancha, Spain - LaCruzMarch2015_17m | ecosystem: Environmental > Aquatic > Freshwater > Lake | place: Spain...
ATTAGCGATAAGGTTGTGCATAATTAGATTTGTGTGAGAAGCTTATCTAATGTACTGTATTACAGTATATTGCACAACCTTAAATTACTTTATTTATTAACAATCTTAACCGCACAACGGGTAATACTAATATTGTTCTTGTCTAATAATGGGGTCCATCTTAGTTTGCTAATTATAAAATGCGATAAAAATTAGGGACTCCATTAATTGAAACTTACGATATGAAAAAAAATCTACGTCTTATTTCCGTTTTGTTCCTTTGGGGAGTTGTAATTAATGCTGCTCATGGGCAAAAAAAAGAAATTGACTCTCTACTTACCCTGGTAAAAAAAGATAAAGAAGACACAAATAAAGTAAATCACCTCAACCTCCTCGCGTGGGATTTGATGAACACCAATCCCGATTCTGCCATTTTTGTTGGGAAACAATCTTTAGTGCTTTCCGAAAAACTACAATGGAAACAAGGAATAGCAAGTTCTCTTGGACGTTTGGGTGTTTATTATTGGAATAAAGCAGATTACCCAAAAGCGTTGGAATACGATTTCAAGGCGTTGAAAATGAATGAAGAGCTTGGATATAAAGATAGGGCTGCTGCCAATCTTTCTAACATTGGAATCATTTATGGTAAGCAAGCCGATTATCCAAAAGCCTTGTACTATTATTTCAAGTCTTTGAAAATAGGTGAAGAACTCGGAAATAAAGAAGCAAATGCAAACAATCTAATGAACATAGGAATTGTTTATAAAGAACAAGAGAATGATTCTAAAGCACTCTATTATTATTTCAAGGCAATGAAAATATATGAGGAACTTGGCAATAAAAGAGGAATTGCAACAACTCTTAGCAACATGGGAAATGTTTACAAAGGCCAACGCGAATATTCCAAGGCGATGGACCATTATTCCAGGGCATTGAAAATAAAGGAAGAACTCGGAAATAAAAAGGGAATTGCAACTACACTCAGCAACATGGGTTCTTTGTATATGTTAACCGGAAAATTTAAAGAGTCGGAAGAGAATATAAAAAAAGCAATTTCCATTGCCAGTGCTTTAGATATAAAAAAGGAATTAAGAGAATTCGAAGGTAATCTTTCCCGACTTTATGACACCACAGCCCAGTTGGCAGTTAGAAATGGACAGTTTGCAATAGCGGCAGAAAACTATAAGCTTTCTATGGTGCACTATAAAAAAGTAGTAGCGATAAAGGATACACTTTTTAATATGGAAAAAAGTAAGGAAATTACCCGTAAGGAAATGAATTATGAGTTTGAAAAAAAGGAAGCCGTAACAAAAGCAGAACAAGAAAAGAAAGACTTATTAGCTAAGAAAGAAATCCAAAAACAAAAACTAATAAGAAATGGGTTGTTAGCTGGATTTGGTTTGGTATTGATTTTTGCCGGAATATTTTTCAATCAAAGAAATAAAATAAAAAAAGGAAAGAAAATAAGTGACGAGCTACTTAAAAGCGTAAGCAAACAAAAAGTTGAAGTTGAGAAACAAAAAAACATTGTGGAATTTCAAAATAAAGAGATACTTTCTTCTATTGAGTATGCCAAAAGAATACAAGCTACCATTTTACCTCCATTAAAAGTAGTGGAAAAACACCTGGAAGATTCATTTGTATTGTATTTACCTAAAGATATAGTTGCAGGAGATTTTTACTGGATGGAGAATATAGAACAAGAAGAAGGATTGGTTTTAATTGCTGCATGCGATTGCACTGGGCATGGTGTCCCTGGTGCACTGGTAAGCGTTGTATGCAGTAATGCATTAAACAGAGCTGTAAAAGAAAATAGCATAACAGAACCCGGTTTAATACTCGACAAAGTAGCAGAACTTGTAGTACATGATTTTAGCAAAGATGAAAATGAAAACGTACAGGATGGAATGGATGCTTCGTTGTGCGCTTTAAATACCAAAACAGGTAAAATACAATGGGCTGGTGCCAATAATCCATTGTTTCTTATTAGCGATGGAAAATTAATTGAAATTAAAGGAGATAAACAGCCGATTGGTAAAATTGACAATTTACACCCTTTCAAAACCAATTATATTGATACCAAAAAAGGAGATACATTTTATCTTTTTACTGATGGATATTCAGATCAATTCGGTGGGCAGGAGAATAGAAAATTCACCAAAATGAAGTTTAAAGAATTACTACTATCTATTCAACACTTAAACATGCATGAACAAAGGAATTACCTTTATGAATTCCATAACTCCTATAAAAATTAAACTGAACAAATGGATGATATTTTGATAATTGGGATAAGAGTTTAAATAAAATATTATTGAATAGATTATCCTATTACGTTTAATGTGCTACAACCAAGCGCGCTGTTTTTGATGAATTGCTGTTACTTTTTTTAATTGGTAAATACCATTTGCGACATCACTGCTGTTATTGTATTCAGCCTCAAGAAAGAAATTTAGATAAAGTTTGTGTAAATTTCCCGCAGATAACGCTGATTTACCCAGATGGCATTTAGAAAAAATAATCTGCGGCAAAATCTGCGAGATCTGCGCAATCTGAGGGAAAATAAATCTCCCGCTGATAACGCTGATATACGCAGATGGCATTTAGAAAAAAATAATCTTCGAAAAAATCTGCGAGATTCGCGCAATCTGCGGGAAAAATAATCTCCCGCTGATAACGCTGATTTACGCAGAGGGCATTTAGAAAAAAATAATCTGCGGGAAAATCTGCGAGATCTGCGCAATCTGCGGGAAAATATCTCCCGCTGATGATGCTGATTTACGCAGAGGGCATTTAGAAAGAAATAATCTGCGGGAAAATCTGCGAGATCTGCGCAATCTGCGGGAAAATATCTCTCGCTGATGACGCTGATTTACGCAGAGGGCATTTAGAAAAAAATAATCTGCGGCAAAATCTGCGAGATCTGCGCAATCTGCGGGAAAAAATAATCTACCGCTGATAACGCTGATTTACGCAGATGGCATTTAGAAAAAAATAATCTGCGGCAAAATCTGCGAGATCTGCGCAATCTGCGGGAAAATAAATCTCCCGCTGATAAAGCTGATATACGCAGATGGCATTTAGAAAAAACTCAAACAAAAAAATCTGCGGCAAAATCTGCGAGATCTGCGCAATCTGCGGGAATAATAATCTCCCGCTGATGACGCTGATTTACGCTGAAGGTATTTAGAAGAAACCAATGCTACGAATTATCTACTTTTCGATATAAATTACCTTATAACTGTGATTTTACCTATGATGTTTTTTTCTTCTTTAATACATTTATAATTTATGATGTATGCATAAACATCAATTTCGGCGTCATTGTTTTTTACTTTGCCGTCCCAGCCAAGGGAAAGATCATTTGTAGTGAAAATGTTTTCACCCCAACGATTGAAAATTCTCATTTCAAAAAATCCAAGATTGTCAGAAACTATCGGATTAAAGACATCATTCTTTCCATCCTCGTTGGGAGTAAATGTGTTGGGAATATATATCAAATTACAGTTTGCTTGAAGGCTTACTTCAATAGAATCTATTGCTTTACAACCATATTCATCATAGCCAGTTACAACATAATATGAATTTTGAATCGGTGTTGCTGTAGGATTGCTGATTTCAATATTGTTAAGTGTAGCATTAAAATCCCATTGATAATTAGCAGCGCCCGTTGCAACTAAGTTTACATTTTCTCCCTCAAAAATTGTAGTATCCTTTCCTGCATTCACAATTGGTAAAGGTGTTACATTAATGTTAATTACGGCCGAATCAGGACATACTGCATTTGGAGTAGTTACCAAATAACTGATGTTGCTTAATGGAGTACAAACCGGATTCAAACAATCATCACAACTTAAATAATCAGCAGGGAACCAATTTACAGCATTAGCAGCAGTAATAGCATTTAGCTGCAAGATATCATAGACGCAAATAGTTGTATCGTTTGATAGTATAATGGGTGTAAAATTATTCACTGTAATTGTAAGCGAATCGCTCAAAAAGCAACTACCTAAATCTGCTGTAGCAATGTAGGTAGTGGTTTGAGTTGGCGTTGCTATAGTTGAACTGCATGTATCGCAGGATAAACTGCTAATTGGTGTCCAGTTTACCTGCAAGTCAGGATTAACGCTTAAAGTAGCTGATGCACCCTCACAAATAGAAACATCATTAATAAGTGCAAGTATTAAAGGGTCGTAAAAAGAAACTGAAACAGAATCACTTGATGTGCAGCCGCTATTGTTAGTTACTGTAACAAAATAAGTTGTTGGATTTAACGGGCTTGCAATTGGATCATTGCAGGAAGTACAACTTAAAGTTGCATCTGTTTGCCATATAATATTTCCCGAAGCTGCGCTGGCATTAAGCTGAATACTAACGTTTTCACAGGTTATTGTATCGTTTCCTGCATTGATAATTGGGAGTGGTAAAGTTTGGATGGTAATAAATGCCGAATCTTGACAGGCTGCATTTACGGTTGTTACCAAATAAGTAATATCTGCAGCCGGAATACAAACCGGATTGAAACAATTATCACAACTCAAATAACTGGAAGGAAACCAATTTACAGCGCTTGCATTGGCAATGGCATTGAGTTGCAAGGTATCGTTTACACAAACAATGGTATCGTTTGAAAACAAGATTGGTGAAAAAATTTCAACTGTAATTGTAACCGAATCGCTCACCGCGCAACTTCCTAAATCTGAGGTTGCAATATAGGTGGTGGTTTGGGTTGGAGTTGCAATAGTTATTGTACATGTATCGCAGGACAAATCGCTGGTTGGTGTCCAGTTTACTTGCAAGTTAGGATTAGCGCTTAAAGTAGCTGATGTGCCTTCACAAATAGAAGTATCACTGCTAACGGCAAGAAAAGATGATGTATAAAAAGAAACTGAAACCGAATCTCTTGAAGTGCAGCCATTATCGGTGGCTGTTACAATATAAGTTGTTGGCGTGAATGGAGTCGCAATTGGGTCATTGCAGGAAGTACAACTCAAAGTTGGTTCTGTTTGCCATTCAATATTCCCAGATGATGCACTTGCATTCAGTTGAATACTTGTGTTTTCGCAAATAGCGGAATCGTTTGTTATAGTAATTGCTGGGCCATTTTGAAGCGTAAAATTTGATGCGCCATCACTGCCTGTTAATGAGCCCGGACCTTGTGAAAATAATGTTGCGGTGGTGTTTCCATTATGAGGTTGATCTATTTTAAATATATTTCCATTTGCATTATTTAAAGCGTACATGCTTCCAAAATTATCCATAAATATTCCTCCGAAATTACCTCCAGCATTAACTCCTCCACCTGTTGCATTGCCTAAAAATGTTCGGTTGCCAAAGGTGTCGAATCTATACACTTCAAAAACATCATTGCTGATAGAATAAAGATTATTATCGATAGAACTAATTGCCCAATCAGAAAGAGATGTAGGTATAATTGGTAAATTGGGTAAGATTAATTGAGGAGTTGGTAAATTAAGATTTACTCTGTAAAATTCAGTATCAAGATTCGAACCCGCATAGAGGTAAAATATTCCGTTTTCGCTTATATCGCCAGTATTGTATGGTTTAATGGGTAAACCAGGGATGGAAAATATGGTAACCGAATAATCGGATGCAATTCTTACAATTTGATTTGTGTTTACTCTGTAACCCCAAATATAATTATCGGCCGGGTTAAAACCGAAAGCATTTAAGCCCTGGTTGCAAGGGCTCGAAATGATGGGGTTTGCAACTAATTGGGACACTCCTGAGTTTAAATTTAAGCGATACATTTTCGTTGGATTATCCAGAAACAAATATGCTGTGGTATCGCAGGAGAAAGGAGCAGCTTGATTAGAGACCGGTAAAGTTCCACTAAGTTTAGCAACAAACAAATTAGCAGGAGTAGCAACAGAATTTCCGGGTGGCATCCCTAAAGTAGTTGTATCGAAAGTGATATTGATTGGAGGATTTGCCTGTGCCGTATAATTACCTGCTACAATCACATTTCCGCTGGCATCCGCTGCAACGCTTTGTCCAACATCATTACCTGTTCCGCCTGCATCTTGTTGTTTTGCCCACAACACATTTCCGTAGGGGTCGTATTTAACAATAAAAAAATCACGAGCACCTGCATTAGTTAAAGTAGTGGTTCCGAAAGTGATGTTAGCACCTTCAAAATAACCTGTTACAATAACATTTCCGCCGGCATCAGCTGTAACGTTGACTGCATTATCATTACTAGTTCCGCCTGCATCTTGTTGTCTTGCCCACAAAACATTTCCGTTACAGTCGTATTTCACTATAAAAACATCTATGCTATTTGGACTTTGTGAATTGGTTAAAGTAGTTGTTCCAAAAGTAACGGTAGGAGAATCAAACCAACCTGATACGATAATATTTCCGCTGGGATCCGCTGTAACCCCTGCGCTTAATTCATTTGCACTTCCGTTTGCGTCTTGTTGTTTTGCCCACAAAACATTTCCGTTGGGGTCGTATTTCACAACAAAAATTTCAGTGGCACTGGTGCCTATTGGATTGGTTAAAGTAGTTGTGCCAAATGTGATAGTGGGACTTTGAAAATTTCCTGTTATAATAACATTTCCGCTGGCATCCGCTGCTATGCGGTAGGGAACGTCATTATTTACACTTCCGCCTGGTCCTGGCTGTTTTGCCCACAACACATTTCCATTGGGGTCGTATTTCACTGTAAAAATATCATTGGCGCCAGCATTGGTTAACGTGCTTGTTCCAAAAGTAATAGACAGACTGTTAAAATTACCCGTTACAATCACATTTCCGTTGGGATCTGCGACAACACCCTTTGCAACATCAATGGCAGTTCCACCTGCTGTTTGTTTTTTTGCCCACAACACATTTCCGTTGGGGTCGTATTTCACAACAAAAATATCAGAACTGTTTCCGCCTCCTGCATTGGTTAATGTAGTTGTTCCAAAAACGATATTGAGGCCATTAAACGTTCCTGTTACTATCACATTTCCACTGGCATCTGCTGCAACGCCTCGGGCTTCATCAGAACCTGTTCCGCCGCCTGTTTGCTTTTTTGCCCACAAAACATTTCCATCGGGGTCGTATTTCACAACAAAAATATCAGAACTGTTTCCGCCTCCTGCATTGGTTAATGTAGTTGTTCCAAAAAGGATGTTGGCACCAACAAAATTACCTGCTAAAATAACATTTCCATTGGCATCCGTTACAACGTTGTTGGCTGTAGCACCATTAACCCCTGCTCTATTTGCCCACAAGTAGTTTGGCGTTTGTGAGAAACAGTTTGCAGTAAGTAATATGGAAATGGCTGAAAGTAGAATATTTATTTTCACAAACTTTGCATTTTGTTTATTAATTCATTTCAGTTTCAGCTACCCTAGTTTTACCAGATTCGATTTCCTTCAAAGGTACATTAATAAGCAAGGAAACTTCTATTTTTTCACTACAAGCTTTTTCGTTGATACACAATCTGCTGATTGAATTTGTACTAAGTAAATTCCTTCTTTAAAATCAACTGTATTTACTTCTAGTTGCAGTTTATCTGTTAAAGTATGAGCGTAAATTAATTTCCCAGTAATGTCAAAGATATTTACTTCAACATTTTTATTATTGCTATTAAAAGCAATGGTAAAATGATCGTTTGCTGGATTAGGAAAAATTTGTGCAGTAGTTAAGTCAACAATTTCTGGAACAGAAGTTACACTGCAATTGCTGCTATAAATTGCAGTGGCATCTTTCTCATCAAGACAATGTACATTTGCATGCGCTACATCATCTACTTCAATGCAAAGGAGATTAGGGTTGTTTCTTGCATCAAAACCGTTGAAATTAATGTTGTTTCCATTTTTTACATTCAAAGTCGTTAATTGATTGTTATTACATATCAAACGCCACAAAGCAGTATTGGCAGAAACATCCAAACTCGTTAATTGGTTGTATTGACATTCCAAATAGTCAACACTATTTAAAAAATTCAAACTTGTTAATTGATTATTGTGACAATACAACGTTTCAAGAAGAGTATTTGCCGAAAGTTCTAAGTTTGTTAATTGGTTATTGTAACAATATAATTGTCCGAGGTTGAAATTATTGGAAAGATCTATGCTTGTTAATGAATTATGGCAACAATTAAATGTAACGAGTGCAATATTTGCAGATACATCGATGTTCGTAAATTGATTATTCTGACAGTACAGCGTTTCAAGAGCAGAATTTGCAGAAATATTTAAGCTTGTTAAATCGTTGTAGCCACAGTTTAAAAAAGTAAGTGCGGTGTTGGCTGAAAAATCCAGGCTCGTTAAATTATTGCCTAAACAATTTAAATAAGTTAGCGCGGTAAATGCTTCAATTCCTGTTAGGTTAGAAATAGGTGAACTGGATCCACTAGCGGATACATTTAACTGTCCTGTAAATGCAGCAGCTTCGGTAACTTGTATTTCCCTATCTATGTCGATGTTAATCGCAGCATTGGTTACAAGTCTTGACTTAAATACAGCATCAGGAATGTTTACAATTGGTGTAATTATAATGGTGTCAGTTGTTTGCCCGGCAAGGAGGGCTTGGTCTGAAATTGAATTGTATGCAAATTCTTTGTAAGTGTAAGAGCTTGAGCCAACGTTCAATCGAATCCACCCATAATTGGTTTCACTTCCTGAAACTATTCTAATTCCCAAAAATCCATCAATTAAAGGACTCCAGTTACCTGAATAGCTTAAGTTACCTTGTGGACCACCATAACTAACAGCGCTTAAAGTTTGATTTGCAGTATTGCTCCAGTTGCTGGTGGGGTCGATACTGTCATTTCGGAACAATTTACTGGGTAATTGTGCATTTCTCATGATAGCAGAGCCATTTAGCGGAGTTGCCTTAACGCTTCCGCTTGGCCCTGACTTGGTAACCACTAATTTTAGATCAAAAATACCATCACTGTTTACATCAATTGAGTCCGTTTGTGTGCAAGTGCCAGTGCAGGATTTTGTAACATCAGGAATTACATCTGTGAAAACAAATTGTGCGTTAGCACTTGCGGAAAACAAGATCCCGAAAGCTAATGAGATGAAAGTCATGTTTAATGGAAGGCAAGCAGAAAGTTTTTTAAGAAATTGGGGTTTCATAGTAATTTGGTTTTTAGAATCGTTAAAATAATTTGTTGCAATTTGAACTGTGACAAAGGTTGATTATAATTCAGCGTACATCAATACCATAAACTAGGTGTTCTTTTACTACAAGAATTATAAAACACCATGATTAGGGGGTTGTAGTTGTAATATTATCGGATTAGGTTTGCTAATTATAAATTGCAAGAAAAATTAAGGTCTCCAGTAATTCAAACTTGGATATGAAAAAAAAACTTCGTCTTATTTCCGTTTTGTTCCTTTGGGGAGTTTTAATAAATGCTGCCCATGCACAGAATCAAAGAAATGTTGATTCGTTGTTGAACCTTTTGAGAATATCAAAAGATGACACCAACAAAGTACATTACCTAAACGACCTTGTCAGGGAGTTTGCTAATGCCAACCCTGATACTGGCATTGTATTAGGCAACCAAGCTCGTTCACTTGCAGAAAGATTAAAGTGGAAAAAAGGGATTGCTAATTCTTTGGGATACATTGGACATTGTTATAGAACTAAAAGCGAATATACTAAAGCATTAGATTATTTTTTAAGTGCTTTGAAGATGTATGAAGAAATTAAAAATAAAAAAAATACTGCACTGGCACTCGTCAATGTTGGAATGATTTATAATATCCAAGGCGATTATGTTAAAGCCCTTGACTATTTTTTTAAGGCATTGAATGTCGCGGAAGAAATTGGAAATAAAGAAGGGATTGCTACACTCTATAGCAACATTGGAAATACCTATCTTATCAAGAGTGATTATCCAAAGGCTCTCAACTATTATTTCAAAGCATTGAAAATGGCCGAAGAACTTGGAAATAAACACTTACAAGCAAATAATATTGGAAATATTGGTATTGTTTATGCAAATCAGGAGGATTTTACCCAAGCATTAACCTATTTCCAAAAGGGTCTGAAATTGAATAAAGAAGTTGGGGATAAACTTGAGGAAGCAACAGTTTTAAACAACATAGGAAATATTTACAATGAGCAAGGTAATTATGGTAAACAGGTGGAATATCAATTACAGTCATTGAAGATAAAGGAAGAATTGGGCGACATACATGGCATTGCGCAAACGTTGGGTAATATAGGGTCGGCTTATACAAATACCGGGAAATTTAAAGAAGCAGAAGTATATCTTAAAAAGGCAATTGTGCTTTGTGATAGTGTTGGTGAGTTGTACGATTTAGAGAAATTTGAAGTAGGTCTTACAAAACTCTATGAAAGAACCGGGCGTTACAAACTTGCGCTGGAACATTATAATAGAGCAATGGATATAAGAGACACTTTGTTTAATCAAGAAAGAGACGAGCAAATAACGCGCAAGGAAATGAATTATGAATTTGATAAAAAGGAAGCTGTAACAAAAGCAGAAAATGAAAAACAACTGGCCGTAGCAGCTGTAGAAATTAAAAAACAAAAATTGATAAAATATTTTTTAATAGGCGGACTTGTTTTGTTGTTGGCCCTTTCTTACTTCGTATATAATAATTTCAGGACAGCGAGTAAATTGAAGCTGCAAAACATCCGAAACAAAATTGCAAGCGACCTGCACGATGATGTCGGCTCTACCTTAAATAGTATTTCGGTTTACAGCGAGGTGGCCAAACAAAAATCTCCCGCTGTGGTAAATGAACTGGAACAAATTGGTGACGCTTCAAGAAAAATAATTGAGGTAATGAGCGATATTGTCTGGACAATCAATCCGAACAACGACACTTTTGAAAACATCATTTCCCGCATGGGTACACTTGCATACAACTTGCTAAAAGCAAAAAACATTGAACATACATTTCAAGCAGATGAAAGTTTAAATGAGACAAAACTATCCTTGGAATCGAGAAGAAATTTTTACCTGATTTTTAAAGAAGCGCTCAACAATCTTGTAAAATACTCGCAAGCCTCGCGCGCATCCATCACGCTAACAAATGAAAACGGATTCATAAAATTAGCAATTCGAGATAACGGAATTGGGTTTGACGTATCACAAACTTCAAAAGGAAATGGCTTGCTCAACATGAAATCCCGTGCTAAAGAAATGAAAGCGGAATTGAAGATAACGTCGGAAAAAGGGAGTGGGACGAGTGTGGAGTTGAGGTTTTCGAGTTAGGATAAGATGTGAGGGTGGAAGATTATGTGAAGATAGGAGATAGAAGATAGAAGATAGAAGATAGAAGATGGAAGAATAGAAGATGGAAGAATAGAAGATGGAAGAATAGAAGATGGAAGAATAGAAGATGGAAGAATAGAAGATGGAAGAATAGAAGATGGAAGAATAGGAGATGGAAGATAGAAGATGATGTGAAGATAGAAGATGGTAGATGGAATTTGGGAGATGGGAGTTTGGAGGATACAGGATGGAAGATGGAATTGATAACAATAGTTTTAGGAAAAGATTTAATTTTATTATAGAAACCAAATGAATACAACATCAAAGAATTTTCGAGATTTAATTGTTTGGCAAAGAGCTCATCAATTTGTTTTAAGTACTTATGAGTTTACAAGGAGTTTTCCCAAGGAAGAAATTTTTAGTCTAACTTCTCAATTCAGAAGGGCTGCAATTTCAATTACTGCGAACATTGCCGAAGGATATAAAAAGAAAAGTAAAGCTGATAAACTAAGATTTTACAACATTTCTGAAGGCTCTATTGCAGAATGTCAGTACTATTGTATTCTAGCCCAAGATTTGAATTATGGAGATTCCAATGACCTTATAAATTTATCTTTCGAAATAGAAAAATTGTTGGTTTCTTATTGCAATTCTATCCGAGAAACTCAGTAATCTATTTTAAACTTTTGTCTTCTAGCTTCTGTCCTCTAAATTCTACCAACTATTTTCTAAAATCTATATTCTATCTTCTATTTATTAACTACTATCTTCTAACTTCCACAAACTATCTTCTAACTTCTTCTAATCAAAAAACTAATTCAAAATGAACATCAAAGTCATCATCTTCGAAGACAATCGTAACCTACGTGAAGGATTGTTCCAACTAATAAATGGCACTCCTGGATTTGAATGTACCGGGGCGTTTGCCAACTGCACCGATATTGTAAACGATATAAAGCAAACAAATCCTGACGTTATTCTTATGGATATTGAAATGCCAGGCATATCGGGTATTGAAGCAGTGCTCATTGCAAAAGAAAAATTTCCTGAAGTAAAAATTCTGATGGAGACAATTTTTGATGAGAACGATAAAATATTTCAGTCCATTTGTAACGGAGCAGAAGGGTATATTTTAAAAAGCACTCCTCCGGTTGAAATGCTTGCAGCGATTAAAGAAATTTATGAAGGCGGTTCTCCTATGACACCCAGCATAGCAAGAAAAGTTCTGAAGATGGTAAAACAAAAACCATCAACAGAAACAGTAGATGACTTTGACCTTTCAGAAAGAGAGAAAGAAGTGGTGAAATACCTTGTGCAAGGAATGAGCTATAAAATGATTGCAGAATCCTGTTTTATCAGCCCCGAAACGGTAAACGGTCATATCAAAAATATCTATAAAAAGCTGCAAGTTCATTCCAAATCAGAAGCTGTGGCGAAAGCTATAAATGGGAAGATTGTTTGAGGAAAGTTTATACTTAGCAACAATCTTCATTTGGAGCAGAGACGGTGGAAAAAAGGGGAAACTACATTTCCCACCCCGTTGTAAATTTACGCATCTAAAATTTATTAGTCGTATGTTAAACGTTTATAAACGTTTAGTTATGAATGCTATAGTTAGTAAAATAATTATTGAGGGTTCATAAATTTACCTAAATTAATCACGGGAGGGAGCCATGGCGTACCCTTTATTTTAAAGATTTATATAAAATGGGGGAATAAATTTGATTGATTATAGTAATTTCATGGCTTAAGATTATGATTCATTAGTTGAGTTCGATAATCCTAGAATATTCAGATTGTTGAATTAGGTTTCAAACGAAATCTTAAATTAAATTTCAATTCCGTACTAAGGAATCATTTTTTTATTCTCTACTTCGTTTTACGTACTAGACTTTCATTTTTCTTCATCCTTAGTACGAAAAAAAACTAGAAAATTATTTTTCTTCATCTTTAGTACGAAGAAGAACAAGAAAATTATTTTTTTGCTTGATTAGTTATTTATCAAATACGAGTAAAAACCAATTTCAACTTCCTTGTTATTAACCGTTCGATCAATCTAATAGAAAGATTTACAAACGGGTTGCAAGTTCATTTATATGGTAAAATGTCTGCTGCATTTATTTGTCTTATTTTTAACCCTTGATTCACATTAATAATGAAAATTGTAATAGAAAAAAATCTAAAACTTGAATTAATTGAAGCCTATCATGAGCAAGCAATTTTTGAGTTAATTGATAATAATAGAAATTATTTAAAAGATTGTTAACATTTATTGACAGAATGCCAACTGTTGAATTTGTTGAGCAATTTTGTAAAGGTACAATTCAGAGAAATAATGAAGGAAGTGAATTTGCTTTTGTAATTGTAGAGCAGCAGAAAGTAATTGGAAGAATAGGAATTTATAAAATCGATACCCAAAATTAAATTGGAGAGATTGGTTATTGGATGGAAGAAAGCGCACAAGGCAAAGGGGTTATGACTAAATCTTGCAAAGTAATAATTGACTTTTGCTTTGCAGAGTTGCAATTAAACAGAATAGAGATAAAGTGTGCTAAAGATAATTTGAGGAGTAAAAGAATTCCGGAAAAATTGAACTTTAAAAAAGAAGGAATAATTAGACAAGGTGAATTTTTAAATAATGCTTTTATTGATTTGAATTTATATTCATTATTAAGAAATGATATTTACTAATTAAAAATGTATTTTGAAATGAAAATAATAACTCGTT
>Ga0247840_10008342_pt1 | contig 13924 bp, 10 predicted proteins | sample LaCruzMarch2015__FD_192404 | JGI IMG/M metagenome (GOLD analysis project Ga0247840, IMG submission 192404) | Freshwater microbial communities from meromictic Lake La Cruz, Castile-La Mancha, Spain - LaCruzMarch2015_17m | ecosystem: Environmental > Aquatic > Freshwater > Lake | place: Spain...
ACGTCGCGCACCCCGCAGAGAACAATGCTTTGTGGAAAGGACTTCGGCCGGTTCACATACCCGGCGCGAATCTGTCGCAGCACGGAAATCAAAAGATCGCCCACGAGCGAATCGATCTCGTCGATGAACAGTACAAGGGGTTTGGCTAGGGTGGCGCACCAGGCTTCGAGCCCGGAAGTCAAACACGATCCGCTTCCATAAGCGGTCCAGAGTGAAGTGAAATTGTCGCTCAAAAATTGATCGCCCAGCATCCGATCGGCGCTTCGCGCCAATTGGGCCAAGAGTATTTCCATACCCAAGCCGACATCCTCGCGCATGGCCTGAGCCGGCTCCACGTTCACGTACAGGGCGTGGTAGTCGCCTTCGCGGTTCAGCATCTCGCAGAGCGCGAATAGGCAGCTCGTCTTGCCAGTCTGCCGCGGGGCGTGCAGTACGAAATATTTCTTCTGGGCAATGAGCGTGCGGATATCGTCCATGTCCAGACGCTCGAGGGGCGGGATACAGTAATGGTCCTCTGGATTCACCGGTCCGGCGGTGTTGAAAAAAAGCATGGTAGACCTCCAATGTCTATCCTAGCCCAGAACCCCAGCTTTGCACAAGGCCGCACAACGCGAACGGCCGGCCTTGCGCCAGGACCGGCCACTCGTTCGTTGCCAAAGGTATGATTTGTTTTCTTGGCAGCCCCAGGACATTTCTTTCCTTATTGCCTATATGACATCGGCCTTGCCGAGCAACCGTTTGGCGATTTCCTTGGCCGCGCGTCGGCCTGCGCCCATGGCCGAGATGACCGTGGCCGCGCCTGTGACGATGTCGCCGCCGGCATAGACGTTCGGAATCGAGGTCTCGCCCGTATCCGGGTTGGTGACGATATAGCCTCGCTTGCTCAAGTTTAATTCAGGCGTAGCTTCCAACAGCACGCGGTTAGGCCCCGTGCCGACTGCGACCACGGCCAGATCGCATTCCATGGTGCAGGTCTCGCCCTCGACGCAGACAGGTGCGCAGCGGCCCGAAGCATCGGGTTCTCCCAGACACATTTTTTGCAGGTTCATGCCACGCAGAAAGCCGCGCTCGTCACCCAAGAACTCGATGGGCCCGTACAAACATTCAAAAATCACGCCCTCTTCGTGAGCGTGCTCGACCTCCTCGTGTCGCGCAGGCATTTCCTCGCGCGTGCGGCGGTATACGATGCGCACAGATTCGGCGCCGAGCCGCAAGGCAGTGCGCGCCGAGTCCATGGCCACGTTGCCGCCGCCGAAGACCGCCACGTGCTTGCCCGGGAAGATTGGGGTGTCGAAATTAGGGAAGTCGTAGGCCCGGCCCAGATTGACGCGCGTCAAGTATTCGTTGGCCGAGAAAACCCCGATCAGGCTCTCGCCGGGGATGCCCAAAAACCGCGGCAGCCCGGCGCCCACGCCGATGAACGCGGCCTTGTACCCCTGCTCGAACAACTCCTTGACCTCCACGGTCTTGCCAATGACGTAGTTGGGCAGCAAGTCTACATGCAGCTCGCGCAAGGCCTCGATCTCGCGCCGGACAATGGACTTGGGCAGCCGGAACTCCGGAATGCCGTAGATCAGCACCCCGCCCAGCTCGTGCAGGGCCTCAAAAAGCGTGACCTTGATCCCCCGTGCAGCCAGATAGCCCGCCGCGGTCAGGCTCGACGGTCCGGAGCCGATGCAGGCGACCTTTAAGTCCGGGTCAATGAGCCGGCATTCTGGTTTGCCGGTCAACTCCTCGCAGGCCGAGAGCGCCATGTACTTGTCGGCAATATACCGTTCGAGACGGCCGATGGCCACGGGCTGGGCCTTGAGTCCCAGGAGGCAGGAGCCTTCGCACTGCGTTTCCTGCGGACAGACGCGGCCGCAGACCGCAGGTAGGCTGTTCGTGGACTTGATAACGCGGTAGGCGGCCTCTACGCCTTCTTTTAAAAAGGCGGTTATGAAATCTTTGATCGGTACCTCGACCGGGCAGCCCTGGACGCATTTTGGCTTTTTGCATTGCAGGCAGCGCGAGGCCTCTTCCAAAGCCATTTCGTGCGTATAGCCCGTCGCCACCTCAGAAAAATTGTGTACGCGTTCCTCGGCCGGCTGCAGGGGCATCTCCACCCGCGGCTTCACGACCTTCCTTGCCTTTTTCTTTTCAGGATTAGTTGCAGCCATGGCTCTTTTTGAACTCCTCGTACGAGATCGCTTCCTGGGGTTTGAACGCTGTCAGGCGCGCGCGTAATTCGCCAAAATCCACCTCGTGGCCGTCGAACTCCGGACCGTCCACGCATGCAAACTTGACCTTGCCGCCGATGCTCACGCGGCAGGCGCCGCACATCCCCACCCCGTCGACCATGATCGAATTCAAACTCACTGTGGTCTTGACGTTAAAGGGCTTGGTGGCGTTGGCCACGGCCTGCATCATCGGCACAGGACCCACGGCCACGACCTCGGCCACGCTCGGGTCTGATTTGAGCCGATCCACGAGCGTCTCGGTCACCAGGCCCTTGCGGCCGAAACTGCCGTCGTCCGTGGTCACCAGCACCTCGGGGCAGAATGCGCTCAACTCCTTGTAAAACAGCAGCAGGTCTTTGTTGCGCGCGCCGATGATCGCCACCACGTGGTTGCCTGCCAGGTGGTGGCCCTTGGCAATGTGGTGCATGGCAGCGATGCCGGTGCCGCCGCCCACGCAGATGACTGTGCCGATTTTGTGAATTTCGGTGGCCTTGCCGAGCGGGCCGCACAGGTCGTGAATCGCATCGCCCTCGCCCAGAGTCTCCAGATGCGCCGTGGTCTTGCCGAGCACGAGGTAAACGATGGAGATGGTCCCGGCCGCGGCGTCGACGTCGGCAATGGTCAGAGGGATGCGTTCTCCTTTGTCGCAAACGCGCAGGATCACGAAATTCCCTGGCTTGGCCTTGGCCGCTATGAGCGGGGCGTCGATGACCAGCTTGCTGGTCATGCCGGGGATGAGCTTTTCCTTTTTGAGAATGGTATTGAGCATAGCGTTTCCTTGGGCACGAGTAGTTGGCCTGCTCAAGATATACGTCCTGAATCGTTGTCATTGCAAGAAGAAAAACTAAACCGAATATTACTGGGAGCGGAAAATGGTTAACATTTTCCTGGTCCCAGTTATAAGGACGGGCACGCCAACGGCGGGGCCTCGCGGCGAATGCCGCGGGAGCGTAAAGTTGAAAACTTTACGCTCCGAGTAATAAAAGCCTTGACTTTCGACCCTCTGCTCTTAATATATTAACATCGCCCTTTGGCGTTGCCTCGAATTCCAAGCGTCGCCCTGCAGGACTAGCTCCCTGCAGGGCGACTATATGATCGTACGGAGCCTGCGATGGAAATCGAAAGCGTTCTCACGCAACGCATCGGCCTACAGTCCTATCAGGCGCAAGGGTTAGCTCAGGCCCCGCCGCAGCGGGTAGGTGATGAGTTGGCGCCAGCCACGCAGGCGGCTGCGCGCGACGTTTCGACCCAATTCGCCCCCTCACCGGCCAAGGAAACTGTCTTCGGGTTCACGCTCGGCAAGTTCGGCATCGAGTATGCGACCGAAGAGCCGGAAATCGATACCCAGGAAATCGCGAAACTCGCGCTCCAGCATTTCCAGCGCGCACAGGCATCCTCTTTTCAGAGTGAAATGGAGATCGCCCAGTTGCGCGCGATGCTCGCCGCTCCGGCCGAGCTGGAGGCGCCCGAGCTCGATCCAGCGCCGGCGTTGCGTTTAGCGGCCAAGGCTTACGCCAGGACCGACCAAGCCTTGCAACGCACAGCGACCCAACCCGGCGTCCTCCTCGGCGTGGCCTGATTTTTCGGGAAAACGCATTTGATTTCGTGGGGGGAAGAAACCCCTTATGACTCCATGCTGAGAGGGCCTAGGGCCGTGCTATCAGAGAAGCAGCGCGGCCGATTATCTTTCGTCGCGAAAAAATGGCTGCGTGGTGCAATGCGCGGCGCCGTAGCCGCCGGTGAGGTTCTTCATGTCTAGCCAGACCGCGTTCACGCCCTGGTCCTTGAGGGCCTTTTTGTAGGCCGCGCTGGCGCCGTCAACAGCCAGGATGCGATTGGGGCCAACGGCCAGGAAATTGATGGCGTAGTTGTTCTGATCCTCGCGGCTGACTGGAATGAGTGTAAATCCCATGTCTTTTTCCAGAAAAGATCGAAATTCGATATCCTGCTTCTTGAGTTTGTAAACGCCGTCCACGAGTTCGTAGAGATCGACCTGGCTGCGCTTGGTCGGGTCGGCGCCGTCGTAACGCTCCTTGACCAACACCCCGAGCTTGGCGCCGGCGATGTTGAAATAGGTGTCGAGATGCATCTGCTCCATGTTTTTCCAAAGGTCCTTAACCACAGCCACGCGGGGCAGGCCGAAGACCTTGTTCTCCAGCAGTTGCCGGACGCCTTCCTCGTTGGTCCGGAGCCCCTGGCCGATAAAGGCTGTATTCCCGACCGAAAAATAATCCCCGCCCTCGAGCCGCCCGTCGCCCTGAACCTGATACACTGGCGTAACGCCAAGCTTTTTCAGGACGAATTTCATGATCTCGGTCTCGACGCCGCGTTGTTGTGAATTCATGCGGCCGAGCACCACGCCTTTGGCCGTGGTGATCATCTGGTCGCGGCAGAAATACAGATTCATCACCGGCGAGAACTCATACATGCCGGCGTAGCCTGTGTTGGACTCGGTGGCCAGGAGATGCACGGTCGGCTGCTGCAGGATGGTCTTCACCAGCTCGGCCGGATGCAGATGGTCAAGAACAAAGCGCTTGTACGCCTCCTGCTTGGCCTGATCCTCGATGGCGAGGTTGGCGGTGTCGTAGGCCAGAAACATGGAGGCGAATGCGCGCAGATCATCGAGTTTCTCACCAGCCACGGGATTGCCGTGCGCGTCGATGGTCCCCTCGAGAAGGGTCTCGACAACCGTGTAGACTTGCGCGCCATTCTTCCGGAGCTGGTCGATGAAAGCCCGGTGCTCGGCGCTGGCCTTGGCGATGTCAAAGGGGCGCTCGAACAAGGCGGCCTCGGGGTGGATCACGCCAGCGAAAAGCTCGTCGCCCGGGGTATGCATCAGCACGCGCCGGACAGGAAGCCACTCGGCCTTGGCGCCTACGCCCTCCTGGAGCGTTTTTTCCTTTGCCGCTGGTGCGACTGCGGCCGTTCTGGCCGATGCCGTTGCCGCCCAACAACAGGCCGCAACGACCAGCAGGACGACAAGAATACCGTATCTGACTCGCTCACGTCGTTGCTGCATGGCTGCCACTTCCTCGATTTTCGTGTTGACCGCCCGTACGAGCTGCACGGGAGACAAGCATTTCAATACCACCATCGAGCTTCTCTTCTCGCCCATAAACGCCGCCGCCCTTAGCTCTGTTCGAGCCGCGCGGCTACTATACCGCGGACAGCGGCCAGAACATGTTCTGGCGATTGCTCGGCGTCCACGACATGGAAACGGTGCTTGTTGCACGCGGCCCAAGTGAGGTAGCCCGCGCGGACGCGGTGGTGAAAGGCCATGGATTCGGCCTCGAAACGGCCTTCGCTCGAGGCCTTGCCCTCCTCGATGTTACGGGCAAAGGCTCGCCGTAGCCCGACCTCAGGATCGAGATCGAGCAGAAAAGTCAAATCGGGCCATAGCCCGGCCACGGCTGTTTCGTTGAAGGCGAAAAGCCGCTGGGGATCGAGCCCGCGACCATAGCCCTGGTACACTACAGTGGAGTCGGCATAGCGGTCGCTGATGACCACCTGCCCCTGGGCCAGGGCGGGCTTGATCACTTGCTGCACGTGCTGCGCGCGGTCCGCCAGATACAGAAACAACTCGGCCTCGGAGGTCAAGTCCACGCTGGCCATGTCCAAAAGGATTTGCCTCAGGGTTTTGCCGAGCCGGCTGCCGCCGGGTTCGAGCGTGGTCGTAACCACGCGGCCGCGCGCGTGCAGATAGGCGCTCACGGCAGCGATCACCGTGGATTTTCCCGACCCTTCTATGCCTTCAAAGGTAATAAACACTGGTCAGTCTCCTTTTTGGCGGCTTTTTTGGCCGGCGTCGTTTTAGGCGTCGTCGCGGGCGTGGGCCGGGGCCTGTAAAGAAAGCGTTCGAGCGAGCGTTGGTAAGCAGACCAGCCGGGCTCAAACGCTTCAGGCTGGACACTGTCCTCGGACTCGTCGGGCTCGGGAAGTTTTGGCGGAGATGATGATTTGAAAACACCGGCGAACTGGTGCATCTTGGCGTCGAGGTTGTCCGCGTAGTGCAGGGCCATGGCCTCGGCGGTCTTGGGCCGGCGCGGGGAGCCGTACTCGTACTCGCCGTGGTGGCTGATCACGATGTGCTTGAAATGCATGACAAGATCGGGATCGAGCTTGGCGCGGTGGAAAAATGGTTCGAGCACTTCCAGGCCGATGAAGATATGGCCCAGCAGCCGGCCTGGATCAGTGTAGTCGCAGGCTAGCCCAGAGCTGAGTTCCCAGGCCTTGCCCAAGTCGTGGCAGACCGCGGCGACCAGCAAAATTTCGCGGTCGAGCGCGGGGTAGAGTTCACTGAACGCGAGGCAGGACCGGGCGACCGCGAGCGTATGTTCGAGAAGACCGCCCAGGTAGGCGTGGTGCATGGCCTTGGCGGCGGTGGCCACAAGCAGCTTGGGCCGAATCACAGGGTCGGCTAGGACCTTGGAGACGAAGCAACGCCACGGCGGGTACTTCAGGTGCTGTCGACAGAGCGCTTCGAGGTCCGCGAGCATGATCTCGGGCTTATCAGGGCTCGAGGGCACGAGTTGGGAGACGTCGATCGCCTGATCGCCGCCCGCCATCGCGGTTTCCAGATCGATCTCGCTCAATTTGTCCACGTTGATCTGGACTTGATCGCGGTACGAGCTGACTTTACCTTCGACAAAGACGATCTTTCCCGCTGTCAGATCGGGATAAGCCTGGCTCTGTGGGCTCCATATCTTGGCGCCCACACTGCCTGAGGCGTCCTGGAGCTTGAGCGTCCAAAATGGTCCTCCGTTGCTCGCAACGCCTTGCTTGGCCTCGGCGAGAACGAAAACGTCGGCAACCGGCTGCCCTGACCTCAAGTCACGAACAAAGGATTTTTTTTCCCAACCCATAGACTTGCCAGCGTTACAGAGTTCGTTGTGCTCGGTCGTAGTGCGAAAGCGCCTTGACCGGCTGTGGCTTCCCTCGTATGTTCTCGACCCGTCGCAGCGTGCAGAAATTGTCGCCGCGAACTCCTTGTACCCAAAAATGACGGATTGGACAATGAATATCCTGCTCACCAACGACGACGGCATTCAGGCCGTAGGACTGCGCGCGCTCTACCGCGCGCTTATGGACGCTGGGCATGAGGTGCATGTCGTGGCGCCCGTGACCGAACAATCGGCCGTGGGGCACGCCGTCACCCTGAGTTCCCCGCTGCGCGTCAAGGAATTCAAGGAAACCGCGTTCCAAGGCTTAGGAGTATACGGCACGCCCGTGGACTGCGTCAAACTCGGCATCTCCACGCTGCTCGCGACGCGGCCCGAACTCGTGGTCTCGGGTATCAACGCCGGCGCAAATGTGGGCGTGGACATCCTCTACTCCGGAACGGTCTCGGCCGCCACAGAAGGCGCGCTCATGGGCCTGCCCGCCCTGGCCGTGTCCTACGACGCCTTCAACCCCGTGGACCTCGCCGAACAAGCCGCGGCCGCGGCCGCACTGCTCGCGCGCGTCCCCTGGGCCAAACTCCCCGAACAGACGCTGCTCAATCTCAACTACCCCGCAAGGCCCATGTCCGAAACCAAAGGCCTGCGGCTTTGCCGGCACACCAGCGCTATGTACAGAGATTGGTACGACGCGCGCAACGACCCCCGCGGACGGCCCTATTACTGGCTCGACGGCGTGATCCCAGCAGAAAAACTCGAACCAGACACTGACCGCGCTCTCTTGACCCAGGGCTACGTTACGCTCACCCCGCTGCGCTTCGACTTCAATGACCCGGGCACGCTGGAAGCCCTGGCCAGCTCACTCGCCTAGAGACCGTGCCTGACCCGCGTATGCGTCCCCACCCTCGCCGCGGCCGCGCCAGGAGCTGGATAGCGAACCTCATCACGGTTTTGGCCAGTATTGTCGCGGTCTATCTGGCGATCGAGCTCTTCTTGTTCAAGCCGGCCCTGCGTTTCTTGCCCCAGCCGCTCTTCCATCATATGATCCGCGAACTCCAGGTCCTAGGGCAAAGCTCCAAGCGCGCACTGCTTCCCAAGCCCGGATACCTCGCCATCCTTGGCGACTCCAATGCCCAAGGCAAAGGCGACTGGTTCATCGACGTGGGCTATGACCGCTCCGCGAAGTTCCACAGCACGCACTTGCTCCAAGAGCGGTTGGGCTGCGACGTGCTTTCCTTCGGACGCAGCGGCGCGGGCAGCGTGGACGGCCTCGTGCTCGAACCCATCCAAACCATACGCATGCTCGGCCGGCTTGGCCTTGAACTGCCCCGGCCAGCGATTGCGCTGGTCTATTTCTACGAGGGCAACGACCTCCAGAACAACCTCTTCTTCGTCGACACCCATTACCCAAAGGCCGCGCCGCGCCTGACTGACAGCAACCCCGGGGTGTTCCGCGCGTTCCTCGACCGACTCGTGGCTGACGAAGCCAACGGCGCGGTCCGCCAGCTCCGCGACCGCCCCATGTTCGGCAACCTCCTGCTCCGCCTAGCGCGAAATACGTTGCAGAACCGCGTCACGCGCAAATACTTGGACGTGGAAAAGCTCAAACCCGCCGGCGCGACGAACGCAGCGCGGGTGGACGGACGCGTTGTCTCTCTGCCTGACCGGCTCCAAGCGCCGCCGCTTGAACTCGACCCCGCGCAACGCGCCTTGGGCGCGTTCGTCTTGGAACAGTCGCTGCTTTACGCCCGCGACTTCTTTGCCGGAACGCGGCTGGTTGTGGTCTATCTGCCCTCGCCACTGGCGTGCTACGATCTGGTCTCGAAAAACGTGTCCGTGGACGAGGAAAATACGGAGCGAAAATTTTCGACTGCAGACGTGGCGCTGGCCAGTGAGCGACTCTGCGCAACGATCAAAAACTTTGCAGAGACGAACGGCCTCGGCTTCATCGACGCCCGCCCCGCGTTGCGCGCCGCGGCCAGCGCTGCCTTTATCCACGGCGCGCGCGATTGGGATCACCTAAACAAACGCGGCTACGAAGCGCTGAGCCAGGCCATTGTGGACGCATTACGCGAGAAATAAGACCACGCCTCTTGCCAAAAGTTCAAGAAGCGAGCATTTTTCAAAAGCTCTCGGCTTTGTAGTGAAAGAGTTTACCTAAACACCGCGGAGATAGCCATGTCAGACGATTCGTTCACCGAAGTCACCAGTACCTCGTGGTTCAGTCGCATCGGGCAGTCCATCATGGGCGTGCTGTTCGGCCTGTTGCTCATCGCCGGCGCGATCGCGCTGCTTTTCTGGAACGAAAAACGCTCGGTGGACACGGCCAAGGCGCTCAAAGAAGGCGCTGGCGCCGTGGTTACGATCGACGCCGCGACCATCGTACCGGCCAACGAGGGCAAACTCGTGCACCTCACAGGTCAGGCAACGACCAAGGAAACCCTGAGAGACAAGGACTTCGGTATCGCTGTGCCGGCCCTCAAGCTCAAACGCACGGTCGAGATGTACCAGTGGCGCGAAGACAAGTCACAAGAAAAGCAAAAAGAACTGGGCGGCGGCGAAAAGACCATTACCAAATACACCTATAAAAAAAACTGGGCCGAAAACCTGATCGACGCATCGGGCTTCAAGCAGCCGGATGGCCATGCCAATCCCTCCGTCATGCCCTTGCGCTCGCAAGAGACAAAAGCCCAAAGCGCGTTGGTCGGCGGCTTCACGCTCTCTAAATCACTCCTCGACGAGCTTGGTGGCTACGAAAGGCTCCAGGTACAAATTCCGGCCAACCTCGTCGGCAAAGCCCTGGTCATAGACAACGGCCTTTTCTTGGGCCAAGACCCGGCCAATCCCCAAATCGGTGACCTCAAAGTCTCCTTCGAGGTGGTCAAGCCCGCGCTGGTGAGCATCTACGCGGCCCAGAAGGGCAACAGCTTCGCGCCTTATCCCACCAAGATTGGCAAAGCCCTCGAACGCATCGAATCCGGAGCGCGAAGCGCGCAGGAGATGTTCCAGGGCGCCACGTCAGAAAACAGCATAATGACCTGGATATTGCGCGCGGTCGGCTTCGTGGTCATGTTCTTCGGCTTTGCGCTTGGATTCAAGCCTATCTCGGTGCTGCTCGACGTGCTGCCCTTCCTGGGCGACGTGGCTGAATGGGGCCTGGGCTTCTTTGCCTTCCTGCTCGCACTGACCGTCTCGATCACAGTCGTGGCCATTGCCTGGATCGTGTTCCGGCCGTTACTCGGGGCAGGGCTGCTCGTCGCGGCCTTGGCGCTGTTCTTCGGGCTTGGACGACTGAAAAAGCCGGCGACCGCGTAATCGCCGCGCACTATTGCCCCAACGACGCAACCGCAGCGGGGCATCGGGCCTTGGCCGACTAAGAATGGTCGAGGACGATGCCCCTTTTTTGCGCCTCTCCCACCATTGCGGCCAATGGCCCCGGCAGTCCCGGCTTTTCAAAAGATTAATTCCCCGCGCGCCCTAAAGGTATCGAGGATATGCGCCGATAAGAGTACCGAGTGGGGAGGGGAGAAACTTCGGCCGACTCGGAGGTTACGCTACAAGCGGCCGCTCGCCCCTCTTGGCATGGAAGCCACAATGATTCAAGGAGGAAAGGCAAATGTCTCTTATCATAAACCATAACTTGATGGCCATGAGCTCGGCGCGGAATCTGAGTTCCGCGTACAGCGCGCTTGGCACATCTGTGGAGCGGTTGTCGTCTGGTCTGCGCGTGAACAGCGCGGCCGATGACTCGGCCGGCTTGGCCATTCGCGAGTTGATGCGTTCGGACATCGGCGCCCTGAACCAGGGCGTGCGCAACGCCAACGACGCGATTTCTATGATCCAAACTGCTGACGGCGCGCTCGGCGTTATCGACGAAAAGCTGATCCGCATGAAGGAATTGGCGGAACAGGCTTCCACGGGCACGTACACCTCGACGCAGCGTTTGATCATCGATTCTGAATACCAGGCCATGGCCTCGGAAATCACCCGTATCGCCAGCGCCACGGACTTCAACGGCATCTACCTGCTCAACGGGAACCTGTCGGGGAACACCCATAACGGCGCCACCCCCACAGCCACAGGCAAGCTCAAGGTCCACTTCGGCCCTGGAAACCTGTCCTCGGAAGACTACTATTACATCCAGATCGGGACCGCCACGGCCTCGGCATTGGGCGTGGGAACGAGCGCAGGGACGCCGAACAGCATTTCGACCCAGCAGTTGGCGCAGCAGTCGCTCAACTTGCTGCAGAGTGCGATCGTCTCCAAGGACGTTATCCGCGCCAACCTGGGCGCCATGCAGAACCGGCTGCAGAACACCATCAGCAACTTGCAGATTCAGTCCGAGAACTTGCAATCCGCGGAATCTCGCATCTCGGACGTGGACGTTTCAACGGAAATGACTGAATTTGTGCGCCAGCAAATCAAGTCACAGGCAGCGGTCGCTATGCTTGCGCAGTCCAATACACTGCCGCGTATGGCTATTCAGTTATTGGGAGCTTAACCAGGGGAACAGCAACCTAGGCTTCATTCGTACGATCTCCGGGGGCAGCGGCGGTCTCAGCCAAGACCGCACTCCAGGCCTTCCTCCTCACTCAAAAGAACGGGTCCGAAAGGACCCGTTCTTTTTTGCGTAAATGGCTAGCCCCTCCCTTCGCCCCATGTGCTCAATTCCTTACAAAAATGAAACTCTGCAGAAAGATTCAGGCAAGAGTTACGGACTAAGGTGCTTTCACCGAGCCAAGCTTGCCAACCCGGACGTTGCCAGACGCCGCCCTTGCCCCAGGGCGGCGGCAACGTCCGGGCTCCTTTTTTGGGGAGCGTAGCGACGTGCTCGACTCCCTTACAAAATTGAAAAGATCCGGCAATGTTCCGGCAATAGACAATGCGTATTGTCCTTCTCACCGAGCCACTGATTCCTTCTTCCTCCTCCGGCCATTGCCCATGCCATCCAACCCCCAGGATGGCGGCAGTGGCCGGTTTTCGTTGTGGAGAGGGAGAGACCTGTTCCAATAAGTTTCCCTCCCCAAGGACGTTTCTTTCTTACTAGTCGCCATGAGTCGGGCACACCCTAATGAATGAAGATCGTCCTTGGCATTCCGACTCCCCACATCGCCCAAGCAACACCCCAAAATAATAAAAGTTTTGGAAGTGGGGGGTCTGGGGGGAGAAACTTTTTTCCAAAAAGTTTCTCCCCCCAGGACTTTTCTTTCTTACTAGAAGATTTTGGGTCCCCAGTGATTATTTGGGAAATTTACCTATCTTCTTTGGGTAAATGAGCTGAAAAATAGGAAACCCTCCTATCGACACCACTTTGCTGAGTAGATACTTAATAAACCGGTGGTATTGAGTGTTTGCCGGCCTCCTCAGTTTGGCCGGCGCCCTTGCTCCCCGAGCGCAAGGGGCGCTTTTTTAAGATGGTGCGGATTTCTTTTACGCCTAACGTTCTAGCCACGAGGGGATCACGATGTTTCAGTGGACGAAAACCAATGATGTTTTAGGAACGACCAATCGCGGCAACGCCGCAGAATCCGGATTGTGCACTCTGTGTCGCGCCGATTGCGCTGGAAAGTGTGAGACCTGGATGTCCTGCCTCAAGGGCAGGCAGATGCTCTACCCGCGCGACTTCGGCCAGGTTACGGCGGGCAGCGGCAACACCACGCACGTGGGCGTGAACTACAACTCGTTGCGTATTCAGGGCTATAATTACGGCGCGCGCGGCGTGAGCGACGGCCTCACCAACAGCCCCGACGACTGCCTGTTCACCAATGTCAGCGTCGAAACCGCCTTTGGCGCGGACAAGGGCGTCAAGACCCGCTTGCCCCTGATGACCGGGGCGCTCGGGTCCACCTTCATCGCAGCCAAGTACTGGAACTCCTTCGCCGCAGGCTGCGCCCTGATCGGCATCCCCATTGTGGTGGGCGAAAATGTTGTGGGCGTTGACCGCGAGTCCAACATAGATAATGGCAAAATTGCCATCTCTCCGGAACTCGATCGCCGTATCGAGACCTACACGCGCTATCAGGACGGTTATGGCGCGATCATTGTGCAGCTCAATGTCGAAGACACGCGCAACGGTGTGGCTGAGTACGTCATTGATAAATACGGCGACACAGTTATCATCGAACTGAAGTGGGGCCAGGGCGCCAAAAATATCGGCGGCGAAATCGAAGTGACCAACCTCGACTACGCGCTGTTCCTGAAAAAGCGTGGCTATCTGGTTGATCCGGATCCCGAGCTGCCCGAAGTGGAGGCAGCCTTCAAAGCAGGCGCGATCAAAGGCTTTGCACGCCACAGCCGCCTCGGCTACACCGATCTGAATTCCGCCAACGCCGTGCGCAAGAACTTCATGGAGTCCGTTGACTACCTGCGACACATCGGCTTCAAGCGCATCTCGCTCAAGACCGGTTCCTACGGCATGGAGGCGCTGGCCATGGCAATCAAGTACGCCACTGACGCCAAGCTCGACCTGCTGACCATCGATGGCTCAGGCGGCGGCACGGGCATGAGCCCCTGGAATATGATGGAAACCTGGGGCGTTCCGTCCATCCTCCTGCATTCCAAGGCCTGGGAGTATGCGTCCATCGTGGCCGACAAGGGCGAGAAGGTCGTAGACCTCTCCTTCGCCGGTGGTTTTGCCCGCGAGGATCATATCTTCAAAACACTGGCCCTAGGCGCTCCCTACGTCAAGCTCGTGTGCATGGGCCGCGCCCTGATGGTCCCTGGCTTTCTCGGCGCCAACATCGAAGGCGCCTTGAACCCCGAACGCCGCGGCGAGGTTTTCGGCAACTGGGAAACTCTGCCCAAGACCGT
>Ga0247840_10008343_pt1 | contig 13922 bp, 15 predicted proteins | sample LaCruzMarch2015__FD_192404 | JGI IMG/M metagenome (GOLD analysis project Ga0247840, IMG submission 192404) | Freshwater microbial communities from meromictic Lake La Cruz, Castile-La Mancha, Spain - LaCruzMarch2015_17m | ecosystem: Environmental > Aquatic > Freshwater > Lake | place: Spain...
CGCAAAAAGAATCCGGCTCTTGATTCAAGCTTTAAGTCAAATGCAGATGTTAAATACTCTCTTTACTCTGTTTGCTGGTACGAGGGAAACTACTTTTCTGATTCAGATCGTGCAAGAGTTTTAAATCTGCCATATTCTAATGGGGATGCAACCAGTGACTACTGCAAACGTCGTTGAGAGACCTACTTCTTTATACTTCGCCAAGTCAGAGACGGTGCGAGAGTGGATTTTGTAGAGGGTCCTTGACCAAAATCCTTGAGAAGTACAAATCTTTTTGCATGAAAAAAATCCTAATGTTTCTATCTTTGATTTCAATGTTTTCACTTGGGGTCTCCTCGACCGCGAACGCTGCGATTAAACCAGGATCGAAGTGTAAAACTAAAAACGAAGTCACATTTTCTGGAAATATGAAATTTACCTGCATTAAATCAGGAAGTAAGTTGGTTTGGAGTAAGGGAATTTCAGGGCCTAACAATTCAAAGACGCAGAGTAATTCAAACGCAACTGGTGATGAAATTGAATCACTTCCTATAGATCCGACTGCACCCCTTAAAGTAGATTTGAAAGGTGCCGGCCAAGGCAAAGGATTAACCTATGTCCCATTTGGGCTAAATACTGGCCCACGCGGTGAAGGCGCCACCGGCTCAGGAACTGTTAACCCTCAACCCGTTTTGTATGCACCTCTTGGAACAGCAGTATTGGCTATCAAAACCGGAACAGTTATAAAGGTCACTAAGCTATATTCAAATGATTACAACATAATGATTGCGGCTGAAAATGATCAGAAGAATGTTTGGGAATTAGAGCATGTAATTGATGTAAAAGTTAAAGAAGGCGACCGAGTCAAAGCGGGTCAAGCAATAGCAAAAGTAGGTGATTTTGACGAACGATATACACCTGGAATTGGATTGGTTGAGTTTGGATTATTGATAAATTCAAGTGGCCCGCCAACACATATCTGTCCATTTATGAAAATTGCGTCATCAGCCAAGAATCGGATTGCGGCTGAGCTGACTGCAATTATTGAAGCCGATAAAAAACGTGGATACGACAGCGGACCGATGGCTGTAATTGGTTGTACGGCATTGGTGTCAGTGAAAGGTTGACAAGGACTAAAGCTGGCGGAGGATGAGGGATTTGAACCCTCGGTAGGTTGCCCTACACACGCTTTCCAAGCGTGCGCACTCGGCCGCTATGCGAATCCTCCAGTATTACTTCAAGGCTTAAGGGTATCGGTGGTGATGACTAAGATTTACCGTTAGATCCCCCGTGCGGCATTAACGTGCCAAACTCCCCCAGGGCAGGAATGCAGCAAGGGTAGGTACGCTCTAGTGGGTGTACGGGGGATCCTAAATTTTTAATTTAAATTAGCAAAGGAGGGCGATAAATGTCATTAGCTTTATATCGAAAGTATCGCCCATCAATCTTTGCTGATGTAATTGGTCAGGAGCATGTAACCACACCACTTAGTAACGCACTTGAGTCCGGAAAGATTCACCATGCTTATTTGTTTAGCGGGCCAAGAGGTTGCGGTAAGACTTCCAGTGCAAGAATTATGGCGCGCTCGCTTAACTGTGAAAAAGGGCCAACACCTACTCCATGTGGCATCTGCCAATCATGTAAGGATTTAGTTGCAAATGGTCCAGGTTCTCTAGATGTAATTGAGTTAGATGCAGCCACACATGGCTTAGTAGATGATGCTAGAGATTTAAGGGATAAAGCATTTTTTGCACCAGTGCAATCTCCTTACAAGATTTATATTATTGATGAGGCTCACCAATTAGGGCCCGGAGCAGCCAATGCCTTACTTAAAGTTGTAGAAGAGCCACCTGCACACGTTGTTTTTATTTTTGCCACAACTGAGCCAGATAAATTAATCTCAACAATTAGATCTAGAACTCACCACTATCCATTTAGATTAGTTCCACCTGCAATTCTCACCTCTCACCTAGAAAAAATCTGTGATGCCGAAGGCATTAAAGTAGCAAAGGGTGTTATTCCATTAGTGGTTAGAGCATCCGGCGGATCAGTACGGGATGCACTCTCTGTCCTTGGTCAATTGCTAGCAGGGGCAAGTGATGATGGTGTTACTTACGAAATTGCAGTCGCACTCCTTGGTTACACCGATGGCGCACTCCTTGATGAAGCAGTAGATGCATTAGCTGCTCATGATGGCGCATCTTTATTTAAGACAATTGATCGAATGATTGAAGCAGGACAAGATCCAAAGCGATTTGCGCAAGATCTACTAGAGCGGCTTCGCGATCTAATAATTGTTGGTGCAGTTGATGACAACAACTCACAGGTACTCAAGGATCTAGCAGTTGATCAATTAGATCGAATTCGCACCCAAGCAAAACTAATTGGGATTGCAAACTTAATCAGATCAGCAGATCTATTAGCTGATGGCCTAACTCAGATGCGTGGTGCCACACCACCAAGATTGATCTTGGAATTAGTTTGCGGACAGATGATGATTCCTTCAGGTGATGACAAGTCCCTTGCTGCCCGTGTTGAAAAGCTAGAGCGCAACGCCTCTTTTGGCACATCAACTACGCAAGCACCAGCAATTGCTGAAGTTAAGAGTGCACCCGCTGCCGTAAAGAGTGCGCCAAAGATTGAGGAAAAAGTTGAAGCAGTCAAGGTTGAATCGAGTAAGCCAGTAGTAGCAAAACCATCAACAATTAAGCCAAGCGGCAGTATTGATATCACCGCCCTTCGCCGGATGTGGCCTGAGGTAATTGATAAAGTAAAAGGAAAGCGCAGATTAACCTGGTCACTGCTTGCTACCAGCGCGCAGATTATTTCCTTAGATGATGAGAACATCACAATTGGAATTGTTAATACCGGTGCTAGAGATTCATTTGTTAGATCAGAAAGTGATGTGATTTTATCTGATGCCTTTGAAGAGGTAACAGGGGTGCGCAGAAACATTGTGGCAACAGTTGATACTTCAGTTGCGACCACAACTATGGCAAGACGTGATGAAGATCCAGGTGATGCCAATATGCTCTCAGGTGCTGATTTATTAGCCAGTAAATTAGGGGCTAAAGTTATTAAGGAGTCCAACTAAGCATCGCTTAGTACTCATTTATGTATGAAGGCATAATCCAAGATTTAATCGATGAGCTAGGGCGTCTTCCTGGTGTTGGACCAAAGAGCGCGCAACGAATTGCTTTTCATATTATTCAATCAGATCGAGTTGATGTAACCAGGCTTGCTGAAATATTAAAAACTGTGAAAGAACGAGTTAAGTTCTGCACCGTCTGTGGCAATATCTCAGAGGAAGATATCTGCAAGATATGTAGAGATCCAAGAAGAGATAACACTGCTATTTGTGTTGTTGAAGAGAGCAAAGATGTACTTGCAATTGAAAAAACTCGCGAGTTCAAAGGTAAGTACCATGTATTAGGGGGTGCCATCTCACCAATAGATGGAATTGGGCCAGAGAATCTAAGAATCAGAGAGTTAATGGCACGTCTTGCTGAAACTGAAATCAGTGAAATTATTATTGCTACCGATCCAAACCTCGAAGGAGAGGCAACAGCTACCTATCTGACTAGATTGATCAAGCCGTTAGGAATTATGGTCTCTCGCCTTGCATCCGGGCTTCCAGTGGGCGGTGACCTTGAGTACGCCGATGAAGTGACCTTAGGACGAGCTTTTGAAGGCAGAAGAAGCTACGATAACTAAATATCTCAATATATAAGATGATCGAGTGTCTTACTATTTGAGATAATTCCCAACTTCTCCAATCCATGCCCCACACTTACCCCATGGGCTTAATCGTGCAGAAGTTTGGCGGCTCCTCAGTGGCAGATGCTGAAGGGTTAAAGCGAGTTGCCAGTCGAATCGTTGCCACCAAAAAGAATGGCCATCAGGTTGTAGTTGTAGTCAGCGCCATGGGTGACACCACCGATGAGTTGATCGATTTAGCTAATCAAGTATCACCACTGCCAAATGGCCGTGAGTTAGATATGTTGCTAACTGCAGGTGAGCGAATTTCAATGGCACTACTGGCCATGGCAATTTCAAACTTAGGACATGAAGCAAGATCATTTACTGGATCTCAAGCGGGAATTATCACTACTTCAACACATGGCAAGGCACGCGTTATTGATGTAACACCGGGAAGAATTCAAGAAGCATTAAAAGAGGGTGCGATTGCAATTGTGGCCGGCTTTCAGGGGGTATCACAAGATACAAATGACATTACAACACTAGGCCGCGGTGGTTCTGATACAACCGCTGTTGCATTAGCTGCCGCCCTTGAAGCAGATGTTTGTGAGATCTATACCGATGTTGATGGCATCTTCTCAGCCGATCCAAGAGTTGTGCCAGCTGCCAAAAAACTTTCAACAGTTACCTATGAAGAAATGCTGGAGCTCGCGGCAAGTGGCGCCAAGGTATTACATCTTCGTTGTGTTGAATATGCACGCCGTTATGACTTACCAATTCATGTTAGATCATCTTTTTCCAACAAGGAAGGAACCTGGGTGGTTAAGGATCATCCAGAAGGGGGCGAAATGGAACAAGCAATAATCGCAGGAATAGCGCACGATAAAAGCGAGGCGAAGGTAACCATCGTTGGTGTACCAGACCGAGCGGGAATGGCTGCAGCTATCTTTCAAGCAATTGCCGATGCTGATATAAACATCGACATGATTGTGCAAAATGTTTCAGCAGCTGCCACTGGATTAACCGATATCTCTTTCACACTTCCAAAAACTGAAGGTGCAAATGCAACTGCAGTACTGCAACGTATTCAAGGTGAGATTGGTTTTGCCTCCCTTCAATACGATGACCAGATCGGTAAATTGTCATTAATTGGCGCTGGTATGCGAAGCCATCCAGGAGTTACTGCCACTTTCTTTGCTTGCCTTTCTGAAGCGGGCGTAAACATTGAGATGATCTCAACTTCAGAGATTCGTATCTCAATTGTTTGCCGCAGTAGTGATCTAGAAAAGGGTGTTAAAGCAGCACACACTGCATTTGAGTTAGATGCAGATCAAATTGAAGCAGTTGTATATGGCGGTAGTGGACGATGAGCAAAAAACCGTCCCTTGCCGTAGTCGGCGCAACCGGCGCAGTTGGCACCGTAATGCTAGATATTTTATCTAAGCGCAAAGATGTTTATGGAGAGATTAGATTAATTGCATCTGCTCGAAGTGCTGGCAAAAAACTAATGTGCCGAGGTGAGGAGCTAACAGTTGTTGCACTCTCTCCTGAAGCTTTTGAAGGAATTGATATTGCAATGTTTGATGTGCCAGATGAGGCTTCCAAAGAGTGGGCGCCAATTGCTGCAAGTAAGGGCGCAGTAGTTGTCGATAACTCAGGTGCGTTTCGAATGGATGATCAGGTGCCATTAGTTGTACCAGAGGTAAATCCAGAGGAAATTAAGAATCGTCCAAAAGGAATTATTTCAAATCCAAATTGCACAACCCTTTCCATGATTGTGGCAATGGGCGCACTTCATCAGCAATATGGATTAAGAGAACTAGTAGTCGCTTCATATCAAGCAGCATCTGGTGCTGGTCAACCAGGTTTAGATATTTTGCGCGAACAAATTAAATTAGTTGCAAATACCAACTCTGGTGATACAGCAGGGGATTCTAGAAAAGTAATTAAAGATTTCGGACCATTCTCTGCCCCACTTGCATTAAATGTAATTCCTTGGGCTGGTTCATTAAAAGAGAACGGCTACTCATCTGAAGAGCTTAAGGTTCGTAACGAATCTAGAAAGATTTTAGGCCTTAAGAATTTAAAGGTTTCTGCAACCTGCGTGCGAGTTCCAGTTCTAACAACTCACTCACTTGCCGTGCATGCAATTTTTGATAAGGAAGTATCTCGCCAAGCTGCTCAAGATGTATTGAAAAATGCAGCCGGAGTTGAGTTAGTAGATGATCCAGAAAATTATAAATTCCCAACACCTGCTGATGTAGTTGGAACTGATCCAACTTGGGTGGGCAGAGTTCGCAAATCATTAGATGATCCAAATGCGATTGATCTATTTGTTTGCGGAGATAACCTCAGAAAAGGTGCAGCGTTAAATACTGCACAAATTGCTGAGTTAGTTGCTGCTGAGTTTTAATTACCGGCGCATGCCGAGTTTTGTATTCTCAGCAATGTGAACAATTGCTACCGCAAGTTCAAATACTAAGCGGATGGCAAGAATTACTACGAAAGTAATTAATACGCCAGCAATTGTCACCATTGGAAATGCTGAATAATCTTGATTAATTCCATAGGTAGTTGAGGCATAAATTGGGATACCAATTGCAGCTAAACCAATGATGGAAATGAAGTAAAAGGTGTAAAGGTATGAAGCAACTTTACGAGTCAAATACTCAGATAATTTGAAATCCTTCATATGTCCTAGGACGGTTTTAATATCAGTCTTCCAAGTAATCCATGCCCAAAGGCCGGCCAGAAGTGCGATTCCAAGAATTAATAATTTAAGCGCAATTTGAATTACACCTAACGCAATTAGATAAACGGAGGCAACCTTAAAGCCACTGCCAGAATCTGCGGTAGATAAGTCATAAGTATCAATTAAGGTCAAAACCATTAAATATGTCGCACCAAGATAACTTGCTGCGCCAATTACATAAAATACAACTCGTTGAGTCTGATTTGTTGGAGCCTTTAAGAAGTTAACTAAACCTGTCAAAAGATTAGCCACTCGAGTCTTTTGAATAATGAGTGAGAGCACCAGCGGAATTAACGCCAAGGTTGCAAAAGCTTCAATAAATGGTGCGGTATTAGTTCTTACAAAAACATTTTTAAGCAAGGTTACAAATGAGACCTCATTTGCGCGCCAAATATCGGTAATCCAAACTAAAAAGAAAACTCTCGTTACCAGCGCGGTAAAAGTTAAAAATGCTCGCATCTCAAGATTTTGCGCAAAAATTGCAAAAAATAAGGCTAAGTAACTAACTAACAACCAAGTTAGTCCAGTTGAGGCGATTATCGCATTAAACGCTGTTGCGTAATTTGAGTAGTCACTGAGTGTGTACCAATAAAAGGTATCTGGGATTACTAGAAGTAATGCAGCGACAAGATATACGCGATGTAATTTATTTGTAATTAGATTCATGTATTAACCCTACCTTATGCAGTTAAGGTAATTAGTGATACTTCAGGTGGACAGGCAAACCTAATTGGTGCAAATGGGCTCATTCCCATACCAGCTGAAACATTTAACCAAGGTTCATCATTTACCTTGGTAATACCGCGAGATCGCCAATTTTCTAAATCACAATTAGTAGTAAGTGATTTACTCCCACCAAACCACGGCATTCTCACCTGACCACCATGAGTGTGGCCGGCAAAAATTAAATCTAATTCATCTGCAGCCATTGCCGCAATTACTCGCTCATATGGTGCATGGGTAACGCCGAGTGCAACATCTGCACTCTTACTTACCTTTCCTGCAACTAATGGGTAATTATCTAACTCCAAATGTGCATCATCAGTACCACGTGCCTCAATTACTACGCCATTAACCTTTATCTTCACCTTGCCGTGATTTAGATCTTTCCAGCCACTTTTAATCAATCTATTTCTAAGTTTTTCAGTAGGTAGTTTATTTCCGATCTTTCGCTCACCATGATCTTTTCTTAAATAGGAGAATGGATTTTTAAACTTTGGTGCGTAGTAATCATTTGAGCCAAATACAAATAGACCAGGAAGCTCTAACAACTCTTGCAAGGCATCAATCACAGGGTTTACCGCATCCTTGTGAGCTAGGAAATCTCCAGTACTAATTACTAAATCTGGCTTTAACTTAATAAAGCTTTTAACATCTGCGATTTCTCGCTTTTTATTTGGGGTCAGATGTAGGTCTGAAAAATGGAGAATGCGAATATCACTGGCCCGTTTAGGCAGAAGGGGCAAGGTTGCTGTGCGCACTTTGTATGCCATAGGCATGAGAAGATACCCCTATGGGACTAAAAGAAAAACTACAAGCAGATTTAACCGATGCGATTCGTGCTCGCGATGAGGTCAAAAGCGGCACAGTCCGTATGTTGCTAAGCGCAATTACTAATGAAGAGGTCGCTGGAAAAGCTGCAAAGGTTTTAACTGATGCTGAAATTATTACCGTCTTATCCAGAGAAGCAAAAAAACGTCGTGAAGCAGTTGATGCCTATACCGATGCAAAACGAGAAGATTTAGCAAATAAGGAAAAGGCAGAGGGCGTAATTATTGCGCAATACTTGCCCGAACAATTAAGTGAAGCTGAGATCAAAAAGATGATTGCAGATGCAATTGCTGAAACTAATGCAGCAGGACCTGCTGGCATGGGATTAGTAATGAAGGTATTACAACCTAAGATTGCTGGCAAAGCAGATGGTGGTTTGGTATCTGGTTTAGTAAAAGCAGCCCTGGCTCAATAATTTAACCAAAGGAATCTAAATGAAATATGAATATGCAACTGTTCCACTACTTACACATGCCACAAAACAGATTCTAGATACTTGGGGATCTGAAGGTTGGGAGTTAGTTCAAGTAGTTCCGGCCCCAGGTGGTGGCGATCAATTAGTTGCATACATGAAGCGAGAGCTTAAATGAGTATTCAAGCTAAGTTAGCTGAACTTGGTTTAACACTGCCAGAGGCAGCTTTGCCAGTTGCAGCTTATGTTCCAGCGGTTAGAACCGGCAATTTAGTTTTTACCGCCGGACAACTTCCACTAGTTGATGGCAAAATTCCATTTGTTGGCAAGGTTGGTAGTGATGTCACACCAGAGCAAGCAAAAGATATGGCGCAGGTTTGCGCACTTAATGCATTAGCTGCCATCTCACTTGTGGCAGATATTGATCAGATTGAAAGAATTGTTCGAGTTGGTGGATTTGTAAATGGCATTCCAGGCTTTGTGGCAATTCCAGCGGTGATAAATGGCGCAAGTGAATTACTAATTAAATTATTTGGCGAGGTAAATGGCAAACATGCACGCACCGCAATTGGTGTTGCAGAGCTTCCACTAAATGCCCCAGTTGAGGTAGAGATGGTTGTTCAACTTAAAAGCTAATCTCATCGCCTGCAACTAGTTGCTTTTCAGCAACTCCTTTTAGTAGGTGAACTTTAGCTTTTCCACTTACCTGCCAAGTATTTGAGTTACATCGTTTAGTCAGCGCAGTTAGCTCATCTATGCCAATTAAAATCCCATCACTTGGAACATTTAAAAGTATTTTGGCCGCACTCTCTGGAATCCATTTAAAAAACTTATCAAAATGGGGGATTACTCTAATTCGCGGAGTTAAATTCAAGCCCACCGTTGGCTCACTCTTTGATAGGCGAAAGTTTGGAATATGAGAACTTAAAACCATCGCGCCTGCACTACAACCTGCAATTGAGCCACCACTTAAGTAATTCTCATAAACAGCTTTCCAAACTGGGGTATCAATTAAAGAGTCTGCTAAATAATGTGGATCGCCACCGGAGAAATAAACCAGTGCGCTATCTCTAATTTGATCGGCATACTCTTGATTATTGGCACCATCTCGATCATAGATCGGTAAAAATATTGATTCAACACCAATTCTTTCTGCCTGCTCAGCTCCTAACTCCCGCCAGTGATTTAATCGTGATTCACTTTCGCGCCCGGCAGCTGTTGGAATTTGAATATAGATTGGCTTCTTGCCATTTTTAACACCATCATCAATTAGGGATTTTTCAAACTCGGCCATCTGGGATAAGTACTCACCTGAGCCAACTAAGGCTAATGACCCATTCATAGATTAAGTATTACTAGCGTCCGCGCTTAGATAATCTTTCGTAATCTAAAACTACAACCGCTCTTGGCTCTAACTTCACCCAACCGCGGGATGCAAAATCTGCCAATGCTTTATTAACTGTTTCTCTAGATGCTCCAACTAATTGCGCTAGCTCTTCCTGAGTTAAATCATGATTTACATGCAGGCCATCATCTTTTTTAGTTCCAAATCGCTCACCTAATTCAATGATTGCCTTTGCAACCCGTCCTGGCACATCAGCAAAAACTAAATCTGATAAAACATCATTTGCTTTGCGCAATCTTTGAGCAAGCCGTCCTAATAATTGAAGTGAAACCTGTGGGTGAGCAGTAACCCAACCAATCACCTGATCATTAGCAAGTGCTAATAATCTTGAATCAACAACCGCTGTTGCAGTTGCAGTTCGTGGTCCTGGATCAAATAAAGATAACTCACCAAACATATCGCCAGGTCCTAATATTGAAAGTAGATTTTCGCGGCCATCCCCAGATGATGTTCCCAGTTTTAACTTTCCTTCAACTACAACAAATAAACGATCGCCGATATCTCCCTCTTTAAAAATTGTTTTGCCTTTAGCGACCTTAACTTCAGTCATTGATGCACGAAGGGTGGCAGCAGATGCGTCATCTAGCGCGGTAAACAAAGCCGCCCGGCGCACTATCTCTTCTTCGTTTTTTAATGGCATGGTAGAGGATACAACGCCTACCCGCTTTAACTCCAATCAGCGTAATCTTTGCCAAATGCGTGAGAGTGTGGCTGAGAAAAAGGTTAGAGCAAAAGCGATCTACCGCCTGCTTACAAAAAATTATCCAAATGTCAGATGCGAATTAGATTATAAAAACCCATTTCAATTATTAGTTGCAACCGTTTTATCTGCTCAATGCACCGATAAACGGGTTAACCAAACTACGCCAGCACTGTTTAAAAAATACAAGAGTATTAAAAAGATGGCAGCAGCTGACCAAAAAGATATTGAACGATTGGTTAAATCAACTGGATTCTTCCGGGCTAAAGCAAAAAATATAAAGGGATTGAGTCAAAAGCTAATGATTGAGTTCGGTGGTGAGGTACCAGACAAGTTAGAGGATTTAATTACCTTGCCAGGTGTTGGACGAAAGACTGCAAATGTGGTGTTAGGTCATGCTTTTGATATTCCAGGAATTACTGTTGATACACACTTTGGCAGATTGAGCAGAAGGTTTGGTTGGACAAAAGAAAATGATCCGGTCAAGGTTGAGTTTGCAGTGGCTGAGTTAATTCCGAGAAAAGAGTGGACTAATTTGTCACAGCGAATGATTTGGCATGGCCGGCGAGTGTGCCATTCTAGAAAACCAGCATGCGGTGCTTGCTCTTTGGCTAAGTTATGTCCATCATTTGGAATTGGTGAAATCAACCAAGACAAAGCAAAGAAATTAGTGAAGGTGGAGGCAGATTTCAGGTGAAGAGATTTTCAATAATTATTGCTTCACTATTTCTCTTAACAAGTTGTGCGACAGGTGAGATGCCACAAACACTAACCCCCGGAAGTATTCCTAGCTGTGGTCAGATTGATGTAACAAAAACTACAACCAAAAAGCTTGAGATGCCATGCCTTGATGGCTCATCGGTAATTAATTTCCACACGATTAAGGGACCAATAATTATTAATGTTTGGGGCTCTTGGTGTGAAGGTTGCCGGGAGGAGATGCCTTATTTAGTTGATCTATATGCAACTGAGACATTTACTAGTGGCAAAATAAAATTACTCGGTATTGATGTAGATGAGAGCTCATTAGATGCTGGACCTAATTTCATTAAATCTCACAGCATGACCTGGCCACACTTATTAGATATTGATAGTAAATCAAAGTTTGTCTTTGGAATGGGAGTGCCAGTTACTTGGTTTATTGATGCAAATGGGGAAGTGATCTATAAACATGTTGGCTCATATCGAGCGAAAGAAGAGTTGTATCAACAAGTAGAGAAGTACTTCAAGGTTAAACTTTGAATTATTTTGATTTAATTGTTGCATTAGCACTAGTAATTACCGCAATTGGTGGATTTAGAAATGGTTTGCTGCAAAGCATCTTTAAAACAGCCGGCTATATCGCAGGTGGTGTAATTGGTGTTGCTATCGCTGTTGAGGTAATGAGCAAGTGGAGCAATACGTTGGCAAAAGCAGGTGGTGCGATTATTCTTATCCTTTTGCTGGCAACAGCGGGTGAGTTTATTTTGGGGAAGGTTGGCTTAGGTTTTAGAAAAGCACTTCTGATCTCGCCATTAAAATTCATTGATTCAGTATTAGGTGGAGTGTTATCGGTAGTTAGAACCTCATTTATCGCTTATTTAATAGCAGTTATCTTGATTGCCACCCCATGGAGTATTGGTGATAAATACATAACCCCATCAAAGTTTTATACCTATGCCGATTCACATCTGCCAAAGGTAATTACTGACTTAAAAACTCAAGCAGATAAGTTATTTAAAGTGCTTAATTAATCCTCGCTCTTACCGCTTTGTAGGCCTTCTGAAATTAACTTCATAACATTTGGATCAGCAAGGGTGGTTGAGTCTCCCACCGCGCGGTTTTCAGCAACATCACGCAGAAGTCTTCTCATAATCTTTCCGCTTCTAGTCTTAGGAAGCTCTGCCACCACCATAATCTGTCGTGGTTTTGCAATTGGGCCAATCTCTTTTGAAACATGATCACGCAGTTGTTTAACTAACGCATCCCCAGTTGCAGCTTCAATGCCACCTCTTAAAATCACAAAGGCAACAATTCCTTGCCCAGTCATCTCATCTTTGGCGCCAACAACAGCTGCCTCTGCCACTGCTTCATGAGAAACCAAAGCTGATTCAACCTCGGTGGTTGAAATTCGGTGGCCTGAAACATTCATTACATCATCAACACGTCCTAGTAACCAGATCGCACCATCTTTATCTAATTTGGCACCATCGCCTGCAAAATATAAATTATTAAATCTTGACCAGTAAGTTTCTTTATAACGCTCTGGCTCTTTCCAAATACCGCGCATCATCGATGGCCAAGGCTCGGTTAGCACTAAGTAACCACCGCGACCATTACCAACAGCTTTACCTTCATCATCAACTACCTCTGCACCAATGCCAGGAAGTGGTCGCATTGCACTACCTGGTTTAGTTGCTGTAACTCCAGGTAATGGTGAGATCATGATTGCGCCAGTCTCTGTTTGCCACCAGGTATCAACAATTGGGCAATTATTTTTACCAATTACTTCGCGATACCACATCCAGGCTTCCGGATTAATTGGCTCACCTACTGAACCTAGTAGACGAAGGGATGAAAGATTAGATCCATTTGGATACTCATCTCCCCACTTCATCCAAGTTCTAATTAGAGTTGGTGCGGTATATAAAATACTTACTTTATATTTTTCAATTAGTTGAAAGATTCGCCCCTTACTTGGCGTATCAGGAGTTCCTTCATACATCACCTGCGTTGCACCATTAATCAACGGCCCATAAACCACATATGAATGCCCGGTTATCCAGCCAATATCTGCGGTGCACCAATACACATCACTCTCTGGTTTTAAATCAAATACAACGTTGTGAGTAAAAGCTGCTTGAGTTAAGTAACCACCAGTGGTGTGATAAATACCCTTTGGTTTTGCCGTAGTTCCTGAGGTGTAGAGAATAAATAAGCCATTTTCGGAATCAAAAAACTCTGCAGTGTGTTTATCAGATTGCTTATCAACTAGTTCATGCCACCAAATATCTTTACCTGTCCAGGCAGTATCTTGGCCAGTTCTTTTCACAACTAAAACATTTTTAACATTTGTTGCACCCTTTAGCGCTTCATCAACAGCTGGCTTTAAAGCAAAGGCTGCGCCCTTGCGATAACCACCATCGGCGGTAATTACTAAGGTGGCAACAGCATCTTGAATTCGAGATAACAATGAGTCAGCAGAGAAGCCACCAAATATCACAGAGTGCATCGCGCCTAACCGGGCGCAGGCAAGCATTGCAATTGCCGCCTCTGGAATCATTGGCATATAGATTGCAACTCGGTCACCTTGTTTAATTCCAAGTTCAATTAAAGCGTTGGTAGTTTTGCAAACCTCACTTAGTAATTGCGCGTAGGTGATTGTGCGAGTATCCCCAGGTTCACCTTCAAAGTGAAATGCCACCCGATCACCACGTCCTGCTAA
>Ga0247840_10008344_pt1 | contig 13921 bp, 7 predicted proteins | sample LaCruzMarch2015__FD_192404 | JGI IMG/M metagenome (GOLD analysis project Ga0247840, IMG submission 192404) | Freshwater microbial communities from meromictic Lake La Cruz, Castile-La Mancha, Spain - LaCruzMarch2015_17m | ecosystem: Environmental > Aquatic > Freshwater > Lake | place: Spain...
TGGGACTGGCTCGGGTAGTGGGACTGGCTCGGGTAGTGGGACTGGTGGTCGGATTAAGAAAATCGGGCGCATCCCCATTGAGTCGCAGAAACTTGGTGTTATTATTGATACTTCACCAAGCATGAAGCCGCGCTCTGGTTCAGCTAGGAATCAGGCGATGCGTTATAAAAATGCGATTATCAAAACGATTGGGGGGTGTGCTGTTCTGAAAACGCAAATCAACGACCCTGCGGTTCTTGATTTTGTCGAGGAGTTTGGTCGGCAGGGGGTTGACGCCATTTATTGGCTATGCGATTTACAAGATGGTCAAAGCACGGATGGGTTGGTGATTCTTGATGACCTGCTAAAAAAGTATAAAATGAAGCTCTATATTAGCTCTTGGGATCAGCCTCCCAGCCCGCAACTGCTGACTATCGTTCAGGATAGCGGCGGAGTTGTGGAGTTGAACGGGCGCTTACAGTAACCTTTAAGGTGTTATCTTTACCTTAATTTTTGTTGTTGTCGATACTCTGGTGACGAATTTATCGCCCTTCCATGCTCCAAGCGTATATGATTCACCTTTAATTGTTGCGGCAGATGGCGCAGAATTTGTTACCGTGTGTGTGCGATATTGACCATCGCTAGGACCTGTCCATTCAGCGGCTGTATCCACTGTTGTGGTGTCGGCTTCTGTCTCGATGCCTTTTGTTTGTCCATTTGAGTCACCAATATGCAGTTGCACACTTGTGGTTTCTTCGTGTTGAATGGTCGCTTTCTGGCCTGCCTCTAACTTTGGAATCCAAACATCATATGTTGTTGACTCTTCTGATGCGTCAGCGCGCCAGCCAGCCGGATTCAACAGTGTGGACGCTGACGTTTCTAAGCTGCCTCCTGAGCGGGATGCGCTCCAAGAACCCATATTGCCCATTAGGTCTGAAACCAGCGCGGGGGTGGTATATTTATTAAGAAGCTGCCAGCCCGACACATATTCTATATCAAGGGCGCGAATGGTGTTGCTCGAGTGTGAGCCGACGACAGCACCATTCGCGTAAAACCCGATATAGTCCCCGGAATCCGAGTCTTGGTCTTCTTTTACATATCTTGTTGTCGTGCTTTCGGCTGTATATGGGCTCTTGTTTTCACCTTCGCCGAGTCGCCAGGTTGTTGTTTCTCCTGGCGTTGTAGTCCACGTCCAATCGTATGAGCCAATTCGATTATCATATCCGCCGTCCCATGCTGAATAATCTGCGCTAAACCCAATAAAGGTATCTATTGGCACATTGGCGTGTTGTGAATCATGGCGGGCGATTGACCAGTGGTCTTCGTCTTTCCATACCCATGCTTCACCCGACATATTGTATTCGTAATCCCTCGACATTGACCCTGTGACCTTAATTGGCGCGGCACCGAAGGCACCCATCCATCCATATCTTGCTGAGGCAATTGGGCCGGATGCCAGCACCTCTTCTTTTGTGCGTGTGGTTCCTGATTCTGTATCTGGAGCTAACGATTCAGTATAGTTGCGGCGGATACTTTCGTTTCTTGTGCTGTCGCTTTCCTCCCCACCAAGTGACGGGTAGTAACTTCCGTAGTAGTGGTTTGTGTGTTTGCTTTGATACCAATGGGAATACATGCCGTCGGCTGTAGTTGTTACTGTAAGATTTTCAGCACCACCTGACGTTGTGTATGTTCCCGTTTGCTCGCGGGAAAATTGGAATCCGCTTGATGTTGAATCGTTTTCAGTGGAGCGCCAATCCCAAATTGGCCCCTCTTTTTTGATGTTGCCGGAAAATGTGTGTGAATACATGAACACCCCGGTCCCCTCATAGTTGCGGGACACGGATCTGAACACTGGGACATCTAAATCCGGCGACTTGCCGGGTTTAAATTCTCCATACGCACCCGATTTTGCCGCAGCGTTCGAGCGGGTGGTTGTAGTGAGGGGCACGATGTGTGGATTGTTCCCGCCGGCAACGACCTGAACCCACGCGGAAGCAGACCTGTCTCTGGTTGTCGCCGTGTTAACTAGGAGTACTTCGTAGTTTGGCGCGCGAGTGGTCACGGACATGTATTTTGTTTCGCCTGGATTGAGGTTTGCAATTGTATTGGTTAGTGAGTTTCCTGAGACAACTATCATGTCTCCGCTAGAGTTAATGTATGCTCCAGCGCTTCCGAAATTATCTGTTATCACAATATTTTTAGCTGCGACAAGTGTTGACAGATTTTGCACGGATACTGACCACCCAATGCTGTTTCCTGGTGCTACCGTCGCCGAGGTGGTTGATTTAACTAGGGCTAGAATTGGGTCTTTGTATATAATTGATGCGCTTGCGCTGTTGTTGTCTAGCGTGAAGTCGTTGGTCGATGATACAAAAGCTGTGTTTGTTACTACTGTGTCTGTGGGCGGCCCCTTGTCTGCTGTGACGTTAATTGTCAGTGTGCGCGACAGGTTCGGCAATACACTTATCCATGATGCCGTTACTGTTCTGATGTTTCTATCTTCCACTGGGTCATAAACCACGCTGGTTGTTACAGTCCCCCCGTTAGAGGCTGTTGCGGACACATATGTTAAGTATTCCGGAATTGTATCACTGATTACGACTGACTCCGCTGATTCTGGGCCGTTGTTTCGTGCTGTGATCGTAAATGTAACCGGGTCCCCACCATCCGTTGTCACGTAGTCTTTTGACGAGGTTTTTGTTAAGTCAACATCCGCCACAAGGAACTTGAGGTCCGTGGTAACTGAACCTTGTTTAGGTGGAATGTCAGGGCTTGTCACTATTGCAGTGTTGGTTATCGTTACTATGCGTCTGGTTTCTGGGGTGTTTCGTGTCACGCGAACCGAAACCGTTACGCTGACCGATTCCTCCGGATATAAGTAATCTATGCTAGCTGACACGTTGTTCCCATCGAATGAGGCTGCTTGGTTTCTGCTGTATGTTCCGCGATAGTTGGTTGGCCCGTTAAGACTTACGCCTGTGACGACGGCTTCTGCTGGCACTGTGTCTGTTATGGAAATATTTCGAACCGTTCCACCGCCCGTGTTTGTTAATGTGATTGTATAGTTAAATGTTGCTGGCGTATTTCCGACCGTCACCGACGCGGGGGCACTTTTAGTTACTGTTAGGTCTCGCGGCAGAATTTGTGTCGTAAAGCTTGAGGTGTTATTGCTCGGGTCTCTATCTGGTTCGGTTAGCGTAACCACCGCTGTATTAGTTACAGTGCCTGCTTGATTAGGAACAACATTGACGTTCAAATAAGCACTATCGCCCACAAGCACCGTTGGCACGGTCCACGTCAACGTTGTTCCGTCGTATGTTGTGTTGCCGCTTAGGGTGTTTGAATCAACATATGTCATCTCAGATGGGAGGATATCTGTGATGGTTACGTTTGTCGCGGGAAGGGACCCTAAGTTTGTTACTGCGATTGTGTATTTATATGGTTCGCCCACCGTTGCCTTGTTGCGTAGCAACGGATCGCCTGTTTTCAAAATCTTCATGTCTGGCCCCGGTTCTATTGTCGCGTTCACAGTGTGGCTATCGGTGTTATTGCTGGTGTCCGGCTCTACCGATGTTGTTGTAACTGTGGCGGTGTTGGTGAATGAGCCGTTTCTCGTAGCGTTGCATACGATGGTCAATCTTACCGTGTCCGTGCCAGACCACATTGGGATTGTAACGGTAACCACTTGCCCGTTTATTACTACAACTGCCCCCGCTGTTGTGCAGGTGGCGGTTGCTATGGTTACGCCTTCTGGCACCGTGTCTGTGATTACAAGGTTTTCAACAGGGGCGTTGTTTTCCACCCCCGCTCCTAGTGTGCCTGCGGGACGGGATACGGTAACATTCCAAGCAAAACTCAAATTCCAAGGGAATGGTTCTTGTGGCCCTATTTTTTCAAGAGCCAGGTCTACAAGCGGGTTTTTGACAACAACCGAGTGAGATGCTGTGTTGTTGGTCAAGCTAGTTTCTGGTGAGCTGGTTGTGACCGTGGCTGTATTCGTGAAGCTGCCGGTTTGGGTTGGGGTGGCCTGGATTACAAGTCTGACAAAATCGCCGGACTGCCTTGGGATTGTTCCAACGGGAACCGTCACGGTGTTGCCCACTTGTGTATGTGGCACTACGTCATATGGCCATGCAGTTTTTACGGCAGAAACATTTGTTATATTCCAGCCCGCTGGGACTGTATCTGTTAGCACTACATTGTCTGCTTGCGATGTTCCATTGTTTCGAACATTCATGGTCCACGTCATGTTTTGTGTGGTGTAAATGTATGGAGCATTCCAGTTTCCGTGGTTTCCGCCGTTGTCAGCAGTGCCGGTTTTTGTTACTTGCACATCGACGGCGGCGGCATTTACGACGACTGTGTTTTGACCTGTGTTGTTTGCGAGATTTACATCATCTTGGTCGCAGGTAAGAGTTGATATCGCCGTGTATGTTCCTGGCGCATCTGCCGTGACGCGAAGGCGAATAGCACTATACGCAGCCTCCCACCCGCTAATTGCCGGGATGGTCATTGTGATGGTTTTTCCATTCACCACCGGCGTCCCGTGGTTGGATGTTGCGCTAACAATATTAATGCCGTCTGGCAAGGTTGTCGTTACAACCAAATTTGTTGCGGGTGAGTTATTTGGGTCGCCGTTTGGCAAGTTTGATGGACGGTCCACGTGAGCTTCCCATTGGAATTCAGATGCCGGAACCAACGGTGATGTGATTATCCCGTTAGTCATTCGCACACTCAGATCTATTGCCACTGGGCGGACCCTAATTGTGTGGCTAGCGGTGTTGTTGCTAGGAATTGCCTCTTCCGCAGTCGTGGTGGCCGTCGCTGTGTTTGTGTAAACCCCAGGAGTTGGGGCCGTGGCTGTAATGTCGATTGTTACCCAGTCATACCACTGCTGCAAAGTTCCCGCGTTAACGGTTATGGTTTGCCCATTGATGGTCACGCTACCGTGGCTGGATGTTGCTGATTTTATTACCCACCCATCAGGAACGACGTCAGTGATAACTGTATCTGTGGCATTCCCCGCCGCATTGTTTTGTGCCGTGATTTGCCATGTAATATCTTGGCCTTCGTATATAAATTGCTCGCCGTTTCTGTCATACACCGTTGATGTCGGCTGTTTGGTGAGAATGATATCCGCCTCGTTTCCTGTATAGATCGTGGTGGTTGCTGTCGCAGTGTTGTCGTCAAGCGTTCTTTCCAGCGTTACTGTTGTTACTGTTGCTGTGTTTGTTTTGGCGCCAGCGGACGCATATTGCACTTGATACGAAAGCTGTGCGCTTGTATCTGGCTGTATAGTTCCAATTTCCCATATTATCTGTCCGTCAACAACACTGGCCGTGCCGTGGTATGCATAGAGGGCATTTTCGTCAACTACGCCATCTGCTGGCACAATATCTGTTACTATTACTGATGTCGCGGCATTGTTCCAGCTTTCGTTTGTTACTACGAGTTCATAGTAAACGGGGTCTGTGAATACCGGTAATCCTCCCCATCCTCCCCACAGGTTGGGGTATTTTGCTATTCGCAGATTTGTTGCAGGCACATAGTGGGCTGTAAATGTTCTGTTTTCTTTCATCGCCAGAATTGTTCCGGATTCTGAGGTTGCCTCAAAAGGTGCTTCCGGCAAGTTTCCGACATCAGCCGACCAGCGACTAAATTTCCAACTGTTTTGCGCGTTTTGGTTTGTGTTTAGAGCCGCCGAGAACGCAACATCGCTGCCCCAATTATGCATTCCCGCGCCGGTGAACCATACGGGGACTGTGTTAGGAGAGGCTCTAAGCACGAGTTCATATCGCGCACGTTCAAACATCGCTTGAACCCCCCGGTCCCGCGTCATTAAAACGGCGGAATTTGTGAGTGTTGTGCTGTAATAGTATGGGTTTCCAGGTGGCACGTTTGGCGTATATGACCAGTTTCTAAATGACCACCCTTCATTCGCCTGCGCAGACACATAGGCGTCCGTGTTGTAATCGTAAACCCCATCCAACCTATCAGCAGCCACACTTCCGGCATCTGCTGGATTTGCCGAGACTGTAAGTGTATATTTGATTCTTTCGGCCACAACTGTGATTGTCTTGTCGGTGTCCATTGTGGGGTAATGGGCACCGGTGTTGGTCTGGCCGACCGCTGCTGGCATTGGCACATCTCCTGTGACTGATTGAATCCGCCATCCCGTGTTCAGGCCGACGGCGACGTATGGTGTCGCGTTTCTTTGGTGTTGGCCCGCGCCATAAGCGTAGCTTTGCGCTTCTGGTGGCTCAACATTGATAGTTAGTGTGACCGGCGCGGCTACGTAATATGCGACAATGGTGTCATCGCTGGTTGACGGCACCACATCGTTTGCCTGTTCTGAATAAAATCCGTTATATGAAGACCAGTATTCCAGTGTCCAGTCAGCGCTTGCGGGCGTCGTGCTAATTGGGACATCACCTGAGTCATAAGGCACGGTTACGGTTGTTTCCGTGCCACCCACGGTTGCGGTGCCGGCCCCCACAGGATAAACCTCAACTGCAAGCGTTACCTCTGTTGGCGGGCGGGTGTAGTAAGCTGAAACTACGCGGGGGCCAAACATAAGAATCGAACTCGTTTTCTCGCTGCCGTAGTCATAGACATACTCGCCTGTTTGCGGATTCTCTTCGTATGACGACCACCCACCGAATGTGTATGCAGGGTCTGTTGGCGTGGGCACCGTGAATGCACCCATTGTGTTTTCAGGGTAGACCGTGACAACGTCTGTGAGTGTTTCGATTAAGTTCCAATTGAAATCGTAGCACCGTGTTTGCACCGTAAGGGGGTAGCCGCCGGTGAGCGTGAAGTTAGCTATAATATCTCTGTTGGCCGTCATACTGACGGTTCCAGTTGTTCCTGTCAAATTGCTTAGGCCGAGCCCAGTGTATCCTGTAAATGAATATCCGGCGGCCGGGGTGGCGGTTAGCAGGACGTTGGTGCCGTCCCGGTATGTTGTGAGTTGTGGGTTGTGGGCCACCGTGCCGGAGCCGGCGGGATTTGGGGTTACGGTTAATGTCCAGAGGGGAACGAAGTTTGCCGTTACCGTTTTCGAGGCCGTCATCGCTGTGGACTGGCTTGTTCCAGCCCCTGTGACTGCGCCGGTCCATCCGGTGAAATCGTATCCCGCTGGCACGTTTAGCACTGAAAAATTCGCAGTCGCACCTGGGCCATATGAGAAGTCAAAGCTGTTTGATGGTGAGCTGTTTGATGGAGATGGGGTGCCGTTCGCGGCAAAAGTGGTGCTGGGGACAATGATGTTTGAGTTTATGTTTAGCGTTACCGGGGAGGGCGCGAATGCTGCTGCAAGAACCGTATTCTGAGCCAGATTAAACTGGTATGTTGCACTTGTGGAGGAGTATGTCCCCGACCAATTGCTAAATGTGTAACCGCTATCTGGTGTTGCAATTACCGTTATTGGGGTTCCCGCGTCAAACAAACCTGTGGTCGCGTTGTTGTTTCCGATTCTGGCTGTTCCGCCAGGGCCGGCGGAAACGGCGACCGAGAATTTATCCACAGTTGTGGGTGTGTTGGGATCAAGGTCTTTCAGGTTCCCTTCAACAAGCGGCGGGACGGTGACTGGGGGGTGAACAACCACTGGCCGAGCATTCCCAAGATCATTGTAGGCATTACTGAGCAATGGCCCTTTATTTGACCACGGTTCAAATTCTGTGTTGCCATTTACGCTTGATGTAGCCAGTGACGAAAGGGTGCCGATAGAATAGGTCTCCCCTGTGTGGGCAGGCGGCGGGAGTTGGCCGCCCGGAAGGTATTCTGTCAATTGACTTTCCGACGTTAAGTTGACGCCCGGGTTGTTGATAGCGAAAAGGCGTTTTGCTGTTTCTATTACGCGCAAGTTTTCCGTTGATGATTTACCTCTCTGTGAAATTGTTGCATCGCGCGTTGCCGGCACGGCAATTGATGCGATTATCCCTATAAGAGACACAACCACCAACGCTTGCACTAAACCAAAACCACCAACAAAATTCCTGCGCATGATTTTATGTATCTACCTTTCTTGGAGGATGCAAGCTTTTTGTTGTATCTGGGTATGCACTTTACTCCCCTTGCCGATTTCGATACGGAGAGCCGGATGGAGCAAGCAGGCGACCCAATCGCCTCGCCAAACGTCCTCTATGCAGGAAATGACGCCCCACCGCTCCTCGTTACGGGCGGTCCATCGTGGGGCGATTACGGACGTTTAGGGGAGTAAAGTGCATACCCAGATTGTTGTAAATAATGCATTAAAGGTGCTTGCTTTTAAGCAGACTTTTGGTGTATAATTCCTCGAATGAAGTTAGTTGGTGCGATTATCTGTTTTTGCTGTCCCGCGCTTTTGTCTGCGGTAGAGGTGAAAACAGACCACTTCGTTGCGAGCCTTCCGGATGGATGGACGATTGAAAAATCCCCCGATTCAAACCCTATCCGAGCGCGAAGTGCGGATGGGGCCAAGACCTTTGCTGTGTTTTCTGTTGACGACGGGGGCCGGCGCCCTCTTCCGGAAACCCGGAAATTGTTAATCAGTTGGTTCAAAACCAATCTCGGACCAGGATGGCGCATTGTTGGGACACCGATGGCGACGAAGGTTGGCAATCTTGCGGGGTTTAAACTTCCCGCTGCCACAACGTTTGGCGCGGGGTCTCATGTTGGGTTTGCCGCCTCTGGGCATAACGGCACCTATGTTATTCATTTCACTTCCTCTCGAAACGATGCAGCGGTGGACCCTGATATGAAACAGATTGTGAATTCGTTTTTCGCGTTTAAGGCGGCCCATAGTCATGCGGCCCCAGCGACAGCCTCACCCTCTCGTCCGCCGGATCTTTTGAATATTATTTCGGACCATGCTTACTTGGCGGCTGGTTTTCTTGTGTGTGTTGTTGTCGGGGTGGTTTTTTGGGGACGATATCGCGACAACCGTGAAACAATTGCGCCAATTACTCGCGTGATTCCAAGCCGCGACCAAAATCGAATCAAATAACCGCCGCCTGCTGGAATCCGGCTGAGTTGCGTTTTATCGTGGTTATGCGCGGGAAATTTAGATTTAATTCGTAGCAGCTTGCAGTTGTCCTCGATTTAAGTTAAATCTATCGCATGAGACTCATTCTGTGTTTAGCTGGGGCGCTAATTCTTGTTGCGTGTAGCAAGAACACGGATGCTATTGTTGCCCCGAACGAGTCTCTTGCCAGTTTGCCAGTTTCCGACGAGGCTGAGGAAATGATTTCAACGCAGGAGCGCAACTTATCTAAAGATGGTGCACCGGGCATATCGCTGTTTGCGTCCCCCGTTGTTGTTGCCAAGACCCTTGTTTTTGCCCCAGGCACTGAGGGCGAGTGGACAGAGGAATGGGTTGTTCAGCGGAGCGGTTATCGCGTGGCTTACGAAGTTGTGTTCTCGCCGGTCGATGGGCGAACCGTTGTGACTTTACCATCTTTGCCGGTTCGCATAGATGAAAACAGGCCAGTGCAGGTGCGCGCGCCATCTTACGAGCACCTGCGTCAAGAACTCTTTTCTTTTATTGCTGAGCAGGTTGCCGAGCAGCGTCCCGACCTTTCTGATGCCGAGCGGAATGAGTTGGCCGTTAATTCATCCGAGCAGTTTTTACTACAAGTGCGCGAGTTGACGCCTGAGACAATTGAGCGGCTGCGACGCAACCCGCTGCGGTTTGACAAACAGAGTAGCCAACCTCAGTGAAGCGAGGTATTATGCGAGCGTGGAAAACGTTCTTCTATGCGGAAACTGCTTGGACCTTTTGAGACAAGTTCCTTCGGGAAGCGTTGATTTGGTGTTTTTTTCGCCGCCATACTGGGACATTCATAAATATGGCAACGCGCCGGGAGAAATCGGGCACGGGCAGACCTTGGATGCCTATATTCATGATTTGGTGGCGGTGGCAAGCGAGGGCCGGCGCGTTTTGAAGCCTACGGGCAATTACGTCGTTAATGTCATGGATGTTGTTCGGAAGAACAGTCCGGTGCCAATCTCTGACCTTCTTGTTGCTAAAACTGAGGGTTTGCGCTACGTTGAGCGCATTGTTTGGTCTATCCGGAACAAAATGCCTGTTGCCAGCGGACGGCGACTGGTTAATAAATTCGAGTGGGTCCTCCATTGGGGGGCGTCTGACGATTATTACGCTGACATCGATTCTATTCGGGAACCGCACTCTCACTATGCTGATAAGGATAAGCGGAAATGGAAATGGAACACGAAAGGGAAAAACCCCGGAAACATTTGGGATATCCCAGCTTATCGGGTGGCCGGCAAAAACAAATTTCATGTAGCCGGATTTCCAGAGGAATTGTGCCGGCGGGTGATATTGTGTTGGTCTCCCAAAGGTGGCCTCGTTCTTGACCCGTTTTCTGGCAGTGGCACTACATGCCTTGCCGCCAAGAAACTGGGGAGACGCTATATCGGGTTCGAGAAAGAGCCTGGACACCATGCTGTGGCAGAAAAGCGAGTCTACCCCGACTTGCCGCCGGTTCAGGCACCACTTCTATAAAATGCCGATTTCGTGCCTAGTTCCGCTTTGATTAAGCGGGCACGAAATCGACACACTGCCTTGACTGTTATCGTGTGGCTCCCTATTACATGTTTTATGTTAAAATACAGCATTTTGGACACGGAAACTGGCGGGCTTGACCATGATGTTAATGGGCTGGCCTCAGTTGGCCTCATCTCTCCTGACAACAAGTCGCTTTATATGCTTGTTAAGCCAGTGCCCGGGCTCATTTACAGCGAGGAGGCGTTAGCTGTCAATGGGTTTACCTTGGAGCAGCTTGAGCGAAATGGGGTGCCGGAGCCTGTTGCTTTGGCCAGCGCAATGTCGTTTATCAAGGAAGAATGTGGGGGCTCTTTCTTGTGTGGCTCAAATATCCCTTTTGACATGGACTTTATGAAGTCGGCGGCCAAGCGGTGCGGTGGCGAAATCGAGGAGTTTTTTACTAGAAAACTGCACCGGCGGACGTGTGAATTACAGACAGTCGCTCTTATGGCGCATGACTTGGGAATCATTCAGCTTCCTGACAACCCGAAAGACCCAAGCGTCCCCAGCTACTCCCTGGACGCCGTTCTTTCGTGTCTCGACATGAAGCGCAGCACAGAGGTGCATACCGCTTCTGAGGACTGTCTCCTCACCCGCGCAGCGCTGATGACCTTGCGAAAGAAAATGTTCGCCGCGATTGGGCGGTCGGAGGAGGGTGGCGAATCACAGACCCCCGAATTGGGGAATGCTATCGAGAATGGCTTGCAAGGCAAGCAGGCCTCGGCACCCAGCCGCTCGGAATCTGGCGAAAAGCAGCTCTGACGCTGACCTTGGTTGTCGCAGTGCGATTAGTTTTCTATTGAGAAATATCTCATTGTAAGGTATTCTTCTTCTATGAGAATGCCGGGACGTATGTCTAGCCAGCCTGAGGCGCGTGTCATCAAGACACGACTCCGGTTGGCCTGTCGCGATATCGGTAATGAAATTGTAACGCAGTTGGTTGTTTGGCTTGGTGCGATTGTTTTCACGGTGCTCACCCCTCTCCGGATTTGCTTCGATATTTTTCTTTTCTTGCGCATGATTGTGGTGTCCACGATTGGCCTCACTCTTCTAACTTGCATGTCGGCATTTTTAAGCTATCGAGCGGGAGGGATCTCCCGGCGACGAATGCGGAGGGTTTTTGGCGTTATTCGCATTACGGATGCGTTCCGACGCAACGAATCTATGCGTTGGCGGACGTCGCTGCGGGCTTTGGCGGCAAATGTTCTTCGTGATGACCCTATTCTCCGCAAATCGCTGCAGCCTCAGTTCTCTGATGTATTGCCGTAATTTGTAGATGCGCCGGCAAGTAAACGAATCTCTTTTGGGCGTTTGAAAATCCCGTAGACTTGCGCGGAAATAAATTTCCCCCGCCGGTAGGTGTCTAATTCTACCTCAAAGAAAGTTGCATTGGAGTGACACCCAGTTTCGGGCTCATCCAATATAAATCGTAGTCCAGTGAGAGACCCTCGTTGAAGAAAAACCACTCAAACGCCTTGCGCACCACATTATACGCGCCGTTGATTTCAGCGTGAACTCGTTTGCGCCAATTGCGGGGTTTTCCTTCTCCATGGCCCTCGTTTTGATACACATGACGGTTCTTCTTTCCACGTTCGCCACCATTCTCTTTTCTCGTCTTCCCTCTCGGGGATAGTCCGGTGCGTGGGGAGGTTTCCTTTTCTGTGCATCCCTCTTTTTGTTTTACATGTTCTTCATCATAATTCCGTAGCTTCGTGTCGTTACAAAATGAAATCTTGCTCGTGTAGCTTTCCTCGATTGATACGACGAGAATACCTGCCTTCTCGCCTGCAGAGCGCAAATTGCTCAGTATTCGCGAGTGGGCGAGTGCGTGGAACTTCCTGTTCATCTCGCCACCCATATTAGACTCTGTTTTCCAATTCTTATTGAGCCCAACAACGATGGCCTGAACTCCACGCGATGATGCGAGCTTAATCGCTCCGGCGGCTATCTTCTTAAATGCATCGTCGCACCAGAGCTTGTAATCACGTTTTAGTGCCAGGTATTCCGGGTGGGAATACATCTCGCGATAGAGTGATTTGATTTCTCGCCCCTCAGCGAACGACAGGCGTTCCCCCTCCGGGAGTTTGTCTCGCTTGCTCAACAATGCTTTTAGCGCAGGCGACACATGCGCCGCCTTCCACTTGTCGAGCTTATAGTTCAGCGACATCATTTTCGACACAATGCGGCTGCCAGAAACAATCGCGCCATCCGACCCATCGGCAAAGGCCATGCCCATCACGTTTGTAATTCCGAGGTCGATGCCAGCCAGGGCGCGTGTCTTCCCGTCGGCCACGAGCGCCTTCAATGCCGCAAGCAGCATTTCGTCAGTAGGTTGCTTTTGCACTTTTACCCCACTCTTTGAAACCCGCATTCCTGCCACCTTGTTTGCTATCTCATGCGCCTTCGCCATGAGGCAGCCATCGGGGATATCAAAATCGACATCAAATACCACGACGAATCTCGGCTCCCCTTGCCCGAACACGACTTTGAATGACTTCGCTCGCACAGGGTGCGGGATATGCTTTTTTACATCTTCAATCGCCTTGCCCAATGGGTATTTGTCCCACATGCCTTTCTGCCGGGCCGATAACTGCGTTTTCCCGGCAATATCCTTCCCCACCGTTTTCTTGCCAATAGGCGGCAGCACCTTGCCATTGGTGCGGGAAATAGGAATATCAAATGTCGTGAGGGAATGCCGTCCTTGATAGGCAGGCATTTTGGGGTAGCCAGAAAACTTGGCAGGGTTAGCCATATACGCCTTTACAGATTTTCGCCAACCCTGCATGTCAGAATAAACCTGCTGAATGACGCTTTGTGCCACGGCAGCCGGCACGGCTTTGTAGGGATGATTCGGGACGATGTCGGGCTCCTCACGCACGATGTTGTCGATGAGTGTCGGGTTGAGTATCACCCACGGTGATTTGCGCACATCACCTATTAAGGTTGGCGGATTTTTCTTGCCTTTTGATTTCTCGATGCGCTTTGCGTTGATGAGCGCGATGTGCTTTTCGGCGGCCGCCATCGCCGTAACAACATTGGCATGAAGGTCGTCAGTTCGCAGATTCCCTTCCTTGTCAAATGCCGCAAACACATTGCGAACAAAGAACAGCGCTCTATGCCTAATGTTCTTGGCTTGAAAGCCCACCGCCTTGAGCGTCTCTCGCATTTCTCGCGTGGGATGCCGTAAAGGAAAGGTTCTCGGGGCGGTGAAAATCACGTTGACTAAATATACTATGTTTTCGCTAGATAGCGAGCTATTATTTGTTCCATGAAATGCCTCGCGACGTTCCTTCAGCCCCGTCAAATCAAGTCTATCACCTCGTTGAATGCAAGCGAGTTCGATGCTCTGATACCAGCATTCAATAAGGCATGGCAGGCCGCCGAAAAAGCAAGACT
>Ga0247840_10008352_pt1 | contig 13913 bp, 11 predicted proteins | sample LaCruzMarch2015__FD_192404 | JGI IMG/M metagenome (GOLD analysis project Ga0247840, IMG submission 192404) | Freshwater microbial communities from meromictic Lake La Cruz, Castile-La Mancha, Spain - LaCruzMarch2015_17m | ecosystem: Environmental > Aquatic > Freshwater > Lake | place: Spain...
GCACAGGCAGCCAACACCGTACTCCAGCGCCTCGTCAACCAGGGCAATGACGACGAAGAGACCTTGAGCCTGCTCGGGCGCACGTACAAACAACTCTGGTACGAATCCTCAGACCCCGAACAGCGGCGGCGCTGCCTGGCCGCGACCTTTGCCTCTTATTCCAAATGCTACGCACTCTCGCAGGGCTACTACCCCGGCATCAACGCGGCCACGGCCGCTGCCTTGCTCGGGGAAATGGACACCGCACGCCGGCTGGCTGCGGCTGTCCGCGCTGACTGTCTCCAACGTTTTCACGCACTACCCGCCGATGAGGGCGCCTATTATCTCGTGGCCACGCTCGGCGAGGCCTGCCTCATTCTCGACGCGCGCGCCGAGGCCGTTGACTGGTACCAAAAAACCGCCGAACTCGGCCGCGGCAATTACCGCGATATTTTCTCCACGCGGCTCAATGCCCGCTTCCTGCTCGAAAAACTCGAGCTGGACACGACCGAGGTTGAAACCGCCTTGCGGCTTCCCTCCGTGGCGGTGTTCACCGGACACATGATCGATCGCCCCGGGCGCCCCACCCCGCGTTTTCCAGGCGACTCGCCGGCCCTTGAAGAAGCTGTGCGCCAAGCCATCGACCGCAACCTCGTCATGACCAACGTCGGCTTCGGGTATTCGTCCGCCGCGGCCGGAGGGGACATCATCTTCCAAGAAGCTCTTGCCGCCCGCGGGCTCGAAGGACACGTCGCGCTCCCCTACAATTCCGAGCTTTTCATCCGCGACAGCGTTGACCTCGCCCCAGGCACGCAATGGGTCGAGCGTTGTCGCATCCTGCTCCAGCGGCTGGAAGCCCTGGGCAACCTCGAGCTCACGTCGGACTGGCCCATCGAAGGCGGGGTCAACTCGTACGGGTACGCAAACCAGGTCATTTTCGGCTTGGCCAGCCTGCATCGGCAGCGGCTCCAGACCGATCTGACTCTCATCGCGCTATGGGACCGCAAACGCGGCGACGGCAGCGGCGGCACTGAAGACACCATCAACTGGTGGGAATCTCTCGGCCACCGCGTGGCGATTATCGACCTCGAGCAGCTCAAGTCTTCGATCAGGCTCGATTCCGCCCCCAGGGGTTCGGCTGCGAGGACGACCGCCCTGCCCTGCCCTTCGCTCGCCGAAGGCAACAGAGCCAGGTTCCCTTCATCGCTCATCCAAGCGCCTGGCGTCCCAACCCCCGAGGTCCGGATCATGGCGCTGCTTTTTGCCGATGTCGTCAACTACAGCAAGCTTCCTGAGCCCAGCATTCCGACCTTTGTCCATTACTTCATGGGCGGCGTGGCAAAGCTGGCTGAAACCACGGGCTATGTGCCGGCCTTCAAAAACGAATGGGGCGACGCGATCTATTTTGCTTTCGAGGATCTTCGCCAGGCCGGGCTGTTGAGTCTGCATCTGGCTGATTTTGTACAAAGCTACGACTGGACTGCGGTGGGGCTTCCGGCTTCGCTCAACATGCGTATCGCCTTGCACGCCGGCCCGGTCTACGTTTGCGACCACCCGGTCGTGCGCCGCAGCACCTGCACAGGCACGCACGTCAATCGCGCGGCGCGTATCGAGCCTGTCACGCCGCACGGTTACGTTTACGCGAGCCAATCTTTCGCAGCGCTGGCCGCGTCCTCGACGCCGGAAATCAACGAGTTCGGTTTCGATTATGTAGGCCAGCTCAAGCTCGCCAAGAACTTCGGCACCTTCCCTATGTACCGCGTCCGGCCTGGAAAAAAATGAGTCAGCAGCTCGAATCGCGCCAGGGGATATTACTGGGAGCGGAAATTGTTACCATTTTCCGCTCCCAGTTATATATTCAAATGCCTGTCCCCTGCTTGCCACGCCAGGCTATCGCATCGAGCGCTTTTCACGGTTAAAGCGCTTTAACAGAAGGACTTCCCCCAATTCATATGAGGAACGAGACGTTCTCCTCCAACTGACTATAGAAAGACCCGAGGGCTTCATTCGTAGGCATGCCAACGCGTAGCAGGTTGAGCGTGACGCCAACAAGGAGCGCTTTTTTCGTATGCGTGCTCATGATGAAATCCATTGCAAGAGGGTGGGTTCAAGATTCGCGAGTCGGTTCGCTTCAACAATTTGAATACCGTACCCAGAACAGCGCTTTTTATCTGCGTCGCGCAACGATGAAAAGGAGAGCAGCATGGCCTTGGCCAATCTGCCGCCCACCAGGTCGCGCAAGGCCTCCATCTTGTAGGTCGCGGCCTCGGCTTTGCCGTTTTCAGCGGCGATGTTGGCGGTTTTGCATTCGATGACGAACAGCCTGTTCTGTGCGGTGAAGGCGAGGTCCAGCTCGTTTTTCACGCCGCCCTGAGAGCGAATGTGGATGTTGGACAGGAAGTCCTTGACCGCCTTCCGGGCCTGGAGCCGAAACAAGACGCTCGCGGCGTATTCCTCCAGCCAGCCGCCGTTGGCGTAGCTGACGTGTATTCATTGGCAAGGTCTCAATCCCTTCATAGATCAGGTCAATTACGACGCCTTGAGCACTCACGCACAAGGCGGATACTATAACGTCTCAATCCCTTCATAGATCAGGTCAATTACGACAATTCTTGACCAATACGAAGATAGAATCTTCGGAGAAGGTCTCAATCCCTTCATAGATCAGGTCAATTACGACTCGATGAACTGAATCAAGCACGGCAAGAAGTGCAAGCGTCTCAATCCCTTCATAGATCAGGTCAATTACGACCTTCAAGATTTTGAGCTGAAGGCGGAAACGGCTGTAATCAGTCTCAATCCCTTCATAGATCAGGTCAATTACGACAGGCAAGGGAATTGCTTAATGAGATGAAGGCTGCTCCCGGTCTCAATCCCTTCATAGATCAGGTCAATTACGACTCAAGCGCGCCGCCTGCTTGGCAAAAGCAGGAACGCCCGTCTCAATCCCTTCATAGATCAGGTCAATTACGACCTTGGCAGGGGAACTCGACGAGAGAATCACCGAAGCCGGGCTGTCTCAATCCCTTCATAGATCAGGTCAATTACGACACCGCGGAAAAGGCTGTGGCAAAGGCCGCGCCTAGCTATGTCTCAATCCCTTCATAGATCAGGTCAATTACGACCGAATTTGCCTTCGAATGCATTGAGTCCAACACAAACTTGTCTCAATCCCTTCATAGATCAGGTCAATTACGACACGAGACAGAGCGCTGGCTTGACAGCCGGGAAACGGGTCTCAATCCCTTCATAGATCAGGTCAATTACGACGGCAAAGGCCGCGCCTAGCTATCGAGCGTTTTTGGCGGACGGGTCTCAATCCCTTCATAGATCAGGTCAATTACGACTCACGCACAAGGCGAACACTGTAAAGGCGCAAGGGGCTAGTCTCAATCCCTTCATAGATCAGGTCAATTACGACGAACAGGCGTAGCTTGGAACTCCAAAGATTCCGTCGCTAAAGTCTCAATCCCTTCATAGATCAGGTCAATTACGACAGCACCTCCTGGATCGCCAATGATTTCGGCGGGTTAGAGGGTGGGTTCCGGGAACCTCCGGGGAGGTGGGGGCGTAAACGTGGAAAAATGCAGCTTACGCTCTGTTTTGTATATTGTATCATACTGTTTTTCAATGTCAATCACCTTTTCCGGGAACCTAAAAATACTTTGTGCCTCTGCTGCTATAAAAATCAGTGGGTTAAGCGATGTGTGCAAAATCGTCCAGAGGTTCGCGCAAGCCGAGGGCGCACGAACCCCGCCCATCCCTCACAGCCATAGCTCAGGGAGACTGACAGTCTTACGCCTCGCCTAAGATCGCTTTGAGCTTCGTCACCTTGGGCCATTGCTTCTTGGAGCAGACGTTCTTGCTCCATTTGCTCTCAGAGATCCATAACGCCTTCAGCGCCGCGGCCGCACGGCGCTGAAGGTCGGGCGCCATGGCGTCAAGCTTGCCAAAGAGCTCTTGAACCTGGTTGTCGTTGCCCTGACCACGCGTAACCAGCAACAAAAGACGTTCTTCAGGGCTCAGGGCCTCGAGCTCGGCCGTGGCCTGCTCCGCGGCGCGGCGCTCCTGCTCCACGCGGCGCTCGGTTTCCAGACGCGCGCGCGCCTGACGCTCTCGCGATTCCTGAATCTCGCGCACCCGTCGTTCGCGCACCTCAACAAAGGCGCGGTCCTGCGCCTCGCGCGCCGCCAGGGCCTCGCGATACTCCTCCTCGCTGCACACGCTTAGCCGCGCCCAGCCAAAAGGAAAGATCCCGTCCGCCAGGGTGCGCGTCCTAGACGGAACAAGTATTCCGTCGGCCGTTGGTTTAATTTTGGGATTATTGTTTTTCACCGTCATACATTGAAGGTGGGAATAATGTCCTAGCCGCAGAAGCATGCTATTCTGCTCATGTTTTAGGATTTGAGGCTCGATTGGTTGCAATCTTTTGGCGGTGTTTGGAAGGTTGCCGAGGGTGTAGAAGAGATCTCTTTCTTCTTTGAATCGTTGCACATAGAATCCCGAACACATTGAAAGGATTTCTTCGAATCGCCAAGAGACGATCCTGCCATGTCGTTTGCTTTCGACTGTCAAAGCCGTATCTAAAGCGCCTGCGCCATGACTACCAACCGCGATCTTTCCATACATTATGTATTCACTGCCTTGCGTCGCCAGACTGAAGGTCGTTTCACAATGATTTTTAAGGTTAGGTTTCTTATGTGTCGGATGTCGTCTGACTTCCTCAGCCGTGAAGATCAACGATTCGCCCAACCCAGCCTGGAAATCCCCGACCTTGAGATTCTTGAATGCGTTTTCGCCGATGTCGCCGAGGTACTCCTTCAGTTTGTTGGTATAACCAGAGTCGCCACCTTCATTCAAGCGCATACCCCATTCCTTATCCAGCCAATCAATGACCGCAGTGCGGATCGCGCCTTTGATCGAGGAGCCGGGGATAATGAGGCTGCCGGTCAGCGGGTTTTTGAGCGCCGGGGAGATGAGCAGTTGATTCTCGCTCCTCGCGCTGCCGAGTTCTCTTTGATAGGTATCGAAAATCTTTTGAGAGCAGACACGCGCCGGCGGGCCGCCGAAGGTCGCGACATCGACTTCCTTGGCAATGCGGCGTCTGATTTCTGGCAGAGATTTCGAACCGAAAAATTCGGCCAGCTCGGCCGGGTTCTCCTGCGTCTCCACCCAGGCCGGCAGGTCGATCGGATAGAGATACGGCGAGCCGTTCTCCTCGCGCATGACGTACTCGAGCGGCTCCAAAAGAGCGCCGGAACCGACGTGGAGCGGGGTGAGCGGCGCCAGCCGGATGTATGCAATCTGCTCGCGCAAGGTGGTCATATCACGCCTCCCTCGTCTATGGTGAGCGGGATGGTCAGCGGCCACATGATTTGCACGATTTTCGGGTCTGCATGGATCCCGCGCAACACGTACCCGCTTTTGGGCAGACGCGAAAATACCCCGCCCTCGGCAATGGCCAGGATGGGCTTCTTGAACGGGTTGGTTTCCCCGAACCCGTCCCAGACCTTGCCGTGCTTGGAGAAGGTCACGTACCAGCCTTTCATCTCAGACAGGTCCATGGCGCTGAGCGTGGACAGGCTCATGGACTGCGCGCCGCTCCCGCCGTCGAACTCGAGCGCGTCAAAAGTCGCGTCAAGTTCGAACTTGAAATGCCCCTTGCCTAGGTTGCTATCGCGGCCGTAACCGGTCTCAGCAATGTGCGCGAGCAGTTCCTCGAACAGCGGCCGGTCGTCCGTACGCACGTAAAGGTCCAGGACCGCTTTCTTGTGAAAAAAAACATCATCTGTCAGATAGAACCCGCCTTCCTGGAGGACAGACCCGGTCGCGCGGTCGATGGTGTTGTGCGCGGTGATCTGGGCCTTGGACCAGGGATCCCGGTCTATGTCGCAGGAAAACAGGTCTTTTTTTCCGCACCACTTCTCAAAGAGGCGCGCCAGACTCATACCCTCGCGCAGCTCCTTCCAAAGAGAGATCGGGATATATTTGGATTTTTTGAATTTTTTATACTTCGTCAAGTCCTTGAACAGCGTCTTCTCCCCGTCACTCTTCTTGAAATCGCGGCGCGGGATGGGCGGCAGGCAGGGCATGGGCAGCATGCCCTGGGGAAAGGCCGAGGAGCAGACAAAGGGCGGGGCGTCCGCCTCGAATAGCTCGATCAGCTGCGAGGCTTTGGACTCGCCATGCCGCTCGGCCGCGGCGCAGAGCAAATGCCCGTGCAGGGTGTCGCTGCGCATGAGCGTGCCAAACGCCCCTTTGGGCGTGAGTGTATAGCGAAACAGGGGCATGGACGCCTCCTATTCTAGAGATATGCCGTCGAGCGAGACCGGCTGCTTGTCGCAGATGAGATCATCAAAACGCACCTGCCCGCACCCGCGCGAGCTGCAGCCCCCGAGCGCGTCCAGCTCCACGAGCTTGAGCCCCTTGTACACGTAATCGAGGAGCTCCGGGTCGTCCCCTTCGAACTCCTTGAACGCGAGGCTGAAATCAAAGGAAACCCCAGCAGGCACGCGCTCCAGCGGTCGCGGATGTAGGGCGATCCCTTGTACGCGATGAATGGTGTTCTCGTATTTGACCTCCATGGGCAGCTCGCCTCTGTCGAAAGCGAGGCGGTCCTTTTCCGAGAGCATGGCGTCACGCACGATAAGGCGCGTGGGCCCGAGCGTCGTGTCTTTCTTGTCGCTGGCGGCGCCGAAGATGACGCAGGCCGGGCACTCGCGCTTGCCGCAGCCGCAGGGCTTGCCCCCCTCCTTGCCAACCTCTCCCTTTTTACCGACGAGGAACTCCCGAGTCTCTTTTCTATCGATAAAATAGTAGATCTCCAGCAAGGAACGCATCTTGCCCTTGAGCGAGGAGCCAGGAATATAGGGCGCCTTGCTGATGGGATGCTTGATGATGGGCTGGTCCATTCCGCCGATCTCGATGCTGTCCTTGCTCGCGCCGATGTGCAGGCCGGTCAGAACGACGATGCGGCCAGAAATGCGTCTGATTCCATTAAGTTTCATGCTGTCCCCACTGAATGATGTCTAATGATTAATCGGAGATACCCAGGCCGTAGCAAAAACCGACCACAGCCTCAAAATGCAACAGGAACGCCTCGAAATCTTCCGGAGTAGCTATGGCGTCGACATTGTCGTTCATCCACTTTTTAAAGTCATAAGGAACTTTCTTGGCAGCGTAGGCGACTTTGGACTTCTCCATCTTTATTAACGGGAGAACGTATAGAAATGCCTTTTCACGCTCCGACTTCCCTGTCCCTTGCCTGAATTGAAATTTCTTTTCCAGACTTTTGAACTCGCCATAAAATCTTCTGAGCTGAGCCGATGTAATGGAGTTTTTACCATCCACTTTCCCTTGAAATATTTTGACAAGTGATCCCGCCACCTTTTCCGCATCCTCGCACAGCAGCGTTGGCTTGATGTTGCCGCTCACATCAAAAAAAATGCTCATGGTCGCCTCCTTAGTTGTTTCGTAACCGATAAAGTGCATAGGAAATTGGCAGCCGCATCAGTTCCAACTGGTCCGGCGCGGCGCGTAGTACGTTGAATTGTGAAATCTCCTCTTTTGTCAGGTTCTTTTCGTTAAGATTGCGTTTAAAGTCGTAGGCCATATGCGACAGATACAACCCTTCCTTTGTATTTCCAGACTTGAAGGCGCGGCAGGAGTCCGCATAATGCAGAAGACGCCGGACCAAGCCGGCCGGGGCTTTCTTGTCCAGGACAAGATTCTCGATCCAGCGGCCTTTTTGCAACAGCTCGTCGTACTCCTCCCAGCCGCGGGTCACATCAAAGAGCGTGAACGCGTTTTTGTCCTGGGCTTTTCCGCCACGCATGAATTTTTTGGAACATTCCAACAAATCCTCGACCTCGCGCGCGATCGTGTGCGCGGGCAGTTGCGGTTTGCTCACGAGCAGGCCAGCGCACAGCGTGATCTCAGGGTTGTCCGCGACGTAGCGCCTGAAATCCTTGACCAGGGCCGAGGCAAACTCCACGACCTGAGTCCAGGGGCCGAGCAGAAACAGATCGTCCCCGCCCGCGAAGACCACGTAGAGGTTAGGGAACTCCTCACGTACTTTCGCGACGAGCAGCGTGGAGAAGAAGTGGTTCAACAGTCGCGAAAGCCCGGCAAAGCGCGAGATGGACAGGTTTTTCTGCAGGCCGATGCCGAACACCTGCCCCAGATTGTCCACATCCGCCTTGAACGCGCCCAGGAAGGCCTTGCCACGCAGCCCGTTCGCGTCGTGCAAACGGGCCTCCTCGGCCAAATGGCCAAAGGTTTTGGCAGAGCCAGCCGCGACGGGCGCCTCCTCCTCGATGGCGCGCCCCTCAGCCCTCCAGCGGCTAACGTCTTCCTCGGAAAAATCCGGGACATGCCCAGCCACGGGCTGATGGCTGAACATCCCGCGCTCGCGCAGGTTGGCGATGTCCAGCGCGCCTTTGTGCTGCTGGCCGGGTTGGTTCTCGAACCGGCCGTAGACTCCGTCGAAAAGGCGCATCTCCGCCCCTTGCTCCTTGCGCGAGTAGACGAGAAAGGGCGCCGTGGGCAATTCTCCACCAATGTCGAGAATCTGCCCCGCGCACTCCTGGCACAGGGGGATGGAGCGCTCCTTTCTTTCCTCAAAGCGCCGCGTCGCCGCGGGAGACACGGGATTGACGCGACAGGCCGCGCAGGCGCCGTGGGCGTAGTCCTCGATCCCTTCCGCAAAAGGCGGGTGCCCCGAGGCGAGAAACATGTCGAACTTGTGCAGCTTGCGCGCCTCCAAGCTGTCGGAGAGCTCATCGAGTTTTTCCTTCATGCTTTTGAGATCGAAATCCGCCTCGGTGAGCTGCAACTCGTAGGTCAGATTCAGCGTGAGCCTACCCTTGAAGGTCTCGAAAAACCACGCTTGCGTCCGAGCCTCGAACTCGGGCAGCAGGTCTTTGACCGCATCCGTGGCGGGCAACAGCAGCACGAAGCGGCCGCCCGCGTCCATGATGCGCGCTTGCAAACAGAGGCCGCAGGCGTCCAGCAAGGAGAGGATCACCGAGCGCGTCAAGGCTTGCAGATAGAAGGATCGGGCGCGCAGGATCTTGGCCACGCCCGCGCCGTGGGACTTCTCCAGACCGAAAATGTACGACTGGATCCCGGACAAGTCCCCGCCGAGCAGAATGAACTTGCGCGCCTCGCGTTGCGATTCGCCCGGCGCTCCGCCCTGCACGCTATGGAACGCGTACAAGGCCTGCGCAATGGCGGCCGTGGTGGTCGCATGGTCGTAGAGCGAGATGTCCGGCTCGTTCTTGTACGTCGAGGACGGGATGCACCAGGTGTACATCTCCAGAAGCGAATCCAGCGACGCGAGGTAATGCCGTAGGCCCATAGTGAGGGGCAGGTTTTTCGCGTCGGCGAGGAAGCGCACGTACAACGCCGCGTACGTGGTCTGTTGCGCCGCGGCCAGGGTGCGTGGGAACGCGTCCTCGTCAATGGGCAGCAGTGGGTAATAGCGCCGCGCGCACGTTTCTGCGCTCTGCAAGGCGATCTGGCAAAAGGTCGAGAGCAGCCGCGAACTCTTGTAGTCGCCCACGACCTCGGTCTCGCCGATGCGGTCCATGCCAGCGGAGAGTCTGTCGGCGCGGCAGAGGGCTTGCTCTGCGAGCACGCCACCGGCGGGCTTGTGATGCGAGGACGCTAGACGCGCCAGCTCGCTCAGGTTGACGCCCTCGGGCAGAGGCAGATCCTTTTCTATAACATGGTCCGTGTACAGCACGTGGGTATGGGTGGGCCTGCCGCCATCATGAGGACAATACTCGCCGATCAACTCCGCGCTCTGTGGCCGGCCGGCGCGCTGGGCGAACTTGCCGATGTCATGAAGCAATGCGGCCAGCACAAGCGTTTCTAGTCTCTGTTTTTCCATGCGCAACGCCCTTTGTAATGGGTGAAAGACTTCGTGCTCCGATGGTTCAGTAAATCACTTTAATGCGTTGGCGGTCCACGGGAAGGAGATAGCACACTCCCGGCCTATTGCCGTGCGCCTTGATTTGGAGGCGCGCTGCTTCCTGGGCCCCGAATCTGTTGTTGATTTCACGATTGACCTTTGCCCGGTAGGAGTTGAAATTTTCCTTGCTCAGCGACACGATACCGGAATCGCTGGTCGCGGCCTTGGGCCCGCCCGCGGTGACGCGTTGGTAAAGGCGCGTTATCTCTTCCTGTCGCGTAGCGACGTCTTCGAACGAAAGCGCGCACTCAGCGCACTCGCGGCAGGCGCGGCGTTCGCAAGCAGCGTCTTTTTTAGCGAGCGCGAAAAAGGCGTACAAGGTCATCTGCACAGGCGGCAGATCGAGTTGAAAGCCCTTCCACGAGACGGTTTTCGCCGCGAGATCGACCAGAAGCTCGGTAGCGGGCTCGCGCACGAGCGAGAGCATGAGCGTGGCCGGTGTTGCGGGGCTCTTGAGCAGCTTGTCCGCCAGACGGCGCCGCAAAGGAAAAAACGGCAGGGGCACGAGCGTCACTGACGCGTATTTGGTCTCCTTGACGATCGGATGCCCGCGCTCGTCGATCAATTCCGCCGGGCGCGAGACAAGGGGCGGAAAGAAGAAATCCCGGCTGCTTTCGAACTCTGGCGACACGAGCACGTGAAAAACGCGGTCTTGGGGCCTGGCGTAGAGTTGCGCAGCCAGCGACAGGCACGCGCCCATGGTCTTGCGGCCGCCGGCGATGGAAAAATAGACGACCGCGTCGTCCTGCTGGGTCAAGTCAAAGGCCGCCTCCATGCAGGCCAGAAGGAAACGCTCGTTGTCCTCCTCGCTGGCGATGTCGTCGAGCTCGCGGCCCTGTTCGTCGGTCACGGCCAGGACGTGCTGGGCCGAGAAATCCACGGCCTCACGCTCGATCCCGTACTCTTTGAGCAGCGCGTAGTACCGGCCGGTCTCTGGGGCGAGTAGCCGCGCGAGGCAGAGTTCGCGGCCGGGCCGCGTGGTGAGGATGCGGACCGCATCGACCATTCTGCCTTGCTGATGCAGCGCGAAGAGTGTTTCCGTAACGACCTGCGGCGTGAGGCCGCAGACGGCCAACAACGTTCTTCTCATGCGCCGGCGCCCTCGGTGTTGAAATCCATCAGGCCCAGGCCGAACGTGGTCTGTTTGCCCAGATGCAGGCGCCGCGACAGCGACAGCAGCGGGAGATACGCGGCCGGGACCTGCGCGTACCGGATGCTGCCCACCAGCCCACCGAGCTGCATGCGCGATTGTTGGCGGTTCGAGTAGCGTTCCCAGGCCCTCCAGCGCAGGTCCGAGGCCACGGTAGGCGTCAGCGCAGCCTTTGCGACCAGCCCTCTGTAGTCCAGGTCCGGCTCTCCCTCGCCGTAGTACTCGAAGAGCCCGGAAATTCTGCGCAGCATGGCCCGCGTGAGCGCCTGAAAGGGCAACTCGCCGAGCAGCCGATTCTGGGACTTCTGGCGGAAGGGCGTATGAAAGACGACCGTCACGTCGCAGGGCGGCGCGTCCTCTCCGCTAGGGCCGGTCGGCGTGGGTGGCAGGCGCAGCGTCTGCGGCGCGGGTTCAGCCAACAGCCTCCCGACCTCGGGCTGATAAATGACCTGTCCCGCGAGGTTGCGCACCGACTCGAGCGCGCAGTTTGCCCGGCCCTGCGCGCCCTTGCCGATTCCGCGTTTGCCCATCAGCTCGGCCGCGTGCAGAAAAAACATCAGAAAGTCATTGGCTTGGCCGAACAGCAGCAGCCCAAACTCCAGGGACTCGCCCGTGGGGTAGCTCGTTACGGTCTCCAGCGGGGGCTCGATGACGTAGGGATGCGGGCGCTTGGCCTGAGGCCCGCTTTCCACTGTTTCAAATACGCGCGCGTAGAGACAGCGCTCGATAAGTCGGCATTCCTGGCAGTCCTTCTTGATCGAGCCGCACATCACGGTTTTGAGCGCGCAGCCGAAGGCGCCGCGCAGCATGGAGCCCTTGTAGGGTGGCGCGTACGCGTCTTCAACAAATTGCAGCTTGAAAATATATTTTTCGAATAACATACCTGTCCAGTCGCATTGATTATTTTTTATGCGTTTTCGATTGATAGCACGCAAGTGAAAATAAGGAAAGCGCGGCAACGTTGCCGCGCGTTTGTGTTCGGATGGTGGGGTAAGAAAGGTCGCAGGAGGCTTCAGCCCGTCCCAGCCGGGGAGTAAACAACGCGCGCAAGGACGTCTCTCTATGCGCGCGCGACGATCTCTTCATAGATTATGGCATATTGACCATAAAAAGCTCAAGATGCTTTAGTTGCTCAGCGTGCAGAAGCTCCTGGCAGGTTATTGCGCCGTGACCGTGATGTTGTCCACTCCTCCGGGATCCGCGCCGCCGCCACCGAAATGATGCGTGAATTGGTTGCTGACGCTGATAGCGCCGGGTGACCACGCCAAGGAGTCGTTGACGTAGAACTGCACCGCGCCGGAAGACGATATGACGATTTTCATCGTCGCCCTAGTTCCGGGCATGGTGGCCCTCTGCGTATTCCATCCGTATTGAAACAGTAGGTTCGAACCGTTGACTGAGACGCCGAGCGTGGCGTTGCTGGAAGTAAAATACATCTAGAATCCACAGCTCGATCCGCTGGAGATAAGGTCGAAGGAAACAGTCGCGCCCCTGGAAATAGAGAGCTTTTGCGTATTCATCACCGTGCCGCTGCTCCCGCAAACGCCGGAAGTTTGCAACGCATATTGCCCCCAACTGTCCGGCCCCCCGAGCGAGGAGCTGCTCGCGACGGAAATAACCCCGCTCGTAGTCCACTTGCCGCTGTCGATCCCGCCGCTCTCCCAGTTTTCGCTGAACGCCGTCCCTCCTCCTCCGCCGCTAGTGGGCAAACAACCAGCAGCCGAAATATACCCGTTGCTCACCTGGAGGTACAGGCCCCGACCAGCCGAGATACAATTCGCTACGGCGATTTGATTGACCACCTTCGAGAAGTTGTAAGTGCTGCCGCCAGCTTTAAAATACAGGGCCTCATCGTCGCTGGAAGTGTAAAACCATTCTGGAGTAACTATGTTCCAGCCTTCGTCAAGCGGAACTTTCCCGTCAGGTGACGTTACAGAGATTCCAAGTCCCTGCGCCTGAGCCTCTCTTTTGTCCATGGCGTTGGCGCCCCCGCCCAAGATTGCAAACCACGACGCATGACAAGTAGGATAATACATTGTCACATACGTATATCATCCTTCCCTACGCATATTGTAAACACTTAGTTGAACGTTGACAGCTACCGCCATGCCTCCTTTGTATAGTTGGTCAGTATATTTTAGCATTTACAAGCATGCTTCATGTAGCTACTTTGCCAGATAGAACAATGCGACTAAAAGCACCAAGCACAAATGTAGGTGTTTAGCAATATTCAAGAGTTGACGGTTGTGAATAAGGCCTCACATTATGCTAATCATTTTTTCCCTTTTTGCAACTAGAGAACTAACCAAAATGTACCATTTCTGTGGCTATATTGGGTGAAAGCGCAGCCCTTCTTGAACACTTTCTCAATAAAATCCGACGAGTTCAACTTTTGTTTCCTGTTAGAAGCTTCAGAGATTTCGCCTCAACCTTTTCCCACAGGATTTGCCTGAAGCACTCTTCCTACTTTTGTTGTTTCAGCGAAGTTTGGTTCGAAAATTGCTATTCCCCCGCAACACGTTCTGATGCCGCCCTCGACGCGGTACAGGGCTCAAGCTGTCAGCAGCCGCCTAGCGCACGCGTCCAGCTGCGCAGGTCCCCTAAAACACCGGATGCACAGAGACGGAGATTGCGTATGCAGTACTTGCAAAACGTCAAAACTATGAATCAAGAAATCAATCGGGCCTGCGCTATGGCAAACCTGGCTAAGCCCATCAGTCTGCCTGAAAAAATCACTCTCACTGTGACGAAGCGCTGCAACTACCGCTGCCGTATGTGCTACCAGACAGACTACACCAGTGAGATCGACTG
>Ga0247840_10008354_pt1 | contig 13911 bp, 27 predicted proteins | sample LaCruzMarch2015__FD_192404 | JGI IMG/M metagenome (GOLD analysis project Ga0247840, IMG submission 192404) | Freshwater microbial communities from meromictic Lake La Cruz, Castile-La Mancha, Spain - LaCruzMarch2015_17m | ecosystem: Environmental > Aquatic > Freshwater > Lake | place: Spain...
CATGGCCAAGATCCGGCTCAATGCAGGGTATCCTGATCAAGGCCCCAGAACACGCTGACATTACCTGCGGCTTCGGCCTCTTCGAGACGTTTGCTCATGATGGCTTCTTGCACCAGCACCAGGACTTCATCCACTTCGTCTTGTGTCAGCATCTGCTCGGGCAACTTGCCTTCCAACACTGCCCACACTATCATTTCACGATCAGGTGTCATGTTCTGTCCTTGTGAATCTAAATAAAAAGGCTTCGGCCAAGCAGGAGTAGGCCTGTGCAGTCCGGATGTTCTCATAATGAACCCAGGGATTGGCGCCATCACCTAGCTCTACGATGCGGAACAGCTGGCCATCGCCGGCGATCCAGTGTGAGTTCAATGACAGTTGCATCGCATCAATCTCTGATCTCTGTGGCGGTGCCACACTGAGTCCAAGTCTTCGCCGCGGAATATCCGGTTGAACAGGCTGTCCGTTAATCCTTCCAGGCCCGAATATCCCAGCTCGTCTGTGCCTTCCCACCATTCGTAGCTGGTGGTCCAGCGTGGCATCACAGTCATGGTGGCATCAGAATCATGCATGGCCGGCATGGAGCGCCACTGCAACATGAGTCTGTCTATGGTTTCGGTCCAGTACCAGCGTGCCCATTCCGATTTCACACCGGCCAAGGCCGCACGGGCCGCATCAAGTCGGGTGCCTAGAGCCTCCATCTCCATGCCCAGGAACCGCCAGTTGCGCAGATCCGTATGCATGGGCACGAATTCAATGGGTCTTGCAGTTGCAAATATATTGTTCATTGTAGTATTATACTGTAAAAGTCATTTGTGGTCAATCATGACCATTTCATCACAAAGGCCAAGTAGTCACGTTCATCATCAAAATAAAATATGTAACGCCCAGGTTTTGTTGCCGAACTCATCTCCGACAACTGCCAGCGCCAATCGCCACGCAGTTCACTCTTGCACCAGTTCAACACATGTTCGATCACACCAAAGGCCTTGATGATTTCGTGAGCATGATCAAAGCTGTCACGATCTCGCATGTGATCCATGGGTGGTAAGTGCTTGCAGGAAACTGCTTTGCGTCTAAGCTGGGTCATAGATCAACCTATTGAGATACTGTCGGGGGATACCCCAGAAATCGTAGCTGTCCACGATGTCACGCACATAGCCCGATCCAGGTGTGCCGGTCTTGGGATCATTCATTTCATAAAAGAAAAACTGCACACCGTCCTGGATCCAGGTGCGTTTGGTATAGTAGTAGGGCCATCCTTCAAAGTGATCTAAGGCCTGTTCACATTCCGGCGTGATTGACCACAGAACACCGGGACATTCAGCGCCGGGTCGTGGCTCAATGGTGGCATGGCAATAGAATTCCAGTTGCCAATCACGCAACATGAATGCTCCCTTGGCCTGTGCTGCCGGACATCTCCAGTTCATCTGTCCCGGGTGCATGTTGGCACCGTAGGCAAAATATAAATTTTCCATTAAAGCATGGCCTCACTGAATTTCAATCTAAACAACACAGCATCTTGGTCGCTACGAAAACTCCAGGTCATTGACCGTTCACTGATGTCAGTGATGTATCTGTCACCGGGCAGGCCAAACAGTTCCACCGCATTGGCACACAGGTTGTCCCAGTAGAACATGGGATTCCGCCTGTCAGTCCAAGGTACAGTGCAATGATGGCAGTATTCAGGTTCTCTCAAGATACATCTTTCTTATGTAGGCATCAGCATCGTCCACCGCGCCAATGTTGTGGTACAAGTTATTATCGGTGATACCAAATGTGTTGCAAAAACTCTGCCCGTAGCGTTGTCCTTGCAAAGCCAAAAAGATATATGATTCACGCCACTGTTGATAGTCTGCCAGAGTAACAAACCCGGTTTGGGCAGTTGTGTCCTGGGTAGCTCCGGTGACCATGTGTGCAAACACCTGTTGTCCTGTCATGCCAACACCTTGGTTAGACCATACACATAAACTGCCAACAACGAAGCATTGACTACGATCAGGCTCCATTCACGCCACATGATACTAGTGATCAACCAGGCCAGGCTACCCAGATTCAACAGATATATGGACATGGGATGCACACCTTCTACTATGGCCAAGGCCGCCAGCAACATGATCGCAGTGCTGATCCATTTCATCGTTTCTACAGCAGATATATTCTTCATCTTAGCATTATACTACATGAACACCATTTGTGTCAACTTCCACCCAGGTATAATCTCCCAACCATTTTACCCTGCAGATGTATTCCCAATCCAAGGGTGATCCTGTGGTCCAATCTTCGGGTCCGGTCTGGGTCAGCAAGGTTCCGCCGTGGCGCAGGTCATGTGCCAACCAATAGCACTGCCCATGATAGATCTGGAAACCGTACTTGGCGGCATGCACCCAATCGGTGATTTCAAGACGGCGTCGTACCGATTCGGCCTGTTGTTGCAACACAGCCACGAGAGCCATGATACGATCATATTCCTGTTGAGCATGAAGTCTCGCGACATTCACCATTATGTCTTTCTGCTTTTCGATCGGAATAAGATCAAACGCAGGTCCTCCTACATCAACCGGATATGGTGTGACATTACGGTTGATAAAGGCCACAAGGTCACCGCCCACTTCCATGTCTGCACTGTTTCTACCATCTGCAACGTTGCTTTTTGATTTGGACTTGGCCATCAGTCCCAAAGTGCTTCAAAATATTTTCCAAACAAGCGGAATCCATTGGACTTGCGGTCCAGCCAGACTCGATGTCCAGCTTCATCATACTTGACTTTACTAGCACCTTCACTCATGTCTTTGAACCAGGTATCGTGATTGGTCTTGCCTTTGAGGTGTTCATACGCCGAATGATCAAAGAACTGGCCTTCAGCATCGTCGGCGACCTTTTGCTCAAAGGCCCAGATCATTTCGGCCAGTACCCAGTCCCAACGCATGTGCCACAGGCTATCGGTGTCCCATTCATGCTCCTTGGGCTGGGCCATGTGGCTGCGCAGATATTCTGGAACATCCTCATCGTCCACATGTGGAGCACCATGTTTGGTAGCATTGAGTTGTCGAAGCATGGGCAGGATAATGTCGGCCAGGGTATGATCCATGCTCCAGGTATCATAGCGATCAATCTGTATGTAGTTGATCTGTGGATGCACAAGATCCAGCACCCATTTGATAGCTCGGCACACAGGACTGATGTAATCTGTGGCACGTTCTACCCAGGCCGGATGATCCACATAGTCTCGATCTTCGATCACACCCTTGTTGCGGCCACACTTTGACCAGGCAGTCCAGAAGAAAATGTATTCCAACACTGTGTAGGGTGAGATCCAATGATTTCGGTAGTTGCTTTTGTATATCTTCATTCTACGGTTCCTATGAGTTCATCTTCTTTGAACACCAGCAAAGATCTACCATCAACTTTGACAGCAGTGCCGGTGCCCTTGACAAACATGACCCGGTCACCTATTTTGAGGTCCACTGGTATGACAACATTTTTTTTGCTTGTTCTACCCGGGCCTGTCAAGACCACTGTGCCCAGGGCAGTTGGGGTGTCATCATAGGCTATGACAAATCCCGATATTGTAGTTTCATTATCTGGATCGGGTTCAATCACCACACGATCCGCTGTTGTTATATAATTCATCTCAATCCCTTTTCTTCAATGCCTTGCTCATACCACTCCAAAAATTTATCACCATCCAACATCTTCAATCCTATCATGAGTCCGCACTTGAACTCAGCTTCCCATTCAATCCAGGCGCTGTTTTCATAGCCACCGCGGTCTTTATCCTCACGATAGAATCTTATCGTGCCCGAAAACTCTCGACACTCACGCCAGCGTCGGTTGTTTTGTTGTAGGTATACTCCAAATATGTGAGTGGGATCTCGCACCAACTCAGCATCATATTCTTCCACCATCAAACGACCCAGCTGATCTATGGCATATTCATCACAGGCCTGATTGGGAGTATCTTTGGTCTGATATTTGTGACCTTCCCACTCCACCCAATCAAACATGCCCATGTTATTCTAGGCCCAGGGTAACCGGACTGTGATCCAGATGTTGTACTCCATTCTCTTCGTAGAAGAAAGCATCTGCATCAATGATCTTCACACGCAGGTCACTGTGTACTATGTCATAGTCCGTGAAGTCATGATTGGCATCATAGACTCTGAACACGTATTCTTTGGTAGCATGGCAGTAGATCAGGTCACCTACCACGCCGTTAGCACTGGTTCTTGTCATTACCAACTCCCATCATCTGTCCATGCCCTTACAGTTACGAACAACCAGCCCATGCTCACAGTGCGTGAATTAGGACCAGCCCACTCATCCTGGAACTGATTGGCCCAGGGCATGATTCGCCAGTGTGCAGGGTTTACAGTTATTATAACACTGACTCCGCTGTACCGCAACCAATTAAACATCTCGTACCCCACTTTCTACCCATTGTGCCAAAGGGTCATACTCTAACCGACCCCAGTCGGTTTCGCCGCCAAGCACATCAATCTGCATGCCTTGCTTTTGGGCATTGTCTATCAAGTTGCTCAAAACATGTCCGCCATAGCCGTTGGTTCCATAGCTGTCCCGGTGGCAACGATATACTGATCCCGAACTGCCATCAAACTCCCAGTAGGGATCTGCAAAGGTGGCACGCACAATGCCGGAGTTCAACTTCCAGCTATCTGATCCCATGAGCCCTCCTCCTGACCAAGAGGCAAACACCTTGTAGATGACCTGATCTGGTGCGTGTATGCGTATGATGGTCCAACGGTCTGGTGTGTAGTCACTCATTCAACCTCCAAGTATTTGAGTTTAAATCTATCGGCCCAACTTTCATAGCCTATGTAGCCTCGCGGATTACAAACCACTCTAGTAGTACCAATCATGTAGTCGCTGCGATTGTGCATGTGACCATGACAAATCAACCGGATCTGCGGCCTATCCAGCACAAACTCACTGAGGTCAGTGTAGAAATTGCCATTCATCAACAAGTCGCCCTTGTAGCATTCAGCCACGCTGGCACTGCTGGGTGCATGATGTACGACCAACACAAACTTTTTATCTGCTTGTGCTTCAGTGACCTGGCGGATATACTCCAGCATGGCTCTATGATCAGCCAAGGTATCTTCAGGTTGTAGTCGGCTGGCATAGCCCCCACCTGAGATGCCTCGGCCACTGTTTCGGCACACCTGATAGTCGTTCATGCTCTTTGACGCATGCCACATGCACAGGCTGTCCTCACGGTTGAAGTCAGTCCACAGTGTGCCACCCACAAAGATCACGTCGCCTATGGTCACAGTGTCTTTTTCCAACAGGTGCACATTGTCACTGCCAAGATCCGCCAACATGGCCTCAATGCGCTCACGGCTGCGGGCATAGTCGCCCTGATAGTGTTCGTGATTACCCATGATGTAGATCACCCTGGGAAAACGATCGCTGACCTGTTTAAAAAAAGTCTGGCAGGTTCTGCCCATGCTTGTTTCATTGTTGACGTCCACGGCCTGGCAGATGTCGCCGGCCAGGATCAACACATCGGCTGATTCGGTATTTTCAAGCTCGATGGGCCCAAACTCAAGATGGATGTCAGACGCTAATGCTACTTTCATTCTTTTCCTGTGCTTTCAAGGTTTCTAGTTCGTTTTTCAGTCGTTCAATCAGTGCCGGATCACCATCGGCCAGATATGCTATCTTCGATGGATACTGCTCATTGAATCTTTTACGGATCTCCATCAAGGTGCCGCCTTGGCACAGGAACTGGCGATCAGTTTCACGATAAAAATACAGTTGACCCGCATCTTCTTCTACCACTATAGGTACCATGTCAGCTTCGACTTCGCGTATGGTTTCGCGCACCATGCCACGCACATCCTCTTCGAATCTGCGTATGACACGCCAGATCCAGAACACCACCAGGCCAATGCCCAACCCCAGGCCGATCAGGATGTTTGCTACTATAGTTGTAATATCGTATTCCATTATGCTAGTCCTTTGTCTTCTACACCTGCCTTGTACCATTCGGTCAAGGGCTCGGGTTCTTCATCTTCCACATAGCCAAACACTTCTTGGGCCAGGTCCCGGTAGCCCTGTGGATCTGTTTGCAAATCTCTGTGATCATCACTCAACGACTCACCATCCCATTCAGTACGACCCGCAAATCCCATGCCAGGTTCCCAGTATTCTAACGTGAACTGCACCCGTCCATCTGATTCGGCCCAGCGTGCGAATGCTTCTACCGGTGGCCCCCAGGCCGTGCTGAACGAAAACTGGATCTGATCTTCGTCGGCCTGATGTTCAAAATACACATCAGCCACGTCCCACTTGGTGCCCCAGTTGTTGACGTTCCATGAATACCAGTCTTGATCTCCTTCAAACTTAGGCTGTGGGACCATCCAGGCCAACAAAGGCGTGCTTGGCTCGTTGAGTATGTCAGTGATCTCCTGGATCACCGGAGCAGGACCCGAAATAGTTGCACGACATGAGCACCAGTTTGGCATGATATTCCTTTATTTACTGTAAAACTATATTATACTAGAAAGGCCTTTTGTGGTCAAGTCAAGAAAAAGCCCCGCTTTGCACGGGGCTTGGGTGCTCAGTGTCCGGTCTGAATCGGACAGCGGATGGGTATTAGATACCTAAAGCGAGAGCACGATAGCCAGCGGCTACCAATTTACGGCTGGGTTTACCGATCACATATTCGGTAACATTTACACCATTGCCAGCTTTGCGTGAGTTTGTATACACAGCAAAACCGTGATTGCGAATACGGCTAACTTCAGCTGACAAATTCTTGACACCCATCTTTGATGCCTGGCTGGCTGTCAAGGCTTTACCACTTTGTAGTGCTTGAAATACACGAAACGTTTTTGTTTCTGGATTGATAAACTTCATTTGTAGTACCTTTCTCTAAGAAATATAACTGTTTGTTCAACAGTATAGGACTAGTATAGCAGGTTATTGCACAATGCGCAACACAGTTTGGATCAGCATTTTGCCATAAATAACAAAAAAGGTGAATCCACTACATGCCACAATACACCATCGACATAGGTGCTGTCGCAAACGACGGCACAGGTGACCCGCTACGCACAGCTTTCAACGAAGTAAATCTCAACTTTGACCAGGTTTTCACCGCTGGTCCGGTGCTGAGCAATGTGCGCATAGCCAACAACACCATACTTACAACCACCACCAATGGCAACTTGATCCTGGCACCCAATGGCATAGGTGTGGTACAGAGCAATGTCCACATTGTGCCCAATACCGCAAACATCAGAAATTTAGGTGCCGCAGATCGACGCTGGAGCAGCCTGTACGTGCAGTATGCCAACATTTCGGGCAACTTGGATCTGGCTGGCACATTCAGTGTAGGTGATTTGACTGTGTCCGGAAATCTCACTGTTACCGGCAACACCATACAGATTGGCAACTTGATCACGGACGCAAAAACCATACAGCTGGCCAACACTGCCAGCACAGCCAATGCAGCCACGGGATCGGGCATGACCGTGGGTGCCAACGATGCCATTGCCACATTCTTGTTTTCGAGTTCGGCCAATGCCTGGACCACCAATCTTGGGCTCAATGTCACCGGCAACATCATACCCGCAGCCAATGTGACCTATAGTTTAGGCAATTCAACCAACTGGTGGAGCAATGTCTGGGTGGCCAACAACACCATCTACATCGGCGGTGTGGCCCTGGGCATGACCGCAGGCAATGTGCTGACCGTGGGCGGCAATGCTGTACTACAAAACGGTTCTGATAGCACGATTTCAACCACGGGCAACATCACTGCTGGTAATGTGTTGACAGGTGGCGTGGTCAGCGCCGCAGGCAATGTTCGTGGTGCAAACTTCAACACTGTTGGATTGATCAGTGCCACAGGCAACATCACTGGCAACTACTTTGTTGGTAATGGCAGTCAGTTGACTGGTATTGTTTCAAGTTATGGCAATGCCAATGTGGCCAACTACTTGCCTACATTCTCGGGCAACATTTCAGCAGGCAATGTCAGTGCCTCAGGCAATGTTACAGCAAACTATTTCGTTGGACTCTCAGGAAGCATTACCAATCTTGACAGTCTAAATTTCACTGTGGAAAACATCAGTGCTTTGGTGGGCAACAATGGAGTCAACATTGGAGCTGGCGGCTACAACAATCTCGTAGTGTTGCCAACAGATGTGTTGATACAAAATGTTCCTTTGACTGTAGACACGCTGATAGTAAATCAGATCAGATCAAATGACAGCAGTTTTGTGACCATTGAAGATGGTCTGAACATCAATGGCGATATTACCGCTGACACCGTAACTACCACTGGCAATATCACCGGCAACTACTTCATCGGTAATGGTAGTCAGCTCACTGGTCTCAACACCAACAGTATCAGCAATGGCAACAGCAGTGTGAGCATAGCCACTGCCAATGGCAATCCCACTGTAACTTCTGCTGGCGACACCTGGACTTTTGGTGGGCCACAGCCTGATGCACTGTACTGGCCCGACGGTTCATTCCAGGCCACAGCATTTGTGGGACAGGCTCTTGACTTGGTCAACACAGGAAATGCTTCTATCACAAGTAACAGCACAGGCAACACAACTTATGTGTGGACTTTTGGTGATGACGGTAGATTAACATTTCCGGGCACACCAAGAATTGCCACCGACTCTGACAACTTTGAAGTACAGGCCGCAGAATCTATTAATTTTGAAGCAAACGCTGTGGTCAATATCTATACAGATACCAGCGGGACCACATATCAATGGCAGTTTGGCGACACTGGTAATTTAAGTGCTCCGGGTGCTATCAGTGCTGTAGGTAACGTCACAAGCGGTAATATCCTAACTGGCGGTCTGATCAGTGCCGCAGGCAACGTAACTGGTGCCAACATCATAACCACCGGCAACATCTCTGGCAACACAGCCGGCTTTGCCATTGGTTACTTGAACATACCGCAGGTCAGTTTGGCAGCCAACGCAACCATCGCCGCCACTGATCCTGGCAAGCACTACTACTCGACCAGTGCTTCAAACTTGACCTTGACCATAGCCAACAACACCTCAGTGTCCTGGGCCGTGGGCACTGCGATCACTGTTGTGAACCGTGGATCGGGCAACATCACTGTGGCACAAGGCACAGGTGTGAGCCTGTACCTGGCTGGTAACTCCAGCGCAGCCAACAGGACTGTGTCAACTTATGGCATGGCCACCCTAATAAATCTTGAAGCCAATGTGTGGATGATCAACGGCACCGGATTAACATAAAAACTAAGGAAATAACATGGGATTTGTAAAAGGCACCGACGGCATAGCAAGCACACTACGTAACACCCTGGAGGGATCCGTTGGCAACATAGCCCTGGAAAATATTTCAGCAGTCACGCTGACATCCACAGCCAATGTCACAGGTGGTAACTTGATCACAGCAGGCCAGATTTCAGCCACCAGCACAATAACTTCAGCTGCTAATATCTCGGGTGGCAATATCGCCACAGCAGGCCAGATCACTGCAGGTGGCAATGTGACCAGTGGCAACGTCAGTGTCACTGGCAACGTCACAGGCAACACAGCCGGCGTTGCCATTGGCTACAGAGACATCCCACAGGTCAGCCTCTCTGCCAACGCAACCATAGCCACTGCTGATGCAGGCAAACATTTTTATTCTACTTCAGCATCTAACTTGATCCTGACCATAGCCAACAATGCCAGCCAAGCATTCCAGACTGGATCGGCCCTGACCATCATCAACCAAGGCACCGGCAATATCACCATAGCACAGGATTCAGGAGTTACACTATACTTGGCGGGCAATGCCTCATCTGGAAACAGAAGCGTGGCCACATTTGGTATGGCTACTATCATGAAGGTAGCCACAGATACTTGGTTCATATCCGGGGCAGGAGTAGCGTAATGGCCGGCATTATGCAGGCCATAATCGGCAGTTACTCAACTGCTGGTTCAGCCGGACCAACCCCAGGCAGTATCTATTTCCCAACTACCAGCAGCCGTATTACATTAAGCCCGGGTATTGTAGTTGGTGGCACTTATCAAAGTCCGTTTACTGTAGAGGGATGGTTCTATTGCGGTGACACTCCAGGAACAGATTCGGGACCTGTGATATTGAGTACAACCACCAGCTCGGCAACACCTGCTTATCTTCGTGCTCTGACTATCAACGTAACTAACAGTGGTAACCAAATCACAGTGGACTCCAATGGTGCATTTGCAACAACCTTTAACCTGGCACAGTCGTTGATTGCTGATGCTTGGTACTATGTTGCTGTATCTAGAGATACCAGTGGATTCATGCAGGTATGGCTGGGCAAACAGGGTGATGCATCTGCGGCAGCCAGCACATCAGGAAGATATGATTGTAGTGTTGCGGCTGCACAGTGGGCATTAGATGGTATCAGCGATTGCATTGGAGCATTTGTACCAGCATCAAGATTCAGTGCCAACGACTACATCAGCGGTGTGCGTGTAACTAACACCAACATATTCACTACCACTGACGCAACTATTCCCATGCCCACAACCACATTTGCCAACATCAGTGGCACACAATTCTTACAATCGCCCACAGATCTCACAGATCTCACTGGTAATCAAACATTGGCCAGTGTAGGCAGTGCAACCGAATCGGCTGTTGGCCCACCAATAACTGTATTATAAACTTGCAGGTTGCAAGCCTTTGATATGTTTACACTCGCCCGCTTGCCATTTTGATGCAGGGCAGGTACATGACCAAGCTCCGCCTTCATCAGTGACAGTGTAGATATTTCCTTTGCTACCTAGCACCTTGTGTTCCTGGCCCCTGGTTTCGGAAACTTCTTCCACCCCAAAGTTCCAGACATTTTTTACTTCCCGGAACTTGCGACCACGAGTATTGAATCTATAAGGAGTGCGCATGGTCTGCACCACGCCGTCGCTTTCGCGAACATAGCCGTACATTTTGTCTCGGCCATCACTCAGGAAGTACACGTGATTTGGGACAGCGAAGTCGCTGTCCCATTCTGTGATTTCTTGAAAAGCCTTCATTAGCGGCTCAGGTTCATTACACGACCTTGGAACTCGTTAAAGCTGACTCTCCAAGGCACAAACATTTCGATACCAACACGACCCGCATCTTCACTATCACTCCATGAATCACGTGTGACGCGGATCCGGTAGGCTTGATAACCTTGCTCAGTGCTGTGGGCATCGATCACTTCACCTTCGATAAAGCAGTCTTCTCGACCTGCCATGGGCTTGAAATCATATGCACGGATCGTATCACCTTGAATCACTGTTAGTCCAACCATTTCTCGCTCCTTTTTATTAACTATACATACATTATAACCGATCGGGCGTTTTTGGTCAACCTGGCAAAATACAGTATTTTTAGGTGGTGTAAGTCATTGATTTACAAGGACTTTTTAGGTGCTGTAAGTCATTGATTTTACTAAGGAAAATAGCTCTTAGATGCCCATACATGCTAGGGCCTGCTCTGCACTTTGGCTCCAACTGAACCGTTCACGTATGATCTTGCTATTGCGTTGGGCACGGTCGTATAGTTCCTGTTCTTGTTGCAGGGCCTGTTGCATGCAGGCCACCAGGCTGTTGAGATCGGGCTCAGCCCAGACGCCCCAATCGTTGTCCGGGGCTGGATAGTATGAGCGATATTCCGCACAATCTATCCGGGCCATCACGTGTGCCACGGGCAATACACTGTCGTAGACATGTTGCAAGAATTCCGTGTGTCCACTGTACATGGTGGTTATGATGGGCAGGCCAGCAACCACGGCTTCGATCAAGGGCAGGCCCCAACCTTCGGCACGGGTAGGCAACACAAAGGCGTCACAGGCCCGGTAAAGATCGGCCAGTTGGGCCTCGGTCATTTCGCCCCACAACAAGGTCACATTGTTGAGACCCAGATCAGAAATCTTACCTTGTAGTCGATCATATTTTTGCCGATGGTTGGTGAAGTAGTTGCTCTTGATCACCAGTTCCAGATCGGGTTGGTTGGCATACACCTGTGCAAATGCTTCAATGGTTAGATCTATGTTCTTGCGCTGTTCGTATTTGCCCACGGTCAGGAATCTGAATGGGCGTGCAGTGCTCCTGGGTCGGCGTCCATGAGCATGGAACCTGGTGCCATCCACGCCTTCGGGCACAATGCGTATGCGATCAGCGTGGATGCCATGTGCCGTCAACACACTGTGACCCCAGGCCGAAGGCACCCAGACCTGATGGGCACCCTGTATGGCCGGCTGGATTGTGGCAGGTATTCTAGTGCTTTCAAACACCACCCACTGTATGTTACGACCACGAAAGTGTTCATGGATATTGGCCGCCACAAAACAGATGTTGATGTCATCCGGCTGGCTGGTGTCTATGGCCCGATCTATGGCCGCAGGATCAAGGAAATCCACTTCATCTACCATGGTGCCTATGCCGTGTATCTGCCTTAGTGCATCAGCAAAACAGGCATAGTGTGTGCCTATGCCTGAGGTATTTCTTTGTCCAATCAGTCTTATCCGCATGGGATATTTACATGGCGTCCAGCTCGCTGAGCTTGAATTCCAGGCAGTTTTCTGGATAGTCGTATTCCGACGCATCGTCGATGATGATGGCACGATTGCCCACGATCTCCATGACCTGACCGGAAATGCTTTTATCTTTGGTTGTGACAAAATCGCTGATGTTGATCTTCATACTAGTTCCTCTTGGATGTAAACTGTGAATGCACGGGCATCATGCTTGAGTGTGTCATGTTCGGGCCTGTGCGGGCCACGATAACGAATACGGAATCTGTAGCCCAGGCGCTGTAATCCAGATTTCACTGTGCTGTAGTGTTCAATGGGCACCATTCGCAGTTCAGGATATTCTTTCACCAACATGTGAAGATCTGCAAAGCCCGCGATAAAGGTTTCCACTGGCAAGTGCTTCATGCCAGCTCCAACAAGTTGGCCGGCACATTGTAACGACCCCGGGGTGTATCAACCAAGACGTATTTCTGCTTGATGCGATTCACAGTGCCGGCAACATAGAAATTTTGCTTGGGATGATAGAATTTCACACTGGCACCTGGTTGCAGTTGACGCTTGACCTCACGACCAACCTGGCTTCGGGCATACTTGAGAGCCTGTGCCACTTGTTCGATGTCATCGTTGGTGAGGGTACCGCTCATGAGTTCTTGGACTATTTGATTAACTGACATTTTCTTTCTCCTGTTCAATGCTGTCTATTTCAAAGTTGTCGCCGTCGTAGGCTGGACCTGTGTCGTAGTCGCCGATATCTATTTTGGCTTGTGCTGCCTCTAGGCTGTCGGCTTCTACCACAAACTCGTAAAATACAGTTTCGCTGGCTAAGACTCGGAATTTAAGCATGTGCAATCTCCCAGTTGGCAATACGACGTTCTACTTCTGCATCTATGAGTCCTTGGTACACCAGATCACTGACACCAGGACTGGCACCGCCTTGATACGCTTCTGACAGGGTCAGCAAGTCTGCGGTGCTGAGATCACGTAGCATGGCTCGGTATTCGGTTGTAGTTTGATATTTCAACATGTCTTCTCCTTAATTGGCTTCGTAGGCTTCACGTACACGCTCGTTGAACTCGGCACGCACACGTTCAGCTTCTGAAGGTTTCATTTTGGTATTGAACCAGGTGTAGAACTGCTCAATGTCTTTGACACGGCCCTTGCGGTCACGAGCAGGTTCGGCCAGCTGAGATGCCTTGATCTTGACAGTGCGAACCTTTTTGGGTCGGGCAAATGGGTTTTCGTCACGGGCATGTTTCACAAAGAACGCCACACACTCAGGATCTCGGCCCATGTAATCCATGGCCAAGAGTTCTTTGGCAGCCGCACCTTTGGTGTTGACGGGTCGGATACTGACCATGTACACTGATTCGCCAAATGCTTCTAGTTGACTGATGCGT
>Ga0247840_10008357_pt1 | contig 13906 bp, 15 predicted proteins | sample LaCruzMarch2015__FD_192404 | JGI IMG/M metagenome (GOLD analysis project Ga0247840, IMG submission 192404) | Freshwater microbial communities from meromictic Lake La Cruz, Castile-La Mancha, Spain - LaCruzMarch2015_17m | ecosystem: Environmental > Aquatic > Freshwater > Lake | place: Spain...
TTTTCATCAATAAAAAACATATCATAGTCATGAAAGAAAAATCCGCATTTGAACTGTATCTGTTTTCAGGTGATGTAGCCAAATTGGGTCATACTAAGGCCATGGCCAAAAGACTCTGCCAAGAATCCGCCCTGGAATCTAATTGATCTATAAATATTTTCACGATGTTTGATCTAAATCCTATTGATGTACTAAAACAGCGCAGGCTAAGGACCATTCCTCCTCACTTCAGCAAAATCGCTATTTCAGATAACGAAATTTTTGAAGGTGTAGAAGAATGGGTCAAGACCAAATTGAAAGGCCGCTACTGCTTGGCCAAACAACCAGGTATTGATAAATCTGGAAATCTGCGTTCTACTCATTATCTAGGATTTGAAGATCAAAAAGAATTAACGTATTTCATGCTTGCATGTAACCATTTAAGGAGAACCTAATGTCAGAAGAAGTCAAAGACCAAGCACCCGAAGCTGTAACACAAGTGCCAGAAACTGCACCTGCACAAGGTCCAGATCTCAATGTCAGCGATCTTGCTGCACTGAGAAGCATCATCGAAGTAGCTACACAAAGAGGAGCGTTCAAAGCAGCAGAACTAGAAGCCGTGGGCAAAGCTTTCAACAAGCTCAACGCCTTCTTAGAAGCTGTGGCTAAAAAGGAGGCCTAAAATGGCACGACCACTAAAACACATCGGTAGGATCAACAACACAGGCGTGAAAGTGCTTGTGGTGTTTAGAACTTTACCTGGCGAATCAAACATGGCCCTGGTATTACCAGTAACACAATTAAGCGATTCTTATCACGATTCAATCATGACCATGGTAGAAACAGATCAATGTCAAGAGGCCTATGAACTAGGCGAAATGATGTTTATCCGTACATTTCCAGACGGCAGGCCCATGTTACAGGCCATGCAGGCTGATGGCAGATTGCAGAAAGTAGCCACTGATGCTGTGACTATGACTCCTACCACCAATGATACTGTGCTGTTAAGCAGTCTAAACACACTGATCGCAGAACAGAAAAACTGTGCCGTAGATGATTTGTATACGTTTGTCAAAGGCGCTCCTAAAAGCAAGGTAGAAGTCACACAGATAGCGGAAGTCAAAGATCTAGCACCTGCCGTAGACACCGATGTTCCTGCACCAATTAGAGCGCAGGCTGCCACTGACACTGTGCTCACTGACAAGGACATTGCCAAGAGCTATCGCAGTCAAGCAGATGCCATGTACAAAGAAGCAGCAAGATTACGCAAAGAAGCTGAAGAACTAGATCCCACAGTGAAGAAAACCACAAAGGCCAAAGATACAGTAGATGCCTAATCCTTTGTTTAGGCCACCTAGACATCTTGTCAAAGAGTGGCCAGAAGTTTTTGAAGATCTTTACATGAATACCATGCCTGTGGCCTATTTGGATCTAGTACATCTAGAATTCAAAGATGGTAGGGTATGGGAAATTGATATCAAAACTGAATTAGATAAAACCAATCCAGAATCTATCGCAGATATACTGCTTCACACTCTCAAAGAGTACAAAGACGAAATAACCAAGATAGATTTTAAGATAAATGTAGAGAGATTAAAACGAGATATTAAAGATTCCACTAAGAATATTTTCTAGTGTTTCCGTAATGTATGACTTTGCAATCCTCAGATTGAAAGGTTCTCCAAGGGTCGACTACAATCGACCCTTTTTCTATTTGACAATACAGATGTTGCTGATCTTGAAACCCTCTATATTCGTAAGTGACTTTTTTATTGTGGGCTAACAGTATTACTCCGTGGATAGGTATTGCGACATTATCACCTGTCAATGGATCTATGTACATAGGAGTAACACCAAAGTCATGTTCGAGATAATGACCGACTAATAAACTGTAACTACCATCACAATATTCTACCCCGGGCTTGTATGCTTTACCGTGGATGTATACTGGCATGTTACCTGCCTTTTCTGATTCTATTGCAAGGAATTCAGCCAGATTTCTAGCCTGTATTTCTCTGGCATTCATTACCGTATCAAACAGATCGTAACCTAGATCTAACTCTTGAGCCATGTGCCGTAACGCAATATTATCTCTAGGATGGCAGCCGCCGCCATCACCCATGCCAGCTGTCATATATTGCGGCCCCATTATGCGCATGGTCGAATTTGACAGTGCCTCTGTGACTACATCTACATTAATATTGCCTTGTTTCATAGCCACATCTTGTATCATGTTCACTAGTCCAATCTTTGTACTGATGAAAGTATTGTAGAACACTTTGATGCACTCACATTCGTCCCAGGTTCCTATCACGTATCGTGGATTGTTTTCCATTATAGAATTGTAGAATGCAACCAGTTGTTTTGCATCACCTGTTTCGGTGCCGTCTTCGGTGCCTATCATAATCATTTCGGGATTGACCATGTCCCATGCAACACTGCCCATTGCTATGAGATATGGATTATAGACAAATCTAGTATTTGGAATTAGTTGGATAAATTCTCGACGAGTGGTGCCGGGAAGCACAGTACTAATTAAAACAAGAAGTTGATTCTTATTCATATATCTATTTGCTTCTTCTAAGCATTCTTTAACGATGTCGTAATTAAAATCTTTAGGTTCCAAATGAGCTGTAGGAGCTCGTCCATCATATGCAGGATCATGCGGTGTAGGAACCGCGATAAACACGATATCCCTATCATGCACAGCGGCTTTGATAGAAGATTTAATGCTGATCAACATTGTAGGTGATACAAGTCGTACATCGTACCCACTGACATCGTGCCCTTTAGTTGCGATTGCTTCGGCGCAGGGCATTCCTAATTTTCCTAATCCAATAAATCCAATCTTCATTCTAATTCCTTTACAATTAACGATTTTCCAAAATTTCTTTTTCTACCAAAATAGATATTTTCTAAGAATCGATCTAAACTTATGTCTTTGCTTTCATGAAATTCAAACTTGTACGTCACTGCAATTTCTAACGTAGTATCATCTAACAAATAACCTAAAAAATCATAATCGAAAGTTTTGGTGTAAGGAAATGTTGATATACTATCATAATTTATAACATAATTTTTTTGAAAGTCCAATAGCTGAGTTAACAACCTACGATCTAAATCAAAATTGGTGCTGACAAAATTCTCCAAAAGTTTAAAAACATAGTCGTATTTACGATCTAGGTGCATGTGGAGAGTTGAGCGATGTATGATATTCCATCCATGTATTTCAATGTTCGAAATATTGGGATGATTGATTTCTCCATCAGTCATCCAATTTCTGTAATAACGCCTCACACTGTCACGTTCTTCTATAAACCACGGGTCATTAATTAAGTAGTTCCATAACTTGTCATAAAACTCTGCGTAGTCAATACCATATTTGGCAAGGAATCTGCTGGTGTATGTGGTTAGTCCATTGATGTGAAATGTCTGCATAAACCAACTGAATATCTGGCTGTCTAACATTTCTTCCATTGTCATGTCTTTGGTACTGGTAACTACATTCACACATTCTTTCAATTCATTGTAATTATAACTACCGCTCATATAATCATACACAGGCACACTTGTAATTTTGAACAGTTTTTCTTGTAACAGATTCATCTCAGCATTTTCTAACATCTGCGCTTGAAGAACGTTTATACCTGTGTGATTGCCAGCTCGATAAATTTTATAGAACCCTTCCTTCCAAGATGATACGGTTTCACCGGGAAGTCCTAGAATAATTTCTGTGTACACAGGCACGTTATTTTTGTCACAGATTGCAAATATATTTTCAATTTTATGTTGAGATAGATTTTTACGTTTGATATTTTCAAGCACGTCGAGATCCATGCTTTGAACACTGACAGTTAGTCCTTGATTGAACTTGGGATTTTTAATCAGCTTAAACACAATGTCAAACACTTCTGGTTTTTGATCCTTGGCCCAACTCATACTAAAACTATTAGGGCATCCATACTTTGCTTGGACTTCAATTAACTTGTCAGCAATGGCATTGTCACGCTCTACAAACATGCCAAAGTTAGCATCAGTGATAGTAACAAATCCACAGCCCTTTTGTCCGATCCACTCTAGTTCTTCAAACACCTTTTCGAGATTAAACTTTTTAACTTTGTTGTAGGTTAAGCTGCCCCAGTCACAAAATGTACAGGCATAAGGACATCCTCTATTGGTTTCTACAGTCGCATTCCATTCTACATCAGTGACTTCCGACATTATTTTATCAAACACCCCTGTTAGGTATGGACTAGGTAAATCTTCTAGATTCCCAATACGGTCGCCATTACCAGTATCTACTGCTACACCTTCTCTGTTGATAAGCAAACCTTTTATATTATCCCACGGCGAGTCTGTTGCTATTGCATCAAGTAATTGCTTTAATATTATTTCACCTTCTGATTTAATAACTACATCAATAAATGACAACTTTTGAAATATATCATTTTTAGTAATCGGCATCTCTGGACCGCCAAAAAATATCAAACAATCAGAGTTTAGTTCTTTTACTCTACGTGCCAATGCATAATTATAATTTTTGTTCCAAACATAGGTGCTGAATCCAACAATACGACATTTTGCTAACTTATTTGCTGTAGCTTCAATACTGTCTCTACGCCATATCAAATCTTCCAGCTGGTAGTTAGTTTTAATCGAATCAAACTGATTAACGTATGCCCAAAGAACTCCTACGCTATAGGGGAGATAGTGTGCATTGAATTCTTTTGGCCCTTGTTGAAAATTAGGCTGCACTAGACTTATAAGTTTACGAGACATAATATAATAATTTCTTTAAGTCGCTGTTAAAGTAACAGTGCTCAGTGGTATAGTTTACTAATCTGTTATAATTATGTGCCAGCACCGGAGCCATTTCGTCTAACATTAGATCCCATTCTTCAAAAGATAAATTGCATAATCTTTCTACTTCGTCAACAATTTTTTTAAGTCTTCGATCATCATTATTTTCGAGATCGTAACTTTCATCAACCCATCGTTCAAACGTCAAAAATCCCATATTCTGTAGGTGTTTTAAAACACCGGGTCTATTAAAAATAATAAACGGATGCCTGGCTAAAATTGGTTTAATTTCTTTTTCTGTGAACCCCACTGACATTTCGTCATCTTGAAATGCAAAAGTGCTAGATACCAAACTAAAATAACTCTGCTGATAGAATACAATAGGCAGTGAATTAGTCTGAAATTGATTGATTGATAAATCTACGTTATCTACCTGCAGAGGTAGATTATTTTTAATTTTTTTAAAACCTTCTCGTTGAGCGGGATCTTTTATAGCTCGATATGCTTTATCGATTTCGTGAGGCATTAATCCAAGACTTACAAAACCGCTATCTATCAAATTCTTTTCAGCTAAAAGACAAACCAACGCAACACGATGATCCCTAGCTATTCTATTGAGAGAAAGATACTTTTTGATTTTCCGAGTTCGAGGATAATCAAAAAATGAAAGATTTATTGTACTAAAACGTTTATATACATGATGTACATATAATACAGTGATTTTTTTATCTGATGATATTTTATTTTTATACACAAAATTATTGTGTATGTCTTGAATATCTGCGGCCGCCGCCATGTAGATTATTTTATGCAATGGTATGTCTTTTATTCTTTTATATATTATTTCGAGGAAAGAATTGGTCGATGACTCACATTGATGGTTTAACATAAGGTGAGCATGGCCAATTTTTAATTCTTGTTGTATAAGTGCATCAAATTTTTCAATTACACTGCCCTTGTGATCATACCAGTTCCAAGCATTGATGTCTACATTTATAATCCATTTTTTTGTCAAATCAATCTCATGCAATGGTAAAATTTTAATTTCAACCCCTGCTTCTTTAGCATGTTGTTCAATAAATTCTACCCAGTAAGGATCTCTTCTAGAATTTACAGCCGTGATATTATAAAGATCAGTGTCAACTGTGCTGGTTGTAATATCTAGAATCTGCAAAGATTTATTCATTTTTTAATTTTTATTTTAGTAGTGTTTGGATTCCATTTGAAATTTGGATCTGTGAAGTCGTGTCCTAGTCTCGGTGTAAGGTCCGTGATATATGTGTCTTCTGTATATTGATTAGACAGAACAAGTCTGGTACTATCTTCAACATAGTCAAGACTTTCTTGAGAAAAGACTGTACCTGGAAATATATTTTCTAAATAGAGTAAATGCTCTTTAGGTGTAGGATGATTATCTACGAAGTTCTCTTTCTGCCAGTGCACCTTATATGATGGTCTAGGCTTGCGCTTATTCCAATCTCCGTCAAATATTGTTTCTAAAACACTGGGATGCACAATATCGATTGTCTCCTTGTAGAAATCTAGCAAATAATCTACATCAGTCATGTTTTGATCATCGCTTTTTTTGCTGTGAAACGGAACCATACTCATGAACTCGTAATCGCAATTTATGCTGTCTAAGGCTAATTTGCATCCATGAACTAAATTTAAGTCACGCATCAAATAGCCGTGATCGCACAAATAGTTTTTTAAGAATTTTTCATCGTATTCTTCCTGAGAATACAAGTTACCCGGAGTAATCCAACCTCTTTTTTTCGTGAATCGATCTTCTCTAGTGACATTAGAGAACATTATCATAACTAGATCGTTTTTGTTAATTTTGTGTTTTACGATTGCTTCCATCAGTGCTTGAAATATGAAGAAATTTCCTGCAGCACAGCGACCATAATTATATGATTCGTTGATTTCTTTTGAAATTATATCGGCCCAGGTAGGCCAAGAGTATTGAGTAAAGCTGCATCCGAATGCAAAAAAACGAGAATACTTTTTGAAATCAATATTTTTCATAGATAAATAATAGTAGTACATTATTTATACAGTAAAAAATGCTTGAAAAAAACTTCCAAATTACACCCAATGAATTTTATACCACAAACACTCAATCTACATTAAAAGATGTGTTAGAAAAAAACAATGTTGACGATGTAGAATATGGATATATCTTTATAGGATATCCTAACTGGAACCAAGCTGATGTCGACTTACTTAAATATCTAGACACAAAATTTTTAGATAAGTTAAGACACACAGACACCTTGTTGATAGTGGATTACACCTATGAAGGTTTTAGTCCTGTAGAATGTCCCATCGTTTATATTTTGGAAAACAATTGCAAGAAATATGAGATAGACCCTAAAAAAATATTTTACTTCAGTGGAAATCTAAAAACAAATTCAGATCTTATTAATGTCGTACCCGTATACCTATTAGACTACTGCGGAAACTTCAAGACAGTAAACCACAATTTGTTAGAGATAAAAAATAAATGCCTTGCAACACTCCAAGATAAAATTGTTCTAAGTCTCTCAAGAAGAAATAGACATCATAGAGTGCTGGCACATGCCATGCTATTTGCCAGCACTTTAAGAGAACATGCTATTATCAGTCAAGATAAATTAACAAATTTTCACATAGATGATTTTTCATTAGAAAAGATAGGATACACTAGGAAACAGTGGCGCCGGTTCTCAAAAACTTTACCATTAATCGCTGATACAAATCAATTCCACATTAATGATCCGTTCAATACCTTAGAGGATCTGCACTGTAAGACTGTGTTTAGTATTGTAAATGAAACACTGGTGCATGATTACAATAATACCAGTCTATTTTATTCAGAAAAAATTCTTAAGCCAATTGTAAACTTCCAGCCAATGATTATATTTGGACAACCTGGCATAAATCATGCACTGAAAGATTTAGGATTTAAATTATACGATGAGTATTTTGACCTCTCATTCGACTTTGAACCAGATCATATAATTAGATATAAAAAATTATTACAGAGTATAGAATCGCTAGTCAGGGATCTATCAACTTTTTCTATAAAAGATAAAGTAGAATGGCGATTTAGGCATCACCATATTCTCAATCACAACTTTAATAATTTAAAACTGCAGACTCATTCCAGCAATGCAGCAAAAAAATTTGCCGCAAAGGTATCAGAGCTGAGAACTACTAACAAAGAAACTTTTTAGTTCTGGAAAAGTTTTTACAAAGTCAGTGCCTCTTCTACGGTCATGTTCTGTAAACCAATTAAAGAAGTCTCTACGACCTTCTTTTAGTCGTTCTGGGGTATAGATAGCTGATTCCATGTATTTCACAACTCTTTCAAATTTAGCATACTCTAAGTCGTTGAATTTACTGCGATTTTTATCGTCTAGATTGGCTAGAATGAAGTCTAGGTGACTTTGCATGTAAGGCATAAATTCTAGCTTAGGCAAAATATTCATATCATACTGCAACGGCTCTTTCAAATAGGGAGTATCAAATCGAATACGTTGCCATTTGTTCTGAGCAGCCCCATTGTATTTGATGCGCCATTCTAGAATTTTTTCTAGTAGGCTTTGGAAGTTAGTCACTGTGAGTATATTAAAAGTTATCATGAATGTGATAGGCAACTGTGTTTTTGTTAGATAGGTATCTAAATTACGCTCCCACACTGTTAGATCCAATCCTGTACGAATGTATTCTGCAGGAGCTCCCCAAGTATCCATACTTGTAAAAATTTTAAAATCTTTGATACAACCATTGGCAATTAAGTTATTGATTTTTTCTACCAATCTATCGATCAATATCGGTTTAACACCAAAATTTGTATTGATGTTTAATTCAAGTTCGGGTAAAGGATTGATTAGCAGATCGTCTAGTAACTTCCATGTGCTGGATTGTAACAATGGTTCACCGCCGGTAATTCTAAGTATCGTCAGCGTTTTTCTAACTTCTGGCCACCACCGCCACCATGCAGCTACATAGGGATTAGATTCTTCTTCATAGATTTTAAACCAATCGATATCATTGCGATGATTCTTGACCATAATGTACGGTCCATGGTCTTTGATTTCTTTATGATAACTGCTGCTGTGTTTTGGATGGCAATATCCGCATTTGAAATTACATTCGTTACCAAATGAAATTTCTATGTACTGTGGATTTACCGGAGCTAACGGATTAGCTTTTATAGCTCCTAGTCTTTGTTCGGTAAAGATACTGGCATTGCGTTCGTGTCTGTCAGATATGTATTCTTCGCCTAAAGATTCAATATTCCAACAATATTGACAGCCCGCAGGCTTATCTCCCTGCATCATTTCCGCACGTTGAATGATTTTTTCTTTGGTATTGTGTAATGCACTAGGATCAACAGCAATTTCATTTAATGGAATTTTATGCGGGGCTGGATGATAACAACTATGTGTTTCACCTGTTTGCAGATAAATCGTGGTGTGATGCCATTTGGCCAGGCAAAATGTAGGAGAGATTTCATTCATTATAGGAATGAATTTTTGAATGCGTGTTTTATCTTGCATCAAACTGTTCCTTTAACCAATCGAAATCATTGATTTTTTTTAATTCTTCAAGATTGGTACGATTTTCTAATCCAAATCTGCGACCGGCTCGGGCGCCTTGCAGAGCATACTCGTCGGTGGATTTCTCGCACCAAGTATCTAATCTATGCTGTGTTTCGGTATCATCTTGTCTATCAATTACTCTGCTGGCCAATTTACAACATTCCCTGAATGCTGATTTCCATGTATTGAAAGGATCAGTGTTGAATCCGTTTATATTTGATACTGATGGAATAGATTTGAACCATTTACTGATACTAGTGGTCATGTCAGATTTAGACGTGTCTATATCTAAAGTTAATTGCCTTGGTAATAATTTCACACCACCATTTCCGTATTCTAAATCGTTAATCGGATTTCGGCTGTGCCATACATGCACTGTGGCCTTGGCGTTACTGTCATAATAAGGTATCTGATAATCAAAACTAAAATCTTCTACTATAATAGCATCAGCATCTACTACATAAAACATTTCACCGGATGATTTTTTAGCAGCTTCGATGTGTGCTTGATGTATACCTTTGATATCTTTGACCCAATAAATTAAATTACCTCGAAGTTTTGCGCATAGATCTACGAATCTTTCTGCAGCAAAGGGTTCATGATAAGATATAAACACAACTTCGTAGGGGATAGGATCGCTGGCCACAATGTCTATTTCTTTTTTATTTGTAAAAAATCTGTGGTCCCATTCTCTTTGTAAAATTTTAGCGGACTTAGAAAATATACACACGCCATCAAAATAATTTCCATTTTTAAATACATGGATGTATTTTTCATCCCATTCATTTATTCTATAATCGAACTTGAAATTTTCTTTGACAATAATATGATCCCAAATAACCCAAAAGAATTTAGTAAACGATTTAGATTGCACAGATTGAAAAGTATCTGCATATTCTATTTTTTGTGCTGTAGGTAGTTGTTGTTTAATTCTTTGCCAGATAGTATCATTGGCTGATCCTTTGCTTACATAAAATATGTCATACATTAGTAGTATCTCGATAATAGGTAAGTCCTAACATTATAGTTTCGTCGTACAGATCAAGAGTATATTTGCTCTGTACTGGGTCCAACCAAGGCCAATCTAGTCCAAGATCAAACTTTATCTTTTCACCCAAATTTTTAATTGCATCGTCAAGACCGGCTGCCCCGACTTCTTCGTAAGGTTTGCCATACTGATTCCATATTCCTTTTAGAATTTCAAAATCTCGAACCTCGATGTAATTCCACTCTGTGCAGTTTGCTAACCATGTACCTAGTCTAGCACCATATATAGAATAAATTCCATTTTCTTCATGTGTGCCGACCGTTGACCACATCCGTAGCCTATGTATGTTATGCCACCAAATGCGTTCTCCAATTTCTTGTGGGGGAACTTTTATGCCATCAAGCAAAGTCATTTTTACACCTTCACGAAATCCTGCCCGCCATGCTTGAAAAGGCGATCCCGTAATTATACTGTCGCTATATACTCGTGGAAAATTTCTATAGCCATCTTCCCAACAAAAATCTACCTGGCCGCGATCGCTGTCAGAGTTCTCGTGTGTTCGCATATTGAGAACAAATTTCTTGTTCCAAATTTTTAATCCACCATTGCCGTAGCGAAGTCCATTAATACTGTTTCGGCCGCACCATCCGTATACCTGTATCCTGGGGTCTGTCATGTCAAGATCATGCTCGAAAAATTTAGGATCAACTATATTGTCTGCATCTACAGTGATAAACCAATCTGTGTCGGACAATTCAGCCGCTGCTTTGTGTGCATGGTCGCTACCTTTCACACCGTGGACACGTTTGGCCCAAGGTACCTTGTTACACAAATCAGCGTAATGCAGATCTGCATTAGGTTCATCATAACTTAAAAAAACTATATCAAATTCAATTACTTTCATAGATATTCAATAACATAATTTTTAAACAATCTTCTTGTGTACACACTGAATTTAGGATAATTAAAATCTGTAATTAATTTGTAGTTTCCAATGAGATCATTTATTTTAACAGTAACAATTTCAAAAAGCAAGTTCGGATCGTTGTATTCGGTGACAAAAAAATGCATTTCGGTGTCACCATCCCACACGATATTACGCCTCTTTATTCCGGCCCTAGCTTTGCGTGTTCCTCCGAATTCTGTGGACATTTCGATTTTTAGAATAGCAAGTTTCGAATCATACCTGATATAGATATCTGGTTTTTTTATCTCAGAATCTTTCTTAGAAATCACTCTGTGTAAAACATCATCTATTTTATAGACACTTTTTATTTCTGCTACTTCTAAGGTATTGGAGTTCATGTCAACTACACAGTTGTCAATTTTAATTTCTGCGTTAATTATAGATTCTGCCAATTCTTTGTCTAAGGAAATTTTATGTTTTTGATCTTTAAAAGCATGACTAGGACCCACACTGATCACTGCACCGGTATCGGGATTAAACAATGCGACAAATTTTACAGGTGGCAACTTGTAATGCAAGAACCAGTTTTCAAAATCCTCTATTTTTTCCATGATATCTCCTCAAGGATATTGATCATTTCGTTGTTGATTTTATCTTTTTCAACATAATGGACAATGTCATGTTGTTGATAATTTCCTATTTTAAGTTCGCCTTTTCGATTCAAATAAAATCCCACATGATCACTCCAGCGGTCAGCAGGCCACGGCCAATTCTGTATCATAGGTTTCATATGCACTATTCGAGGAAATTCTAGAGGATACGCGATTTCATCAGATATATCTAATATTTTAGCCGCTAATGCAAACGCTTCGTCTGTGCCTAAAACTCGAGGTTTATGGTCTGTCAGAAAAACATTTGAAAATTCTATGGGATTTTTTATGATATTTCTTCCTAAATCAAAAAATTCTTTTGTGAAGTCACTGTCCTTCTTAAAAAAAGTATACAGACTATACAGATTTGGCAAATCGTTTTTTACAAAGGTCTTACGATGATATTGATCTACTACAGTTTCACCTCTATAGGTGTAACTTTTATTGGCCACATATAATTCACTGTGCTTAATAAAGTATTCGACCCAGTGGCTGTAATCACGCATAAACAGCATATCTGCATCTAGACATACAGTGTAATCAAATGGAGTGAGTTGGTCCATCCATGATCTACCATCCCAAAAAGTTTCCTGACTCCATTCTATCACGTGATCGAACACCCACGGCGAATTTAATTTGTCTAGTTTTTGTTTATTATCTATCACCAAAGCAATTTGATCAAACCCGGGCCGTTGCGTGTTTTTTATGCTCAATGCTAATGCATAGGCCAACTGTAGGTAATCTACAGTTTCGTGTTCTGCTACCACTAACAGGTAACCAAACTTCATATCAACTCCAACAATCGATCACTGTGCCTTACTATACTCTGCTTGTTCATTACGTGAATATCTATGTTATGTATCGATGCTGCGCAATATTTCTCATCTAATTTTGGCGATACCAGCACAGTCAATCTATCAGCATCCACCGAGTGTAATATATCCCTGTCTAGTAATGTTAAGACTGGAGGTAGGCATCCCATTGAGGTCTGTTCAAATCCTGCTAATACGTGCCTAACCACACTAAACGCAATATCGTTTCTATATTGTTTTGAATCAAATCTATATGTATCGGCATAATATTGATAATTGTCTTTGACGTAGCGCAACAGATCGAAAAACATTTTTGAATATGCGTTTTTTGTAAACATCACCGTAGTAGCCCAATACAATTTGATGCCTACATCAGAAACATATCGATCATGGTACCCCATCCGTTGGTTATCGTAGATATCGTTGATCGATTCTCCAATCATAACATCACTGTCTATATCCCAATATTCTGCTAATCTATCGGAAAAAATAAGAAAATCTGCATCAATTAAAAGTGTTCGTTGATATGGAGTGATGTCGTAGGCTGAATTTCTATTACCGTTGATAAATTGCACCACACTGCGCTCTGTGCCGTCGTGTAAACCCCTAGAATTGTTTGTCTCAGGTCTAGCGACTACAAAAATATGTTCAAAAATAGTTTGAGCTCGATCGTAAATTTTAGATTCTATCATCCAATCCATAGTGGCTTGATCGGTGACCAACGACGCAGGTTGCCCGAGATATTTTTTAGCTAACCCCCCAGAGATGATCGCCATCAATGCGTAATCGACGGTCCGATTATTATGAGCGTAGATCAATATGCCTTTGGTCATTGTTCTAATAACTTTTCTACTGATCTACTTTTTTTAAGATTTTGATCTTGTTCAAAATATTCATTAGTGGTTTCAAAATATCTATCAAAGCACTGATCTCGAAATGCTTCTAGATCATCGATTAGTATTGGATTTCCATTTGTATCTAGCAGCACTACTCCATTTATTCTTCCTTTGACCAACAGCATTTCTACAAAAGTTAAAAGTGTTTGATCAATATGAAATAACCCACCATTGTAACCCAGTGTTAGTTTGGCTGAGATTTTTTCTTTTAGAATCTTACGTTGGATCGAAAAAGTCTGCCTATAATTAGCAAACTCTAGTGCTTGTTTAATGTGATCCTGCATG
>Ga0247840_10008360_pt1 | contig 13903 bp, 13 predicted proteins | sample LaCruzMarch2015__FD_192404 | JGI IMG/M metagenome (GOLD analysis project Ga0247840, IMG submission 192404) | Freshwater microbial communities from meromictic Lake La Cruz, Castile-La Mancha, Spain - LaCruzMarch2015_17m | ecosystem: Environmental > Aquatic > Freshwater > Lake | place: Spain...
ATCCGGTCGGAGGGCTGCCCCGCATCCAAGAGGCGGATGCGTTCGGGCGAGGCGGCGGCAAGGGCAAGGTAGCCGGCCCGCACCGCTTCATAAAATGCGGGGCCCTGGTCTTCCATCCGGTCGGCAGGCGCACCGGGTCCCCGGCCGCTGCGCAGGCGTTCCATCGCAACGGCAGGGTCCATATCGAGGACAAAGGTGATATCCGGCAGGCGCGGACCCGCGGCGAAGCGGTTGACCATTGCAACGTCCCCCGAAGGAATGTGCCGTGCGACTCCCTGGTAAACGGTTGTCGAGTCAAGAAAGCGGTCCGCAACGACGATCTTCCCTTCGCCCAGAGCCGGGAGGATCACCTGCCGCACCAACTGCGCGCGGCTGGCGGCGAAAAGGAGCAACTCGGCCTCGGCCACCATCTCCTCTCCCTCGGGTGCATGTTGGAGCAAATGCCTCACGCACTCACCAACCGGCGTCCCACCCGGCTCGCGCACAAGCAGCGGCTCCTTGCCCGCAGCGCGGAGTGTTCCGAGTAGCATCGCAATCTGGGTGCTCTTGCCACAGCCCTCCGACCCCTCAAAGCTTATGAAATATCCTCCGTTCCACATCCCCGGGAGTATCCCCAGCCACCCCCCCATCGGGAAGCCGAATCCGCCGGGGCTTAAAAATTCTGACTCCACCTGGTTCGCGCGGATTGGGCCGGTGCGCAAAAATCAAATAAACAGGCAGGGGAAGGGCTCGGACAAAAGTTTAAGCCCTATTTGTCGTGTCAGTGGCCGGGACCGTAATGGAGAGCTGCCGCGCTCTACGAAGCCTGTGATCGAGCATAAATAGTGATGGGCGAGGAGAGCCTGGCTTTGCGGCGGCAGGAGATCTGGTTTGCTATGGAAGCCGGTGTGCGGCGTGCCACAGCCGGGTTTCCAGCGGCGCTTCGGCTGCCTTCATTGCCGACTTCAAATGACCGGCGTTCTTGAAGCCGGCCAGGGCAATAGCCTGTGACGGATGAGTCAACACCCAACGCAAAGCGAACTCCGCGAGACTCAACTTCTCTTCCTTCGCCAACTCCTTCAATTTCGTGATTTTCTGTCCCACCCGCTCCAGATTTTCAGGACTGAACACCTGGTTCCCGGCCCTCGGATCCATTGGCAAATTGCCAGCGCTATATTTCCCGCTCAACAATCCCATTTCCAGAGGCGAATACGCCAGGAAGCCAAGCCGGTTGGCCATGCAAAACGGCAAATCCTCTTTCATCACACCCGGGCTTAGCACGCTGAATTTTGACTGCAGGCTGACCACTTGCGTATGCCCCATGACCAGGCGCAATTGTTCCGGAATCAAATTACTGACGCCGAACCACCGGATTTTCCCCTGCATTTTGAGGTCCTCGATTACCCTGGCCACTGCTTCGGGGCGCAACAACGGGTCCCAGGCGTGGAGCTGATACAAATCGATACAATCAATCCGCAACCGTCGCAGGGAATTCTCGCACTCCCGCCGGATCGCATCGGCGGCCGTGTTGGGATACCGATTTTCACTCCGGAAATCCCAGAAAAACTTGGTGGCCACCACGAACTGGTCGCGCATGCCGCTTTCTTTGAAAAATGCCCCCAGCGACTCCTCCGCGAACCCTTCACCGTAAGCGTTGGCGGTGTCGATGAAATTAATTCCCATCTCCGGGGCTTCATAGAGAGCCTGCTTCCACTCCGCCGGATCGACTTCTCCCCAAAACTGCGGGGAAAGCTGCCAGCATCCCGCTGCAATCCGCGACACTTCCAAATCGGATTCTCCAAGCAATATTTTCTTCGCCATAGCTAACTCCCAACAAGGCATCCAATACCCCGCAGCGTCAAGCATTTACCCTTTGCATACCGGGAGTCAGTGTGTGCGTAAATCAAGGGATTTCGCCAGCGTAAGCCATTAAAGCGCGAATAGCCAGTGAGGCCAGATGGATGCCGGCAGCCGGGTTGCCGCCGGTTGACTCTCAAAGCCAGTTCTGGCAGCGTCCGGGCATGGGACGACTTCGAGTTTCAAATTCCTGGTGAAAGACCCGGAGGGCCGAAAACGATTATTATGAATACCACTGAATACAAACCGGTCAGGATCGGTGACTGGATCATCACAATGATCATTCTTGCGACTCTCATTTCCTTTCCGAGCACTCAGTCCGTGCAATAGGACAAAGCATCCGGGCGCGCCGAAAGGGAAGTGTCGCCGGATTACGGAGAATTTTCATATTGTGACTTGGCAAGAGAGGCACGGGTTGATCTGCTTACGGGATGAAGCGGCATTTCCCCGGATTTCGATCAGAACGGGGTGGTGCGCTAATGGCGCTTCTGATCATGGTCGTTGTCGTGGGGCTCGGAATTTTTCTCCTGGCCCGGTATAGACCCGATTTGTTCGAGAAGCTGAGTCCAAGTGTTCACTCCACACCAACACCCACTCCGGAGCCTATTCCCGAACCGACGCCCGAGCCCACACCGGAACCCACGCCCGAACCCGCGCCGGAGTCTACACCCGAACCCACCCCTGAACCCACTCCGGAGCCTACCCCGGAAGCTGCACCGACTCCCGATCCGACACCGGATTATCCGGTTGTGGCAGGAGATCGTGCTCTCTGGCCGGCCGAAGTGAGTCTGAAGGAGGAGGTGTCCGTGCCTATTGTTGTGAATGGCGTTGAGGCCGGCAGTGCCAAACTGCCCGCCGGCAACACTTTCCCGCTCTCACGGGTCTCACTCATGCAGGGAAAACCAGTTGCTGATGTGCAGTATCAGGGCAGAATGACGCCCATCCCTGCGCAATCGACGGACTTGCTTGAGCGTGCCACCCGGCTCAAGGACTCTGCCGCGCACCCGCCCAAGCCCGTGGCCGACACATCCCCGGCTACGCGGACCTCCTTGACCCCGCGCTCCCCGGACAACCAGCCAGCCGCGAACAACGTCTCCACACCACTTCAGGGTCCTTCTGACTTTTCCTCCCGGGTGACACTGTCCGCCACCCGCGTAAAGAGCACAAAAATTGCAGGAGGCGACTTCGACGATTACCGGGACCGCATCAGGTTCCAGATTAAGCTCCAAAACTCGGATCCCAACCGCCCCTTTCCGGGCTTGCGCATGGAGTTTTATCTCTTTGGCCAGAGCATGCTCAACCCGAAGGCCTTCAAGTTGATCCAAAAGCACACACGGGAAGGCACCCTGGAGCCTGGCAAGACTCTGGAATATGAAACTCCTGAAGTGGTGACCGCGTGGGACAAAGACGGCGCAATCTTCGGAGCAAAATATAAAGGCTGCTACCTTTTGGTCTTCGGAGCCGACGACAAGATCCTCGGAATCAAATCCACCTCATCCTTCCTGTCCGACCCGACTGCTCTTCCCCGGACAACAGAGGGCAATTTTTATAACCACGACCTTGATCCCGCAAGCGAGTGAGCCGGGACCCGCGTTGCGGAGCAGGAACGGCGGGATGTTGCCGTTGATCATGGCGTCCGGCATTTTAAGCGGATACGATTTCTTGCAGTCTGCTGTGTGAGTCGAAACGAATACGGCTCGGACAGAGCCTTGCCCGTGAGGGCGTGGAGGGAAAGAATCGAACGAAAGGAGGGGGCCACGGTCTTACGACGGCGGCTACAAAATTATTTATACCCCTCCAGATTCCTTGAATTCCCGAATATGATGCATTTGAGTCAAGTTTTACATTCCCTCTGCATAGCCTCTTTCTCCCCCAAGGAATCTAAAGGACTTTTCGCAGCGAAAAGTCTTCAGCGAGGCACTGGGAGTTGAAGATGCGAACAATCAACGGCGGAAATTTTCAAACAGGCCTTGCCTGGTCTGAGGCAGTGCATCGCTAGCTAATGTCCGCGACTTCCGTGAAGTTGCTGTTGAAAAGAACCACCCTGGCAGCAGCTGAATGGTGGTTTAGCCATGCATGCGGACTCATCAGGTCAAAGTGGATCATGTCTCCCTGGCGCATGTCGTATTCTTCTTTCTCCAACTTAAAAGTGACCCGGCCTTTGAGAACGAGTGCCACTTCTTTCATCGACCGCCGTGCCGATCTCTTTGGCGTGCGGCCATGGGGAGGCAGCTCGAGCATCAGAAGGCTGTAGTTTGTCTGCTCACAGGGCGGGAGGATGTGATGCAAGGAGGCTCTCGGCCATTTTGTCACAATCTCGGCAGATGGCGCACCCGGCAAAAAACGTGCCTCCCGATGTTCGCTGTTCATCATCAGCAAATCGACAAGCGTGACATTCATCACCCGGCAGATCCTCTTCAGCGATTCAAGAGAGGGGGAGGTTTTTCCACGTTCAATCTGCGAAATGAAACCGGCCGAGCAGCCTGATTTTGCAGCGAGGTCTCTGAGAGAGATTCCGCACGATTGACGGATGCTGCGCAGCGATTTTCCTGTTAACTGGCGATCCGCTTCCATGTGTATTTAATGGAGCACATAATGCGCTGACTGTAAACACGCAAGAAGGACTTGACGGGAGGATGCGCAGTAAAGGTATGATGCCTCACCTTGATCAAATCAAAACATTCCGTCGATTTTCCCGCCTGTTGGCCTTCTGTCATCTTGTCTTCGACGGTGAACAGAATCCCAAAAATTCCCTTTCCGAGGGCGGTCTGGCTGTGATTTTTAATGATGCGGGCCCTGATGAAGCAGGGCGGGTTTCCGATGAGACTATGCAAGGATCCCGGTATCCCGGCGGCAGGGTTCCATCCGGGCAACGCCCCCGCGGGTGCCATCCGCGCCATGCAGCGAAACCGCAGTCCCGGACCCTTTCGCGAACCGATTTTTACCAAACACACACATCATGACACAAAACAAAGTCCTTCTCCTGGGTGCCGGCGGCTTCATTGGAGCAAATCTCACCGAGCGTCTTCTTCTCGATGGAGAATTTGCGGTGACTGCCATCGACATCGAGAATGAAAAGCTCCAGACCCACCTTGCGCATCAGAAGCTCAATTTTTTCCAATATGACATTCGCAGCCGCTGCGAATCCCTTGAAAACATGGTCAAGGAGCACGATCTGGTTGTTGACCTTGTGGCGATGGCCAATCCCAGCCTCTATGTTACAAATCCCGTCGATGTGTTCGACCTTAATTTCACCGAGAACCTCCGTATCGTTGACTTGTGTCTGAAGCACCGCAAACGCATTGTTCAGTTTTCCACCTGCGAGGTCTATGGCAAAACGGTCGCCAGCGTTCTGGGCAAGGACCCGTCCGAGATGCCGTTTCCATTCAACGAGGATACCACACCGATGATTATGGGGCCGGTCTGCAATCACCGGTGGATTTACGCCTGTGCCAAGCAGTTGCTCGAACGGGTGCTTCACGCCTACGGCTTGGAGCACGGGTTGAATTACACCATCATCAGGCCGTTCAACTTTATCGGACCGCGCATTGACTATCTTCCCAGCGAGAAGGCTGGCAATCCCCGTGTCTTTTCCCACTTCATGAACGGGCTTCTCTACGGAACTCCCATGCAGTTGGTCGATGGAGGCATCAACTACCGGGCCTATACCTACATCGACGATGCGGTGGAATGCATTGTGCGGATCATCCAGAATCCCGGAGGCGTCTGTGACCGTCAGATTTTCAATATTGGAACGCCTGAAAACGAGCTTACAATCCGCCAGCTGGCGGAGCTCATGAAGGAAATTTTCAATGAAAGCTTCCGGATTGAAGGGGACCCCGATCCCGAAATCACGACAATCACCTCCAAAGAATTTTACGGTGAAGGCTACGAGGACTGTGATCGGAGGATCCCCGATGTGACCAAGGCCAGAAACCTCCTGGGCTGGTCCTCAAAACACGATATTCGATCGGTTATTTACCACACGATGAAGTACTTCGTGGATGTCCACCGCGAAAAGAATTCGCTTCAAGCCGCCTGAAAATCAGACTCCCTATTTTGCGCACCAAAATATTTTAATCCGGCGGCGGAGGGAGGCCGTTTCTCACCGGGTCCCCTTGCCAACAAACCCGCTCTTGGAACCGGCTCCCGCCGGATTACGGGGTTGCTTTCAGGAAGTCTGCGACTGCGCCATGGATGCGAGGACAGACTACCGGCCAAGCATGTGCGGGCACATGACTTTGGAGGACCCGCGTCGCGTGTTTCCATCGGGCCGAGATCCCCGGAACCACGACGGCATCCCACAAGCACCACGTGACCAGGATGGGGACTGTCGGTGGTGTGGCATCCAAATCTTTCAGGAACCGGCTTCCCGGACGCATCTCCCGGCAAGCCGGCAAGGGCAAGGCAAGGGCAGCCAGGGAACCTCCGTGCGGGCTGTGAAGAAGCGCAACCCGATGGATTTCTGTTTCGGTGTTTGCCCTCATTGCCTCGCGCACGACAAGTCCCCCCATGCTGTAACCGACCAGATTCACCGGTTCACCAAGGGATTGCAAAGCGCTCCGCAGGCGTGCACCGAGTTCCACAAGAGAGGTGCGCCCGGAATTGTCATACCGCCAGATTGTGCAGGGGCCGACCTCGTTTTCGATCCTGCGGCGCAGCCATTCCCAACGCGAGTGACCTCCCCAAATCCCGTCGAGGATGAATGTCGTCATAACGCTGCCTTCCTGGAGAAAGGTTTGTCAGAGTACAATCTCGGTGCCGACCCCGGCATCGGTGAAAATTTCCAATAGGAGAGCATGCGGGGTTGTGCCGCCGATGAAATGGATTTTTTCGACTCCTTTTTGCAGGGCGGAAACAGCCGATTGGACTTTGGGGATCATTCCCCCCGCAATGATTTTCTCCGTGACCAGCATTTCGATCCCGGCAGCGGAGACAGCGGGGATGAGGGAATCGGGGACGGACGGATCCCGCATAATTCCGGCAACGTCACTAAGATAAATGAGCTTTGTTGCGCGGAGTTCAGCGGCAAGAGCGGCCGCTGCAAGATCTGCGTTGATATTCAGAGGGGTTCCATCCGCGGTGGCCCCCACGGGACTGATCACGGGAACAATCTCGCCGTGAATGGCCTGACGCACTGCATCCGCGGAAATTCCAGCGGCCTCTCCGACGTAGCCGATATCGATTTCCTCTCCCTCCCCGTCCCGCTGCAGGGGAAGCCGGGTTGCAACGAACACCTGCCGGCCGGAGAGACCGAGGGCTCTTCCACCGAAGCGTTCGATTGCGGCGACGAGGCGGGGGTTCACTTCCCCATCGAGTGTGCTTTCGACGATCCCGATAGTTGCGGCATCGGTGACCCTGAGTCCATTGACGAAACGGGCCGGGAGACCGGCCTCGCGCATGCGGGCGGTGATTGCCTTGCCCCCTCCGTGGACGAGGACGGGATTGATTCCGACGGCTTCGAGAAAGACAATATCGCGGAGGAGCCGCTCGACGGCAAGATCCTCGTCCATCGCGGCACCGCCGTATTTGATGACGAAGGTTTTGCCGCGGAATTTCTGAATGTAGGGAAGCGCCTCAATGAGGCTCTGGGTGCGTGATTCCGCCGTTGCCGTGCTGCTCATGCTACTCCCCGAGGTTGAGCCGCACATATTCTTCGGTGAGGTCCGTCGTCCAGACTTCGTGTGACGCCGACCCGAGTCCGAGATCGATTTCGACGCGGAATGCTTTGCGGGCGGCGACTGCGCGGAGCATTGGCCAGGGTGTCGCGGCCACCATCCCGCCCCGAACGATGGGCAATCCCCCGTAGTCGATGGATGTTGCGGACTCCACCATCCGGGCACCGCAATATCCCAGCGCATCCATGATGCGTCCCCAGTTCGGATCGCCACCCGCCCAGGCGCATTTCACAAGAGTCGAATTGGCCACGGCCTCAGCGGCCCGGCGTGCATCGGAGGCACTCGCTGCGCCCCGCACCAGAACCTCAACAAACCGGCTCACTCCTTCGCCATCACGGACAATCATCCGTGCCAGTTCGGCGCATGCCGTGGTGAGGGTCTCGCGGAAAACATCCGTTGCGGCGACAACTCCGGATGATCCATTGGCGAGGACAATCACGGTGTCGTTCGTGCTCATGTCACCGTCCACTGTGATCCGGTTGAAGGACTCCCCGACAGCTGCCTTGAGCTGTGCCCGAAGGCTGGCCGCGGGCACGATGGCATCGGTGGTCACAAGGCACAGCATGGTGGCCATGTCGGGGTTGATCATGCCGGCACCTTTGGCCATGGCTCCGACACGAAAAGCGCGGCGCCCGGAGCCAACAACAAAGGAGATTTGTTTCGGGAAGGTGTCGCTGGTCATGATGGCGCGTGCACACCGGGTTCCAGCGCCCCTCGAAAGCTTGATGGAAGCCAATCCCGTTTCGACCCGTGCGGTTGGGAGGGGAACTCCGATGCGTCCGGTCGAGCAGACGAGAACTTCCCTCTCTCCGCATTCTGCGGCCCGGGCTGCAGCAGCGGCCATGGTTCGGGCGGCAACAAGACCCGCGGCACCCGTGCAGGCATTGGCGTTCCCGCTGTTCAGGATCACTGCACGCTTCGAGGCGGTCTTCATGTGCTCCATGGAAACCAATACCGGGGCCGCCTTCACTTTGTTTGTCGTGAAAGTGGCTGCGGCGATGGCAGGGAAGTCCGAGACAACTAGCGCCAGGTCGTCCCTCACGGCGCGACCGCCCTTGATCCCGCAGGCCGCAACACCCCCTCGGAATCCATGGGGAGCGAGTACCCCTCCGCCAATTTTGGTAAAATTCTTCACTGGATTTCCTTACATCAATCCCTCGACCTCGGCAAACCCGGCCATCACGTTGAAGTTCTGCACGGCCTGCCCGGCGGCACCTTTGACCAGGTTGTCCAAGGCGCTCAGCACGACCACGCGTCCGGTGCGGTCGTCAGCGCGCACTGCGATGTCACAATAATTTGTGCCGTTCACGAGCTTGGTATCCGGCAGACTTTCCCGGAATCGCACAAACGGCTCGTCGGCATAGGCCTCCTCCAGGCAGGGGGAAACATCACCGCAGGAAAACCCGGAAGCCGGGTTGGCAAAGATGGTTGTATGGATCCCGCGTGTCATGGGTGCCAAGTGCGGGACAAAGGTGACGCGCACCGTGGAGCCCGCGGCCGCAGAGAGTTCCTGTTCGATTTCCGAGAGGTGACGGTGTTTGGGGAGCCCGTAGGCGCGCAGGCTTTCGTTGCACTCACCGAAAAGAAAAGTGGCGTCGGCCTTGCGGCCCGCACCACTTACGCCGCTTGCACTCGAAATTGCGATGGAAGTCACGTCCAGCAGGCGGGCTTTCAGGAGAGGAACCAGTGCGAGCAGGATGCTTGTGGGATAGCACCCGGCCGATGCCACGAGACGGGCTTGCGCGATCCGCCCGCGGTGAAGTTCCGGCAAACCGAAAACGGCTTCATCAAGCAGCCCCGGCGCACCATGCGCTTCGCCATAAAATTCCAGATAATGAGCGGCGCTGCGCAACCGGAAATCAGCACTGAGGTCCACCACGCGGCGGCCGGCTTCGACGAGCGGAGCTGCATATTCCGCAGCCAGGCCGTGCGGCAGCGCCAGAAAGAAATATTTTGCATCCAGCCCGAAAAGGTCATCGATCCCGGGTGCGGTGAAACGGAGTCCGGAGAGACCCGGATGCCCCGCCATGCGGGGCAATACCTCCCCGACGGGCTTGCCGGCCCATTGCCGCGAGGTGAGTGCCACGACCCGCGCCCGTGGATGCCCCGCAAGGATCCTGCAGAGTTCCTCACCGGAATATCCATTTGCGCCAACCACCACCACGTTCTCCATCGCCCGCAAAATGATCCGCCCGCGGAGCTTGTCAAAGCGCAAATTTGCCGGGCACGGATGATGAGGATGGGAGACTTTCTCAGCATCGTCCATTCTCATTCAACATTTCCATTGATCCGTGCCTATCCGTGGTTCCCTCTCTTCAGAAAATTCTGTCGTCCCGCGCCCTTGGGGGGATTGCAGATTTTTCAAGGCTATCCCTGCAAATGTCCTACCGTTTGTGGTAATGTCTTCCCAATCTCATGAACGAACCAGATACCCCCCCCGCTGAACCGAGCACCGATAGCCCGGAGATCGAAGAATCGCCACCAACTCCCGCTGCGGTCATGTGTGAGGTTTTCGATCAAGCTGAGCTCAAGTATTCCCTCGACGGGGAGACGGGCGTGATCCGCCTGCCGCTTCGCCTGAAAAACGTCGAGATCAACCTGGCCTGCTGGGCCGATTCCGACGGCCTTGCAACGCTCACAATCCGCCTGCCCGTGATGGCACCGGCCGAGTCGCGGGCGGGAGTCGGCGAATTCCTTCACCGGCTTAACTATGTTGGCCGCCGCAAGTTCTGGGAGATGGACTACGATGACGGCGAGGTCCGGATGGTGGCCAATATCGACACCTTTGGATCTCCGCTCCAACGCGAGGTCTTCAGCGCTGTTGCACATGCCCTCGTTGAAATCGCGGATCAGAGTTTTCCCTACCTCAACGCGGTCATCACCCGCTGTATGAAGCCGGACTTCGCGGCCGACCAGGCGATCGCCGCGCTGAGGACGCCCGATTCCGATGAGCCCGAAACCGGGGATCCGGAAGCCGAGGAAGACCCCTAATCCGGCGGGTGCCGGGGATGAGGGCTGGCGTGTGGGCAAGGGGCTATTGGGAGAAATCGCTGCCATCGCCGCCGGATTAAAATATTTTGCTGCGCAAAATGGGGGGACACGCGTTGTTGCGTCGCGGGACAAACCGCTTTGCCCAGGCTGTTTGGAGTGGGCTTGTGAAGTTTTCCCTGGCGGCCTTTGCGATCTTTGCGCGAAATATCCTGCATCGTTTCCGGAAGTCTTGCGCTTTTTGCACGGTAGTCTTTTCGTTGGCAAGGCCCGCCGGAAAACGCTACGCAAGACACCTATCATCTCATGAAGTATGAAAAACATTAGCCTCAAAACCCTGGTGACCGCCTTGGGAATGTCCTTTCTCCTTGGGGCATCCGCCCCGGCCCTTGAAATTGAAGGGGTCCAAATCCCGCAGCAGACAACAGTCTCCGGACAGACTCTCCAGCTCAACGGTGCCGGCCTCCGCTCGTTCAAGGTCCTTCTGGTTCCCATCAAAGTCTACGTCGCGAGCTTTTATTCGGCCGTGCCGCTCCGGACAGCCGCAGATGCGATGGCCACCCAGGGACCAGTGAAATTCAACTTCACGTTTCTTGTGGCGGTTGATCAGGGAAAAGTAGCCGACGCGTGGAACAGTCAGTTCAAAGCCAGTGCGACCGCGACCTACCCCGGGCTGCCCAAAGACCAGGCCGCCTTCGTCTCGATGTTTGGTCCGCTGAAAGCCGGAGGGGTGCAAAGCGTGGAGATCGAGGGTAATGCAACCCGGATGTATGACGGGGGAAAGCTGAAGGGCACGATCACGGGCCGGGATTTTCAGAAGGCTTTTTTGAGCATGTGGTTTGGCCCGAATCCGGTGACGTCTGACCTGAAAGCGGCATTGCTGGGTTCTTGATTTTGCTTCCGGACTCCAGGTGTGGTAAACACCGTTGCCCATGAACCATTACGACTGGCCTCTCAAGCTCCGCGTCCTTTACGACAAATCCCTCGACTATTCTGGCCGGGGAGGGCGGGAGGCAGAGAGCTTCCTGACTTCTGAGGAGCGCTCGGAACTGGGTGCGATCGGAATTGCTCCGATTCATCTCTTCGATTTTGCGGATGATTTTCTCAAGTATGGTGATCCGCAGTGGGAGACCTTCCTCCTCGTTGCATCCGCCCGGCGGGATTACTTTCTCTATGAATTGGGAGGGAAACCGGCGGCCTCTCAACTCCGCGAGGAAGACCTGCCGCCCAAGAAAGAAGCGTTGGAAGGATATGTCTGGCTCCCCCGCATCGTTCGCAAGGCACAAAGCTTTCTGGAGGGAACGCTGCCAACCGAAATCATGTATGGCTGCGGTGGCGACCGGAACTTTCTCAGGGAACACGATCTGCACATGGGGGAATTTCTCCGCATGGTTTGGGCATCGCACGGCAATGCCTCCAAGCTCCTCCGCTTCCTTAAAAAACCGTAACGTTAGTTTCCCGCCTCTGCAGCGGTGGCCTTGTGGAGGGCATCGACCTGTTTCGCAAGGCCTGCGGGATCCTTTTCACGCCGGGTTTCCACCTGTTTCGCAATAGCGGCAACCGTATCGCTCATCTGCGAAACCGCCTTGGCCCTCAAGAGCCCTGCCATGCTCGATCCGGGCGTGGTGAGGCACCGGTAGCGGATCAAGGATTTTCCTTCGCGTGGTTCGATGTGGAGGCTGCCAACACTGGCCTTTGTCTGCGCTGCCCGCAGCAGAAGCCAGTCCACGGCGTAGGAGGAACCGTCCCGTGCAGTGAGGCTGTTGCGGGCAGTGTAATGCTCGTCAGGGAGGATCGGAATATCGAGACTGTAGTCGACCTCGATCACGCAGGGTGAAATCACTTTGGAAATATCGGACTTGAAGACATTGGGGACATATTCCTTCGCCGTTGTGTAATCGAAGAAGACGGCCGCGACCTGCTCGGGCGAGGCATTCACGATCCGGTAAATGCTCACCCGGGGCCAAACGTGACCTTTCACAGCCTCCGTAACAACGATCTCCTCCCCCGAGAGCACGGTTTTTTGCTGGTCGGCGGAAAGGTCGGCAAGGATGCCGGACATGGAAAGCTCCATCGGGAAAGCCGCCAGAGCCGCACCCAATACCCACCTCGCAATCGTTTTCATGGTGTTTTTGATACCTCCGCATCGGATGGTTATCAAAGATTTTTGGGTGTGGTTTGCGAGTCGGAGCTTGCCGCCCCCTGCGCGCATCTCTGATTCTCCCGGTATGACTGTTGAAGAACGCCTTGAGAAATTTTTGACCCGCACCCCCCGGCTCGACGCCGCCGCGTTCGTTGCGCCCTGTGCACGGATTATGGGTGACGTGAAGCTCGGCACCGATGCCAGCGTTTTTTACGGAGCGATCCTTCGGGGCGATATCGAGTCGATTGTCATCGGCACCGGCACGAACATCCAGGATGGAGCGATCATCCACCTCGCCGACGATCTTCCAGCCATTGTCGGGGATTTCTGTACGGTGGGCCACGGTGCGATCATCCATGCGTGCACCGTCGGGGACCGGTGCCTGATCGGCATGCGTGCGACCATTCTGGACGGTGCCGTGATCGGGGACGAATGCCTCGTTGCCGCCGGGTCCGTGGTGACCCCCCGCACGCAGATCCCTCCGGGGTCGATGGTCATGGGCTCACCGGCCAAAGTCAAACGGGCCCTGTCCGCCGAAGAGAGGGAAGGACTCCGCCTCTGGGCAGTGAAATATATCGCCGTGGCACGGGCGCACGCCGCCCTAGAATCCTTGAATTCCCTAATTTGATGCATTTGAGTCAAGTTTTTCATCCTCTCTGTCTCCTTCACTTTCTCCCGCAAGGATTCTAAAAAACTTTTCGCAGCGAAAAGTTTGGCAGTGAGGCACTGGGAAGAGATGAGGTGGCCCTGACGGAAAGCCCTTGTGCCGCAAGCCCGTTTGGCCTACTTGGATGGAAGGTGCCAAAACCTAAAAGTCCGCTCTTGGAAACAGGGGCGGGCTTTTCTTTTGTGGTGCCGGGAGTGCCAGGATCTTGGTGAGGCGAGCAGCCTGTCGGACTTGAAATGAATATAACTTCTCTCCCAAACAATTTTTCGCAAAAGGAAGCTCTCCTCCAGACAGCCTGCTAAAACCTGCGCGCAATTTTCTGCCCCTCGCGCGTATCCTTGACCTGCCAACCCGCGGCCACGATTTCGTCACGCAAGGTGTCTGAAAGCTTCCAGTCTTTGTCGGCCCGTGCCTGCATGCGGCGGGCGGCGAGGTCGAGGATCCCGGCGGGAAGTTCGGTTTCGCCGGCTGAGATTGCGAGCACAGAATCCACCTTCTGCCGCCAAGAGAGCAGTGCGGAAGCCTGTCCCGGGGTGAGGGTGCCTTCGGCGATCCCGCGGTTTGACCTTCGGATCATGTCAAAGACAGCTC
>Ga0247840_10008362_pt1 | contig 13900 bp, 9 predicted proteins | sample LaCruzMarch2015__FD_192404 | JGI IMG/M metagenome (GOLD analysis project Ga0247840, IMG submission 192404) | Freshwater microbial communities from meromictic Lake La Cruz, Castile-La Mancha, Spain - LaCruzMarch2015_17m | ecosystem: Environmental > Aquatic > Freshwater > Lake | place: Spain...
ACAGGGCGGCCCACCACAGCCTCCACAAATGCCACCTGATATGCCGATGCCTCCACAGGCTTCTCAAGGTATGCCACCACAGGGTTTTGCTCAAGGTGGTATTGCTTCTTTGCCACAAACCGGCGCTACTTACAGCAGGGGGATTGGCTACAACGGTCCAGAGATGGAAACAAGCGCTATTGTTGAACAAGGCCGTCATGGGGACACAATACTAGCCCACTTAACGCCACAACAACATCAATTACTTTCCAGCATGGGAGGGGGCTCGACCACCAACCCAAAAACAGGTCTGCCTGAGCACTTTTTAGCGTCTGCTGGTCCTTTGTTACAGAACATCGCACAAAGAGCAACGCCAATGGTTCAGGCAGCAAACACATGGGGTGGACGTTTGATGAACCCCGTATTAACCAAGCCTACCCTTGAACAAGGCCGTAGCACTTTAGGTACGTTCATGCCTAGAACTGCTGAAGGTCTTGAGATGGCTTATCCAACAGTAACTCAACGTCTTGGAGCTGCAACAGAGCCTATGCGTCAAGCAATTGCCAATGCTCCTGCAACCGCTAAGATGGGCGCTGCGTTGACAGCGATTCCTGGTGGTGCTGCAGTAATGAACGCTATGGGCCAGGGTCAAACTACCCCTGGTATGCCGATGCGTAACGATGGTACGGATGTTCCATTGCCTATTACTCGTGATTCCACAGGTAACCCTGTATTTAATCAGCCTCCTGTCCCCGTGGGCAAAGGACCATTAGGATTGACCCCTGGGGAATCCGCCGTTACGCCACCCAGCTTAGTGGAAGAAGCAATGAATCCACCTACTGGCCCTACGTCCGTAGAAGATTTAATGACTAAGCAAACAGGTACACCAAGCGAGAAGAAGACTCTTGAAAATCGCTTAGATACTTACATGAAAGAAAATCTCCCTGTATTTGAAAAATACATGGGCAGTAATAAAGAAGATACTCAGATTCAAGCCTTGTTACTCTTGGCTGATGCTGGCTTGCAATATGCAACAACCGGTGCTCGTTCACCAATGATGGCTTTGGCTAATGCAGCTAAAGGTCTTCCTGGTGGCTTGGGTCAATTGGCAGCGCAAGAATCTGCTCGTAAGTCTCAAATTGCTGGTGCAGCGCTTACTTCCGGATTGCAAACACTAGCTGCTGAAGACAAGGCTGCTGCATCGTTGCAAAAAGCGCTTATTGAGAAATTATCTAAATCAGGAGAGCTTACTACTGAAGATTTAGGTGCGGGAAGAACTCTGTACAGAAATAAACAAACAGGTGCTCCTGCGGGTCCTCCTGTTGTAGACCCCTCTATTTCAGGTGCTTTCTTATCTAGCTCATTTACTCCACAGGTAGTTAACGATGATAAAGGTAATCCTGTAGGCTTTGAAAGCCCTTACGTAACCATTAAACCTAAAACACAAAGTATTGTGTATGGTAAACAGGCCGCTGATAATTTAGAAAAAGAAAAATCAAATCTTGAGTTTGCTATTCAATCAATGGATCGTACTTTAGGGGATATTCAAGGAGCCTATGGTCCTCGTTCAGCTATTAGTAAGTTAAACAACAATATCTTTGTTCCTGTTGTCCCTTTTAGTCTAACTAGCCCTAATTTAATGGCAGTGGAAAAGAAAACTAAAATTAATTCCAGCATTGCAAGCGCTGTAAAAGCGGTTGCTAGAACCGGAGATACTGGTAATATTGCTGTGGCTGAACAAAATGCGGCACGCCAGTTATTTGGTACGGATAAACCAGGGGATTTCTTTGCTGATCCTGAGATTAATTTGAAGAGCTTCCTAACAATGAGAACAGAGTTGGCTAATCGACGATTAGCCATTGGATCACAACTGGGTTACATCAACCAAGATGTTGAACTATCTGTTCCAAACATGGGTACTAAGAATGATCCAATTCCATTGCAATATTTTTCTTACATTAAAAAACAGGCAGGGGATAACCCTACCGGTTCTATTTATGTAAAAACTCCTGAAGGAGCAATAACACAGATATCATTGTCTGAAAATATTAAGCAATAAGGAAATTACATGGCAACAATTACCACGATAGATGGGCAAATTCTTGATATAGATACAGGAAAAGTTGTTGGCCAAGGACAGCCCACTGCGCCTCAAGAAAAATGGGAAATACCCAGTAACCCGTATGATTTAGCTAAGCAGGCAAGCTACGGCTTTAATGCCGCTTTGTTTGCGTTGCCAGACACTGCTGTTACTGCCATTGGCCGTGCTCTTGGCTATGATGATAAAAACGTAGCCACTCTCACTAAGATGTTTAATCGGGGCGACACAGGAGCCAAGAACAGTGCAGAGCGCTATGCTCGTGCCATTGGTGAAGGCATTGGTGCTAACTTGCCAGTTACTGGTGTTCTAGGGTACATGGCTACTTCACAAAAACTGGCTGCTCCTTTAATGGCAGACGCTGGAGTAATGAAGCGTGTTGCCAAAGAGACCCTAGACTTTATTCGTAAGAATCCTAGAGCAGCTCTGGCGGCGGACATTACATCTGGTGGTGCTTTTGGTGCTACTAAGCAATTGACCCAAGAAGAAGATATGGGTCCAGTGGCAAGTGAGTTATTGCCGTTGGCCGCTTCCATCATAGCACCTATTGGAGGCGCTGCTGTTGGTGCTGTAGCCTCAAAGGTAGCCCCTAGTGCTTTAGCTACAAAGTATTTAAAACAAGTAGTAAGTCCCGATCAAAGTAAATTGAGCGAAATAGGCAAAGAGATTTCAGGTGAATATAATATCCTGACTCGTCCTATTGCTAGTTTGCTTGTGCCCCGTGCTGAACGTGCTGTGGGTAAAGCATTGAGTAAGGGTGAAGTTCAGGAAAGTCTTAAGCGTGCAGAAACATTGATCTCGGACCTCGGAGCAAGTGGTATTCAGTTAAACACGGCTGAGCGTACTCAGTTACCTCAGTTCTTAATTGAAGAAGGCAACTTAATTAAGGGCATGACCCCTGAGCAGTTACAAAAAGAACTAGCTCGCCGTGCCAGCAATGCCGATGAATTCAATACCATTATTGAAGGATTTTCCCCAAAATCATCAATGACTTTGGAAGATGCTTTAGGCAAAGTTCGTTCTGACTCGGAAAGCCTGCAAACATCCCTTATAGATAACATTGCTTCTGAAAAAGGATTAGCTTCAGAAGGATTAGCTACTCGATATGCTCCTGGTAATAAGGATGCTTTGGGTAATGAGATTCGTAATACAATCCTGTCTTTTGGTGAAAAAAGCTTTTTTAACTTACGCAACATAGCAGATCGTATGGGCTTGCGTAATGCCTTTACCAAAGATGGCGTGCCACTTCCTACTCGTGAGGCAGATGGCGTGTCTCGCTATCCTTCTTTTGATATTAACAAGCCTGTTACCGATATTATTTCTAAGTATCGTATTTTTACCGGGCCAGTACGTGAGCAAGCTCCTGAACTAGTCAATATCCTGGGACGTTACAAAGGGAGGCAAGGCAAAAAGGGCGAAACCGCTTTTCGTGACAACCTAGTTAAAAACGTCACAGACCTTATGGTCGAGCGTCAGCGCCCTGGCACTACCGGTGCTACTCCAATGGAAGAGTTTTTACACCCTGAAGCATCAGCTATGAGCACGGCTCAAGGTGATTTGGCTTTCCGTCAGCAGCAAGAAGCTAATGCCAAGATGTTGGTAGACAGCCTATTGGTTCCTGAAGCGGGAACCAAGACTCGTGTTGGTTTAGGAAATCTTCCTAAAGAACAGCAAATTAAAGTGCTGGCTACTTCGTATGGCTTGGAACCAAAACAACTGACCACGGCCCTTGAATCAGCAAAAACGGCTGCCTCAAAAACAGGCAAGGTAGATATTAACTTTCCTGAATCAGTAGAACTTTTACAGGCCTCCACAGAAGCTCGTAATCGGGCGGTTCAGAACTTTACAGATGCTCAATTTTTAGGCACTGGCCGTCAAGCTGCTCAAAAAGAGCTAGATAAAGCTACTGCAATTCACAAAGACATTGAAGACATGGTGTTTAAAGCCGTGCCTGAGATGAGTAACCAGTACAAAGATTTTCAGGAAGTCTACAAGAATATCTACGGTGATGCGTACGAACGTTATTTATCTATCTTAGTTGGAGCAAAACGCCCTACTGGAGAGTTTTTAACAGCCAATGAAGCCATTGTGGGACAAGCTTTTAAGAGCGCTGAAAACATGCGTGATATGAAGCTTTTACTTGGTGAGACTCAACAAGGTAAGGACCTACTGGCCCGTACCACCATGGATTGGATTCGTGGTAAGAATATTTTAGATGCGGATGGTTTAATTAATCCCGCTAAGATGAAAGCGGTTCTTGATAGCAATAAAGCCGTTGTTGAAGCGTTGCCTCAATCTGTCCAACAGGGTTTACGAGATGACCTGGCTGCAGGCAAAGCGCTTACTGCTCGTCTTGGTCAATTAGAAACCCGTAAGCAAGCTGCAGTGGACAATGAGCTTAATAAGCTGATTGCCAAGTCTACTCGTGAGGGAGCTGATCCTAACGAATTAATTACCCGTGTATTACGTGATCCAGCCGACATGAATGTGTTGGTAAAATCAATGGGAAGTTCCCCTGAGCGCTTAGAAGCCTTACGCCGAGCTGTTTATAAGAGTGCCGCTGATCCACAAGGTAAGGTATCTATTACTCAGTTCTTAGATAACGCCAATCCAAAATCTTTGGCAGGGCTATTTAGCCCTGAGCAATTGACCAATTTACGTAAGATTGGTCAACTTGAAGGCTACATTAAGTCTTCTCCAAATATTGCCAATATTCCTTCTCCGTTTGAATCTACCAATGAGCAGGCACAACGCTTACTTGGTACAAGTATTCCAGGATTAACCGGTATTGGTAAATCCATTATGGAAGGCCGTACTGGAGTAGCCTGGAGCACAGCGTACTTGCTTACTCGTTTTGTAGGTCGTCAAGAATATAGCATTTTGGATCGAGTAATGCAGCGTGCGGTTGAGGATGCTGACTTCGCTAAAGCGTTGGTACAACAAGCTAAAGATAAGTCTCCAGAGAACCTTGCCAAGCGTTTGCAAAATCAATTTAGCAAAACAGGTGTGTACATCCCAGAAGTAATTTATAAAGCACCACAACGTGCATTTATGGCCGACACAGCGGAAAACTTACAACAGCAACCTGAGCAACCTGCCCCACAGCAAGTTGTACAACCCCCTGTACAAGTTCCGCCACCCAAACCACAAATGCCTGCGGCTCCTGCTACAAGAGCAGCTCCTGCTCCTGGTGGAGCGAAGCAACAAATGCAAAACTTTAACCAACGTTATCCTGCTCCTCCTACAAAAGGCGTAGGTAATATTGGACCTGCTTTTCCTACTACTCCGCCAAAGCCTTCTGGCAATGCTGCTATGATGTATCAATCATTATTTCCAAGAGACACGATTGGAGCAGCAATTGAACAAAACAAACAATAAGCCTAAATTCCCCGTCTACGATCGACTAGTAGACGGGAATCATTTTGAATGGATCATGCACCATTCACAACTGGTTCGGGAAGAGAGGCAAAGAGCTCGAATCGAGCCAACCAAGCCTGTTTGTACTGCTCCCACTCACGGCCGACCGAAACAAATTCTTGTACCTGTCCGTCCTGCGCAGCCATAAGGATTACACCCTGCTCAATATTTGAGCCGTGAATCATGTCATGAGCCAAAGCATAAGCAGCAAGCTGGTGAAAGTAGTCTTCAATCCAGCCCCGTTGCTTCATCTTATTGGTCTGTTTAAAGTCCACGATTGAGGGTTTACCCCTATACACCGCAGCTAAGTCCGTGCTACCAGCGTACTTTCCAGGGTAGTAAACACTGACTTCACAGCCCCATACTTCATTGAGATTAGGAAAGTATTTTTCTGCTAAAGTCATCGCCATGCGATAACCACGGACCGCTAACCAGGAAGTGGGGACCTCTATGGGGCGATGCTTGATAAAACGTTCAAGGCATCCGTGCATGTGTGTACCAACCAAGGCAGCTTCATTCTTAATTCGATCCGCTTCTTCCGGGCCAACACTCTTGGCCCAAGCTTCAAGGTGGGATTTATCTTTAGTACGGTCTAGGACCGTCGTAACGGAGGGCAGGGGTGTTCCTTCAGGCGTAACATACTTGCGCCCCGTAGGTAGGTCTAAACGCACCAAGGGCTCGTATTTGTATCGTTTAAATGTATTGATTAAGTAAGCCATGCTTTTAATTCTTCTCCCATTACGTCGTTGGCAATATTCATCTTCTTTAGAAGGGCTTCAACAATCTTTTCGTCTACTGTTTTTGGTGCTACTAAATCAATATAAGTTATTGGCCTGGTCTGGCCATACCGGTCTATTCGGGCCTCTGATTGGAGCCTTACTTCCAAGTCATAACCGTTGGAGTAATAAATCATGGTCGCTGCTTCAGTAAGGGTTAACCCGTAACCACCAGTACGAGGCTGTCCTACAAAGAATCGTAACTCGCTGTTTGGGTCCTGAAATCGATTGACAATTTCTTCTCGCTCATCGGAGGTAGTGTCTCCAAAGAAAGTAGCAGTGGAGTTCATGCCATACACTTTTTGTAATGCAAGCTTGATGGCTTCAATATCGTGTCTAAAATGAGCCCAAATAATGATCTTGCCGTCAGTCTCTTCAATGGCTGCCAACATCTCATCCATTCTGTTGCTTTTGAGTTGCACAATCTCGCCAGTATCCAAAGTAATGTGCCCACAAACAATCTGTTGCAAGCGCATGATTTGAGTCAAAGCATTAACTGTGGAAGTAATGCCCTTTTCAAAAGTAGCCAGGGCCATAAGCGTCATCTGTTTGTAGGCTTTGGTTTGTTCGTCAGTGAGCTCTACTTCTCTTCTTACAAAGGTTTTAGGAGGCAAGTCAAAACACTCTTCTTTTCGTATCCTAAATGAGAACTTTTGTAGCTTTTCTTGCAACTCATCAATTCGTCTATAGCCCACAATCTGCTTAAAGCTGTGGCTTGCCAAGTTACGCTCTACTGTGACAGCGTAGCGTGATTGAAAAGCGTAGTAGCTCGCAAACCCAAGACAGTCATAGCCCAGGAAGGCACACTGTTGGTATAAATCAAGAGGGGATTTAGTAACCGGGGAACCTGTAGCAATGCGTTTGACCTTGGCCAACTGACCTACTTTTAAAATACTCTTACTGCGTTTTGCAGTAGGGGACTTAATGGTGGTGGACTCGTCAATCGCCATAAAAGCATTGTGGGCCAGCAAAAAACGGTTACAAAATTTCGTTCCTTTTTCCGTGGAAAACGCTTCAATGTTCATAATCAGAATTTTTAAGTCTTCTGTAATATCAAACATTGAATCAAGGGCTATCTGCTCTGCTTTACGTGGAGAAGGATTCCAGATTGCCTGGCGATACACTACATGTTCTGGCATGTGCTTAGGAATCTCGACCCCGGCCCAGTTACGATAGACTCCTTTAGGCGCTACAATAACAGCAGCATTAATTTTACCCTGGTCATAGAGCATTGCTATGTTATTGATTAACATGAAACTTTTTCCAGTTCCCATGTCTGCAAACAAAGCGGCTTTATCCTTATTCCAAAAGCGTTCTAGGTAGATGCGCTGATGCAAAAAGGGTTTATTCTTAAAAGGGTAATCTAATAGGTATTGATCGCTCATAAAACATTCTTCTTTCTCGGGGTGTTGCGGGTGATGTAAAACTAGTGTGTTATTATATCCTATTTGGTGGTTGGTAGGTACTTTAAGTCAGATATAGGTTGCAGCCTAGTCTGACTTTTTTTGTGATATAATACGTTTACGAATTCAGAAATCAGAAAGGAATTAAGATGCCTGTTGTATATGCTGTTCAGGAAACACAAAACGACATCACTCAAGCGATGGATTTTGGCACGATTGATGTACTACTTCCCCCTGGAGCGCAGATAGCGTTTTCCCCAGCTCCCACTGTACGTAGAATTCAGCGTAAACTATCAAAATACACTGATGAGGATTATTTACTTCTCATTGGAGACCCTGCAGCAATTGGTATCGCCTGTGCCGTTGCTGCTGCTTATAATCACGGGCGCTTTAAGATGTTGAAGTGGAGTCGAAAAGAAAACCGGTATTATCCTGTTTCTGTTGACCTGCTTGAGAAAGGAGAATTAGATGAGTTTATCTGAGATGTTTGAACAGGATGCTGGAGCCTTAACAATCCAGGACGATCAGTTAGCCGGTATTGCTGGCCTAGCTAAGCGTGCAAAAGTTCTTGAAAAAGAAATCGAGGAATTAGATTCGGTTTTGAAAGAACGTAAAGACTCTATGCGCAAGCTATTAGAGGAAACTATTCCAGCGGCTCTTCAAGAGCTTGGAATGAGATCATTCAAGATGGCTGACGGATCACAAATTGATGTTAAGCCATTTTATGGCGCTTCAATTCCTGAGCCCCGTCGTGCCGAAGCGTACGAATGGCTTCGTGAGCACGGCTTTGATGACATTATTAAGAATACAGTGGCCGTACGATTTGGTCGTGGTGAAGACGAGTTGTGCGAATCACTAATCAATCTTCTTCGGGAGCAAAGCTATCCAGCGGAGCAAACGGAAAAGATCGAACCACAGACTTTAAAAGCTTGGGTTCGAGAAATGACGGAACAAGGCAACGAGTTCCCTACAGAACTTTTTGGTGCATACATTGGCCAAAAAGCGACAATTAAATCAGCATAAAGGAAATATAATCATGGCAACGAAAGACTTAGCAGTAAAAGACACTGGTACATCAGTAGTATTGGCCAGCACGTTTGAGGAAGATGCTTCTTCCGGTTTTAATGGCATGACTCAAGAAGATTTTGCATTACCATTCTTGAAGCTATTGACCAGCACCTCTCCAGAGATTGGTGAGATGGATGGTGCAATGCCTGGCATGATTTTGAACAGTGTAACTAACGAGTTATATGACGGCAAAAAAGGTATTTTGGTTGTACCTTCAGCTTATGTTCGTCAATATATCGAGTGGACACCTCGTGGTTCAGGTAGTAGCGCTCCTGCGCAGGTTTATCCAGCTACTAGTGACATCCTTAGCCGCACTCATCGTGATCCTGGTGATCATAAGGATTACCTAGACAATGGTAACTACATTGAGAATACTGCAAACCATTATGTAATGATCTTAGGGGACCAAGGTATTCCTAATCCAGCTTTGATCGTAATGAAATCTACTCAGCTTAAAAAGAGCCGTAAGTGGAATTCCATGATGATGAGCACAAAGTTAATGGGCAAAAACGGTCCATATACTCCTCCAATGTATAGCCAGGTTTATCGTTTAACCACTCAAGCGGAGTCTAACGACAAAGGTAAGTGGTATGGTTGGGAAGTAGAGCGTGTGGGCTCATTGGAAGACATGGGTGTATATGCTGCTGCGAAGCAATTTGCAACCTCTATTGGCGCTGGCGAAGTTAAAGTCAAGCACCAGGATGAAGTAGCTGCAGAAAGCAATTCAGTACCCTTCTAAGTTTCACGGGGCAAAAGCGGATGCTGACCAGTTAGCTGAAATGCAAAGGCAGTGCAGCGAGTAGCCCCACCTCTCAACCAAGAAAGAAGAACGATGGTAGACATCGCAAGATTCAAGCAGATATTTGAAGGACTGGATATAGCGTATGGGACGTATAGGATCGAGAAATCGAGAGGAGACGGAAAGCAGGCTGGGAAGGCTGTGGTTGTTCGCCACCCACCCACTGATAACCTTTGGGCTGACCATCTTAATGGTGTTGAACCTAGTCTTGGGATTATTCCTATTCGGGCTAATAACACTTGTATATGGGGTTGCATCGATATTGATCAGTATCCCCTGGATCATACGGGCCTTGTTAAAAAGATTGCGGAGCTAAAGCTTCCGCTTGTAGTTTGTCGTAGCAAATCCGGTGGTGCGCATTGCTTCTTATTCACTAAGGAGCCTATCCCTGCTCGTGATATGCAAAAGTATTTAAAGGCCTGCGCTGCTTTATTAGGCGAGGCTGGCCGTGAGATTTTTCCCAAACAATCTGAAATCTTGGTGGACCGTGGGGACACTGGGAATTTCTTGAACCTCCCTTATTTTTGCGGGGACCAAGGAACACGCTATGGAATTAAAGCAGATGGCTCGGCTGCGACTTTGGAGGAGTTCTACGAACTATACAAGAGAAACGTCCAAGGTTCGCCTCTTGATTTCCCTGAAGCTCCAAAGGAAGCGGAGAGCCCGATTAAGGATGGGCCCCCCTGTCTCCAAGCACTCTGCAACCAAGGGTTTCCAGAGGGCACACGCAACAACGGCTTATTCGCCATCGGCGTATATCTTAAGAAAGCTTTTCCGGTGGGCTGGGAAGATAAGCTTATGGAATACAACGTAAAATACATGACCCCTTCATTAGGAATGAAAGAACTTGAGCTCATCACGAAACAAGCTAGTAAAAAAGATTACCGATACAAGTGCAAGGATGCGCCACTCAACTCTTTCTGTAATTCCGGACTGTGTAGAACACGCAAGTATGGTATTGGCGGTGACGGCCCTGATGCTCCCTCGCTCAGTTCGCTTTCGAAATATGCTTCAGAACCTCCGCTCTGGTTCCTTGACATCAACGGAAGTCGAATTGAACTTGAAACTGACAGCCTGTTTATTCAAACCGCCTTTCAAAAGGCGTGCGTCGAGAAGATAAATTTATTGCCTCCTACTTTGCGTAAGGCAGATTGGGAGTTACTGCTTAATGCCCTCTTAAAAGAGATGGTAGAAACAGAACAGATTACCGAGGCTTCTGAGGATACTAGTGTGTCTGGTAAGTTTATGGATTTACTGGAAGAGTTTTGCACACACATGCAACAAGCTTTAGACAGAGATGAAATGCTTTTAGGCCGTCCATGGATTAATGACGATGAAGCCAAGACGTATTTCCGGATGAAGGACCTAGAGGCGCACCTTAAGCGAAATAACTTTATTGGACTATCTGCTCCAAAGATTGCTCAACGCTTGCGGGACATTGGAGGAGAACCTATTCCTTTGTTTCTTAAAGGACGTACTGCCCGTTGCTGGCGTATCCCTAACTTCATTAAGCAGTCTGCTCCTTTTGCAACTCCAGAGATGCGTGAAGGCTCGCCATTTTGACAACACTAACTGAGAAGGAGACAGGGCCTAGGATTAGTAAAATCTTCGGCCCTCCGTAACTTGGCTCCGGAAAAACAACATATCTGTTAAACATTGTGGAGAAGGAATTGCTTGACGGCATTTCTCCAGCAATGATTGGATACTTTTCTTTCACTAGAAAGGCTTCCCATGAGGCAAGAGACCGAGCGATTGAAAAGTTTCCTAACCTTAAGGAAGCTACTGACTTTCCATGGTTCAGGACTTTGCATAGCCTAGCGTTTCGTTGCTTGAACATTAATTCAAACGAAGTAATGAAGGCTGAGAACTACAGAGAGTTTGGGGTTGAGGCAGGAATTGATTTAAACATTGAGCACGGCGAAGAAGATTTTATGATCAAAACGGATAATCCGATTTTGTCCGAGATTAACATTGCACGGATCAAGGGCCAGGACCTACGGACCTATTACAATAATAGCCGGTTAGATATCGAGTGGTATCACTTTGAGTACGTAGAGCGTGCCTATCGCCATTACAAGGAATCTAGGGGTTTGATTGATTTTACGGACATGCTTGAGCGTCTAGTACATGCTCAGGATAAGTTACCCTCCCTTGAGGCAGTAATCATAGATGAAGCTCAGGATTTGAGCCGCTTGCAGTGGAATCTGGTAGAGATACTAGCGAGTAAGGCCAAACGGGTCTACATCGCAGGGGATGACGACCAGGCGGTGTTTACTTGGGCTGGGGCTGACGTAGATGCCTTTTTGAACTTCGAGGGCACTGTGACTGTTTTAGAGCAATCTTGGCGTGTGCCTGCCAAGGTACATGAAGTGGCAGAAGAGATTGTTCATCGGATTAAGAATCGGCAAGAAAAAGAATGGAAGCCTAGAAACTTTGAGGGCGCTGTGCAGACCTATCAACGCTTTGAGGATGTAGACATAAGCGAGGGCGAGTGGCTGGTGTTAGCTCCTACTAACTACTTATTGAATGAAGTCCATGCGCACTTGCGTTCAATGGGAATCATCTACGAGCGCCACGGCCAACGGTCTATACCCGAGGCTATTCTTGATGCTGTCGTTGCTTGGGAAACTCTGCGTAAGGGTTTACCAGTAGATACAGCGTATATACAAAACATATACAAATACCTTGGCCCTGATGCTGTAAAGCGGGGCTTTCGTAAGCTCCCAGGCATAGAGCCGGACCAGTTGTATGGCATGGCTGACCTTAAAGCCAAGTTTGGACTGCTAACGGACGCTATTTGGCATGAGGCCTTAAGCAAGATTGCAGAAGACAAGCGGGATTACATTATTGCTGCGCTACGTCGTGGTAAAAGACTACGGGGCGCTGTCCCAATAAAACTATCCACGATCCACGGAGCAAAGGGTGGGGAGGCGGATCACGTTATGCTGCTCACGGACCTTTCTGCTAAGTTTGTAAAAGAGTATTCGACCAACGCAGATGCGGTGCATCGATTATTTTATGTAGGGGTTACCAGGGCCAAGAAAAGTTTGCATATAATTATGCCCAAGAAAGCAGAGAAAGGTTTTAGGCTATGAGTTTTGAACATCGGATCACGGATTTACTTAAAGAAGTAAAAGTGTTGTGGAAGCTAGAGCAAGAGATACGTGAACAAGCCATCAACAATGATGTAGTAATGTTGCTACTAAAAAAGCTAGATACTTTAAGAAAAGAATAATTATGGCTACAATGCCTTTATTTCCTGTGCAGGTGGAATGGTGTCCACCTGATCGTTTTCCTGACTTATCTCAAGCTAAGGAGATTGCAATTGACTTGGAGACTTGTGACCCACACATGGAGTCGTATGGTCCAGGCTGGCCTCGTAACGATGGTTTTATCGTTGGGTATGCTGTCGCTGTTGATGGTTGGGCTGGTTATTATCCCGTTGCACATGCTGGCGGTGGTAACCTCGACAAAGGTAGAGTAGAAAAATGGATGAAAGATGTCCTTGCCACACCTGCTGACAAAGTTATGCACAATGCTGCATACGACGTGGGTTGGCTTAAGGCCACAGGCTTTCAGGTTAATGGTCGCATTATTGACACTATGCTGGCTGCTCCACTTTTGGATGAAAATCGTTTCTCCTTTTCCTTAAATTCTATTGGCTTTGACTATCTCCAAGAGATTAAGTCCGAGGCTTCTTTAAAACAGGCTGCGGCTGATTTTGGTGTTCACCCTAAAAAAGAGCTTTGGAAGTTACCGGCCATGTACGTGGGCGACTATGCCGAGCAAGATGCGGCACTGACCTTAAAGCTTTACCAACACTTTAAGCCCTTGATTCGTAAGGAAGAATTAGAATCCATCTTTAACCTAGAGACGGACCTACTACCAGTATTGATTGATCTGACTTTTAAAGGTATTCGCTTTGACAGAGAGAAATGCGTCAAGCTGATTGACCAATTTAAAAAGCGGGAAAAGGAATTACAGAAAGAGATCAAACGGATTGTGGGCAAGGATGTAGAAATCTGGGCCGCCGATTCGATTGCCAAGGCCTTTGATACTCTGCATATTCCTTATCACAAGACCACTGCAGGAGCGCCAAGCTTTACCAAGAACTTCTTGGATAACGTAGATCACCCTGTGGCGAAAATGATTGTGGAGGCTCGTGAAGTCAATAAGACTCATGGGACCTTTTTGGAACCTTATTTAGGTTACTCAGAAAAAGACGGACGGATACATCCGCACGTCAATCAGTTGCGCTCCGACGATGGTGGTACGGTTACTGGGCGGTTATCGATGGCTAACCCCAACCTGCAACAGGTCCCCGCTCGTCACGAAGTAATCGGACCTCTCGTTCGGAGCC
>Ga0247840_10008366_pt1 | contig 13891 bp, 12 predicted proteins | sample LaCruzMarch2015__FD_192404 | JGI IMG/M metagenome (GOLD analysis project Ga0247840, IMG submission 192404) | Freshwater microbial communities from meromictic Lake La Cruz, Castile-La Mancha, Spain - LaCruzMarch2015_17m | ecosystem: Environmental > Aquatic > Freshwater > Lake | place: Spain...
CCACCGTCGTGTGGATGAAGAAGTTCGGGGAGGCATCTGCCGTGAAGCCGCTGTCGGGGTTGGCGCGCAGAAAGCCCGTGTCCAGCCCGGCCCAGCCAGCCACGCCCGCGGCCAATGCGTGATATAGGGGCGGATGCTTGGCCTGGGTCATCTCGGCGCCCTGGGGCAGGCGCTGCTGCTGCGCGATGTAGACGGCGTAGGCCAAATGATCGGCCTCGTCAGGGGCTTCACCGAGCGGGGTCGCCGCGCTGTAGGCCAGGCCAAGCAAAAGACGCGCCAGGAGCAGGCAGGCGAGCCACCCGTGGCCTAAATGTGTAAGTCTCCTCTCCGTCGGCATGGCGCGCCCTACATCACCCTGACGCACCCAAGCGCTGATACAACTCTACATGGCGTTCGGCGATCGCATCCCACTCGAACTGGCGCGAGAGATCCTTCGCCGCCCCCGCCAGTTGCGCACGCAGCGCACCATCGTTCATCAGTTTGGTGACGGCTTCGGCCAGCCCCGCGGGGTCATCCGGCGACACGAGCAGCGCAGACTTGGCGTTGTGCAGGACGGGGAAGAGGCCGGCCACCTCGCGCACATCATCCGGCGGCCGCGTGCTGACGATCGGCAGGCCATGCGCCAGCGCGGCCATCAGGCTGCCGTGGCGCAGCGACGCGCCCTCACGATAGGGCAAGACCGCGCAGTCTGCGGCAAGCAAGTTCGCCGAAACCTGATCGTTGCTGGTGAAACCGGTCCACTGCACCCGCTCGCGCACGCCCAGCTCGTCAATCAACTGCTCGATCCGCGCCAGGTAGGCCTGATTCGTCGGGTCACTGGCGCCGACCTGGCCGCCTACCATCAGGAGGCGCACCGGTTTGCCGGCCTGCGCCAGGTCAGCGAGCGCGCGAATCAGCGCTTCGCCGCCTTTGCCGGCATTCATGAAGCCGAAATAGGCGAGCAACCAGGTATCCGGGCCGGCGCCCCACTGCGCCCGTTGGCGTGTCCGATCATAACCTTTCGGCGGCTGGCAGTAGATGTTGCTGCCGATCGGGATCGGGAACATGTGGTTGGAGAGACCGGCGCGGGCCAGGCGCAACCAATCAATCGGGTTGGTGATCACGCTGGCGTCACTGCCCTTCGCCAGGGCCAGCACGGCTCGCCAACGCAACGGCCCGGCCTTCGGGAAGAGGTAGGGGAAACGCAGGTCGTGGAAGGTCGTCACCAGGCGCGGCCGGTTTGGCAGGATCTTGAGCCGCCAAGGCAGGTAGTTCACGGCGCCATGCAGGCCGTAGGCGGCCGACTGGTATTGGATGTGCGCGACATCAGGCCGCAATTCGCGGCACAGCCGGAGCGCAAACCCCCACAGCGCCCAGCCCCCCTGGTCAATGATCGGATGGACGGTCGGTTCATACGCGCCGGACGGCCGGCGCAGGTGATCGCCGCCCGCGTTGGCATCGGTCAGGACATGCACATCTACGCGGCGCGCGCCCAAAGCCTGGCTCAATTGCCGGGTGTAATCGCCCACGCCGCCTTGCATGGCCGGATATTCGCCTGTCACGAAGAGGACACGCATATCGAACCTCGTTTTGGGGGAGACGAGGAAACAGGGTAGATGAGTAGACAGGTAGACAAGTAGATTGGTAGGTTGGTGGGTCGGTACGCCTTGTGTACTGGCCCCTTGTTTCCTTGTCTCCTTGTTTCCTGTCTACTGGTTCCCTGTCTCCCGCTCTGCTAATCCTGTCGCCAACAGTTGGCGGTATGCCGCCATGCGGTCACGGCGCAGCGCCCGGTTGGAGCCTAGCAGCCATTTCACCGCTTCCAGACTCCATTCTACCGCAAATGCGCCTAAAATAAAAGCCTGCAAAAATCCGGCGGCGCGTGGGCCGTGGAATTTGCGAAAGTAGCGGATTTTGCTCGTCTGAAAACGGATGTGTCGAGTTGCGACCATCTGCTCGCTGGATTTGCCCTCGTAGTGGGTGATCTGCGCGGCCGGCAGATAGACGACTCGCCAGCCCGCGGCCTTGACGCGCCGGCACCAGTCCAGTTCCTCGGAATACATGAAGTAACCTTCATCGAATCCGCCGACCTGCGCCAACACCGCGCGCCGCGTCATCAGCGCCGCGCCGACGAGCCAGTCTACATCTTCTACCGTAGAGACCTTCGAGGTCTCCGAGACCTCGAAGGTCTGAGGGCGGTCTTCCATCCGATACCAGCGCGCCCAACGATTGGCCGGCCAGTGCCACTCCAGGGGCGTGCTCTCGAACAGCGCGGTCAGCAGGGTGGGAAAGCGCCGGCGTGACGATTGGAGACGACCATCGCCGTAGCGCAGTTGCGGGCCGACCACGCCAACATCGGCGTGCGTCTCCAAAGTCTCCACCAGCGCGACGAGGGCGTCCCGGCTGGCAACCGTGTCTGGATTCAGGAAGAAGACATAGCGGCCCCGCGCCGCCGCCAGGCCTAAATTGTTGCCGCCGGTGAAGCCGCGATTGATCGGGCTGCTGATCAGCCGAACGTCTGGAAACTCGGCCGCCACCATCGCCGCGCTGCCATCCGCGGACGCGTTGTCAACGACAATGATTTCAGTGGTCAGGGGACAGGGGTCAGGGATCAGCGTTCCCGATTCCTGACCCCTGTCCCCTGACTCCTGACTCCTGATTCCTGACTCCTGATTCCTGACTCCTGATTCCTGACTCCTGAGAACTGACCGCAAGCACTCCCGCAGCAGATCGCGCACATTCCAACTGACGATCACCACCGAGAGATCGGGGGTGGCCGGCGCTTGGCGGGGATCAGCAAGATGGTCAAGCATAGCGGTGCGCCGACGCCGATCAGGTGTGACGCGAGATGCCGTAATCGGCCAGCTCGCAAAGCGCCTGCCGATACGGTTCGTCGGGGAAGATCGCGAGGGCAGCCTTTGCCCGTTCGGTGAAGTCGCGCGCCTCCGCCTGCGCCTCCTGAATCGCCCCCGACGTTCGCACACGCGCCACAATTTCGGCCGTTGCGTCCGCGCCAGAACCGTTATCCTGCCCTGCAGCGCCGCCAACCTCCAACCGGCTCAGGATCGCTTCCGGGTCGGGCTGCGCTTGCAGGAAGTAGTAGAACGGCAGGGTCAAGATGCCCTGACGCAGGTCGCCGCCCACGGGTTTGCCCAAAGTCGCTTCGTCGCTGGCGTAGTCCAGGATGTCGTCCACGATCTGGAACGCCATGCCGATGTGATAGCCATAATCGTGGAGCGCGCGTTCCTGGGTGGGCGAAGCGCCGGCCAGCATCGCGCCGGAGCGCGTGGCCGCGGCGAACAGCGAGGCCGTCTTGGCGAAAATCCGCGGATAGTAGCTGTCTTTCGGCTGGCGCCATTGCCGGCTCGAAAACAACTGGCGCAGCTCGCCTTCACAGATGACGCGCAGGGTATCCGCAAAAAGCTGCACGACCTGCACATTCTCTGTTTCGGCGGCGAAACCAGCTGCTCGCGCAAACAGATAGTCGCCGGCCAGGACGGTCGCGCCTTTGCTCCACACCGCGTTCAGCGTGGTCATCCCGCGGCGCACCATTGCCTCATCAATCAGGTCATCATGCACCAGGGTCGCGTTGTGCAACATCTCGACCGCGGCGGCCATCGCCACGACTTTGTCTGAGGCGCGGCTGTGGAATAGGCCATGCGCGGCCAGCGCGACGGCCGGACGCAACCGCTTGCCGCCGCTGCGCAGCAATCCCAGAAAGGCCTCTGCCAGCGGTTCATATGCCCCTGTGCCGATCGAGTGCATTTTGCGCTCGACGCGTTGGAGATCATCCTGAACGAGCGTGAGAATCGCTAGGTCTGTGATCATCGGCGCCTTGTATGGCGAATTCTGCATGACAAGTGACGTTGGCGTGTGGCCCAGCCGGGAGCACACATCACGCACCGCGCGCGAACCCGAAACACCTGCCTGCGGTAGCCGTTGTCGCCAAAGCCACCGCGTCCGAAGTCGTGTTTGATAACTGCGCCAATCGCTCGGCGATCAACGGCACGTAGGCCGGTTCGTTTCGCCGCCCCCGGTGGGGGTGCGGCGCCAGATACGGCGCATCGGTCTCCAGAATCAGCCGATCCGCGGGAAGCTGCGGCGCCAGGGCATGTAGACTGCGCGCATTCTGGAACGTGACCGGCCCACCTATGCCCAACACCAGACCTGACGCAATGGCGCGGTCCGCTTCTGTCTTGTCTCCAGAAAACGCGTGCCAAACACCGATGATAGCATCCGCCCCGCCCGCTTTCCGTATCTCTGGCCCCATTTGCGCGATCTCGCACAGCAGATCCGCATTGCACGTCGCGGCGCCGCCTGCGGGGTTGCGGCTGTGCAGGATCACCGGGAGCCGCAATTCGGCGGCAAGCGCCAACTGGGCCACCAGCGCGACTTTCTGCTGGTCGTGTGCCACCTTCTCCCAGTAATAATCCAGCCCGATTTCCCCGATCGCCACCACTTTGGAATGCTGCGCCAGATCGCGCAAGGCCGCCAGCGTGCCCGCATCGAAATCCCCGCAATCGTTCGGATGCACCCCGACCGCCGCGTAGATATTCGGATACCGGTCGGCCAGGGCCAGCACACGCCGGCACGAATCCAGATCAATCGCCGGGGCGATGATCAGCCCCACCCCGGCGGCCGCAGCCCGCTCCAGCACCGCGTCGCGGTCGGCGTCGAACTGGGGCAGGTCGAGGTGGCAATGGGTGTCAATGAACACGCGTACTCCTGACAGGGTGACACGGTGGTTAACCACATTCACCTTGTCACCCCGTCACCTTGTCACCCTGTCGCCCCGTCACGCCAATCCCGCTAACTTCAACCCGTCCTGCAGGATCGCCGGCACGCGGTCCCCATGCACCGTCTCGCAGTAGACGCGGATCAGCGGCTCGGTGCCGGAGAAACGGACGAGCAGCCAGCCGCCATCTTCCAGGATGAACTTGTAGCCGTCGGTGGTGTCCTTCCCGGTGCAGCGCAGACCGCCGATGGTCGCGGGTGTGATCGTATCGAGCCTGGCTTTAGCCGTCCGCTTCATCTCGTTGTCGCGCAGCCGGGTGTCAATGCGGTCGTAGAAATGCTCGCCGCCCACCAGGCTGAAGAGCATCGCCAGCAGTTCGGTCGGCTTCTTGCCGGTGCGGCGCATCAGATCGAGCAGATAGAGGTTCGCCAGGATACCGTCCCGTTCGGGCACGTGGCCGCGGAACGCGTAGCCGCCGCTCTCCTCCCCGCCGATCAGTCCATCGTGCGCCATCATCGCCGGCGCGACATACTTGAAGCCGACCCCCGTGTTCACCACCTTCACGCCGTAACGCGCACCGAGCTTGTCGAGCATGGATGTCGTGCTGAGCGTCTTGACGATGGGGCCGCGCTCGCCGCGCACCTCCAGCAGGTACATCGCCAACAGCGCATAGACCCGCAACTGATCCACGAACTGCCCATGCTCATCGCCCAGTCCGCAACGATCGGCGTCGCCATCCATGATGCAGACCACATCCGCGCCGATCTCGCGGGCCTTCGCCAGGCCGGCATCCACATTCGGCGGGATCGGCTCGGGCCGCTTCATCTCCGGGAAGATGGGGTTCCGGTCGGCATGGTATTCAATAAGTTGGGTCTTGCCGCCGGCCAGGAGCCGGGAAAGGTGGCCTGCGCCGTTGCCCCACATGTTGTCCACCAGCACGGTGAAGCCGGCCGCCTTGATCGCCTCGACATCCACCAGCGAGCGGATGCGCGCGTCGTAGGCTGGCACCGGGTCGTATGGCTGGATCAGCCCCGCCTTGAGCGCCGCGTCGAACTCCATCCGCTGGACGCCCGCGACCGTGGCCGGGATACGCGCCTCGATGGCCTTCAGCCCGGCCGGATCAATCGCGCCGCCGTTCAGATCGCGCACCTTGAAGCCGTTGTCGTTCGGCGGGTTGTGGCTGGCGGTGATATTGATTGCGCCCAACGCCCCGCGTTCGGTCACGCCGAAAGAGATGACGGGGGTTGGAATCCCGCCGCCGCAGAAATGGACGGGGATGCCGTTGCCGGCCAGCACCTCGGCGGCCGCGGCCGCGAAGTCTTCCGACCGGAACCGCTTGTCCCCGCCGATCACCGCGCCGCGCGCGATCTCAGCCCCATAGATCGCTTTCAGATAGTCGGCAAAGCCCTGCGCGCACCGGCGCACATTATCGAAGGTGTAGTCCTCGGCAATGCTGGCGCGCCAGCCGTCGGTCCCGAAGGTGATATCAGACATGAGCTGCTCCGTGTTGCATGGTGCGTACTTCTCGTTTAGACACGTCAAAACTGGGGCTTAGCCGATCTTTGCAGTCGGTGAACAACATCGAGAGCTGTGCATCGCTCGTCATCATCCAGCATCAGTCCCAGGCGATCCCACCAAATCGCGTTTACCTCTTCACTCTGCAAAATTTCTTCCAGTTCAGCCAGCCGATCTTTCAACAATATCTTAAGTCGGGCCTCTTCTCCCTGATTCCAGAAACGCCAGGGATCCACTTGTCCGGCGTGCTGCACGAGAAGAGCCGCGATATCCACCACATCGTTATCCCGCAGAGCCATAAGTTTGGTGATTAGCAGCCCTTCCAACGTGAACACCGGTAAGACGATATCCGAATCGGGTAAGCGCCGTCGCACGCCGGGGTCGATCCCTACCGGGTAGTGTGCGGCGGACTGAACGTCCACCACATCGCCTACCGCGATATGGATCTCGATGGCCTCTGCGCCTTCCCCCTTAGCGGCTGTCGCCCAAATTCCCGCCGACGCCAGGTGATACCCTTGCACTTTGAGAACTTCGGTCAGGGCAGGCCAAGTCGTCGCAGCGATAGCCAAATCCAGGTCTAGTGTGCGTCGAAGCAAGCTACCATACGCGCGGACACCAAAGCCGCCGATAACAAACACCGCAACATCGCGCTGCCGGCATGCTTCCAGCAGAGTTTGCAGTTCGCTCATCAGACGGTCTTCCACCGGATCATCTCCCTGCGGGCTGAAGAACCGTCCCAGGATGCGCCGCGAGATCGAAGACCACCTTACCGATAACATGGTGCGGCAAGCGCAGCCGTACCCCCCACCGTTCGGACAGCATCGGGTACGTCTCCGACATCACCCGGCGCCGTGCGGCCGGGTAATCCTGATCGTTGAACGGTTCTCCCTCGGCCAGCCGGTGAAGTTGCCCGACAAACCACGCCGGCGCAAGGTCTGCGCCCAGTTCGACCCCGGTCGCTTCGATCAACACCCCCAGGCGCCGGGCCAAGCCGCGTTGTCCGGCCTGCGCCAACAGCATCGTCCAATCCAGCACCTCGCGTCTGGCGATCAGAATAGCCGCGACCTCAGCAGGGCTGGTCTCGCCGCGCGCGCGTTCCACCAGGTCAAGACACAGGTCTTCGGGTGCCACAAAAGCCAGTCCATCCAGCATCTGGCATCGTTGGTAGCGCTCCCGCGCCAGTGTCGGCTCCAAAACTACTGCCTTGCGCACCGCGCGAATCTGAGCGGTGGTGGGCAGGGCCTCGAACATCGCAACCCCATCACCGGCCAACTGCCGCCACGTCGGCGCATCCGCCGCGTAGACCTGGATGGAGGCCAAGTTGTCCAGCGGGGTTAACCAGTGATGGTACTGGTAGGCCGCCTGGGAGCCGATGATCAGATAGGGTCTATCGAGCCGGATCAATCGGTCGGCCAGCCAGGCCAAGCGTTGACCCGGTGACGCTCCGCGTGTATAAGCGGCATTCATGGCAGTTTTCCCGGTTTCACGGTCATCTCGTATTGCGTCTTGCGTATTCCGTATTTTGCAAGCTGTCAACGCACTACGCACTACGCACTACGTAATACGCACTACGCTATCCTACCTGCGGCGTGTGATTCCCTTGTTGTTGCAAGATCGCCAGATCGGCGTCCACCATGATGCGCACGAGTTGCTGGAAGGTGACGGACGGCTCCCAATGCAGCACGCGGCCGGCCTTGCTCGGATCACCCACCAGCAGATCCACTTCGGCCGGACGATAGAATTTCGGGTCAACCGTCACGTATTTTTCCCAGTCCAGGCCCACATGATCGAAGGCGACCTGGCAGAATTCGCGCACGGAGTGGGTTTCGCCGGTGGCGACCACGTAGTCGTCGGGATGATCTTGCTGGAGCATCAACCACATGGCGTGGACGTAATCGGGCGCATAGCCCCAATCGCGGCGCGCTTCCAGGTTGCCCAGGCGCAGCTCGCTCGACATCCCCAGCTTGATGCGCGCCACCGCGTGCGTGATCTTGCGGGTGACGAATTCCAGGCCGCGGCGCGGGCTTTCGTGGTTGAACAGGATGCCCGAGCAGGCAAACAGGTTATAACTCTCGCGGTAGTTGATCGTGATCCAGTGGCCGTAGAGTTTGGCCGCGCCGTAGGGGCTGCGCGGGTAAAAGGGCGTGGACTCGCGCTGCGGCACTTCCTGCACCTTGCCGAACATCTCACTGGAACTGGCCTGGTAGAACCGAATCGAGCGATCCACGATGCGGATCGCATCCAGGATGCGCGTCACGCCCAGCGCGGTGAATTCGCCGGTGAGCACCGGCTGCGTGAAGCTGGTCGGCACGAAGCTCTGCGCGGCCAGGTTATACACCTCGTTCGGGCCGTGTTCCTGCAGGATATGGATCAAGCTCACCTGGTCGAGCAGATCACCCTGCACGATAGTAATCCGATCCTGGAAATCGCGGATACGGTCGAAGTTCGTCGTGCTGGTGCGGCGCACCATGCCGATCACTTCGTATCCCTGTTTCAGCAACAACTCGGCCAGATAGGAACCATCTTGACCGGTGATACCGGTGACTAAGGCTTTGGGCATCTCATGCTCCTTTCGCTACGATCCGCATCTCTAACGGTGTCGGGTCGGTCGCACCGGTCCGCACCTGCTCGCGCCAATACGCCAGCACGTCAGCCATGCTTTGTTCGAACGGGATGACCGGCGCCCAGCCGGTGCGCGCCTGAAACTTACGAATGTCGGCGCGCACTTCCGGCACTTCGACGGGGCGGAGGCGCGCCGGGTCCTGGACGATAGACACGGGTTTCCCCGACAGGCGAATCAGCGTTTCCAGCAAGGTTTGGGCCGTGAAGGAATTGCCCGACCCGATATTGTACACCTCGCCCGGCTCCCCGCGCGTCAACGCCAGATGGTACGCGCTGGCGACATCGCGCACGTCGCTGAAATCGCGGCCGGCGCTCAGATCGCCCACCATCACCTGGGGTGTGCGCCGCCCGGCTTCGATCTCGGCGATCTGCTTGGCGAAATCGGCCGCCACGAAACCTTCGCGCTGGCGCGGCCCCACATGGTTGAACGAGCGCACCCGCACAGTCGCCACGCCGTAGCTGAGGTAGTATTGCAGCCCCAAGTAATCCTGCGCAATCTTGCTGACCCCGTAGGGCGTCACCGGGCGCAGCGGCGTGTCTTCGTTAATCGGCAGGTCGGCGGGCGTGATCTTGCCATACTCCTCGGCCGAGCCGATGACCAGCACCCGGCTGTGCAGCTTAAGCTGCACCACCGCTTCCAACACATTGAGTTGGGCGCGGATGTTGTTCTCCAGCGTGAACCAGGGATCGAGCCGCGAGAGGGCCGAGATCGGCTGGGCCGCCAGGTGGAAGATGTAGTCGGGTTTCGTCTCTTCGACGATATAGCGCACGACCTCCAGCCGCGAAAGCTCGGCCGGGTAGAGCGCCAGCCGGTCGCGCAGGTGTGCGATGTTGTCGTGCCGGCCGTACACCGTGCCCGAAAGCTGCCAGTCGGTGTGCGCCAACAGATATTCGGCCAGATGGCTGCCGACGAACCCGGAGATGCCGGTGATGAGTGCGCGCAAGAGTGCCTCACGGATTGCGGATTGCATACTGCGTGAAGATTATACCGCATGATCATAGCAAGGGCAAAGCATAGACTGGTTTGTTTATGTTCCGCGTTTGCATATTTGGGTGTATACTGGAGGTCAGAGAAAGGGAGGCGAGGCATGAGCATCCAACAAGTCGAGTCGCCATTGGCCGTATCGGGCTGGGCGGGGCAGCACGTCCCTGCCGTCATCGCGGATCAGGCCCTCCAGCAGTTGCTATGTTCGCCGCGCCTGCCGGATGCCATGCGGCGTTTGCAAGCAATCGCGCGTGCCGAAGCCAAGAAGCGCCGATATTTCTATGACGTCATCACCGAGCAGCAGAAGGCCGAGTTCATCAACGGAGAGATTATCGTACATTCACCTGTCAAATTGTGTCACGCTGTCGCCAGCGAAAACCTGTTCACACTTCTGAAGATGTTCGTTCGGCGGCATAACCTGGGCAGTGTGTTCCATGAGAAGATCTTGATCGTGCTCAATCGTAACGACTACGAGTGTTAAGTCTACCGACATCTTGATATCCCGTCACGCTGTTGTAGGCATGGGTTCCTGCCAGATTACCAGGGCTCTGGCCGCACTCGCCGTCCGGGCATTGATCTCGACCGGCGGATCACAATACGCGGGGCCCCACTTGGCATCGGCGGCCATCGGTTCGAGGCCCAAGATGCCTGCCAACCCCGTGATCATCATGGCCTGCCCGGTGTAGCGCGTAACGGGGGGCTGCCAGCCCAGCGCCGAGTGCAGGCGGTAGTTGTTGTAGTAGGTCAGGTAACGATCTAAGGCGGCTTGCAGTTCGGTGAGCGAAGCAAAGGTGCGCTGCGTCAGCAGTTCCGCGGTGAGGATTTGGATAAAGGCCTCGGCCTTGCCGTTGCCTTGCGGATAGTAGGGTGCGCTGGTGCGATGCAGCACGCCTTCGGCCGCCAGCAGTTGGCCGAACTTGGTCAGGGCGTTTTCCCAGACTGCCACGAATTCCCGCCCGTTATCACTGACCAGTTCGGTCGGTCGGCCACCGCGTTGCATGGTCGTGGCCGCCACCTGCGCCACCCAGTCGGTCGTCGCCGAACTCCCGGCGCTCGCCGCCAAGGCATAGCGGGAGTAGTCATCGATCAAGATGCAGATGTAGACCTTGCTGCCGTCACGCAAGGTCGTGTGTTTGAGGTCAATATGCCACTGGGCGTTAGGCCGCCGTTTCTCATAGCGCTGGTAGGCAATGCCTTCGCTGCGCCCCTTGAGGGCGTACAACTGGATGGGCAGCCCCAGCCGGACGAAGATATCATAGACCGTCTGGCCACTGACCTGCGCGATGCCACGCGCCTGCAACTCGGCCGCGATGCGGTGGCCGCCCCAGCCCAGCACCCGGCGCAGGGTGAAGATGATGCTCACGACCACCTCTGGCACGTGGTAGTGCATCGTGTGGGGCCGCGTGGACTTGGGCCGCAAGGCCCCGAACCCTTCCTGCTCGGCCCGGCGATGCCACTGCCGGATGCTGCTAGCACACAACGGAAAGTGCCCGGGCTGCGTCGGTTGATAGCGCGCCAACGTCAAGGCGATGGCCCGTTGCTCCGACTCTTGCTCCCGCACCTGGCGGTAGTAGCGCACCACCTTGACCCGAAACTTGTACTGTCGCTGCCGCGCGTGTTTCTGGGACACGCCCGCCCGTTTGGCGGCGCGGCGCGCCCGGTCGTGCTGCCGGCGAGCGCTGAGGGTCTGCGCCTTGCACACTTTCGCCTTGCGTTGTTTGGGGCTCGGGGCGCCGGCGGCTTCCGCCGTCGGCGGGGTGGGCGCGGCGGCTGGGTCGGCGGTCGGGGCTGGTTCTGGGTCGCGGTTCATCGGATGGCTCCTTGCGATGGCTGGGGGATCATCGGGATAACTGCTACCTTATGCCAACCCGACTGAAATGTCAAGATGTTGGTAGACTTAACAGCAGAACAGCTTCGTATCCGCGTCATCCGTGTCATCCGTGAGCAAGTACCCTTTCCAAACCATGCCGCCCTAATCGCAGATGCGTTCCTTCTGCCAGCGCACGGTCTCGTCCCACGGCGAAAGCATCAGGTTGTGCTTCGTCCAGTAGTACTTCAAGTCACTATCCGGCCAACCCGCGTAGAGATCGGCCCACTCGCCGACCAGCCCGTGCGGCTTGAGGGATTTCTCCTCGATATCCTCATCCCCCGGCTGATAGCGGTAGTCGCACGACAGACGCACACGGTTACCCATCAGGTTGGGCAGAGATTTATGCACCGTGCAACTGTGAAAGGTGAGCACGTCGCCCACTTCATAGTCGTGCTCGATCCAGGGCAAATCAATGTTGCACAGGATGGACTCCAGCCCGCCGGCGCCGGCGGCTGCCGTGACCGCGAATACGCCCTGCTTATGTGAGCCTTTCAGCACGGCCAACCCGCCAAGCGCACGCGGGATATCGCCGAAGGGGATCCAGGCGGTCCACACATTGCGCGTGCCCTGGATGTGGATGAAATCCTGATGGATCGGCGTGGGCACAGCCCCGGGCGAGGGCACCATCAGCCGGGCGATATTGCGCGGGTGCGGTAAAACCGCCTTGCCGAAGAGCGTCTCGTACATGCGAATCAGCTTCGGGTGATGCGGCAGGCGGTGGAACAATTCGAGCTTCTGGGTCGCCAGGTAGGCGGCTTGAGACACACCGGTCCCGCCCCACGGTTCCATGTCGGCCACGGTCGCGGAATCCGCCACGCCATCCATCAGCTCGACATCCTTGCGCAGCCAGCCGAACTGATCCAACACCCCGAGAAGTTGGCGCCGCAAATCAAGCACCAGATCGGCGGGCAAGAGCTTCTTGAAGAAGAGATACCCATCACGATCCGCCTGACCGCGTAACGCCGCGGGATCAGACAAAAGCGGGGTGGCATCCTCAAAGCCGACAAGCACGGGCAGTTCCGTAATCGAAGTTGCAGTCACGATAGCGTCTCCCTTCACGAGGTAGTTTTACAAAATATCCACTCACCAAACGATCACCAATCCTGTGCATCATTCAAATGGCCGTATTTGACAAAAGCTGTAAGCCATGCTACAGTCCCTTTATCGTTCAAGTGAACGATAAAATTCTGAAATTCCCATTTCAAACCCTCTTCAACGCTTGCAGGCGCGATAGCATTCGCTCGGTTTTTCGGGGCTGAAAGATGCGTGACAGAGCTGCTGCACCGACTATGCGGGACGTGGCCGAGCTGGCGGGTGTTTCGATCCAGACGGTCTCCCTGGTCGTTAATGGCAAAGCGCAGGTTGGCGATGCGACGCGTGCGCGCGTCCAAGACGCCGTCCAACAGCTTGGCTACATCCCGCACGTCGCCGCCCAAACCTTGCGTTCCGGCCATTCCGGCAACATCGGCCTGCTCATCCCCGACGCGCACAACCCCCACTTCTGGAGCTACGTCCGGGGTGTGGAAGAAGTCGCGGTGCAGCGCAACTACAGCGTCCTGCTCACGATCTCCAATCTCGACCCCGACTGTGAGCGCCGCGCCTTACGTTCCCTCATCGAACAACGCGTGGATGGCCTGGTGCTCATGCTAAGCTATCCTGAGCTATTTTGCGCTGAGCTAGAGGCGTTACGACGCCGTGGCAAACCGGTGGTCGGCGATACGACTAATTGTGGCGGCGATGAAGTGGTCATCCCCTACGATCGTCTGGCCCGTGACATGATGACCTATCTGCTGGCGCTCGGTCATCGGCGAATCGGGCTGATCCACAGCGTAGGGCGGCTGGAACACGCCGGAGAACGCGTTGCCACCTATTGCGAGAGCCTGAGCGCTGCAGGGATCAGCATCGAAGATCAATTGATCGTCCGTTGCCGGCCCACCTTCGCGGAAACCTTCGCAGCCGCGGAACGGCTGCTTGACCTGCGTCCCCGGCCCACCGCCATCTTGGGCATCTGTGATCTGGCGGCGTTCAGCGCCATGCAGGCTGCGTTGCAGCGTGGGCTGCGAATACCGCAAGATATCTCCATCGCCGGATTTGATGATATTGAGATGGCGGCGTTGCTGACGCCGGGTCTCACCACGGGGTGCGCGCACTCCTTCGAGGCCGGCCGCACGTTAGCGGGCTTCTT
>Ga0247840_10008369_pt1 | contig 13887 bp, 11 predicted proteins | sample LaCruzMarch2015__FD_192404 | JGI IMG/M metagenome (GOLD analysis project Ga0247840, IMG submission 192404) | Freshwater microbial communities from meromictic Lake La Cruz, Castile-La Mancha, Spain - LaCruzMarch2015_17m | ecosystem: Environmental > Aquatic > Freshwater > Lake | place: Spain...
ATTTATTCTAAAAAAAGGCTGTTTATCCGGCTTGATGTGAATATCGGATGCATCCAACGCCACCGCCCGCTTAAGGATATCTGCCATCATTGACATGCCGTTCCCTCCGGATAAATTGTCATCTTTTCAAGGGTCAGCCATTTTCCCTGGGATTCAGGGTAATATAGGATGTCTGTCCGCCCTCAAACATCTTAAGGTTATCACTGAACTGCCCGAGAAAATGTACGGAATAACTCCGCCAGAAAACATAGATCGGCAGAAGAATCACGGTGCCGACATACGGGATGAGAACGGTACAGCACAACAGACAGCAGAGAAACAGGGTAATAAACCCGATGACAATGCTGAGGAGCGCCCTGAAAAGCAGATATAAAATAAAAATGCCGGCCTGCTTCTTGAACAGATCAAAAAAAACACTCCACCCTTCCATTACATGGCATGTCCTTAAAGCCATGATTGGAATCACAAAATCCTCCAGAAAAGCCCGGGCGCACATCACGGTTACCAGAAAACATATTAAGAAAATACTACCCGTCCCGATTGCGCCGGCCGCATACCAGCCGAATTGAGAATGCGACAAATCCGGCCAGCTGACCAGCACGGCAAGCCCAATGCCAAGGATCATCACCGCCGCCGCGGCCAACCCGAAACAGATTAAGAATAAAAAACATGAATTACCCTGCGCGCGGAACCTTCGCCAAGGCTCAACAATCTCAGCCCGACCCCCGACCACGTTGTCCAGAAACATGAATTTACCGCGGCAACTTAACCACAAAATAAGCAATCCCACCACAAAACCCACAACAACAAGCAGAATAAACAGCGGAATTATAAAAAACAGGTGAGCAAGAATCCATTCCCATACAACTTGTCCGCATTGGGACGCTTGTTCTTTCCTCCATTGCCCGGGATTAAAATTAAAACCGCTTCCTATTCCGCCTTCCAGCACAGCCAGCCAGGCTGTGAAGCCGATCGCCAGCCATTTGACCAGATTAAACGGTTGAAATAGAACGCGCCGCACAGTTTCCAGCGCCATACCGACCGGAGCAAGAATAGATGGATTTGTCATTCGATTACCTCCTACATTTAAATTGCATCATAACCTGCTCCGCCGCCAAAGCAAGGTTTTTTTCTGCATCCCGAAAAGCCTCAGCCAATGAAATTCCGGGCGGGTTGATACATCGGCATTCGGCTATTCCGGCCGAAACCAGATTGGTTCCCTCAGCCACCGCCCCGCCGAGAGCGACGACGTGTTTTCCGCTTTTTTTTGCCAGCCGGCCGACATACTCGGGTATTTTGCCGAAACTGGTTTGCGAATCAATCCGTCCTTCACCAGTAAAAATAATATCGGCCTGCGCGACAGCCTGTTCAAGGCCAACCTGCCGTCCGACCCATTCCGCTCCGCCCTGGGGCATGGCGTGAAAAAATGCGGCGCATCCGGCGCCGGAGCCGCCCGCCGCCCCTGCCCCGGCAATTTCCGCGACGTCAACACCAAGGTCCCTTTTGACAATACCGGCCCAGTGCGCAATATTATTTTCAAGAAATTCCACCTGATCCACCGTCGCGCCCTTCTGCGGGGCAAACATGCGCGCGGCGCCATGCGGTCCAAGAAGAGGACTGCAGACGTCAGTCAAACAAGTAATTTGCGCCTCCCGCAAATGCCGGTTGCTCCGTGATATTCCGATTTTGTCAAGAAGACAAAGGTTGCCGCCCCCAAGCGGTATTTGATTTCCATTTTCATCCTTTTTATCCAACAGATCAAAATCAAGCGCCGCCGCCATGCCGCACCCGGCGTCAACCGTGGCACTGCCCCCCAGGCCGATGATAATTTGCCGGCAACCGCGTTCCAATGCACAAAAAATTAATCGGCCCGTTCCGAACGTTGAAGCAATCAATGGATTATATTCTTCCGGCCCTTTGAGCCGCGCCAGCCCGGAAGCTTGCGCCAACTCAATCACGGCCATTTTATCAACTTTGAGCCAGGCAGCCCTAATGGGACGGGAAAGAGCATCAAATGTATTCTCCTCAATATAATCGCCGCCAAGACAATGGGCGCAGACTTCCAGAAGACCGTCCCCGCCATCCGCCAGGGGAAGAATTTTGATGATCGCATCCGGACAGGCGGAACGGACACCGTCAGCTATTGATTTGCCGACGCGCGGAGCACTCAGACATTGTTTAAAACTATTGGGAGCAATCAGGACATTCATTATTCACCGAGTCCGCAGCATCAACAGGAGACCGACCAGCAGGAAGACAATATTAGGCATCCAGGCGCTGACGGCCGGATCAAGAAGCTGGTTCTTGCCGAGCCACTGGCCGAATGTCATCAGAAAATAAAATCCAAAAAAGGTCAACAGGGCCGATATCACCCCGACGAGCGCTCCTTTGCGCGCCGTCCGCACTCCAAACGGTATCCCAAAAAGAGCGACCACGACACACGTCCAGGGCATGGCAAGACGCGCATGCATATCAACAAGGATGCGGACGCGGGTCTTGTCGGAAAGATTTTTACGCGCAACGAGAAAACGCCATAGATCGCGGGCGGAAAGAAACTCCATGTTGGTCACCTCGTACATAAAATCCTCCGGGGTTTCGTTCCACTCGGCCATTTGCCGCAATGGTTCATGGGTCGGCGCACCGATTGGATTATTGTAAAAATCATACTTTTGAATGTTCACGTTGAACAACCACCATCGTCCGTCAAAATATTTCGCCTCTTCGGCGCGAATGGCCTCAAGATCCGAACCATCCACTCTCTGCTGGACAACTTTTACGCCCTGCATATCGTGCGATGCGAGATCAAATTTACGGATCATCCAGATACGCCGCTGTGCCTCGTTTTTATGAGGCAGATCAGATGCGTAACGCATGGAAAGGTCGCCTTTTTTCTGCTGGTTGATGAATTGCCATGCCCAATAGGTTGAACGGGGCGCCACGGTCTCCTGCAAGATACTGATAACCAGACTGAAGACAATGCCGACAATCATTATGGGCACCGTAATGCGGTAAAAACTGATGCCGCTGGCGCGCAGGGCGGTTAATTCGTTGTGTTTGCTCAACTGCCAGAGACTGTAAAGCAATCCGAGGAGCAGCGAAATGGGGGCGATATAAACAAGGAGCGACGGCATGACGAAAATGTAATATTGAAATACCTCCAACAGCGGTGTTTTGGCGTCAATAAAATCGGACAAATGATCAAAGAGGTCAATAATCACGAACAGCATACTGAACGTGAGCAGGCAGTAAATTAAAGGAACGATAAACTGGCTGAAAATATATTTATCTATCAGTTTCATTGTCTGCTGATGAAAGATAACATCTTTTATTCTTATTGCAAAATTAAAAGCTGACGATTAGTATGGTTTTCACCAAACACCAAACATAATGCCATGATCAATAATTATTGAGGAGAGAATAAAATGAACAAATGCATAAAGTATATCACCTTGGCGTCTTTTTGCTGCCTGGCTTATTCTTCAGCCCGCGCGCAATACAGCGACGACCAGTTTAACCCGGATGCCAGCGATAATGTGTCCGCACTTGCGGTCCAGCAGCCGGACGGCAAGATTATTGCCGGCGGCAGTTTTGCCACAATTGGCGGCCTGGCGCGCGTCCGTATCGCCCGCTTGCTCGCCAATGGCCATGGCGACACGACCTTTGACCCGGGAGCCGCAGGCGCCAATGCCACCGTTCATGCCCTCGCCATCCAGGCGGACGGCAAAATCCTGGTCGGCGGAGCGTTTACTTATTTAGCCACAGATAATCGGTCTTATATCGGCCGATTGAACAGTGACGGGACACTGGATGCCTCCTTCAATCCGGGTGCCAGCGGTACGGTTAAAACCATGGCGGTCCAGACAGATGGTAAAATCTTGGTCGGCGGCGAGTTCGCCACCAGCCTCGGTGGCCAAGTCCGAACGTTTATCGGCAGACTTAATTCTGACGGCACCCTGGACACATCGTTTAACCCAACCGTCGATGGGTTTGTGAATGCCATCGCCTTGCAGACTGACGGTAAAATCCTGATGGGCGGCGATTTCACCGTCATCGGCGGCGCAGGACGCACGCGCATTGCCCGGCTGAATGCCGATGGCTCCCTTGATACCACATTTGTTGCTACCAACGCCAATAATACCGTCAGTGCTATGGCGATCCAGGCCGACGGCAAAATCCTGGTCGGCGGCATTTTCACCACGATCGGCGGACAGGACCGGAATTTCATTGCCCGCCTGAACACGGACGGCTCCGTGGACACGAACTTCAACCCGAACGCCGATACTCCTGTCAATGCCTTGGCCATCCAACCGGACGGCAAGATTTTGGTCGGCGGATCTTTCGCAACTCTGGGCGTCACTGCCCGTCCCCGGATTGGTCGCTTGAACCTGGATGGCACCGTGGATACCACTTTCGCCCCAACGGACGGCGCCGACGCTACAGTGTCTGCGCTGGCGGTTCAGACGGACGGCAGCGTGCTGGCCGGTGGATCTTTCCACAAGATCGGCAACGTTGATCGCAATCATATCGGACGGCTTTATCCCGATGGCCGCACCGATCAGAACTTCATACCAGAAACTAGCTCGACAATTTACGGAATCTCCGTACAGACAAACAGCAATATCCTGATCGGCGGTCCGTTTACCTCAGTGCAAGCCGGCACGCCCATCCCGCTCCCCCGACAACACATCGCGCGAGTCTATAACGACGGCTATCCGGACACCGCTTTTGATCCAGGTGCAGGCAGTGATGTCTATTCCCTGGCAGTCCAGTCAAACGGCTTGATTATCGCCGCCGGCATATTTGACACTCTGGCCGGCGTGGCCCATCCCTACCTCGGCCGGCTCAATACCGATGGGACCCTGGATGCCACACTTAATCTGGCGCCCCTCGGATCGGTCGTCTCCCTGGCCATGCAATCCGATGGAAAATTTGTTGCCGGCGGCGGGTTCACCACTCTCGGCGGGCAGCCACGAACTTACGTCGGCCGTTTTAACGCCGACGGTTCATTGGATGTATCATTCAATCCCACTGTCGTTGGCGTTCTCGTCCTCACCCTGGCGGTTCAATCGGATGGTAAGATTCTGGTCGGCGGACTATTAACTAAGCTTGGAGACCAGGACCGGTCAAATATCGGTCGGCTTAATTCCGACGGTTCTGTTGATACCACCTTCAATCCCAGCGCCAATTCCACCGTCTATGCCATCGCCATCCAGCCCGACGGAAAAATCCTGATCGGCGGTGCGTTCACCACCGTCGGCACTGTGCCCGTGGCCCGCAAATGCATCGCCCGGCTCAATGCCGACGGCTCACTGGACACAACCTTTGATCCAAATCTCGGCGGCATGGTCAACAGCATTGTGCTTCAGGCCGATGGCAAGATTATTATCGGCGGCCAGTTCACCACCGTCGGCGCTGTACCCGTAACCCGCAATCGCATTGCCCGGCTGAATGCCGATGGCTCACTGGACACATCTTTTGATCTCACCGACGGCGCCGACAGTTCCATTTCTTCGCTGGCGATCCAGCCAGACGGCAAGATTATCGTCGGTGGATATTTTGACAACATCGGCGCAAAAGCCCGCAAGCGTCTTGCGCGCATCGCCAACACCGAGGCGGCCCTGCAATCCCTGAGCGTCAGCAACACCGGGTCCGCCGTCACCTGGACCCGCACCGGCGCCAGCCCGGAAGTCTGGCTAACCACGTTTGATCAATCCACCAACGGTTCAACCTGGACCAGTCTCGGCGCCGGGACGCGGATCACCAACGGCTCGCCAAGCGCTGCGCATGGCTGGCAGCTTACCGGGTTATCGTTGCCACAGGAACAGACGATCTACATCCGCGCGCGCGGTTATGGCATCGGAGGGATGTGGAATAATTCCATTTCCATCTATGAATCCATTCGTCTTTCCTATTTAACCCCAACCCCGCCGACAGTCCCAGTAGTTATTATCACTAACGTGTCCGGCGTCGTTACCGGTTATTATGGCGCAGTGAATTACACTCTTTCCGGCACGAACAATGCATACGTAACCGGCACAATGTGGTGGACCAACAGCTTGGGCGGAAACTCCTCTTTCGCCGCGACTAATCCATGGTCGGTAACCGTCACTAATCTGAGCATCGGCGCCAATTCAATCACAGTCTATGGTTCAAATCTGGTCGGAAACATAGCGAGCAATTCGGCAACGATTGTTCAACGGCGCAACGACTATCTGGCCGCCGATTTTGACGGCGATCATTTGTCGGACCCGGCCTTCTGCAACGGCACAAATTGGTATGAATGGCTTTCTTCGCTCAGCTATGCTCGGACAAACGCGTTTAGTCACTCAATAGCCGACGCTTTCCCTGTCTCGGTCGACTTTGATGGCGATAGTGTTGCTGAACCTGCCATTTATGACAACAAAACGGGCAACTGGTATATTTGGGTTTCACCTCTACACTGGCAGATTGGCCCGCTTTCCTACGGCGTTATCGGCGCGGCGCCCGTGCCGGCTGATTATGATGGTGACCGTATGGCAGATTTTGCAGTATATGCCGCAGGCAGTTGGTATGCATGGTTTTCAACCGCCGGCTATGCCGGCTTCGGACCGTTCAATTTCGGCACCGCGGATGCAATTCCCGTTGCGGGTGACTTTGACGGTGACCGGAAGGCCGATCCGGCAATTTATCTCCGGGGATACTGGTATGCTTGGTTATCGTCAATCAATTACGTCGGAGTCAGTGCGACGGTAACCGGAGACCCAAATGCGTTCCCGGTAACGTCTGACTTTGACGGCGACGGTCTTTGCGATCTTGCCACCGTGAACGGAGGCATATGGTATGCCCGGCTTTCAACGGCCGGATATCAGGAGTTGGGTCCCTTTACCTTCAACGCCGAGGGTTGGTCATGGGTCTTGCCGGATTCTCCATAGAATGACCGGATTTTTTTGTAATGAGTCAATGCGGTACCGTTTTTTTTTAAATATTTTTTTCTTTCCATCAAATCATATTTATTGTTACATTTGCGGCAAATGAATCGCTTTATATCTGCCTTAATTCTTTTCTCTTTTTCCCTGCTGACAGCATGCCTTGATTGTCCGGCCCAGGTGCGCGTAACCAAAACCTTGAACGAGGTTTCTTTTCTGGACCTTTCCGGGTTTAAAAGCGGGGCGGACAATGCCTCGGTCAGTTTTCGCCGGACCTTGGAGTCGGACCTGACCCGGTCGGGATGGTTTAATCTTTCCGGCGGCGCCCGCGCCGAATTCACAGTCATCGGCGATGTGCAACCGGACGGGGCGCGGATTGCCGTCCGCTGTGAAGCCTACAATACAATGACGAGGGAAAGATGTTTCTCGAAAACATACCGGGGTGAGGAACGGGAAGCGCGCGCACTGGCGCATCGCGTTGCCGATGATCTTATTTTTGCCATGACCGGCCAGCCCGGCATGGCGGCCTCAAAAATCGTCATGGTTGGCAACCGTACCGGCAAAAAAGAGCTGTATATTTGCGATGCCGACGGCGCCGGGCTGCGCCAGCTGACCCGCGACAACGCAATCAGTCTCGCTCCCCGCTGGAGCCCCGACAGCCGGCAGGTCGTTTACACATCTTATTACCGCACGCAGTTTCCTGATGTTTTTTTAATAACGCTCGCAAATGGCGAGCGCCGGTGCCTGGCCGACTTCCCCGGGCTTAATTCCAGCGCGGCATTTGCGCCCGACGGGAGTGAACTGGCTTTGATTCTTTCCAAAGACGGCAATCCCGATCTGTTTGTCATGAATATTAACGGCGACCGTCTGACGCGACTCACTTATACAAAAAGGGCGGCGGAAGCAAGCCCCTCATGGTCGTCGGACGGAAAAGAAATAGTTTTTGTTTCCGATTCCTCCGGCACGCCGCAACTATTTATTATCGGCCGTTCCGGGGGTGAGCCGCGCCGCATTGCCGTCGGTGGGGCACAGAATGTTGATCCCGACTGGGGCGCCAACGGTTACATTGTCTACAGCAGTCTTATCGGCGGCCAGTTCCAGTTGTTTGTGTTTAATCCCGCAACCGGCGAAACCAGGCAAATCAGCCGCGATGACGCCAACTATGAGGATCCGACATGGGCGCCTGACGGACGGCACATTTTTTGCGTGCGCCGACAGAATTATCATTCCCGCATTTTTATTGTTGACACGCTCAGTTCATCCTGTATAAATCTAATGGCAGAATCTGAAAAGGGAGATTGGTTATCTCCTGATTGTTCAGGTAAGTATAAATCACGTTAAAAACGTGATAAAAATATAACAAATTGGAGGAAAAAATGACAAAAAACCGCTGGTTTGCAGTTGTTGTTCTGATGCTTGTTTGTGCGCTTGCCATGACCAGTTGCCGCGCCCGCAAGGGCGGCCGGCGCGCCGGTGACAACATTGGCGGCGAAGTCGGATCAGGCGAGGCCGGCTCCCTGGCCACTCGGCCGGAAGGCAGCCTGAACATCCTGACATCGGTAAAATATGATGCGGTCATGTTTGATTATGACAGCGCTCAAATCCGCGAATCGGAAAGAACCAAGCTTGAGGCAGTCGGCGATTACCTCAAGAAAAACGCCGGCGTAGGCGTAATTATTGAAGGCAATTGCGATGAACGTGGCAGCGCTGAATATAACCTCGCACTAGGCGAACGGCGCGCATTGGCGGCCCGGGCGTATTTGATCGGGCTGGGAATTGACGGGGCCAATCTCCAGACGAAAAGCTACGGTGAAGAAAAGCCGGTCAATCCAGGTCATGATGAATCCGCATGGAGCATCAACCGCCGGGATGAATTTGTTTTCTTTAAGCAATAAGATGGTGTTGAACTAATTTAATTTTTGGCTGAAATGGTTTAAGTGATCTGCTCTGTTGGATTTATTTTCAGCTCGCTGGGCGCGGGAGAAATCCTGCTCGTCTTGGCGGTAGCGCTGCTTTTATTCGGGGCGGAAAAAATGCCGGCCATCGCGCGGGCACTGGGTCAGGCTCTAAATAAAATGCGGCGCGCGGCAAACGAGATTTCATCTGAAATAATGAACACGGATTTGTTTCCGCCATCCGATCAAGGTTCTTCAGAACAGCGCAATCGGCGGGGGATTGAGGAAAGGAAACGAGAGGGATAAAGACGAAGATCAGCCGTTCACGGCCTGAAATTAGAAATTGGAAATTAGCGCAGAATTGGAATCTTTTTCTCCAATTTTCCCGCACTTGGCGGATCCGCCACCGGCGGAAAATTTCACGTTTCGATCCTGAATGCATTCATTAACAATACAAGAACGTGAAGGCCAAGTTTCCAAGTTCCAATTTCAGCGTTTCATGAACGCTTACCTTTCCTTCCATGGATAATAAAGAAATCAGCGACATTGAGCTTTCTTTCGGCCCGGCTTGGGCCCGAAAGTCGCCCGAAAAATGGATTGCTTCCGGGACAAGCCAAAAACAACATCCAAAATCAAAACGCGAGTGGCAAACGGCGCCCGGCAAGGCCCGCGGCAGCGCCCGGTTTGGCAATCGCAATCGTAACGAGAAAAGCGCCGGAGACTTTGAATCAAGAAAGAAAAATCACCGGCCGGCGGCAACGGAGAAAACAGACACGCGGCGCCCCGCGCAGGAAGTTTTGCCGGCCATTACCGTGTCTTTTATCCCCGAACGGAGTGGTCTTAAACCGCTCGTCAAAAAGCTTTCCAGCACGCGCCGCGCCTACTCTCTTTTTGAAGTGGCCGCCACTTTCCTGAGCAAACCGGAATTTTACGCGGCCGCCATTGAGTCGGCCGGCAATGACGGTCAGCCGGCATCTTCTCTCTACCAATGCACAGAATGCAAGGCGGTTTTCACTAACAAACAGACGGCTGTTACACACGGTCTCAACCGGCACCTGGATATGTTTTATGATAAGGAAGAAAAAGAGGGCGAGCTACCGCAAGGAAAGTTTGCCTGCGTCGCCCGCTGCACCTTAAGCGGAGAACTTCTTGGACCACCCAACTATCACGCCTTTAACGAAAAGCTTACGGAACTTTACCGGTCCCGTTTTGCCGGCATGCCGATTGATCAATACCGGAAAAAAATTGTCAACGAAACTGATCCGGCCATGATTGAACGGTGGAAAAAAGAAGCCGCGCGCAAAATAATTTACCGCACAAAACTGCTGAATGAACCGGTTGTTTTTGAGCGGATTTCTCTTCTGGAACAGCATTTTAACGAGAACTACGCCCCGGCACTGATCCGCGAGAACCTCCGATTTGTTATTCCGGCAAAGATAAGCCAGGAGTTGGATGATCATTATATCAAACAGGTCATTCAAGAAACGTGGCAAAAAGAAACTCGTTTCCCCATCAACATGGCCATTGCAATTCAAAAAAGATTCCGGCATCTCGGCCTTCATATATTCAGGACTTCGGCCAAAATGACCTTTGTCAGCTCCGTCCAACCACATGCAATAGATCCGGCGCAGGCCACCGAGATTGTCCGCAATATCCTGGAATGGATCAAAACCAACACCGGCAAAACACGCCAGAATTTGGCGGCCGCGCTGGCACCCGGCATGCCGCCTGACTCGGCGAACGTGGCCGAAATAATCAATTCCCTGGTCTGGTTGATTGACCGCGGGCATGTGATTGAATTTATGAACGGGACTCTTGCCGTTCCGAATCGCGCGAGCCCTGTAGCGAAGCGCTATGGCGGAGCGCGGGGCGAGAGCGCGCATTTCAGGGCGAGCGACCCCAATAAAGAATCAAAAGCAATATCAACGTCACCCGACCGGAAAATACCCGGCAATGATTCACGGGAAACTTTAAACCAAAAGCCTGGACTTGAACTGCAATCGGCAAGCCAGCCTTAGCTGGCCGGGAGTGTTGGATATGCCGGAGGACAATATTAACCCCTTGTCGCCTACGACGCCACCTGCCCGCAATGCTGCGCACCCGCCCGCTACGCGCGCGCGTGGCGACCGCGGGCCTGAAACGGGTAAACACGACGGGCTGAAGCTGAAGAAAAATTACTACGAACCGCTAATCCATGCCGAAACCGACATTTCGGGAAAACAGACAGATTCCGAATCTGACTCTTCTTTGCCGCCAACCCCGTTTCACCGCAAGCGCGACACATCGCGCATACTAAGGCAAAACATCCGCTTTGTGACCGGCTGGTTGTTATTCATAGTTTTCGGGAGCGGTTTGGTATACCTACGTTTTTTCTCACACATTCCCGGGCTTGCGCCGGATTTACTGAAACAATTCGGAATGATCGCCGTCGGAATTACTTACCTTGTTTCCATTTTTCTAGCGCTCAAGGATAATATGTTTGATGGATTGCTTGCGCTTGTCGTGCCCTTTTATCCCTTTTATTATCTTTTTTCGGGGAGTGGCTCGGCTTTTTTCCGGGCCATTGCCGCGGCGCTTCTGGCAGCGTTTGGTTTCGACTGCCTCCTGCTGATTCAAAGTATTGCATTGAACGTTTTTGATAGAGTGTCACACTGGATTCAGACCGTATAAAGAAAAACATCGTGGACCAACTGGTTAAAGCTTATATCAGCCGCTCAGCATTAAGGCACAACGTCCGCCTGATTAAAAAAACAGCCGCTAAGGCACCGCTCTGCGCCATGATCAAAGGCGCAGCCTATGGCCATGACGCGGCGCTGGTAGTCCGGGCGCTGGAAGGAATGGGCATAGCGTTCTGGGGCGTAGCCACTCTCAACGAAGCCGTTGAACTACGTGATTTAAAGGTGCGCGCGCCAATTATCGTTATGCGTCCCCTGACTCGGTATGAGCCGGAGCGCATGATAACCGAACAAATCAAACTGATGCGACAACTGGGCATCAGGCCGACACTGGTCAACGATGATGTGTTCGTCCTCATTGCAAAAACATCGTCCGCTAATTCAATACCAATCTACGCGCATATCAAAACAGACACGGGTATGAACCGCAACGGCTGCCGGACGGATGAAACTTCCGGTCTGTTGCTTAAAGCCCTCGCCGTTAAGGGGCTGGCGGTTGAAGGCATTTACAGTCATTTGGCCTGCGCTGACAATAAAAATCTTGGCTTTTCCCACGAGCAGTTGGCTGTCTTTAATTCCATTCTTGATGAAATTAAATCCCTGGGTATCAATATTCCGATCCGTCACATGGCCAACAGTGCCGCCATTTTCAGGATGCCCGAAGCGCGTTTTGACATGGTCCGGCCGGGGAGGGCAATTTATGGTTATAGCAGTCAATACACAAAAGATTCGGAAGGGCTTGTTCCTGTCATGCGGATTGAGGCGCCGGTGGTTTTAACCAAATGGATTAAAAAGGGCGGCGTCTGCGGCTATGGCTGCACTTATAAGGCGCGGCGCGACACGCGCATCGGCCTGTTGCCTCTGGGTTACGCGGACGGTTATTCCCGCCGATGGTCCAACACCGGCATGGTTGATTTCAAGGGACAGCTCGCGCCAGTCGTCGGACGGGTCAGCATGGATTTGACCATTGTTGATTTAACCGATATTCCGGAAGCGACAACCGGTTCACTTCTCGGCGTGCTCAGCAACCGGCGTGCAGACCCCCACTCCATGGAATCAATGGCCAGACAGCTTGATTCGCTTCCGCACGAAGTCGGATGCAATTTCGGCAACCGCATTCAACGCGTCTTGAGCAAATGACAATTTAAAAAATATATTTTTTAAATTGTCAAATTATCAATTTATAGTAACTTGATTTTATAAATTGAATTTCAAACCATGCGGTGGAAGTCAAAAAAAATAAAAAAGGGTGGAGAGAAAGATGAAGCCAGAAGCATTGGTTCGTTGGACGCTGGAGAATGCGGTTGAGCTTTATGGCATTCGGAATTGGGGCACCGGCTATTTTGATATTTCCGAGAAAGGCGAGGTAATTGTACGGCCGGCCGGCAACGGCAGTTCGGTTGCCGTCAGCATTATGGACTTGATATCGGGCTTGAAAGCGCGCGGGCACAACATGCCGGTTCTATTGCGCTTTGCGGACATTCTTTCTTCCCGCATTATTCAGCTCAATGAATGCTTTAACAATGCGATTCGCGATTATCATTATAAGGGAGTCTACCGCGGCGTCTATCCCATCAAAGTCAACCAGCAAAAACAGGTTGTGGCGGAAATAGTTGAATTCGGCCGCCCTTTTCATCACGGCCTTGAAGCCGGCAGTAAGGCCGAACTTCTATCGGCCATTGCTTTCACCGAAGACCCCGAGGCGCTGATTATCTGCAACGGTTACAAGGACGAGGAGTTTATTGATCTTGCCCTGAACGCCCTGAAGATGGGTCAGCAGACAATTCTGGTTATTGAAAGACAGGAAGAACTTCAGCTTATCCTTGACCGGGCCGCCAAAAAAAACATTAAGCCGCGCCTAGGGGTAAGACTCAAGCTGGCCAGCCGCGCCGGCGGCCACTGGGATAGTTCCGGCGGCGACCGCAGCATGTTCGGCATCAATGCGGCCCAGGTTATTGAAATAATTGACCGTCTCCGCAAGGCAAACATGCTGGATTGCCTTCAGATGCTGCATTATCATCTCGGCTCGCAAATATGTAATATCCGCAAAATCCGTTCGGCCCTGCTGGAAGCCTGCCGGGTCTACGCCGAAATGGCAAGCGAGGGCGCCGCCATGGGGATGATTAATATCGGTGGCGGGCTGGCGGTGGATTACGACGGCTCGCACACTAATTTTGCAAGCAGCCGCAATTATACCGAGCAGGAATACGCGGCCGACGTGGTTGAAGCGGTCATGAGCGTCGCCAACGAGGCGGGGATACCGCATCCGACCATCATCAGTGAATCAGGACGGGCGCTGGTCGCTTACCATTCCGTCCTGGTTTTCAATGTGCTGAGTTCAAGCCGGTTTGAACCGCCTGAAAGCACGGAACAAATTCCCGAAAACTATACGATATGCTGAATAATCTGTTG
>Ga0247840_10008371_pt1 | contig 13885 bp, 10 predicted proteins | sample LaCruzMarch2015__FD_192404 | JGI IMG/M metagenome (GOLD analysis project Ga0247840, IMG submission 192404) | Freshwater microbial communities from meromictic Lake La Cruz, Castile-La Mancha, Spain - LaCruzMarch2015_17m | ecosystem: Environmental > Aquatic > Freshwater > Lake | place: Spain...
CGGCATGGATCGGACCGATGGGCGGCATGTCGATGAGATCCCCCTCGATGAGTTCGACCCGCGCGTCCGGGTCCAGGACGCCGGTCTCGCCCATGCGGAAATATTCACTCACGGTGATGGGGTGGCGTCTGGGGCCAGGGGTGATGCGTGGTTCCTTTGGGACGGCGATAGCGGTGGACATGCGCAATCCTCCTGCTCAAGATTTACTGTCACATCAGGACGTTCCGTCTCGGGAAGCGACGCCCGCGCGCCAGAGCGCGCGGGTGTCGTCCGCATCGACTAACCCGTCTGTGCCGCCGCCGACAGGTCCCAGACCTCCGGCGAGTGGTAGAGGCGCGCTAATTGCAGCTCGCGCTCGATTTCCATCTCGCGCGGCAGATGGTCGCCGAAGCGGGTGAACAACTCTTCCTGGTCGTTGGTCTCCTGGCGGGCGGTCTCGATGGTGATGTTGGTGATGGCGGCGAAGTCGGAGCGCGAATAGTCGATGCCGCTCCAGCAGATGGCGTCGTAGCCGGGCACCCAGCCCAGGGGGCTTTCGATGGCGGCGCCACGGTGGTTGCAGCGGTCCACCACCCATTTCAGGATGCGCATGTTCTCGCCGTAACCGGGCCAGATGAAGCGGCCGTGCTCATCGCGGCGGAACCAGTTGACGCGGAAGATGCGCGGCGGCGTGGCGACCATCTTGCGGCCGATGCGCAGCCAGTGGCGCCAATAGTCCGCCATGTTGTAGCCGCAGAAGGGCAGCATGGCCATGGGGTCGCGGCGCATACCGGCCTGGCCGATGGCGGCGGCGGTGGCCTCGGAGCCCATGGTGGCGGCCATGTAGACGCCGTGCTCCCAGTTGTAGCTCTGGAAGGCGAGGGGGAAGTGGTGACTCACCCGTCCGCCGAACAGGAAGGCGCTGATCGGCACGCCCTGGGGGTTCTCCCAGTCGGGGTCGATGCAGGGGCACTGGGCGGCCGGGGCGGTGAAGCGGGCATTGGGGTGGGCGGCCGGGGTGCCGGAGCCCGGAGTCCAGTCGTGCCCCTTCCAGTCGATCAGGTGATCCGGCGGCTCCTTGGTCAGCCCCTCCCACCAGACGTCGCCGTCGTCGGTGAGTGCGCAGTTGGTGAAGATGCAGTTGGCGTACAGGGTCGCCATCGCATTGGGGTTGGATTCGACATTGGTTCCGGGCGCGACACCGAAGAACCCGGCCTCCGGGTTGATGGCGTAGAACTTGCCGTCCGCCGGATTGGGCTTGATCCAGGCGATGTCGTCGCCGACCGTGGTGACCTTCCAGCCCTCGAAGCCCTTGGGCGGAATCAGCATGGCGAAATTGGTCTTGCCGCAGGCGCTGGGGAAGGCGGCCGTGACATACATTTTCTTCTGTTCCGGGCTCTCGACGCCCAGAATCAACATGTGCTCGGCCAGCCAGCCCTCGTCGCGCGCCATCACCGAGGCGATGCGCAGGGCCAGGCACTTCTTGCCGAGCAAGGCGTTACCGCCGTAGCCGCTGCCATAGGACCAGATCTCGCGGGTCTCCGGGAAGTGGGCGATGTATTTGTCTGAGATGTTCGGCGCACAGGGCCAGGGCACGTCCGGCTCACCGAGCAGTCGGGGCGCACCGACCGAGTGCAGGCAGGGGATGAACTCGCCGTCCGCTCCCAGCGTCTCCAAGACCGCCTGGCCCATGCGGGTCATGATCCGCTGATTGAGGACGACGTAGGGCGAGTCGGTGATCTGGACCCCGATATGGGCGATGGGCGAACCGATCGGACCCATGCTGAAGGGGATCACGTAGAGGGTGCGCCCTTTCATGCAGCCCTTGAACTCGCCGCGCAGGATCTCCTTCATTTCACGCGGGTCCTTCCAGTTGTTGGTGGGGCCGGCATCCTCCTCCCGCCGCGAGCAGATGAAGGTGCGGTCCTCGACGCGGGCCACGTCGCTTGGATGGGAGCGCGCCAGAAAGCTGTTGGGGCGGATCTCAGAGTTGAGGCGGATGAAGGCGCCGTTCTCGACCATCTCGTCGCACAGCCGGTCATATTCCTGCTGGGAGCCGTCGCACCAGTAGACCCGATCCGGATCGCAGAGGGCGGCCATCTCGTCGATCCAGGCGAGGAGTCGGCGGTGAGCGGTGCGTTCGGCACCATCATGAGTCTTGGACATGGCTGGATTCTCCTCAACAGGTCATTGAATGGAGCGAAACGGGTCTTGTCTGAACGCGAGGGCCATGGCCCGGGCGTTAGATCAAGCAAATTTTGTACCCGTCAACAGGTGACCATCCCGGTCGCAGTCCGTTCGACGCTCGGCGGCGGAGTCGGCAGAGCGTCACTGGAAACTGTTCCTAGTTTAAGGCATCGTGACACTCTCTTGCGCGGTCGCGCGCCGGCCGCGGCGAGGATGCCGCCGCACCAACTTTCGTGGAGTGTTCACGTGTCCGCCCCCGACGAACTGACCCTCACGCAACCCGATGACTGGCACCTGCACCTGCGCGACGGGGCGGCCATGGCCAGCGTGATCGGACATACGGCCCGCCAGTTCGCCCGGGCCATTGTCATGCCGAACCTCAAGCCGCCGGTCACCACCACCGCGCAGGCGCTGGCCTACCGCGAACGGCTGCGCGCGGCACTGCCCGCCGGCAGTGCCTTCAGGCCGTTGATGACCCTGTATCTCACGGATCATACGCGTCCGGAAGAAATCGCCGCGGCCAAGGCGAGCGGCGCCGTGTATGCCTGCAAACTCTACCCGGCGGGTGCCACCACCAACTCCCAGGACGGGGTGACCGACCTGCGGCGGCTCGATCCGGTGTTCGCGGCCATGCGTGAGGCGGGTTTGCCGCTCCTGGTCCATGGCGAGGTGACGGACCCGGAGGTGGATATCTTCGACCGCGAGCGCCGATTCATGGACGAGCGGCTGGCACCGATCGTGGCCGGCGTCCCCGGTCTCAAGGTGGTGTTCGAGCACATCACGACCGCGGATGCCGTGGCCTTCGTGCAGACGGGGCCGGACACCCTGGCCGCGACCCTGACGCCACACCATCTGCTGTACAACCGCAACGCCATGCTGGTCGGCGGCATCCGTCCACACGTCTACTGTCTGCCGATCCTCAAGCGCGAGCGCCACCGCCTGGCCCTGGTGGAGGCCGCGGTCAGCGGGCATCCGCGCTTCTTCCTGGGCACCGACAGCGCGCCGCATCCGGTTGACGACAAAGAGAGCGCCTGCGGCTGTGCCGGGGCCTACAGCGCCTATGCCGCACTGGAGCTTTACGCCAAGGTTTTTGAGCAGGCCGGTGCCCTGGACCGATTGGAGGGGTTCGCGAGTCATTTCGGGCCCGACTTCTACGGGTTGCCGCGCAATACCGCGCGGGTGACGCTGCGTCGGGAGCCCTGGACGGTGCCGCACGGCTATGCCTTCGGGCCGACTCGGGTGATTCCGCTGGCCGCCGGGGAGGTTCTCAACTGGCGGCTGTCGGATCAGGGCGGCGATGGTCCGGCAGGTGTTGCGCCGCGTCGCGCGTAGCCTTCGGATGTGATAACCGGACCTGGCAGCCTGTCGGACTTCAGGCGATTTCCGAATAAGACGCTATCAAGAATCAAGCTCCGTAGGAGCCCGCTTGCGGGCGACGTGACCTGCCGGAATCGCGTCATTGTGCCCCCACCCGTCGCCCGCAAGCGGGCTCCTACCGGTTGGATTTTTCGCGGAAATCACCTTACGTTAGATTGTGGAGCAACAAAAAGCCTTTTTGTTGACTCATGCCCTTATCCTAGGGGCTAAGTCCGACAGGCTGCTAGGGGCGGGTTTCAAACCCGCCCCTACACGAAAGTCTGTCTGGGATTATCAAACATCGGGTTACGAAAAACGAGAAACGAAAAACCAACAACGACGGGTATAAGTCGCCCCGACATGTCGGTCGATACTCTTACTGCCCAAATGTTTCGGTGCGTGTGCGCGTCGGCGGCGGCGCCGGTTTCACGAGGGGTGCCGATCCGTCACTGTCCTTGAAGTCGACATCGGCCCAGATGTCGGCCTGGTCCTCGGACTCCGGCGGATTTCCGTCGTAGACCAGATTCCGGCGCCGCTGCAGGTAGGCGTCGCGCAGGAAAATATAGGGGTCCAAGGCCGCGTCCGTCAGGATCTCGCCCGCGGTCAGCCGGTCGGCGCGGAAATCAACGATCCTCAGGGTGGCGAATCCCCAGTAGATCTTGCCGGTTTCGATGCTGAAGAAGGGGTCCGTGACGATATCTCCGGCGAACCCGACATTGTCGCGCAGGTTGCTGGGTCCGAAGATCGGCAGCATGAAATAGGCGCCGGGCGGGAGGCCCCAGTAACCCAGGGTCTGACCGAAGTCCTCCTTGTAACTCGGCAATCCGGCGTTGGTGGCGACATCGAAGAAGCCCAGGATACCGACCGTCGAGTTCATGAAGATGCGCCCCAGGTCGCTACCGGCGCGCGACATCTTGAACTGGAGAATATTGTTTACGAACGACGTGAAGTCATCGATATTGCTGAAGAAGTTGGTGATTCCGCGGTCTACCGGCTCGGGCGTGACGGCCTTGTAGCCCTTGGCGAGCGGGCGCATGAAGGCGTTGTCGAAGTCGGTGTTGAAGCGGAACACGGCGCGGTTGAAGGGTTCGAGCGGGTCGCGCGGGTCCGTCACCCGGTCGGGGTTGGAGGCGCAGCCGGCGACCAGCAGCGCCGGAAGCACCAGGCCGACCAACCGGCGGGTTCGCGGTGTGCTCTTCCACGAGTACATTTCCTTACATCCCCCCAGATGCCCGACAGGGCGTGGATCGTTGAAAGTAAACAGCAGCGTCCGGTCGGGTCAATCGACTGCCCTGACTTCAAAGCCGCGCTGTCTCAAGAGTTGCAGGATGCCGTTTGGGGACGGCAGGTGCAAGGCGCCGACGGCAATGAACCAGCCGCCCTGGTCCAACAGGGGCACCATGCGCTCCGCCATCCGTCGATTGCGCGCGTCCACGACCGACTCCCAAAAGTGTGCGGCCAAACGCGCGTTCAGGCCCCCCAGATAGGTGCGGCTGATCAGCATCAGCGCGTCCAGGTCGCGTGCCAGGTAGGCGAGGGTCAGGGATTCGAACATCGCCGGCATCTGTTCCAGTGAGTCGAGCGTCTCCGCCAGCAAGTCGACTTGATCGCAAACTCCCAACTGGTCGAAGAGTGCCAGTTGTTCTTCCATGGTCTCCAACCCCTTGACCTGCTTTTGTGACGTGACAGCCGTGCGATAGAACTGCATGTCGAGGAACTCGCCGGTCTTGGTGGGCGGCACGCTGAGCATGGTCACCACCGCCCAGGGCTTGAAGTCCCGGTAAGCCGCCTCGGACATCCCGCGTCCCTCCAGCACCGCGCTGACCTGCTGGTAGAGGTCCTCCGGCAATACGTCGCGCAGGGTACGGCCATCCGTGTAGGTCATGGTGACCATGGACTTGATGATGGCCTGAGTATCCGGGAGCACCTCCATGGCAAAGCGCGGACTGGCCGCGAAGGCGGCCTGCACCGGGGCGGACAGGGCGGTCACGCGCGGGTCCTCGCTGTGGATGGTTCCCAACAGGAAACTCACGGCACCAGTCGTGACCGAGCGCACCTCATAGAGGACGCCGACGGTCGATTGGGGCGCCGCCGCAGCCGCTGCCGACACGAGCCACAACAACGCGATCAGACGCGTGCGGCCGACGCGGAGTAGACGCCAAGCGATGAACCGACCCATGACCACCCCTGATCTCCACTGCGAACCAACCAGTTCGCGACTATAACAATGCCGCAGCGCGAAGGGCAGCGCCGGTTTGGCAAGTGCGCGTCACACCCGTATGCTGTCGCGATGAAAGAAGACCAATCGACCGTCTCGGGGATTGCCCGGCGCTTTCGCGGATTCCTCCCAGTCGTAGTGGACGTGGAGACCGCCGGCTTCGATGCCCGGCGCCACGCTCTGCTGGAAATCGCCGCGGTCATCATCCGCATGCGCCCGGACGGCTTCCTGGAACCGGCGGCACCGCTGGCCTGCCACGTCCTCCCCTTCTTGGGCTCCGAGATCGACCCCCGCGCGCTGGCCTTCAACGGCATCGACCCGGATCACCCCTTCCGTGACGCGGTGCCGGAGCATGAAGCCCTGGCGCGGATCCTCGTCCCCATCCGCAAGGCGGTTGCCGCCGCCGGCTGCAACCGTGCCATTCTGGTCGGTCACAACGCCCATTTCGACCTCAATTTTCTGGCCGCGGCGGTTGAGCGCACCGGCTTCAAGCGCAATCCGTTCCACGCCTTCAGTGTCTTCGACACCGTGAGTCTGGCCGGGCTGATGTTCGGCCAGACCGTCCTGGCCAAGGCCGCGCGGGCGGCCGGGCTCGGTTGGCAAAACAGCGAGGCCCATGCGGCGATTTACGACGCCGAGCAGACGGCCCGGCTGTTTTGCACCATCGTCAACCGTTGGCAGGAACTCGATCCGGTGCACTTCTGGGATGGGCCGGGTGAGCCTGGGAGCGATAGCCTTCCGACCTGATCACCGGACCGACCCCTGGCGTAGAGGCGGGTTTGAAACCCGCCCCCTACGTCCTTGGGCTCGCCGGGTGCGTAGTCAGGCCATCCTGGCCTGACACCGTCAGGGCTGGAAGCCCTGACTACGCACGCCGCTGGCCGGGATTATGATCAAGGCCCCTAATCGTTACCCCGCAACCGCCACTGGAAGTGGCTCAAGAGCCGCGAGCGGATCTTCTTTTCCTTATGCTTGCCGGCGGCGGCCAGGCGTTTCTCGGCCACGGCCATCAGGGTTTCCTGGGCGCCCTTGGCGTTCTCCTCGGTGGGGGTGCGCTGGGTGTAATGACCGTCGCTGTCCATGTCCCAAGCTGAACGCTTGTCGGCGAACTGCACGTCGAGGATCAGGCGTAGCTCCTGACGCAGCTCCGGGTTCTCGACCGGGGCATGAACCTCCACGCGGCTGTCCAGGTTCCGACCCATCATGTCGGCGGAGCCGATATAGTATTCTTCGTCGCCGCCGTTGCGGAAGTACATGATGCGCCCGTGCTCCAGGAAGCGCCCGACGATACTGATGACCCGCGCCTTGTCGCTGATTCCGGGCAGTCCGGGGCGGAACCGGCAGGTGTCGCGGATGATCAGGTCCACCCGCACCCCGGCGCGGGTCGCCCGGTAGAGTGCGCGGGTGATCTCCACGTCTTCCAATGCGTTCATCTTCATCTGGATCAGGCCCGAGCCGTCCCGGCGCTGGTGCTCGATCTCGCGGTTGATCTTATCGATGATGCAGCGCTTGAGGTTGTAGGGCGCGGCCAGGATCTTGCGGTAGCTCGGCGGCGGGGAATAGCCGGTGAGGTAGTTGAAGAGTTCGGTGAGATCCTGGCCGATCTCCTCGTCGCAGCCGAGCATGCCCAGGTCGGTGTAGAGCTTGGCGGTGCCCGGATGATAGTTGCCGGTGCCGATATGATAGTAGCGGCGCAGTTGGGCGTAGTCGCGGCGCACGATGAAGATGAGCTTGCTGTGGGTCTTGAGCCCCAGGACGCCATAGTTGACATGGATGCCCTCGGCCTCCAGTCGGCGTGCCCAGCCGATGTTGGCGGCCTCGTCGAAGCGCGCCTGGAGTTCGACCAGCACGGCCACCTGCTTGCCGTTGCGGGCGGCTTCGATCAGCGAGTCGAGGATGGCCCCGGCGGAGGTCCGGTAGAGCGTCATCTTGATGGCCAGCACCTTGGGGTCGTCGGCGGCGGTGCGCAGGAAGCGCTCGACCGAGGTACTGAAGGGCTGATAAGGGTGCTGGAGCAGGATGGGCCCGTTCTCGCGGATGATATGGAAGATGTTGCGCCGATCATTGGCGAGCAGTGGGTGGTCGACCGGGCGGTGCGGCGCGTCCTTGAGGTCGGGGAAATCCAGCCCGGCGATCTCGAAGAGGTCGCGTAACTGCATCATGCCCACGACCGTGACGACGTCCTGCTCCTCGTTGAGTCCGAGTTCCGCCGCCAGCATGCCGCGGTGGACGGGGTCGAAGCCTTCCTGCACCTCCAGGCGCACGATCGGGGCGAAATGGCGCTCACGCAGTTCGGTCTCGATCAACTCCAGCAGGTCGGTGGCGGCTTCCATGTCGGGCTCGACGATGGCATTGCGGGTGACCCGGAACAGTTCGGCCGAGTCGATCACCATGCCGGGAAAGAGCATGTCCAGATTGGCGACGATCAGGTCTTCCAGGGTGACGAAGGTGGTGCCGCCGTCGAGCGGGATCAGGCGCTTGGACACATCACGGTGCACCGGCACCTTGACCCGTGCCATATAGCTCTCGCTGCCGGCCGGATACCGCAGGGTGACCAGCAGGTTGAGCGCCAGGTTGGAGATGAAGGGGAAGGGGTGGGCCGGGTCCATCGCGAGCGGCGTCAGCATGGGGAAGATGTTGGCGCGGAAGTGCTCGCGCAGGCGCTCGCGGGCATCCAACGCCAGGTCTTTGACCTGTAGAATGCGGATGCCGTACTCGGCCACCAGGACCATCAACGCGTCGAAGATGCGGTTCTGCTCGGCGTGCATCTCGCGCACCTGCGCCTGGCAGGTCTTGAGCTGTTCGGTGGGGGTACGGCCGTCAATGCTTGGTTTGTGTACGCCGACGGCGATCTGCTGCTTGAGCCCGCCGATGCGTTTCATGAAGAATTCGTCGAGGTTGTTACTGACGATCGCCAGGAACTTCACCCGTTCCAGTAACGGGGTGCGCGGATCATCCGCCTCGTGCAGGACACGCTGGTTGAAGGCGAGCCAGGTCAGCTCCCGGTTAAGGTACAGTGTCGGGTCATCCAGATTGAAGTCGTCCGCGACAACTGGCGACGCCGACTGGTCGGCGAGGTCTGTATCATCATCGTCGTCGAGGATTGACTGAGCCAGGCTGTCGTTCATGGTGGTTTCCCGGTGGCGACTGACAAGTGGTCGGATCAACTTCTGATTCTAGCAACGACACGGCCGGAAAGGATGGTGTATTTGTGACGCGAGCGATGATGAGCATGGCGCCCCGATGAGCGAGTTCCTGAGCGAGTCCGGCAGCGAGCCCGATACGCTGTTCGATCAGCCGCAGGCCCCGGTTCGACCCTTCGAGTTCGATGCCGCCGTGGCCCAGGTTTTTCCCGACATGGTGCGGCGCTCAGTGCCCGGCTACCGCGAATTGGTGGAACTGATCGGGCTGCTCGCCCGGCGTCTGGCGCAACCCGGAACCTGCTGCTATGACCTGGGGTGCTCGCTGGGGGCGGTCACCCGCTCCATACTGCGCCAGGTGGACCCGCGGGTGCGTATCATCGCGGTGGACAACGCCCCGGCCATGATCGCCGGCCTCCAGGCCCGGCTGGCCGACGTTCCTGGGGCGGAGCGGGTCGAGACGCGGTGTGCCGATCTGTGCGACCTGCCGGTCGATGAGGCGTCCGTGCTGGTGCTCAATCTGACGCTGCAGTTCATCGCGCCGGCGTTGCGCCTTGAACTCCTGCGGCGGCTGCGGGCCGGGTTGGTGCCGGGCGGTGTGCTGATTCTGGCCGAGAAGATTCAGGTCGCGCCGGGGGCTGGAGGTCATCTGCTGAACGTCCTGCACGAGGATTTCAAGCGGGCTCAGGGCTACAGCGAACTGGCCATCAGCCGTAAACGCGCCGCCCTGGAGCAGGTGTTGGTGCCCGATACCATCGAGACGCACGAGCAGCGACTGCTGGCGGCCGGCTTTGCGGGCCATACCCGCTGGTATCAGTCACTCAACTTTGTCGCTTGGGTCGCATGGACTTAACGCCTTTCCGGCCCTTCCTCGACCGGCTGGCAACGACCCGACTCGGATCCTGGGCGGCGGGGTTGGAGGCGGCCGTTCGCGCGCGACTCGCGGCCGGCGCCCATGGCGATCTGGCGCGCTGGGAGGCGGCCCTCGCGGACTTGCCGGCGCTGCCGGTCGGGGCGGTCGAACTGACAGCGGCCTGCGTCGGCTGTACCGCGGCCCGACCGCCGACGGCCTCGGAGATCAAAAGCCTGCGCGCCGCGCTCCTGGCCCTGCATCCGTGGCGCAAGGGTCCGTTCTGCATCCATGGCGTACGCATCGACACCGAGTGGCGCTCCGACTGGAAATGGGACCGGCTGGCCGGGGCCTTGGCCCCGCTCGCCGGCCGGTTGGTGCTGGACGTGGGCTGCGGCAATGGCTATCACGCCTGGCGCATGATCGGGGCGGGTGCCCGGCTGGTGGTCGGGATCGACCCGACCTGGGTGTTCGTGACGCAGTTTCAGGCCGTCAACCGCTATCTCGGCCGGGATGACCTGTGCGTCCTGCCGCTCGGAATCGAGGATCTGCCCGCTGGGCTCGCGCCGGACGGGTTCGATACCGTCTTCTCGATGGGGGTGCTCTACCATCGCCGCTCGCCGATCGATCATCTGTTGGATCTGCGTCGGCTCCTGCGCTCCGGTGGGGAACTGGTGCTGGAGACTTTGGTGCTGGAGGGTGAGGGGCAGCGGGTGCTGGTGCCGCCAGAGCGCTACGCCGCCATGCGCAATGTGTGGTTCATCCCGACGGTGGAGTCACTGACGGTCTGGCTGCGGCGCTGTGGGTTTGGGGACATCCGGTTGGTGGACTGCAGCCGCACCCGGATCGAAGAGCAGCACGCCACGGCCTGGATGCGCTTTCAGTCCCTGCCGGATCATCTGGACCCGGACGATCCCGACCGCACTCGCGAGGGTTTGCCGGCACCGACCCGTGCCATTCTGATCGCGCGGAACAGCGGCGGGGCGGTGGGTGGCTAGTACCCCCCGTTCGCGCTTCACCCGCGTCCGGACAGCGAAACGACGTGGTGCGATACGCTCGATTACGATTACGACAACGACAACGATTGCACGCGCTGTTCGACCGAATGACTGGCTCGTTGCTAAGACGATTGCCGGACGTTCCTTTCTTGCGGGGGATGGCCGAAAAGACACCGGACGGGCGGAATCCCGTCCGGTACAGGGGAGCAGGGCGTTTCCGGTCCCTGGTCCAGTCCGAAGTCTGGGTGAGTTCGGCGTCGGATGTGCGCGACTCCCTGCCCCGAGGTCCATCAGGGGCTCCCTGTCTGAGGTGTTTTGTCAGCCTCATGCTTCCGTGCAAGTGGACGTAGTGTCTTCCTTGAGCGTGCGTTCGCCTATCGTCCAAATGGACTAAATCGGGGTGGTCCGGGTCGGCAGTCACCTGCTTATGCATCGTTGGAACAGCGCCCGTCAGCCTCCGGAGAGTCACTCGTGACTTTATGAATCATGCGCATGAGTTCGGTCTGACTGCGTGTCCCCATCTTCAGGAAGACCGCGCGCAATTGTGCCCGCAGGGTGTAGTACGATCGGTGCGTGCGTTCTGCCGAACGTCGCAGCGAACCGCATTCCGTCAACGTTTCGATCAGCTTGGTCTCGGCGGGTGTCAGACCGTAGGTGCGTGCGACCCGGTCGAAATCCGGTTGCAGGGTCCGGGTTGCCAGCGCGTCCGCCATCCGCAGGGCGCGGCTGATGTGGTTGAAATAGCGCTGCAAACGGGCGATCTCAGCGGCGGTATAGGGGCCGGCCGCCGCGGCCCGCGGCATCCCGAGTTGCAGGTTGAGTTGGTCGCGGATGCGGATGTGACCGCGGGCCGTATGACGCAGGCCGTTCGGTTTGAACCAGTCGTTGAAGTATTCGGACGCGCAGAAAACGCGCGCCGGTACCAGGTCCTCTCCGGTCATGATGAGGCCGGGGGGGACTTGGCCCGAGCGGATGCGTGCCGCGAAGGGGTCGATCGCGGCAAAGTGTTCCGCGTACTGTTGCCACCGGCTCCCGTCCGGATCCGTCGTCGCCAAGCCGCGGGCCTGATCCGGCGTCTGCTCATACAGGGCAAGCAGGCAGACCTCGGCCGAGAACTCGGCCTTCAGGCAGGTGAGGATGTCCCTCCAGGACGCGCGGCCCAAGGCAATATCATGGATCTGCTCCAACAGGTCCAGGTCAACCAAGAGGGGTTCTGGTTTGGTCATGGATGCAGGGGTCGAGCGGTTTGAGGTGTTGGTAAATTTTAATAGTCAGCTTTAAGAATAGTGTCGGTTCAAGTTAGAATCCAGCACGCCCTGTGACCTCCCTTTGGGCCGGCCTGCTCGGTAGGCATCCGGGCGGTCAATCATCCGTCGCTCGCCACGTATCGCCCTTCCTACCTGATATCCGGACAGGCCCTTGGTGTCGGGGCGGGTTTGAAACCCGCCCCTAGGTCCGGTGGTCAGGTCCGACGGCGGTCTCTGTTACTACCCCCCGGAGCTTATGAATCAACGTGCCCCCCGCGGCAGTGCTGCCGCACTGCCGACGCCTGACCAGGTGGCGGCTTCACCCCTCGCCCGCTACCGTCCGCTGCTGGACGATTGGGACGCCTTTGCGGCGGCGCTGTGTCGACCGCTGCCGACCTGTGTCTGGGCGCATCCGGTGCGCATCAGCGTCGCGGACCTCGTAAGCCTCCTGGCCGAGGAAGGCATTGCGGCTCAGTCCGTGCCCTGGCTGCCGGGTGCGTTGCGGTTGCCGGAGGAGACGCGTGCCGGCCGGCACTGGTGGTATTGCGCCGGCCTCGCCCATGCCCAGGAGACGGTCTCACAACTCCCGGCCCTGCTCCTGGGTCTGATTCCCGGTCAACGGGTGCTGGACCTGTGCGCCGCGCCCGGCGGCAAAACGGCGCAGATCGCCCTGGCCCTGGACAATCGCGGAACGCTGATCGCCAACGACATCTCCACGGCCCGGATCAAGGCGCTCCAGGGGAATCTGGACCGGCTTGGCATCGTCAACTGCACCACGACCTGTACGGACGGGGCCAACTGGCCCGCGGCCGGGGGGCAGTTCGACCGCATTCTGGTGGATGCGCCCTGCTCGAGCGAAGGCACCCTGCGTCGCAACCCGTCACTGATTGACCGGCTCGACCCCGACTCGCCCGCGCGCCTCGCGCCGCGTCAGCGTGCCCTGTTGCGCAAGGCGGTGCAGCGGCTCAAGCCCGGCGGGCGCCTGGTGTATTCCACCTGTACCTTCGCTCCGGAGGAAAACGAACTCACGGTAGCGGACATCCTGGCCGAGTACCCAGGGGCGATCCGGATGGTTCCGGCGACGCTCGCCGGGGTCATCACCACCCCCGGACTGACCCATTGGGCAGGACGCGATCTGCCCGCCGACTTGGCCCATTGTCTGCGCATCTGGCCACACCACAACGACAGCGGCGGTTTCTTCATCGCCGTGCTGGAGAAGGACGCGGGGACTGCCGCCGGGCCGGAACCCGAGCCGGCCGGGCTCGATCCGGCGGACGGTGACGCCTGGCTGCCCGAGTTGGCCGCGCACTACGGATTGCCGCACGACTACTGGGCGGGCTTCCGCGCCCATCGCCAAACCCGCCGCGGGCTGCATCTGATGGCCGCGGATCACCACCCGCCGGCCTGGCCCAAGGCGGAGGGGAGCGGACTCTTCTTCCACCGTACCAACTGCCGGCCGCCCAAGCCGACCACCGGTGCGGCGATGGTGTTCGGCCCGCTGGCCACCCGCTGCCGGATCGCGCTGACCCTGGGGCAGCGGGACCACTACCTGCGTCGGGAGCAGTTCGACCCGACCCCCGAGCAACTGAGCGCCAATCCGCCAGGCCAAGTATTGGTCACCTACCGCGGGCAGGTGTTGGGGGTGGCGGTGCTGCACCGCTCCGGGGTCATCGAAAGCCTTTTCCCGAGCCGCTGGAGCGGGTGCACGGGCGGGGGAGGCGTGCAAGGACTGGAAACGGACGATGACTTCGCACCTGCGCTGTGAGACCGGGGTGGGGAACCGGTACGCGGTGCGGTGGCTGAATATCGACACGCCGCCTGGGGAATCATTCTTCAGCGCCCACCAAGGTGTTGTGGTGGCGTCGGCGGCAGCCAGCGCAGCAACTTGGTGAAGAGTGTGTCCGGTTCCA
>Ga0247840_10008372_pt1 | contig 13884 bp, 14 predicted proteins | sample LaCruzMarch2015__FD_192404 | JGI IMG/M metagenome (GOLD analysis project Ga0247840, IMG submission 192404) | Freshwater microbial communities from meromictic Lake La Cruz, Castile-La Mancha, Spain - LaCruzMarch2015_17m | ecosystem: Environmental > Aquatic > Freshwater > Lake | place: Spain...
GCATTCAGTCTACGATACAGCTGCGCTTCAAAAATTTCTCACGGAACAGGATGAAAAACCTTTTCGGTTGACGCAGATTCAGCATGCTCTCTACAAAGATTTGATAGAGGATATTTCGTCGTGTACGACGATTTCTCAGAAGCTTCGAGAGGCTATGCAGGCGGAATTTACACAACATATTCTCACTCTCAGTCATGTGGCAACTTCCTCAAATGGTCAGACGACCAAACTCCTTCTCGATACACATGATGGTCATCATATAGAATCCGTGATTATGCGACATCTTTCTGGCCGTACTACCGTCTGTATCTCCTGTCAGGTTGGTTGTCCAATGGCGTGTAGTTTTTGTGCGACTGGCAAACTTGGCCTCCTCCGTAATCTCACAGTAGGGGAGATAGTCGAGCAAGTGATGATAGCGATTCATCTTCTCAAAAAAGAAGGTATCCAAATCCGAAATATTGTCTTTATGGGAATGGGGGAACCATTTCTGAATTATCCCGAGGTCAAAAAAGCCCTGGAGATATTTTGTGGTCCGAAATGTCTGAATTTCTCAGAAAGACGTATTACTATTTCTACGTGTGGAATTGTCCCAGGCATTAAAAAGCTGATGGTCGATCATCCGCAGATTAGTCTCGCCATCTCTCTTCATGCGCCAAATGATGAAGCCCGTCGTGCCATAATGCCAGTTGATACGACCTATCCACTTGATGAACTCATGAAAACACTTGATGAATATGTGGCTGTGACGAATAAGCGCATTTTTTACGAATATATAATGATCAAAGGAGTGACCGATAAACCTCAGTACGCTCATGAACTCGCAGAACTGATGAAGGGGAGACTCTGACACGTAAACTTTATTCCCTACAATCCTGGAGAAGGCATTATGGGAGATGATATGCAGCCAACTTCGACACTTATTATCAAAAAGTTTCAACGAGTTCTTGAAGAATATGGGATTCCTTCCACGGTGCGTCATACGATGGGAGATGATATCGATGCCGCCTGTGGGCAACTCGCTCTCAAGGTCGACGGAAAGAAAACTTCGGATGTTCAGGGGAAGAGAATTGTGGATAAAAAATAGGATGATATCAAAATTTCCTACGCTGCAGTTTGTATTTTGGCGGCATCAACTTCGGCTCAATTGCTGTGTAAAAATGCTTTCATTTGGGCATTATACCGAGCATGCTGAGAATAATCTGCTCAGAAAGATGGTGGTGTAAATAGGAATAATCCATCTGCTGAGATACCTCATTCTTCAATTTTCTTTACTATGTCGTATGGATGGTAGAATGCCCTGTCTACTGTGGCATGCATAAAGCCAGTCCTTGGTTCATATTCGAATCTTCTTACTCAGACGAGTGATTCTACTGAAGCAATAAACTCAGCCGTTGAGGGCTGAGGTTCATCAGTGTACTCTGAGAGCGCCATAAAAAGACAGTTCAAAATAATGTACCTATATTATACTGTGTATTTGTCTTTCACAATGTTTATCGTGTTTTTTATTTCTTCTTTCCAAATTTTTTCCCTGTATCACCTTCGGCGAGTTTTTTCAAGATGATCTCATTGCAGATAGCCTCATCAAGAGCATTTGGATCATCTTTGTATTTTTTTGGAAGAGGGAAGTTATCCTTTCCTTGTTTCATATAAGGACCAAATTTGCCTCGTAAGACTTGGATATCACCAAATTCCATAATCACATTACTGGTTCATGATTGTTTTGCTGTGATGAGTTCAAGTGCTTCTTCCAGCGTCACGGTATAGGCCGTATAGGGAGCATCTTTTGGGATAGAAACAAATGTTTTTTCACGGACCACATAAGGTCCAAATTTTCCAATACTGGCTTTTACCTCTTGTCCTTCGTGCATTCCTAGGACTCGTGGAAGTGATGAAATCTCAAGTGCTTGCTCCATGGTGATAGTTTCCATATCCATACCAGCAGGAATACTTGCAAAGGTTGGTTTTTTGTCTTCGGTTTTTTCACCTATTTGTACAAAAGGGCCAAACCGTCCCATACGAACTGACATCGGTTCACCAGTTTTTGGATGATTTCCAAGACTTCTTTCACCCGTGACTCTCTCTGATCCACCAGCATTTTCCACCTGTGGATGAAAACCCTTATAAAAGCTCTTGAGCATTTTTTGCCATTGGATTTCTCCACGGGAAACTTTATCAAATTCTTCTTCGACATTGGCTGTGAATTTGTAGTCCATCATATCTGCGAAATTTTTCTCGAGATATTCACTGACGAGACGAGCAAGGGAAGTGGGATAGAGATATTTTTGTTTTTTCTCGACATATCCTCGATCCATAACAGTGGTAATCGTTGGTGCATACGTGGATGGTCGACCGATACCTTCTGACTCGAGTTTTTTGACAAGTGTTGCTTCGGTATAGCGTCCTGGAGGTCGAGAAAAAACCTGATTTCCAGTAAAGACTTCCGACTCAAGCGTCGTTCATTTTTTGATAGCTGGAAGTGTCACTTCACCCTCTTCTTCGTCCTCATCGTCTTTGCCTTCTGTATAGACTTTCATAAAACCATCAAAGAGAATCACTTGTCATTTTGTCTGCCACTTCTGATCGAGATCTTTTGGTACAAAACTGTAGGTGGTTGTTTCTATTTTTGCTGCTTGCATTTGGCTGGCAACCGTTCGTTCCCAGATAAGTTTGTAGAGCCTGAGATCGTTGCCATCGAGTTTTATTTTATTAGGGTCATTTTCCATATGAGTGGGACGAATAGCTTCGTGTGCTTCCTGAGCGTTAGCCGTTTTAGTCGTATATTTTCGCCCATCTACCATACTATATTCTTTGCCATAATTTTTATTGATATATTCCTTGCAATCAGCCATCGCTTCTGCCGAGAGATTCACCGAATCGGTACGCATATAAGATATGTGTCCATTTTGGTAGAGCATTTGAGCTGTCGTCATCGTCTGTTTCACAGAGAACCCCATTTTTCGACTGGCTTCTTGCTGAAGTGTAGAAGTCGTAAATGGTGCTCCCGGTAATCGAAATGTCTCATTGGTATCGACTTCCTCGAGTACAAAAGGATATTTTTCTTTGAGCGTCGCAATGAGTGTCTTTTCTTTTTCTCAGAGTTTTACTTCTGTTCCTTCTCCGAAATTTTTGAGAAAATCTTCAATCTGTTTTTGTGTCTTAAATCCTGGTGCTTTATTTTTTACTTTTGTAAGTTCCGCGACGAGTTTTTTATCGAATTGGACTTTTACTTTCCATGATTCTGTCGGTACAAATGCTTCGATTTCTTTTTCACGATCGACGACGAGACGCATCGCGACAGACTGTACTCGTCCTGCTGAGAGCGTCGTTCCGCTTGGTACTTTTCTCCAGAGAATAGGCGAGACTTCAAATCCTACGATACGATCGAGAATACGTCGTGCCTGTTGCGCATCGACGAGATTTTGATCAATCGTGCGAGGATTTTGTATTGCGTGCTCTATCGCTTTCTTCGTGATTTCATGAAAGACGATTCTTTTTGTCGTTTTTGTATCAAGTCCTATTGCTTCACAGAGATGCCATCCGATTGCTTCTCATTCGCGATCTTCATCGGTAGCTATCCAGATATTTTCTGCTCATTTTGCGAGTTTTTTGAGATCAGAAACGATTCTTTTCTTATCGTCATCGATGATATAGGTCGGGATAAATCCATTTTCTATATCGATACCCATTTTCTTTTTCTCGAGATCTCGGATATGTCATACAGAGGCTTTGACGGTAAAATCAGCACCCAGATACTTCTCTATTGTCTTTGCTTTGGCAGGAGACTCGACTATTACGAGGTTTTTTGTCATTCCTTTAGTGTAGAAAAAAAATGAGTTGAGCAAAAAAAATCAGTTGACAAGTGCCTTTATTATTTTTTATAGAAAGAACTTGAAAAATGATTTATGCTGAATTTTCTAATTTTTTACAGTGTCTTAACGACGTTTTTGAGAAGAATCTCACGGTCAGCAGGGAACTTCATATTTTCTAGGAGTGCTACTGTGCTAGCAAAGATTTGATATTGCCCACCTTCGTAGATATAACTATTTCCAGTGAATTCCATCGGATTAAACTGAGAAAACATATTCTTAAATGGCGTATTTTTTGGGACAATTGGTACGATACCTGCGAGAATACAGGCCGTAATGCGTGAAGGATTTGTCTGAGTATCTGAGACGAGAAAATCACATCCAGAAAGAAGCGTATCAGAAAAATCTTTTACGATGCGAACATAATCACTCTCTACAGTCGTTTTACCAATAACGAAAATACTTACTCCGATGTCGACGAGTCATTGGATGATAAATTCTCGTGTTTTCATATCGGTTAAATCGATACATCCTATATATTTCGTACTTTTTGGGAGTTTATAGGTTGTGATAAGGGTTTTCTTCGCACTGTTTTTTTGAGCGATAATGGTTTCTTCGCGTTGAGATTGGTAAGAGTTTTTCATATACCTGTACTCTACCAGAGTTTTTTTATGAGTGCAACTCTTTGAGGAAGGCATTGCTCTTGACACTCATCTTATTTCTCATTAAAACCTTTCTCTTGAATTTCTTGAGCGAGACTTTGTCATCCAGAGCGTTCAATTTTTCCGTCTCGCATCACGATGACTTGGTCCACAGGAATGCTTTCCAGGATCTCAAAATAATGGGTAATCACGATAATACTTCGGTCAGGTCCTGAGAAATCAGCGAGCATTTTTACAATCAGTTTAAATGCATCGACATCCAGCCCACTATCTATCTCATCGAGGATAATATAAGTTGGCGCTATCAGTTTGAGTTGTAATACTTCCAGTTTTCTCCACCGCTGAATCCGACATTCAGATCACGCTCGAGAAATGATTCCGGGATATCATAGGTTAAGAGAATAGGTTTGATAAAACGATTAAAGAGCATCGGTGAAAGCGCAGCTGTGCCAGGAGCAATTCTTGGGAGATGGAGATTATAAATTGTTCTGAGATATTCACTCACTTTGATACCTTTTATTTCTGTAATATTTTGAAAGGAGAGAAAAATACCATTGAGCGACCTTTCTTCTGGTGACATCGCCAGTAAGTTTTCTCCATCGAGCGTGATTGTTCCTCCAGTGATTTGATAGGTGGGATTTCCCATAATCACACTGGCAAGAGAAGACTTCCCAGAGCCATTTTTGCCAAGAATACAGGTGTTTTTACCTTTTTCTATCGTTAGGCTTATTCACTTCAGAATTTCTATATCAGCAGCTTTTGCGTAGATGTTTTTGATTTCGAGCATGTATTGTTTTAGAGAATTGCATTTAATGCTATTTTGGTCCATTCTTCCCATGTTGTCTCTGGATTTGCCATCATTTCTTTTAATTCTTCTGGTGTATAAAATCATTCATTCACGACCTCTTCACTTCCTTTTGCAGTTTTCGAATCTGTTGTAATCACATAGAGCACACCGATATGGACTTTGCTGACCTCATCCTTTTCGCTATTGATATAACCGATTGGTTCGATAGAGAGGATACTGCCATGCAACGTAATTTCCTCCTCGAGTTCACGACGGAGAGAATCTGCGAGAATGTCCCCAGTTTCTTCATCTTCTGCCTCGATATGACCACCGAGACCACATGCCCACTTACCAGCGAGGCGTGTCTCGTGGAATCCTGTTCGTTTACTGCCGCGTTGATAGGCAAATACTTTGCCTTCGGTATTACGAACCACAGCATAAGAAATAGGTTGCTTGAGTGTAAAATCTATCTCAGCGTCACCTCGTCGAGTGTAGCTAAAATTTTCAAGAATAACTCGGCGTAAGTCATGCTCAGCATGAGGAATAAAACCCTCGTGGTGAGCACCAGTAGGGAAAAGTGCCGTATTTGGCACGGTCACGATCATGATATCGGATTTGGACATAGAAATTAAGAAAAATTATTTACTAATAAAACTGTTGCCCAATAAAATAGTGGTATAGTGTAGGGCATTAAAGAAAATATAAATCCACGACGCGAAATAATTCGCGTTCATCTATCGTAATATAACCAAGCACAAAAAGATAAAATTGTTGGGACTAAAGCTATTAGGTAACCACTAAATGATGTTAAGAAACATAGTGGTTGTGAACACATGTTGTTCCATACTCATCAGTAACCTAATGCAAGCAAGTAACCTAGTCCAAGAAATAACCACATTCATATAACGTTACTTATGACTAAGACAGAATACTTAATCTGTATTTTATTTGTCTGAACTAATCAGGTATTATCTTTTGGTATAATTCCTGCACCGAATTTAAGTCAGAAAAACCCGGTGGTAATAATGAAGATGATAGCTAGTATGGGCATATCATATCTTATTGGTTCGCCAAATGTATTGTACTCTATTGCTGATATTTTTGTTATTATATATTCTAAAATAATAACCAGAAGAAGTACTAAAGTATTTATTTGCTTTATTGAAAAACGCCAACCACTATTTTTTGGGTAGAAGTATCAGAGTCATACATTTGCTAAAAAACTTGTACAAGATAGCATAGTCAGAAAAATCAATCCACCTATATTAATATTACTATCAATATCAATACTACTATATGGTGATCCATAATTCATAATGACTTTGAATACTAAGAAAGACAGAAGACTTATTATGCTAATATGGATATATTTTTTCATACTAAATTTAGAAAATAATTAATTTGATTATACTTTTCCTTCCCTAATTACAAACTTTCATCTCCAGCTTGTCTTCTTTTACTGGAAACCCTTGATTTTCGAGCATTTTTCGGAGGTACATACCTTGAAGTTTTCCTGGAAGAAAATGAATATGGAGATGCTCTATACTCCTATTTGCCATTGTCTCTCGTGTGCACGAAAAATAATTTTCATCTCAGTAAAAGGTCTTTATCCAGACATGAACATCGTGGAGCTCTATGAGTTCTTCAGGGGAGAGTTCGTAGAAAAATGTTTTATGTTCAAGAGGCATAGCCATAAGATGCTTTTCATCACCAGAATAAGGATATTTGTTATATATGATTTTCCAGTACGTACCTTCCCACACAACATATTCTTTGTATTCTGATGCAATACAAAAAGGACAGTCCTCTTTTCAAAATACTTTTTTACCTTCACCTGTTCTTGTATGGACTCAGGTGATAGCGTCATATTCTTCACGTTTTCAAAATTGTGGCATACGGATAATTATTTAATAAGTCTCTTCAGATCAATCTCTCGGACATCCGATACTTCACGGACAAATCCTTCATCATGACTGACCATAATCAAGGCACCTTCGTAGGTATTGAGTGATTTTGCAATTACTGGAATATGTCGGAAGTTAATATGATTGGTTGGCTCGTCGAGGATGAGGAGATCAGGTTTTTGGATCACAAATCGTGCGTAACAAAGGAGGCCTTTTTGTCCTTCGGACAGTGAATAGACTTTATTTTTGAGGAGATCGCTCGTGAGGAGAAACTGTGATGCGACACGAAATATTTCCTGATCAGTGATAACGTCGGTGACGGATTCAAGACTTTCCCAGACGGTTTGATCCATATCGAGTGCTTCAAAATCTTGGCTGTAATAGCCGATATTGACGCCTTCGGTGATAAGAGCATTTGGGTCAGTGCGATTGACGAGTTTTTTGAGGAGCGTGGATTTACCGATACCATTTGGTCCCGTGAGGATATAGCGTTCTCATTTTGTGATGATGAGCTCCATATCGTGAGCGACTATCTCATGTTCACGGTTCATCAGTGTGATTTTTGAGATAGTTATAATGGGTCCGATAAAATTCCCATAATCAATATGAAATTTTTGAATAGTTTTATCATCTTTTCGGACGATAACAGTATTATCTTCGGCTTCTTCGACGTCATCTCGCATCTTACTGGCGAGTTTACGCATCTTACCTCCTTTATTTGCGAAGAAATTTATCTTATCTTTTTTCTCTTGAATTTCCTTTTCCATTCGAGCATTTTGCATTCGTTCTCGCTCAATCTGTGTCTGGATATCTTCCATTACTGTATAGTAGTCACCCCAGTATTGCTCGACCTGATGCTTTTGGACATTGAGATAGAGGACGCCGTCAGTAAACACATTCAAAAAGTCTGCATCATGGCTAATGACAATCACCGTTTTTTCATACCCAAGCAAAAAGCTGAGAAGATGTCCGATACCATCTGCATCAAGATTATTGGTTGGCTCATCTAGGAGGAGAATATCTGGTTTTTGGATCAGGGCATAGGCAAGGAGGACACGAGCTTGTTGACCACCAGAGAGGTCTTTCAGTGCTTTTTCTCGACTGACTGTGAGATTCACAGCATCGAGGACTTCATCAATTTTTTGATCGAGCTTCTTCTCTTTTTCGACAAATGCGGTGGCAAAATATTTCTCAATAGAGAGATGGAGCTGCTCTCGGGGGATGACCTGTCTGGCAATCGCGATTTTATTTCAAGCGACGATATTTACTTGACCAGATTCTGGCTTCAATTCTCGCATGAGGAGTTTAAAAATCGTCGATTTTCCAGCGCCATTTTGTCCCATGATTGTGATTTTGGTATTTTCACGAATAGTGAAATCAGCACATTCGAGAATGATCTTTTTCTTGTCATTAAATGAAAAACACACGTTATCAAAACTGACGATGACATTACCTTTTTCAGCGGCCATATAATTTAAACAAAGGAAATAGAGATTTTTATGCCAGAAGTATAGAGAAAATCAGAAGAAATCAATTCTCTTCTATTCGGCTTGATTCTCAAGATAAAAACTTTGTTACAACGCAGGAATATAATTAGTGTAGGTCTCTTTTTTTGCCCAATCACATATTTTGTTATAATGCTTCCAATTTTATAGTATATTTTCGTTTTTTTGTGAATACAATCAATACCCCAGACCATATTATCAAGTGATTCATGAGAGAAATTTCTGTTTCTCACTCTTTTTATTGAATCACATTGACCGGATATCTATTATGATATGTGATGCGATGAGTCTGAATTACGCTTATTATTCCCCTTACAAAAGGGATGATAGAAAAGGATTATTCCTTTATCTTTAGTAATCGCCTTATAGCCCTTTTGGTTGAATATATTCCCTTTATAAAGACATTGAGCAATATACAAATCTTTATCTTTTTTGCTTCCGCTATTTTTCTTCTGACTCTTGCGAGCATGGCGTTGAATTATTTTGTTTGAGTATATATCTGGAAGCAAAAACAAGAATATGCCTTGCAGTCGACGACTTTTTTACTTCAAAAATATATGTCTTTGGGCGTGGGTTTTTTTATAAATAATCAATCTAGTCTTTTGCGATCAAAACTTGAATCTGTTCCTGTACAGGCAGTAGGATTTATCGAATCGACACAATATTCTATGCAGCTTTTCTTTGAAGTGGCCATGGGGATTGTGATATTATTTTCTATTAATCTTAAACTTGCTCTTATTTCTTTACTCTTTTTCGCAATCTCTCTTTTTGTTTTTCAATTTTTAAAAAAAATAATTCGTAAAGCGACTATGGATAGAACAATGGCAGGTATAAATTTTAATTCTATTTTGCAAGAAATTATTGCTCGACAATCATTGACTATTGCTACCAATAACCAAAAGGTAGAGAATCAGTATTTTGTAGATGAATATCATAAAATGACTAAAAAAAGATTTTATTTTGAACAAATAGAAAATCTTTTGAACCCGATGTTTGTTTTATTTCAGTTTATTTCGATCATGATCATGGGAATATTGCTTGGAAATACTGTTCTTTTCTCCCAAGTAAATAGTGTATCCGCAGCGCTTGTCTTTATTGTACTATTTCATAAATGATTGGTCAATATCCAATCTCTTTCCATGTTCCTTTTACAGCGTTTTGGCAAAAGAGATGCCCTAGCCTCCACACTTAAAGACTTTATCAATCTCAGACCAATGGTTACATCTTGAGCTGTACCTTTTAAATCTTTGCAAAAATGAATTCTTTGTAAGAAGCTTTCTTTTGCATATTCGGATGACGAAGTGATACAGAATCTTTCCCTCACAATACCAGCAGGGAAAACGACACTTATTATGGGGGCGAATGGATCAGGGAAAACGACACTTCTCTCTCTAATATTGCGTTTTTATGATTGTCCATCGGGCACGATCTTTATCGATGACCTGGATATACATGATCTCGATATACCATCCTGGAGGTCACACATCGCCTATGTGGCTCAAGACGTTATCCTCTTTAACGGAACGGTTCGAGAAAATATGACATACTGATACGCCAAAAAAGTCAGTCAAAAACGAATCGATGAGGTGATAAAAAAAGTTGGACTGACTGAATTTCTATCTGCCTTGCCTCTAGGGATCGAAACGAATATCGGAGATGGATGACTCAAATTTTCTGGCTGACAAAGACAGAGAATTGCCATCGCTCGAGCCCTACTCTGTAATCCTCAAATTATTATCTTCGATGAAGCGACAAAATCTATCGATACAGAAACAGATGATATGATTATGAATATGCTCGTTAATGAATTCAAATCTACCACGAGAATTGTCGTATCCCACAATATTCATCATAAAAAATTTGCTGACCACGTTATTGTTTTGAAAAATCCTACCATTACAAAAAAGGATATTTAATTTTTAGTCTCAAAGAGTATTTCTTCAACGCCTCTTGCATCTTCTCTTCATTGTATATACTCTTTCTCACTTGCTTGCCCTGATAGTTTAATGGAAGAACAGCTCACTCCTAACGAGCAAATACAGGTCCGATTCCTGTTTGGGGCACCAAGAAGGAATGTTTCAATGCACCACCTCATCGAATGGGTCAGAAAGGGCTATATAAACCTCTTTTTGCTCATCGACAACGAGTCCGACCGAATAGATTTTTACCACACGCCCCTTTTGATACTCGTTCAAAGTTTTCCAAGTGCCATAAAGGTCTACTACGAGTCCGACGAATAAAAGGCACTTTTCACGAATATCCTCGTCCATCTCCGATATTTTCCGTATGTCGATATCACACTGCATAATCTTGTCGTGTAATTCTGCGTTCTTTTCCTTGTAGAGCTCTCAATCTATCTCTCAGGATACTCTCATATCAAACAGATTGTCTCGGCGTGTCTGAAGCCCTTTTTTGCGTGCCTCTATGGTATCAATCTCTTGTATGTTATTCATATAGATAGATTTCTGTTCATCGAGCATAGCATTGATAAATTCTTCTTGTGTCTCTGGCTTCATTTTCATCTGCGGAATAATCGTATCTTCAAACTTCTTGATAATCGTCTGTTCATTTATCCACATTTTGTCTCGGTGGTAATAGATGAATTTTCACTTCGAGAGACTCGCTTTGAGGGGTTTTCAATTTATATCTGTCACATGACCTTTGAGAGAAAAGCGGTCTTTCCTGATTTCATATTGTCCCCTGTATACTCCGTTTGCCTTGTCGTACGCTTCTTTGTCTATGATTGCCGTATAGTCTCAGCGGAAGAATTGACCGCCCCACTGCATAAATCCATAGTAAAACCTGTTTTTTATGATCCGCTCGACCACAGAAAGTGACACTTTGAGGTCGTTCTTTTCAAAGTATTTTTGTATGTCGATGAGCGTGCTTCAATCTGCCCTCATCTTGAAAGCCGTTTTTATGAGCTCAGCGTTTTTATCTGGGTATACTTTCCCGATATTCTTATCCCGAGCATAGCCGACTGGCTGTCTCTGTACCACTATTCACTTCTCGACGGCTGTCTGCATTCCTCTTTTTACATCTTTTCGCAGGTCTTTTATGAATTGAGAAGAAAGCCCGAACTGCACAGAGAGGAGTAGCTCGTTTGTGTCGGGTGTAAATGTGCCATCTGAGGTAATAATCTTTTGTATATTGCCTTTTTGCAAGCACCAAGTTATCGTACCTGCATCGAGCGGATTTCTAGCGAGGCGGTTCATCTTCCAACAAATAATTGCATCGAATTGTTGTTTTGTAGCTCGAGCCATCATATCCGTGAATTTCTCCCGTCATGGTGCTTTGGCACTCTTGCTTTCCTCAATTACCTCTATCACTTCCAGCTTCTCTGATTTCGCTACACTTCGACAAAAATCAAGCTGAGACTCAAGAGAGAGTGCTTGTTTGTCGTCTCTATCGGTGGATTTTCGTATGTAAATTACTGCTTTCATCGTAACTCAGCGAGGGTATAAATCTCTGTTCGCAGTTCGTTGTAGTTATCGACTGACCTCATAATTTTTGGGGTTCCTCCTGTCCCTTTCAGAAAAATCTTACCAGTCCGGAAAATCATATCAAATATACCTCTTTTTATATTCACAGTCTCAATCTTTGCTGCCGTCAATTCTTCTGTCTTCGTCGTGATGATACCTGTCTTGATGACTACTCGCTTATCTGTCACGACATACTCAGTACGCAGACGAGCGACAATAGGGAGGAGCAATAATGCTCCGATTGCAAAATATGCAATTCACATATTACGGAGAGTAGGATCTGAAATAGTCACTAATCATGGGAGTATGAAGAAAAAGGCAGCTATGTACCAAACAAAATCAAATTTCCAAGATGGCTTGACGAATATCTTTACCTTTTCATCTGGTAGCAGGTTGTCGTGAATATATGACATATAAAAAAATTAGAAAATAGAAAGTTTTTTGCATCGCTTTTCGACATGCTCTCGGGAGCAACCGAAGAGGGGACAGAGAAAATCGGCATCATATCAGTATTCGTCTATCGCCTCTCTCACTCTGTTTTCTGGTATCATCTGTTCCAAGGCCCAGTCGTCGCACATACGCTCACAGAGCAGACTTCACACGACACCAACTGTACCCGTTGCAATATGTCCGACCTCGTGCATACATACGCTCGCTTTCTCGTACTCGCTCAACAATTCATTTACTCCAATATAGTTATTTTTTTTATAAGTCACGACAATTCAGTCCAGGGAGTCCCTGTCTCACGGTTCTCAAAAATCTCCTCTTTCGTACACCACTGCCTCAAAATCTCTTATAATTGTTTCGAGGTGTACATAGTAGGAGTCCATATTTATTCTGATTCAGATTTTACAAATTGTATGAATGAGCGTACCTTCTTGAGTTGTCCTTCCGTCAATCTCTCTTTTTCTGCCAGTGAGAAATACGGATCATCATTTCCTCATCATCCGAATACCTCTCTTTTTACCTCTGGTTGAGGATTAGATTCCAGTTCTACATCGTTCATCAGCCATCATTTGCACCCATCTTCTCCGCAATCACAAGGGAAAGCATCGAGTCAGTCTAGCTTCACATCATCGTATGTTGTCTTCCTTGTTTTGCAGTAGTATTGGATGAATTCTTCTTTGGTAATTTTGTTCATAAAATAATTGTAAGAATAAAAAGTAAAAAGTAAAATAATTCTTAAAGAAGTGCGGGGATTAGTCAGGTATCGAGTTTTATCTTATTTACTTTCTCTCACACAGTTCAAGTACCAAAGAATGCTGGGTCTACAGCCCATACATCTCCTGCCGAGATAGTGGTTGAAATAGATGGCATTGTAGGGAGAGCAGAAGACCAAGTATTCATCTTTCCCATCTCGATATTATGTCCAGCTGGATAGAGTACAGACATCTCAGCGACATAGAATGGAGAATCGGTAGTACCTGCATCTGTTTTACCTGAAACTGTGACTGTTATTTCCCCATAGGTCGTAAGCGGAGTAAAAGGAGCAAATACAAACTGCCAGTCTGTTATTTGTGCAGCTTCTCCATAGACGAGAGTTCCATTGTCATAATTTATAGTAATGCGAGGCATTTCGTGAGTGCCAGCCCAATATGCTAAATTTGATAGTTTCTCCGACAAGGAGGAGGTCAAAACTTCCTCTCATAGTTTGAAAGGTGGAAAGGGGGGTTCGGGCAATACTTCGGTATAGACGAGTCCGACACATTTCCCACTGGGGGCACCAGAAAATACAAAA
>Ga0247840_10008373_pt1 | contig 13882 bp, 10 predicted proteins | sample LaCruzMarch2015__FD_192404 | JGI IMG/M metagenome (GOLD analysis project Ga0247840, IMG submission 192404) | Freshwater microbial communities from meromictic Lake La Cruz, Castile-La Mancha, Spain - LaCruzMarch2015_17m | ecosystem: Environmental > Aquatic > Freshwater > Lake | place: Spain...
CAAGAGCGCAATATCAAACTGCTTGAGCGATGCGAACGCTCAATGCAAAAGCGAAATGAAGACCCTGTTTTCTTTAAAGTTTCAGCGCATTAGAAAATCTCAAATAATTTCAATTTAGAGTATAACAGCTTGGGAACATTCGACATGCAAGCCACACGACTGATCGTCGAGAAGAACGAGCATGGACAGATCGTCAATCTGCCTCCGCTATTCCCGGGTGTCCGGATGGAGGCTATCTTCTTGGTGCTGGATGAGCCGCCCGCGTCGCGGCGCCGCCAGCCGCCGCCCGACATCGCCGGCAAGGGTCGGATCCTGGGTGACATCATCTCCCCGCTGAGCGATTGGACGCCGCCCCGGCCGCGTCCGTTGGGCGATTTCCAAGCCCCGGTTGAGGACTGGCGGCTCCTTGCAAACTGATTCCAGCCTCAGCAGAACCGAAGCTTACAGACGGATACCGCAGATGTTGCAAGCAGTCGAAGCCGAAATCAGCCCGGACGGCCGGGTGACCCTGCGCGAGCCCGTGCATTTGTCGCAGGCCGCACGGGCGATCGTGACTATCCTTGCGCCGCTCGACGCACCGGGGGCGGTCAAAGGCAGCGGCGCTGCCCTGCTGAAGATCCTGGACAGCCCTGCCTTCGCCGCGGCACCCGTCGGCGACCCGGACCGAGTGGAATGTGAAATCGCCGCCAACCGCGACGCCTGGGGCGACTGAGGGGATGGCAGCGATCCCGCTCGAAACCTGCCCAAGCTAATTCAATTCGTGCTTAGAGTTGCTCACGTTCGGCACCGCGATGCCCCTTCATCTGTACCAAAATGTTCATGCGTCCGGCTCTCTTCCGCCCGACTGGACGCCGACTAAAGGCGATGCGCTCAAGTATCCTGTGCGCAATCCGGCAGTGCTACGGTATCTCCGCCAACTCCTTCCAGGGAAATGGCAGAAGGTCATCAAGAAAGGTCACGGCGGTGACGTGCACTATTTTGAGCACGCATCCGGACAAGTGGCTGGCGTGAAATTCTTTCGAGACGGAAGCAAGCCATGAAACAACGGGTTGATATCCAAGCGCTGCTGTCGCATTCCGATAGTGAAGAGCAAAGGCTCGCATCCTTTGCGTTGCTCTCACTTGGCGTCGTTGAATCGCTGGTCGGCGGCGCCATGACCGCATCGGAAGCGGTCGAAGCCTTCTTTCATGCCGATAATTGCCTCTATGTCCGTCGGCAACTGCGCCACGTGATCGCCGATGAGATCATGAGTCGCGGCGTGCAACTGCCGGACATCTTCGCGGCCCTGCCGGCGGAAGAGGCTCAGCGGGAATTTCAGCGGGAACTGGCGGCGCTACGCGCCCTCTGCCTGACCATGCTCGACGACCAGCGAATGGCGGCCTGAGGTTCGACTCCCGATCGGCCGAGATCCGCTGCCATGCGGACCGGGAGCGCCGCGCCCCAGTGCGGGGCGATGTCCATGATGCCGCGCCTTAGCGACGGGCGCGGGAGGCGCCAACCCCACAAAGGCGTCTTGCTCGGCGGATGCGATGGCCAAGCGTATCGAGCCAGAGCCCCACAAAGTTCACATAACTCGCCGCAGGCCAACTGCCTCAACAGCGTCGGTGTCTACGGTGACGGCGGTCTCTTGGCTTGCAGTTCAGCGAGCCGGAGTTGCTGGTCCTCGTCGAGAATGGCGCCGCAGTCGGCGAAGAATTCCAGACGTGTCCCTTGCACAACCTTCCCTTGGCGTCGCCAAGTGGTTGACTCCTCCAGCCCCTTGGCACCGGCGATCTGGGCGCCGCGAGCGTTCAGCCGGACATCGAGTATTCTCAGACAGGTTTCAAAGCTTGCAGCACCTTCATCCGAGTCCCAAATCGAGACCGCGCCGTAATCGTGAGCCACCGCAACTTCGGTTCCTGCGGGATTGAATGCAACCGCTTGGACTTTCGGGCATCCCTCCGAGTTGAATAGTACCCGTCCGGATGCCGATTCGATTATCAGCAAAGGCGATGTCGGATCACCCGTCGCGACTGCGAGCTTGTCAGACCGCACAGAGTAGTCCAGTTGTATCCGTTCGTTGATCTCTTCGCCAAACGGCTGGGTGTTGAATGGCTCGCTTTCCAAATACCATCGTATCTCCCCGCACGCCAGGTCCCAGCACCAGACTTCGAGGGTGAAACGGTGCTCATGCTCGCGGATACCCGCGGCGAATACGGTGGTCGCGTCTTCGGCAAGACAAAGGGCAGTGATGGCGACGCTATCTTTTAGGAAATGCGGTTGCGGTTCGCAGTTCTCACCCTTCCAAACGATGAGCCTGCCGTCCAGTGTGCCGGCGACATAGATGCCCGTGCGCCAATCAAAGGTGGTCGAAGTGATGCCCTTCGTGTCATACGGGAACGTTGCCAATGTTTCTCCGGTCGCTACGTCGATAACCGTCAGGTCGTCAGTTTCATGAGGGCCGAATAGGCTGTCGCCCTCGGCTCCAAAGCCCGACCTTAGTGGCCTCAGGTGGGGAATCGGAATCCGGCTCTTTTCTCTATTCGTACTCAGATCCAATACGACAATAGTTGATCCCGACCAGACCGCAGTCTCAACTGACGAGCCATGGTAGCCGGCAACGAGATTGATGAAATCGTGAGCACGGATGGCATGTATCTGCTCATCGCCGTCACCATTGACCCATGAGCGTAGGGTGCCATCCATCGCTCCTGCGATGAGGGTTCCATCGCCGCACCATGCCAACGCGACGAGCGGGATGGTATTCTCGGCCGTGTCGATTCTCCGGGTTGCGCCGAGAACGTCTTCAAATCCAGAGGTCCAGCTCGAATATAAATACCCTCCAAATCCAAGAACCAATCCTTTGCAAGCGGTATCTTGAAGGTCCGTCCCATTGAGTATGGCAAGTCCCAACTTGGCAGAGGTCAAGTCTGATCCTCGCAGACTCGCATCGGTTAAGTCCGTGGGTCTGAAAAGACTGAAACAGGCATGTCGAAGAGGCAGATAAGACAGGTCGGCCGATCGAAAACCGTCGTTCTCTGCTTGAGTCGTGAGGCCGCATTTTTGTAGCAAGGTCAGTGCATTTCCGGCAAGACAACCACTATCGGCGCTCGGACGATGTCGAGTCAGCAATATGATATCGGTCAACTGCTGCTTGGCTTTTTGACGATCTATCATGTAGGGCAGGAATCCCCAGCTCGGCTTGATCCGCTCATCACGGCTTTCAAAGCACCCGAACTCTTTCACAAGTTGGTCGATATCCAACTCTCGTTCCGGGGCAACGCAGGCATTGCCATCCGCCTCCCGATAGGTGGACAGCACCTTGGAGTCGAGAACACCAAGATCGGAAGCGAATTTTAGTGCGACGAAAAACTCTGCGAGGCTCTTATGCGCGAATTCGTAGTAGCCCGCGGCATTGCGGTGTAGAAGGGTCTGGTTGCGCAGGTCGTAATCCCAGTGATCGAGTGCCTGCTCGTTCTCGATGCGCTCGCCAAAGAGTCGGCGGATGCGCTCCGGGATCTCCTTATAATGGATGCGCAACTCCCCGTCGCGGATCATCTCCCAGGCCAGTTCGCAGAGGAAATAGAGCTTGTCCGCCGTGGAGGTAAAGGTTCGCTGCGTATCGATATTCCTGACCAGGAGCCGGTTGGTCGCGTTGAGATAGATGTCCGCCTCGTTGTCCAGTGCGTCGATCCCGGCCTCGTCGATGGCCGCCAGCAGTAGCTCGGTCAGGACCGGCTTGCGCGCCATCTCCTTGAGGTTGTTGCGTGCCAGTACCTTGCCCGCGGTCGCATTCCCCTGGCCCTCGCCCAGTCGCGCGACGATCATGCGGCGAATGCGCTCATCGTCGAAGGGCGTGAGATAGAGGACCTCGAAGCGGGGCGGTTCCAGGGCGATGGTCTTGCGTCCGTATTCTTGGCCCGACAGGACCTTCTCGGACTCCTTGGCCCAGCGGAAATACTCGGTCCGGCTGGTGAGGATCACCTTGCTCTCGTCCTCTACCAGGCGCGCCAACTCCCAGAAGTTGTCGACCACCGTCTGGTAATCGGTCTTGCGCGCCATCTCATCGAAGCCGTCGAGGATCAGGAGCAGTTTGCCCCGGCGGTTCATTGCCTTGAAGACCTCGAACGCGGAGCCGACGAAGGGGAGCTTGTAGCGTTCCAACAGCAGGTCATTGATGAGCTGTTCGGGATTCGTGGTCTTGACGAAGTCCCGCAGTGTGACCAGCAGCGGCAGCCGCTCGCCGGCCGGGTCGGCGAGATAACGCTGTAGCCGGCGCCACGCATAGTGCCGGCAGAACCAGGTCTTGCCGGTCCCGAATTCGCCGAGCAATGACATATGGACCTTGCCGCGTTCGCTGAGCCAACTGTCCATGTAGGCATCCAGGCCGCCCATGTCCTCCGCCGGACCCTCCTGACCGATACCGCCCGCCGCCTTCTTGTGGCAGGCCGGGTCCACATAACGCTCTGGTATCTGAGGGCCGAGCACCAACTCATTCAGCGCGTCGATATAGGGACCCCAGACCCTGGCAATCAGGAAGTCCGCGAGCCGATAGGCTTGGACGCCGTCCAATTCGGCGGCGCGCGCACTCGCCTGGGGTGAGACCCGCTGGTCGCAGATGGCCCATCCTTGATTGGTCCGCCGGTCCAGGCGGGCATCCAGTGCCTCGATGTCCGCCGCGCCGATCTCCCCGCCGATACAGTGGACCCGTACCCGTTGGTCGATGCTCCCCTGGTTCAGGGAGGCGATGAGACAGCGGCGGCCCGCGCCGATCGCGGGCTCGGGCGGGTCGGTTTCCTGCTCCACCTGGTAGCCGATGGCCGACAGCCATTCAGTGACCTCATGCGCCAGACGCTCGACCGGTGTGATACGCGGCGGCGTAAGCACGGCGGTGCGCCTTTTCTGGTGGACCGCCGAGGCCAAGGACTCAAGAAACTGCGCAACCTCCGGGTGACCGTCAGTTGGCGGGTAGGTGAGGACGCGAATCCCGTGATCCTTCTCCCATCGCTTGCACTTGAAGGCTAGCGCCCGGTCCTCCGGCATCAGGGCAAAATGGGTGCCGGTATGGCCGCGGAAGTGCTCGCGCAGGGCGTCGAGCACCAGCATCAGGTCCGGGTCCGCGAGTCCGTACCCGAGGAACAGGACCGTGCGAGTGGCGAACAGGGTAGTCAGGTGGGTCCGGCAGGCGGGGTTGGCCTGCATGATCCGGCGGTAGTCCGTGGTGCCGAGGACCACGGTGTCGATCCGGTTGATGTCACCGTGGAGCTTCAGCAAGTAGTCGCCGGAGCGGGTGGCGGCACCCAACTCCGGGACGTCCTGATGGGTGAAGCTGTGCAGCGTGGCACCCCCATGTTCCAGCGCATAGGCGCCCTCCAGGAGGGCGTCGTAGTTCGTCGTGACCTGCACGCCGAACGGTATCCGGTGGAGCAGGCGGTGGGTCTGGGTGGGCTTGGGCCGGGTGCCCTGAATCCGGTCCCGCAGGAAGCGGCGGAATTCGTCGTCCCGCAGGCGTTCGCGCAGTTCCTCGGCAACACCCAGCAGGTCGCCCTGTTGGATCGCGGTGAGCAGGTCCGACTGGTCCGGCTGAATGCCGTCCCGCGTCTCAAGATGGCTCAGCATCTCCCCGAGCAATTGAGGCCAGCCGGGAAGCCCGGCGCCTTGGGAGAGTCCGGCGCCGACGAAAAGCGCGGCCTTGCCGTCGGCGATTCGTTCCACGAGCTCGGTTGGGATTGCAGGGATCATCCAGTTGGCTCCTTGGGTGGTGCGGCGAATGCAAAATCCTAACGTGCCCAGAGGCGCTCAGGGTGCGAGATCGATGCGTATCCTGTCGACCGCGACGTGGCTGGTCCGCGCAGCGGACCCTACGGGCGCGGAGCCAACCCTGAGGGCTTGCCGTGCCGTGCGGACCGCTCGCCGCTGGCCGGAACGATGATATTCAGTGGGTTGATCAAATGGTATCGACAAAGGGCTCAGCGCTCATGCAGCGAATCGCGGTCGGAGACTATTCGCCGATCCACCTTGAGGACCCGGTAAGGCGGCGCCGGGTTTGCGAGGCCGGTATCGTCAGGCCGGTCCAGCGCCGAGAGCACGACCTCGATGCGGCGATGACGCCATTCGCTGGGGATGGGCAGCAGTATCTCATCGGGCGCGTCGTCATAGACTTTGCGTAGTGCTTCCAATTGGATGCCCCCTCGTCTTAGCGGATCTAGCTGCAACTATCGCACACTTGGCCGCCGTGCTCCAGCGGTGCAGACCGCCGGCGGTGTTGCGTTCATTATGACTGCCGCCGGTTCCGGTCCGCGCGCCCGACCACCGCGCCGGACCCGGCAACGGGCCGGGCTCAGGCGTTCGCGGCCCAGAAGGCCGCCAGTGCCTCGGTGCCCCCGGCGAAGCGGCTGCGGTCGCAATGCCCGACCCCCGGCACCTCGAAGGGGCCGCTGCCGCAATGCCCGTCCGTGAACTGCCACAGCGTCCAGCCCTCCCACGGATGGGGCACGACCGGGTGCGCGGTGTATTGCGCCAGCCACAGCCAGCAGTGAGCGGGCACGGGGTCCGGTGTCCCGTGCAGCGCCTCGCGCACGGTGTTGCCGGAATACAGCCCCGGCCACTTGCCGGTGCGCGCCTGACAGTGGGTGACGAAGGCGCGCGCCTGCGCGATGCTCATCAAGGGGCCCTGCGGGTTGGCCTCCAGGTCCAGCGCCGGTAGGGTCCCGTCGTGCGGCTCGAGCGTCGCGAGGAAGTGCTCGGCCTGGGCGATCGGGTCATCGCCGGTGCTGAAGCGAAAAGGCGAGCCGGTCGGTGGCATCCGGGTCGGTCCCGGGAACCCGGAGCAGGACGCGCTGGACCTGCGCCTGCGCCTCCTGGTGGGTGAGCAGGAGCGTCACCGCGATGAACGCGATCAGCGTCGCGATCATCAGGACCGGTGGTCCCGGCCTGCAGGTCACTTGCATGGAAATCCCGGCCCCTCATCCAGCGGCGAGGGCTATGGTCCGCACAGCGGACCCTACGGTCCCGCGCCCGTAGGGTCCGCTGTGCGGACCAACGACCGCGCGACTGACGCCGCCTTGGCGTGAGCAATTGCCTGATTCAGCATCAGGCTGTTCGGCCGCTTTCGCAGGACCTGGAAGCGTTTCTGTCGGCATTGCGCAGGGCAGGGCGGACGCCCGCGGGCCGCTCCGCCGCCAGCCCCTCACCCCCGCTCGATCAACACATAGGGCGCCCAATACCGCGGATTCGCGCGCACCGGATCATCGCCCCCGAGCCACTCGCGCTGGGTGGCGCGCAGCGCCGCGGCCGGGTCGGCGATGCCCGCGGGCGTCAGCCAGCGCTGGTAGAAGGCGCGCATGAAGTCCCGGGCCAGCGGGTCGTTCAGGGTCCACTGGGTCATCAGCACATGACGGCTGCCGGCGAGTTGGAAGGCGCGCACCAGGCCGTAGGCGCCCTCGCTGACATCCACCCGCCCCTGACCGGTGTTGCAGGCGGAGAGCGCCACCAGGTCGGTCCCCTCCAGGTTCAGGTCCTGGGCCTCCAGGGCATAGAGGATGCCGTCCTCGCCGCCCGCGTCGCGCCCGCCTTCGAGCCCGCGGTTGGCACCGGCGAGCGCCAGACCGGCAAGCGTCAGGGCGCGGTCCCGGCCGCCGGTCGGGGCCGCGCCCGTGCCTGTTCCCGTGCCTGTTCCCTCCTGGGCGGCGAGAAAGAAGCCGTGGGTGGCCAGATGCAGCACCCGCGGGGCCGTGTTCCCCGGGGCGAGCCGGGTCTTGAGCCCGGTCTCGGTCGCCGCGGGGCCGGTCAGCGGCTCCTTGCGCGGGGTGCGGTTGTCCGGCTCCCAGAAATAGTTCAGCACCTCCGCGACCTCGGGCCCGGTATTTTCCAGGGCCTCGAAGCGCCCGCGCTCGGCGCGCAGCCGCTCGTTCATCGCGCCGACCGCGCCGCCCCCGTAGGATGGGTAGAGCGCAGCGAAACCCATCGCTCCCGCCGCGCCAGGCCCGCCCTCCCGCGCCGCCCCCGCCCCACCCGGTCCCGGCGACACCCCGGCCGCGCCCGCCGCCCGCGGGACCTCCGCGCCCGGCCCCGCCGCCTCCGCGAACCGCTCATAGTCCACCCCGCCAAGCGCCAGCATCCCGCCCGCGGGTGTGGCCGCACGCTCGAACGCCACCAGGTCGCGCCCGACCCGCACCGTGCGCAGTGCCTGGCGCTCGATCCACCAGCGCCCGGCGGGCGCCCCCGGCGCCCCCGCCGCCACGGGTTCCTCGGCCGGCACCCGCAGGCGCGCAAAGGCGACCAGGTCCAGCACCCCGTCCGGGGCCAGGAACAGGGTCTGGTAGCGGGCGAGCTCGCGGTCGATGGGTCCGAACAGGGTCTGATAGAGCCCGGCGGCGGCCGCCGCGTCGCCGCTGCCCAGCGCGGTGAGCGCCGCCGCGCTGTCCGCCACCGCGCCCAGGTCCCAGAACCGCAGCGGCGGGGCCTCGCCCGACCCTTGTGCCCAGTCGGCCGGCGGCTCGGCCGGCAGCAGCAGGGCGAGCCAATGGGGCTCGCCGAACTTGCCGGTCTTGAAGTCGACCGGTCTGAAGGCGCGCAGTTCCAGCAGTGCCGCGCCCGCCGGCAGGGCGGACTGGACCGACTCCCACTCCACCCCGCGGCGCGCCTGCTGTCCGCGGAAGGTGCGGCTCAACTGCGCCAGCGCGACCTCCAGCCGACCGACCTCGGCGCCGGCCCGGTCCAGCGCACTGCGATGGGACTCCCGCTGGGCCTCGTTCATCTTCTCCAGCGACAGGCCCGTCAGGCGCGCGAGCTCGGCCCGGGCGCCGCGCAGCGACCCGGCCAACTCGACCACCCGCGGGTCCTGGCTGGTGCGGGCCAGCCGGACCACCACCGACTCCTCGTCGGCGGCCAGACGCTTCCAGCGCAGCAGCACGTCGGCCGCGAGCCCCCGGGCCTCCGGGTCGCGCGGGTGGACCAGTGCCAGGGTGAAGACGATGTATTGGAGACGCGACTCCGCGGCGAGCCGGGCGAGCCGGACGGACTCCTGCTCGGTGCTCGCCAGTTCCTGGGCGACCAGACCGCGCATCCGTTCGTCCAGTGTACGCAGTTGACGCAGCGCCGCGCCGATGCGGTCCTGGTTGACCAGCAGCACGGCCAGGTTGAGATGGAAGGTGATCGTATCCGGATGCGCGGCCCCCAGCACCCGCTCGCTGGCCGCCAGCGCCCGGCGGTAGAGCGGCTCGGCCTCGCCGAAGCGGCCTTGGGACTTGTACAGGACGGCCAGGTTGTTGACGCCCGTGATGGTCTGGGGATGCTCGGCCCCCAGCACCCGCTCGCTGGCCGCCAGCGCCCGGCGGTAGAGCGGTTCGGCCTCGCCGGAGCGGCCTTGGGACCGGTACAGGGAGGCCAGGTTGTTGACACTCCCGAGGGTATCGGGATGCTCGGCCCCCAGCACCCGCTCGCGGGCCACCAGCGCCCGGCGGTAGAGCGGTTCGGCCTCGCCGGAGCGGCCTTGGGACTGGTACAGGCTGGCCAGGTTGTTGACGCTCTTGAGGGTCTGGGGATGCTCGGCCCCCAGCACCTGCTCGCTGGCCGCCAGCGCCCGGCGGTAGAGCGGCTCGGCCTCGCCGAAGCGGCCTTGGGACTCGTACAGACCGGCTAGGTTGTTGACGCTCCCGAGGGTATCGGGATGCTCGGCCCCAAGCACCCGCTCGCGGGCCGCCAGCGCCCGGCGGTAGAACGGCTCGGCCTCGCCGAAGCGGCCTTGGGAATCATACACAGCGGCCAGGTTGTTGACGCTCCCGAGGGTATCGGGATGCTCGGCCCCCAGCACCCGCTCGCGGGCGGCCAGCGCCCGGCGGAAGAGCGGCTCGGCCTCGCCGGAGCGGCCTTGGGACTCGTACAGGAAGCCCAGGTTGTTGACGCTCCCCAGGGTATCGGGATGCTCGGCCCCCAGCACCCGCTCGCGGGCCTCCAGCGCCCGGCGGTAGAGCGGCTCGGCCTCGCCGGAGCGGCCTTGGGTCAGGTACAGATCGGCCAGGTTGTTGACGCTCGTGAGGGTATCGGGATGCTCGGCCCCCAGCACCCGCTCGCGGGCCGCCAGCGCCCGGCGCAAGAGCGGTTCGGCCTCGCCGGAGCGGCCTTGGAACTGGTACAGGGCAGCCAGGTTGTTGACGCTCGTAAGGGTCTGGGGATGCTCGGCCCCCAGCACCTGCTCGCTGGCCGCCAGCGCCCGGCGGTAGAGCGGCTCGGCCTCGTCGGCGCGGCCTTGGGAGTTGTACAGCAAGGCCAGGTTGTTGACGCTTATGAGGGTCTGGGGATGCTCGGCCCCCAGCACCAGCTCCGCATAGTCCATCTGGACCTTTGCCAATTCGCCCGCAGCGGCGTAGTCCCCCTTTCCATGGAGGGCGACAACGCGGCCATTCAGCGCACCGACCACCGCGCCCGCATCCGGCTCGGCGCCGTCGCGCTCGCGCAACTGTGTCCGCACCTGCCCGATGACCGCATCGGCATCGGCGGCGGGCTCGGCGGCGGTCGGGCCGGGGGCGACCGGGACGGCGGCGACGAGCAGGGCCAGCAGGGCGGCGGACGCAAGGCGACGGCGGGACATCGGGACCTCCTTCGAACCTGGAAAGAGCAGCTATCACGCAAAGGCGCCAAGCAAGCCCAAGGTTTTTCAGCCTGTTATCTGCACTCACCGGCTCATCCGGCGGGTGCCCCGGATCTTGTGCTCATCGCATTGTATTCCTTGGCGGGCTTGGCGCCTTGGCGTGAGCCATTGCGGCGCTTGGGTTGAAGGATGGGTGGGCGTTCGGTGTCGGGGGGGCGGATGGCGGAACCGCTGCGCGTTCCGCCTTACAGCCTACGGGCACCCCCCCACCACCGGGCTCAGGCGCGCGACATCGAGGTTCTCCCAGGGCACCAGCGCGACCACCGGGGGCCCCTGGGGCTCGGGCTTGATGAGCACGAGGAGGCTCGCGGTCTGCACCAGCAGGCGCCACTCGGCGTCGGGGCTGGGATCGGGGGTGCCCGGGGGCGGGGACTCGCGGGCCAGGCCGGCGGCCAGGGCGGCGATGGCGGGGCCGCGGTCGGCCTGGGGGATGAGCCCGACCCGCGCCCGCGGCAGACAGCGGAAGCCGTGGTCGCGATGGGCGACGAAGCGCTGATCGGCCGCGCGGGCGCCCAGGGTGTAGGCGAGCGCGAACAGCAGGATCAGCACCAGGGGCAGGCCATAGACCCCGCGGCGCCGGACGGTCCGCGGGATCAGGGTCCACAGCGGCCAGACGGCGAGCGCGGGCAGGAGCAGTTACCAGTGCGCGCGCAGCACCCAGTAGCCGTACATCAGCACCGTTTCGACCGGCAGGTCCAGGCCGTTCAGCCCCAGGTCGAAGCGGGCGTACCAGCGGTAGGCGTAGGACCAGCCGGCGGCATAGAGCCAGGCGAGGACGAGGCCGGTGATCCAGGCGAGATCAGGGAGCGGGAGCCGGTGGGCGGGTGCGCCGGGGGCGGGCTCAGCGGCCATGGGTGGTCTCCGGGACCGGGCGGGCGTGGGCGGGGGGCGCGGGCGTCCCGCCCGCGTGCCGGTCGGCGGCCGGCGCTCCCGGGGCCGCGGCGTCGGTGACTAGGCCGCCGGCGTCCGCGCCGTCGCCGTCGGTGCGAGGAATCCCGTCCTTGTCCGGCGCCGAGTCCGACGCGCGGGTCGCCTCCGGCGCCGGGCAGTCGCCGCTGCCGGGGGCGAGTTCGCGGACGATGTCGGTGACCTCGATCAGGACCGGCCGGGGCGCGCGTCGGTCGATCAGTTCCTTCGCGGGCGCGCGCCGGCACAGGACGAAGGCGCGGCCGGTGACGCCGGAGCGCTCGCGCTCGCAGTCGATCCAGAGCGCGTCATCGCTGTCCTCGACACAGAACCCGGACGCGGCGCTCGCCGCGGGGACGAGCGCGGGCAGGAGCGCCAGCGCGAGCCAGATGCGTGTGCGTGCCTGGTGGGCCATGGGTGCGCGTCCTCGGTGTGCGTCATTACGGGCGGGGCTCGCCGCAGGCATCTGGTCCGCGCGCCCGGACGCCCCGCCGGTTCCTGCCAAGGATACGCCTCGGGCAAACCCCGATGAAGATTCGTTTTCAATCTTGTAAATCCTGTTGATCCTGTTGATCCTGTCAAGAGATGTCGCAACCGGTGAGGCTCGCGGCCAAAACCATGATCCTAAAATCCACAGATGAACACAGATGAACACAGATTTTCTTCGCATTGTCATGCGCTTATCGCTATTGTCACAATCACCGGCGAGGTGAGTGCCCAGCCAGGCGTAAGTCAATGAATCATCTGTGTTAATCTGTGTTCATCTGTGGATAACTGCTCTTTCTGGGCTCGACCGGCGGTGAGCGAGGCGACTCGACCGGAGGTCGACGCTTTAGCGGGCGGCGCCGCATCCGGCTGAAGCCTCGACCTCCGGTCTGTGGTATGGGTACAAAGTGATTCGGAGTTCACCTAAGTTCATGCCGGAACCGGTCCTCGATTGCCGGGGCAGGCGCATCATTCAGTCGCTGACGGCGAATTGCCATGATGATCGCTTGCCGTCATGCTCAAGACCCGGACCCAACGCCCTGACGACCTTTTCAGGTGGATACCAGCCATGCTCGACGACCAGTGGCCGGCCGCCTGAGCGCAAACCGCGACCCGGTGTGACAATGCCTCGATCCTGCGCCTTCCTCACCATCCCGAGCCTCGCCGGCTTCTTCAGCGACGACCACCTGGTCCATGGGCCCCTGGCCGCGGCCGGCTGGCGCCTGGAGTCGATCCCCTGGCGCCAGGGGCAGGTCGACTGGGGCCGCTTCGATCTGGTCCTGATCCGCAGCACCTGGGACTACTACCATGACCCTGAGGCCTTCCTCGCCACCCTGGCTGAGATCGACCACTCCGGGACCTGCCTGCAAAACGACCTGCGTCTGGTGCAGTGGAATCTGCGCAAGACCTATCTGCGTGACCTCGCAACGGCTGGTATCCCCACGGTCCCGACCCACTGGGGCGAGGGGCTCGACCGGGACGGGCTGGATGGTCTTTTCGACGCCCTGCGGACGGCCGAAATGGTCCTCAAACCAGTGGTGAGTGCGGGGGCGCACGATACCTTCCGGCTGCGTCGCGATGCCCCGCCCCAGGTCCTGGCCCAGGCCGCGGGCACCTTCGCGCGGCGTCCCTTCATGGCCCAGCCGTTCCTGGACACCATCGTGCGCGAAGGGGAGTATTCGGTCTTCTTCTTCGCCGGGGTCCACAGCCATACCGTGCTCAAGCGGCCCAAGCCCGGCGATTTTCGGGTCCAGGAGGAGCACGGCGGCCGGCTCCGCGCCATCGCGCCCGCGGCCCGGTTGCTGTCCCAAGCCGGCGCCGTCGTTGCGTCGCTCGCGCAGCAGCCGCTCTACGCCCGGGTCGATCTGGTGCGCGGGGCGGATGGCGGCTTTCTGCTGATGGAACTCGAGTTGATCGAGCCGTCGCTCTATTTTCGCACCGACCCCGACTCGCCCCGGCGCTTCGTTCAGGCGCTCGGGCGCTGGATCTTGGATGCGCCGCAATGGACTCCGCCGCAACCTCGGCCCTTGGGGGGTTTCCAGGCCCCCGTTGACGATTGGCGCCTGCCGGCGAATGAGTCGGCAGATCGCACGCTACAATCGCAGGCTTCGCGCAGGCACTCGACCTGCCCCCACGTCCGCCCGGCGCCGCCGGGTCCTTGCGAGGTGACCATGCCCGGCTTGCTCCCCGACGTCGATCCCGACGGCCTGCTCGAATACTCGGTGGTCTTCACGGACCGTTCGCTCAACCACATGTCCCAGGCCTTCCAGGGCGTGATGCGTGACCTCTCCGCCATGCTGAAGGCCGTGTATCAGGCCCAGGCCGTGGCGATCGTGCCCGGCGGCGGCACCTTCGGCATGG
>Ga0247840_10008378_pt1 | contig 13881 bp, 10 predicted proteins | sample LaCruzMarch2015__FD_192404 | JGI IMG/M metagenome (GOLD analysis project Ga0247840, IMG submission 192404) | Freshwater microbial communities from meromictic Lake La Cruz, Castile-La Mancha, Spain - LaCruzMarch2015_17m | ecosystem: Environmental > Aquatic > Freshwater > Lake | place: Spain...
GGTGATGACTTATGGTTATCAGATACAGTTGCTGGTGGTTTAACCAATATAGAACCAACAACCCACCCAGTAAGAATTGGTTATGTATTGTATTCACACGCAGTAAATGGTAAAATATTTGTATCGTCAGATAATGGTGTTGATGAATTAGGTGAATTACACGATGTTCAAATCACAGGAACAACCAAAGGGGGTTCATTACTTGAATATAATACATCTACGAGTGTTTGGGTTGATAGTCCTATAGTTTGGACCATTGAGTTGATAAACGCTCTGTCAGTGGATGTTTATGCCCCATATAACTTATCAATAGATACAGTAACAAATATCTTAAATGCCCCAACCATAACTATCTATGATGATGGTGTATTATATGCATTGGGTGGAACAATTGCGGTAGGAAGTAAAATAACAGTTGTGGCATCAGTTATTGGTGTTACAAACTTAACATTAAGTAAAATATAATATGAGTGATTTATACATACAAGCTGGTAGTCCCACAGAATGGACACGACCTGGTGGATGGGTTAGTATCCCATCAATTACATCAGCAGATACAAAATTCTATGGTGTTTATGCGGTATATGAAACAAGAAAGAATATTCTTAATATACAATTTGCAGGAACATTTAATATTACGATAGATTGGGGAGATACAACAACATTAACAACCGCATCAACAACATTAATATCAAAAACTTATACATATTCAGCATTAACATCCCCAATATTAGTAGATGACTATGGTGAAAATTATAAAACTGTTTTGGTGACTATTACACCAAATACTGGTTCAGTAACTCTTTTTAATTTTGGACTTCCAACAGCAATAGGAACTCAAAATTGGTTGGATATTGTTATGTCTTGGAGCACCGCCAGACCCTTTTTTTATAAATCACACCCCTATCTTCAAAGATTTATTCAATATACGGGAAATTATGCTGGTGCATTAGCAAGTAGTATTACTCTTTTACCAAATTGTAGAGTATTTCAAGTCCCATTAAATCTTGGTTTACCATCATCAGCAACACAAATATTTACATATTTAGGTGCTTGTGAAGTTGGGGATATGATTATAAATACCACAGTTGCTATTACCTCTTTATTTACTGATACAAAAATAACAAAGTTTGGAAATTTTACATCATCAGCAGCTACAACCACTACAAGTATATTTGCTAATTGCGCTAATTTAAGATTTATTGGAAATGTTAATCTTGCATCTTCAGTAAGTTTTGGTTCATTATTTCTTAATAACTCATCTTTAATAAAAATTGGAACAATAACATCAACTGCGGTTACGAATTTAACAAGTGCTTTTTCCCAATGTGGTAGTTTAAGGGAAGTAACATTTACTTCATTAGCGAATGTAGTAACTGTGACTAATGCCTTTTTTAGGTGTTTTTCATTACAAAAAATAAGAGTTCCTGGATTAGTTGTATCAGTAAATTTTCTTGATTGTGCTATGGAAAGAGCAGAATTAGTTCAAGTGTTTAATGACTTGGGGACACCTGGAACAACAAGAACAATAACCGTGACGAGAAACCCTGGCTCGGCTGATTTAACTGCCGCAGACATCTTAATCGCCACATCTAAAAACTGGATAGTAACATTATAAATAATGGAAGATACAAGTGGATTTTATAGATACGATGAGGAGCAATGGTTTTGGGCTCCCAATGCAGTATATGCTCCGACATATACATTATTAAAAGAATTAAAAGATACATACGATTACCCCGTTGATGGGTGGAGATGGTATGATGAACAACCTTATTAACGATGGCAGAATTTCAACCCATATCAACCCAAAAAATGAAAGAGTTTGGCGGTGACTATGTAAAGATTTTATATAGGGAACTTCGTAGAGAGGGGAAAGATGCAACTGGTGCGTTAATAAATAGTTTAGCTTTTCAAATAAGGGAGGAGGCAAAACAAATACAAATAATCCTTTTAGCGAATGATTATTTAAAATATGTAGATAAGGGTAGAAAACCTGGTAAGTATCCCCCAATCAAAGCTATTGCTAAATGGGTTCAAGTTAAAGGTATTTCAAAAGAGGCAATATTCCCAATTGCAAGGAGTATTTATAAATTTGGGATTAAACCTACAAATGTAATACAGAGGGTGATTAAAGAATTTGAAACATCCCCAACATTACAAAAGAAATATGAAGATGAGGTTGTTAATCAACTTATAGATATGATAAATAAAAATTATAAAGAAATTTAATTATGGCGAAAATATCAATAGAAACAATTAAAGAATGGGTTAAAGAAAACCCAAATGATTTTGATTTAGGAAAAAAAGTTAGAAGTTTTATAAATAAAATACATTTAAATTATAAACAAAAAATTAAAGAATAATGGCATTTACAGCAATAACACAACCACACGATTATATGGCGGCATATTCAGCCGTCCCACTTAAATTATATGATACTGACTACAATATAAGTGAAAACTACAAGTATATAACTAATATCACTTGGGATAAAGTAACCATTACAGGACATACCGCTTATATAATATACAACGATGTATTTACAAAATTAACATCAACCACCCTACACAATTTTTCGTTGGGGGATTATGTATTTTTGAATGATGAAAACAATAATGACTTATATACGGGGTATTATATCATAAGAAAAATAGTATCCTCAACAGAATTTGTGATTGATTTAATACCCGAACAACCGTTTGGAGTAAATGATTTTACAACATCAAGGTTTATTAAATATAAATTTAACCCCGATTTGAATGGATATGCCAAAATGGATTTATCAAATGTATTAAAAGATTTTGTATCAGAGAATTTAACAGGACAGACAGTAGATTATTCATTATCTTATGAGGGAACAGATACAAGATTTTGTTATGAGTTAGTATGTGGTTCAGAAAAACAATTTAGACAAGCCTTTTTAGATAACTTATTTAGTGGGGGTTCATTATGTTTTGTAAATTCAGGTATTACATCTTTGAATGATACAGAATTTCAAGTAGGAGACCAAATATTTGTTCAACAAGATTTATATGAATGGTCATATTTAGATAATTTTTTTGATGGTTATTTTGTAGGATTTACAGGAACAACACAACCCCCATATTATACGGGTAGTTCAGTAACTGTAACAGGACAAATTACACATCCATCTTATAATGGACAAACAATAATGTATTCAACGGGTTCATCAGCTAATAGTTTGGTTATTGATAAATTATGGTTGGGGTCCACACCTGTGGAGCCGGGTAGTATATTTGGTGTTCCTCGTCCAGAATATAATGGAACTTGCACCATAGTTAATATCTTTATTGACCCAACATATGGTTTAGTTATTTTAACAGATAAACCATTTACGGTATCATCCCCACCTTTACCTGGTTTTATTACATTTGCTGATAATAGATTAACTATAACCCCAAATGAAATAACAATAAGTGGGTTGTGTGTTTATAATTCACACATCAATTTACCTGATTATACAATTACGGCATTTGACCCGTATGTTATTCAAAATAGAAACTTTGATGAGAACAATTTATCAACGGTATTTGAAGTCGGTAATACATATAGAGTTGAGCCATCAACAATAGGATTTGTATTAACCCACTTGGAAGATACTGCTTTAGTTGCTGGTATGGGATATGAGTTTTATAATTCAAATGGTAATACATTAGGACAAGTTTTAATAACAGGTATGACTGAAGAAGATTATTATTCCCCAATAGGTTTAAATCAAATAAGTGGAGTTACAGGAACAATAAATTTTGGTGTTCCTTTTTCTGGATATGTAAATGATATTAATTCTTATTGTATATTCGCAGCAGCTCCTGGTGGATGTAACGCAATATGTGTTAACTTGGTTTATAAGTCAGGGTCAGGAACTACAAATACACAATGTGTGGTTAAAGAGGATGGATTAATTAATGGTTATCCCGCATATTTAATAGATGTGGTATTTACAGGAACAACCTATCCATCTCAACTATCATATATTGTTGATACATCTAATCCATTAAATGATGGGTGGTATTTACAATCAACAATTGGGGCTAGTCAATATTCGGGTATTGGAATTACTTGGTTAGAGGATAAAGTCAATATCACAAATTGTCCTGCTAGCACAAGTTGGAGTTCTCCAATCCCATCACCCGTTGCTGGTGGAGCGGGTATTAACTCGTCAGTGGTTATAAATAACTTGGGTACTATTTTACAATATTCAAATTTAATATGTTTTGAATTAAATAAAGATTGTTCAAAGTATGAAATATACCACATTATGTGGAAAGATAAGTTAGGTTCTTTTATATCATACCCATTTATATATGTGTCAAGAGATAATATGGAGGTTGATAGAAAGGGTTATTACAAACAAAACGGAACTTGGGAGAATAATACATTTGGTTATGATGAGTATGGTAGGGGACAAGTTGACTTCTATTTAAGAAGTAGAAAGTCAATTATAGTTAATTCTGGGTGGCTTCAGCAGTTTGAGAGGGACTTAATGGAAGATTTGATACAATCACCTTCTGTATATCTACAAACCCCTGACAATCGTTTATTTGGGGGTTCTTTGGAAGAAAAGAAAATAGAGATTTATAAACAAATTAATGATGACTTGTTTAGTTATTCGTTTAACTTCGTGTTTGCTAATAATGAATATAGATTTTGATGTAGTAGTCATAATATAAAATCTAAACCCCATCCTAAAAACGTGGGGTTTTTTCATTAAAAACACATCAATAAAAAATATATTTAATTAAAAAAAGGATTATGAATAAATTTTCAGTATTAGCAGATGGAAAACAACTTGATACATACGACAATATAGCGGTAAGTTTTAACTATCAGATAGAAAATATCTTGGATATAACAAAAAGAACAACCAATTATTCTAAAACTATCACACTTCCTGGCACCCCATTTAATAATAAATTCTTCAAACAGATTTTTGATGTTAATATTGATACCATTAGTTTTAATGTAAAAAAATCAATACCTGCCAATATTAATATTGGAGAACAAACCATAATGACTGGTGTATTACAACTTTTGAATATTATTGTTAATCAAGATGCGGTAGATTATGAAGTGGTTATAATGGGACAATTAAAGAATATCCTAAATGAATTTGGGGAATTAACCCTACGTAATATTGATATTAGTGAATATAACCACATTCGTTCAAAAGAAACAATTCAAAGTAGTTGGGTATATGATATATACAGGAATGGTTCGTTGATTAATAACTCGTCAGGTGGTGAAGGTTATGTATATCCATATATTGTTTACGGGAATAACCAAAATATTTCAAATAATTTATATGCTAGTGATTTATTCCCCGCAGTATATCTTAAAACCGCTGTAGATAAAATGTTTGATTTGGTTGGATATACTTATACATCAAGATTTTTTAATAGTGATTATTACAAAAAATTAATATTACCATTTGTGGATGATAAACTACAAATGCCAGATACTGAAATAAATACAAGAACATTTGCCGTTGGGGTTGATGGAACACAAGGTGAAACAACCGACCCCCTAATTTATGAACCAGGTGTTGAGCACACAGGTGTTACAGGATATAGGGCAATGAGTGCTGTGATGCAAGATAATGTCCCTGCTTGGTATCAAAATAAATATTGGGCATCAAATAAAGGGTTTTGGTTCCCACTTCAAAAAGAAACAGGAACAATTATAGATGTTACATTACAAGATTTAAATAATGAATGGACATATTCAGCACAAACAACACCATATACAACAACCAATGCTGTATACCCTTATACTTATTCAAGATACCAATGCCAAAATTCAGGTTATTATAATATTGATTTAACTGCTTATATGATTGTTAAATATTGGGATTTAGGTGGTGGTAGCCCAAATATACAATTAAATAGTGGTGACTTAAAATATTATGTAAAACTTTTAAGAAAAAGGGGTAATAGTGAAATAGAATTAGCATCAACAGGCACATTATCATTTCAACCATCAACATCATTTGCCTTTACTCCAGCCTATGATAATAATAATCCACTAACATTAGATACATCAGCATCAAATGTTTATTTAGAAGTTGGTGATTTAGTATATATTGAATTTGGATTTACTATGTTTGGAACAAATTGGGCCGGTGTTGATGCTGATATCAGAGCACAAGCCTTATTATTACCATCAAAAGATGGTGTCCCATCGGTATTAAAAATATCACCTTCTAACAATAATTTGGTTGGGGGAAATAGTGAAGTTAATATGAACCAAATAATGCCTGATATTAAATTAAAAGATTTATTTTTATCAATTATTAAGATGTTTAATTTGGTTGTATTTGATAATCCAGAAATACCTAACAATTTAATTATAGAACCAAGAGATGAGTTCTACGCATCAAGACAGAGGGTTGTTGATTGGACTTATAAATTAGATTATAACCAAGATGTTAAAATAACCCCAATGTCAGAGTTAGATGTAAAGACATTTTTATATACATACAAAGAAGATGGTGATTTTTATAATGAACAATACAAAAATGATGTAAAAAGAATATATGGTGATTATGAGATAGATGTTGAGAATGATTTTTCTGATGTTCAAAATAAATTGGAGATTATTTTTTCACCAACACCTGATGGACAATATGCTATTGGGGATAGAGTTGCACCATTATTCTGTACAGTTGAAGATAATATATTAAAACCTAAAAAGTTAAAACCAAGAATTTTATTTTACGGTGGGTTAAAACCAACGACTTACCCTATGTTATTCAAAGATACATATGATAGTGCTACGGGGCTTACTGTATATAACTATGCGTATTGTGGAATGTGGGACGACCCAATACAACCACAATATGATTTAGGATTTGGGACAACAAGTAAAATTTACTGGAATGGTATAAGTTATTACCCAACAAATACATTGGTAGAACAATTCCACAAAAATACTTTATTAGATATTATTGATATAAATAGTAAATTATTACAGGCAGATTTTTATTTAACACCCCAAGATGTTGCTGATTTAGATTTTAGGGATATTATTTTAATAGACAACGCCTATTGGAGAATTAATAATGTAAAGGATTATAACCCTATCGGAACTGATAAAACTACACCAGTCGTCTTATATAAAATAAACAATATAAATATATTTGCTCCTGATCGGGTGGAAATATCTTTATCAAATAAGTCGTGTCCTTCTGATGTTATTAAAAAATTCAGTTTACAAGGGGCATATTATGTCTCAGCATCGGGACAAATCTTGGATGCTAATTGTTGTTCTTCATTAAATGGAGATTTTATCAACGGTAAATGTTGGGTAAGAACAAGATTGGATGGACAAATTGGGGCTAAAGATGGTTATTTAAAGACATCTAATACAGTTATTCAAGGTGGAACAAACATAACCCCCAATTCACAAGATAGACCCGAAACATTAATGGCTGGTAATAATACAATCAATAGTCCAGGAGCTGTAGTTAGGGGACAATCTAACTATGTGGATTATAATGTAAAATCAGTTGAGATACTTGGAGACAATAATAGTATTATAGATGGGACAACATCAACCCAAATAATGGGTAATGGAAATACAATTACAAACGATACAACAAACGCATTTATCTTCGGTGATAATAACTCAATACAACTTGATTTAAGTAATACAGGTTCAACGGCAACCACCCTATCTAATATCTTTTTATTGGGAAATAATATTATTGCATCAACAGGTAATACATTATACGCAGATAATATCTTTATGTCGTCAGGTTCAACCTTTAATGGTGTATCTGTTACTGGTGTAACCAACCCCACTTTAAGTGATGTATTAACAAATGGTGATACTATGCTTACAACACAAAAGATTGCAAGTTATGCGGGACTTGCAAGTATAGAATTAGATAAAGTTGGTGTTGAAGGGGTATATGCTTTATCATTAGATGGTGTTGGGGGTTACAGTAAATTAAATTTAAATAAATCAACAGATGCAACATTAGAAATAACTGATGGAGTTGATATTGGACAAATAGCAATGACTACAACATCAATAGTTATTGAAACAACTGATGGAAGTGCTTATGCTAATATGGGTATTCAAACAAGTCCAGCATACCTATTCGCTGTTCAAGTAACAGATGGATTAGGTGATAATACAAGCCAACAGATGAATGAAGCACAATGGGTAGCAACAACAACTGATGGAACAAATATATCACAAACAGAACTTATACCAACTTATAATAAGTCAATAGTTACAGATGGAGTTGATACTTCTCAAATAGATATGACTACAACAGATGTAGTGATTGAAACAAATGATGGAAGTGGTTTTGTTAAGGTTGGTCTTCAAACAAGTCCATCATACCAATTGTATACTCAAGTAACTGATGGAACAAATCTATCACAAACACAACTTATACCAACTAATAATAACTCAATAGTTACTGATGGACCTGATACTTCTCAAATAGATATGACATCTACTTTAATAAATATTTCAACACAGAATGTAACACAGAATGCACAACAAACATTTGGTAATAATATTGAATTATCTATATCAGATACAACTAATATCAATCTTACCCAATTTGATATAACGGATACCACTTTATCTGTAACAGATGGAACAGATACTTCAACAATAATTATTACACCACAAATAATAACTATTGACAATGGAGTAACTTTAAGACTACCATCAATACCAGCATTTGCTGATGATGCTGCAGCTACCACTGCTGGTTTGTTAATTAATGATGTTTACCAAACAGATGGAACGGGAGCAGCCCCACTTAATGTCGCAGGTATTATGATGATAAAACAATAATAAAAGTAAGTAAAGATAAATAATTATGGCACAAACAGCACAGATAAATATTAAGGTTGATGAGAGGGGAGCACAAAATTCAGTTAATAATTTAAATACTTCCCTACAACAAACCGAAAAAACAACAACCTCTTTAAGAGCCCAATTAAGACAGGTAACCCAAGAATTACAGGGATTAGAACCTGGTTCAGCAAGGTTTAATGAATTATCCCAACGAGCGGGACAATTAAGAGATACAATACAAGATACAAGTGCGGTTATTAAAGCAACTGCGGGTAATTTAACGGAGAATTTAGCTAAAGGTTTAACTAATGTCGCATCAATAGGTGTAAACGCATTTCAAGGTATTATGGGTGCTGCTACATTATTTGGTGTTGAAAGTGAAAACTTACAAAAGACGATGGTTACTTTACAAGCAGCAATGGCATTAACCTCATCATTAGAATTTTTTGGGGGATTAGAAGATAAAGTAACAGAAATAAAGGCGTCGTTTCAAGGATTAGGACAAGCATTAGGATTTATTAAAACACAACAAGTAGCAGCGGCAGCATCAGCAACCGCCCTTGCAGTTGGTGAAACGGCAGCAGGAGCAGCAGCAGGGGCAGCAGTTGTCCCCGTTACAGCATTAAGCACGGCAATGAAATCAATACCATTTGTGGCAATCGCAGCAGGTTTAGCGGCAATCGCCTACGGTGTTTATGATTATATGCAAGCCAGTAAGGAAGCAACAAAAGAAGATAAAAAAAGGAAAGATGTATTAGCAAAATTAAAGGAGGAAGAAAAAGAACAAGCAACTTATTTAGCAAAAGAGACACAAGAATTTACATCTTTAATATATCAACTGAAAGCCACCAATGCAGGGTCAAAAGAAAGGAGTAGTTTAATAACCCAAATCAATGGGAAGTATGGAACTATCTTAAAAAATATGGGGAGTGAGATTGCATTTCAAAATCAGTTAAATACTGCCGTTGCACAATACATCGCCCTATCATATAACAAATATAAAATAACAAAAAACGAAGAAGAGATTGGTAAATTAAATGCACAGAGATTTACACAAGAAAAAAAACAAGCTGAATTAAGAGAACAATTTGAAAAACAAAGAAGTAAAGCAGGTGAGGCTAGTGGTGCGGGCACATATTATAAAGAGACCCAAACTTTTGAACAATTCCTTGATAAAAATAGTGAGTTTAGTGCTGCGTGGACAAAAACCACCCAAACTATTAGAGCGACTAATGATGGTTTATCATCACTTGGGGGTAATATATTACAGACACAATCTGAAATAGATAAAATGACTAAAACCCTAATGCCAAACACAGATGCGGTTAATACTAATACTAAGGCTATAAATGTTAATACTGATGCAAATGATAAAAATGCTGCAGCGGTAGAACAAAAAAGAAATTTATTAGATAGAATAAACGGTGAATTAGAAAGGGAAAAATCAGCAATACAACAATTAACGGTATTAGAAATTGATAGAGAAAAAATAGGGGATGGTATTTATGAAAAAAGAAATAAAATACAACAAGATTTAGTAAAGGCTGATTTGGATTATGATACCTTTAAAAATAGTTTAGTAGAAAAAGCAACCCAACGAGAATTAGATGCTTTAGAAGAGATTTTTGTTAATGGAACGATGAGTGAAAAACAATATCGTGCCGAGTTAATAAAAATTAATATGAATGGTATAAATAATTTATTAGATATTGAATTAGAATTATTAGCTAAAAAAGAATTATTAAGACAAGAAGACAGAGCTAAAATTAAAGCAGATTTAGAAGAGAGGACAAGTGATAATCTTGCATCCGCTGATTTATTATATTACCAACTTGGACAATCAAAAGTTCAGTTTGATAAACAAATGGCATTAAAAGAGATAGATGCGTCAAACAAAACTGAAGAAGAGAAGAAAAAATTAAGATTAGAAACCCTAAAATATTATGAACAAGTTGAAATAGAACAAGTAAATAATATATCACAAAAAGAATTAGATATTTTATATGAAAAATACCAAGACGATTTAAAATTAGCTGAAGAGAATGGGGAAGATAAAACTAAAATAGACGCTCAATATGAAAAAGATAGGGTTGAGTTGGAACAAACCGCACAGATAAAAATTATGGATATTCAGTCAGCAACAAATCAAAACACTAAAGATAAGTTTAGTGAAACATTAACTGATATGGCTGACCAATTAGGATTATGGGGTGGTAAAGTAATGGAGATGGCAGATGCTATTAACGCATTATTCGCTCAACAAACCCAAAATCAAATAGATGCTGTTAATTCAAGGTATAAAACTGAAAGTGATAATTTACAAACCCTATACGACCAAAAAGCTTTAACAGAAGAAGAATTTAATGCACAGAAGAAAGCCTTGGACCAACAAAGGGAACAAGAAGAAATTGCATTAAAAAGAAAACAATTTAACAGAGATAAAGCATTTAATATTTCTAATGCAATAATGACAGGAGCACAAGCGGTTTTAAATGGATTGGCAACCCAACCATTAGTTCCCGTAGGTATTATTATGGCAGCAATGGCTGGAGCTCTTACAGGAATACAAGTTGCTACAATATCTAAACAACAATTCAAAGCCGCTCGTGGGGGTATTGTTCCTGGTAGTGGTGATGGTAGTATTGATAGTGTCCCTTCTTTATTAGCACCAGGTGAGGCGGTTATTAACGCAAATTCAGCGGCGATGTTCCCCAATACTTTATCTTTAATCAATCAAGCAGGTGGGGGAATATCATTAGCCCCAGCTTTGGCATCACAAGGGTCATCCGGATCAGGAACAATCTTTACTGATAATAGAAGTAATCAACCAGTAAGGGCGTATGTTGTTGAAACAGAAATAACCAATAGTCAAAAAAGGGTAAATAGAATTGAGCGTTCGGTTGAATTTTAAACCATTAAACTAAATTTATTTTTTAATATTTAAGATTATGAATGAACCAATATTTTATTTGGAAATAGACGAAACAGATATGAAATCAGGGGTAGATGCTATTAGTTTCGTAACAAATCCCGCAACTGAATTAGAATGGAATATGTTTAGTGTTATGTCAGACACTTATAACGACTATCCAAAGTCAGCAAGTGAAAACGCTTGTAGGGCAATCAAATATAGAGATGATAACCCCAAAGTAGAATGTGGGACGCAAGTTGGTTGGACAAGAGCCAATCAATTATGTAATAGGGAAAATTTATCTATGGATACAATCGGTAGGATGGCATCATTTAAAAGACATCAACAAAATAAAGATGTTCCTTATAATGAAGGATGTGGTGGATTGATGTGGGATGCTTGGGGAGGTGATGAAGGTATCGCTTGGGCATTAAGAAAAATGGAGTGGGCAAACCACAATATGTGGAATAACAATATGTCCAAACAAGAATTTAAAACAAATGATGAAAAAAGAATTATAACAGCCCCTGTTATGTTGGCAGAAACCCCCATCCCAAGATTTAATCCATCAATAGGTAAGTATTATGTTAAGTTTAGTGAGGGAACCATCTTAAAGATGATGAAAAAATACTTTAAGGAAAACAAAATACATAGAGTAAATGAAGAACACGACCCTAAAAGAATTGCTAGTGGTGTATATATGATTGAAAGTTTCATCGTTGGAGACAATGCTGAAAGTAAATTATACCCTAATTTACCAAAAGGTAGTTGGGTGGCATCATTCTATATTGAAGATGAGGACTATTGGAACAAAATTAAAGAAGAAGGGTTTACTGGTTTTTCATTGGAGGGTTATTTTGAGGAACAATACGAAATGGAGTTAATTAATAAAATATTCAAAAGTGTAAAAAATATAGTTTTTTCAAATTTACCTGATGAAGATAAAGAAGAACAAATTAAAAGATTATTAGGACTATGAAACCAATAGAGGTTACATATAATGAAATAAAAATGGCAACACGTCCAAATGTGTATCGTAATAAAAAAAAATATACACGTAAAGTAAAATTTAAAGAGAATGAAAATATTATTAAGTAATTTTTGGGTATGGTTTTTAATGTTTTTAACCCCCCTATTTCCTCTAATGTTAATCATAACAATATCTGTAATATTTGATACCTTCGTTGGTAGATGGTATGCCCGTCAAAAGGGGGAAACAATAACCAGTGGTAAGACAAGACGAGGATTATGTATTAAGTTATTGGTGTATTTATCAGTAATATTTTTTTCATTTTTGATAGATAAATTTATGATTAACGACATCACAAGAAATTATGTGTGGTTTGATTTTGCCTTCACCAAGTTTTGGACCGGATTTTTTGTATGGATTGAATATACCAGTGTAGATGAAAAAATAAAATGGGTTAAAGGTGAGGGTATAACAGACAAAATATTAAAGTTTTTAAAGGGGTTTAAAACCTTTTTTACAACCTCTATGGATATGAAGGATAGATTGAACAAATAAAATCTATTAAACACAATAAAAATAATTATATTTAAAAGAAAATATTATGGATAAAAAAGGTATTTTAACAAAAATCAAAGAACTTTTTTCTACAACAGAAGAAGTTTTTGCTGGTGATTATAAAACACAAGATGGTAGAATAATCAGATGTTACGGAGAAGGATTAGATGTTGGTGAAATGGTAAAAGAAATTACCGCTGATGGTGAAATGGATATTGAAGACGGTGATTATATTTTAGAAGATGGTGTAACTTTAACTGTAGCATCAGGTAAAATCACATCAGTAGGTGCTGTTGTTGGTGAAGAAGAAATGGAAGATATATTAGAAGATGATAATGTTGTAATGGCTGATGGTTATACAAATGAAATAGACACCAAATTACTTGATGGAACTGAAATTAGAGTATTAACCAAAGGTGATGCAATATCAGTAGGTGATATGGTTTTAGTTAAAGTAGGTGAAGGTTATAAAGAAGCCCCAGAAGGAAGACACGAAGTAGAAGGGGGATTAGTAGTTTATACTGACGCTGAAGGTAATATCAACGAAATTGAAACAGCACAAACAGAAGAAAAAGATGGGTCAGGTATGGAAGAAGTATTCTCA
>Ga0247840_10008382_pt1 | contig 13880 bp, 9 predicted proteins | sample LaCruzMarch2015__FD_192404 | JGI IMG/M metagenome (GOLD analysis project Ga0247840, IMG submission 192404) | Freshwater microbial communities from meromictic Lake La Cruz, Castile-La Mancha, Spain - LaCruzMarch2015_17m | ecosystem: Environmental > Aquatic > Freshwater > Lake | place: Spain...
CTAGCATTAATTATTAGCAATGAGGCTTTTATTGAGGTTTTTAGGTTTTTAATGGTATTCATGCTCATTGTTATTTTAATTAAACCAGAAAGATGGCTTCGAGAAACTGATATCCACCATAAACCCTCCTTATGGATTTCTATTCCCGTTGCTTTATTGATAGGATTTTATGGCGGATTTATTCAAATGGGGATGGGTATTTTCTTCCTTATTATCATGGTGCTGGGTGCTAAATTTAGTATCGCCGATGCTAATATTCTGAAAATTGCTGGCGTAGGTATTTATACTTTTATCGCTCTGGCCATTTTTGCCTTCATGGGAATCGTCGATTGGGAAGCAGGTATCATTATAGCCATTGCACAAACAATTGGTGGATATGTAGGTGCCATTTTTGCTTCAAACCATCCAAATGCCAATAAATGGGCACACCGATTGTTGCTTGCCATGGTCATTATATCCATCGTCCAGTTATTTGACCTTACAAAATGGATATTCATCTAATTTTTTTAATAGAAATGCAACCTCTCGCTAAATTTACAGTCTATACTAAAAAATTTATTTATGAAAAAAAATTTCATTTTATTAGCCCTGATATTCGTTGCACTGGCTTTAAACGCACAGAAAACAGAGAGTTTATTTGGTAAGAGAAATTTCAAATTTACAGGAATCTGGGGTGGAAGAACCATGCATTTCGGACTACCCAGTGAAAGACAATTTTATTTGAGAGGTGGAGAAATAGGCTTTGAATTCGATAAGAATTTTATTCTCGGTTGGTCCTGGCAAAAATCAAAAGAACCCATTGTTCCTATAAATAATCAAGCTGCATTTAATTTTAAAAATAGAGGTGTTTTTATGAGCTATGTGCCTGGTTCACATAAAGTAATACATCCTCGTTTTAACTTTTCAGCGGGAAGTAGTTTAGCCACTACGGTAGATAAAATAAAAGAACGCGGCATAAATTTTTCTCCATCTATAGGAATAGAGGCCAATATACTCTCGTGGTTAAAAGTAGGTGCCGAAGGAGGCTATCGTATTAATAGTGATTTCAGAACCCCAGCCTTACTTCAAAACTCCTTATCCGGTTCTTTTTTCCAAATACAAGTAAGATATGGTGCCAGCTGGAATAAGTTTAATAACCGTAATCGTTGGGACTAAGTCCTATTTGAATGATCATTATATCAAATGAAAAGTAATAGATAGTCACTTTTTATTTGATAAAATGAAATTACTTTCCTGTAAAGTGTTTAAGCATAATAATTTCCTGCGCTATGAGTTTTCTCGTAAAGCCCCTTGGTAAATCCTTTTTAGTTAATCCCCCTAAATAAGTTCTGTCCAATTTTACCACTTCATAACCAAGGTGTTCAAACAATCTTCTAATGATTCTATTCCGGCCAACGTGAATAGCGATACTAACTTCTTTAAATGACCCTTCAGTTATAAAATGCAATGCGTCAACGGGAACAGGCCCATCTTCAAGAACCACTCCTTTTTGTATTTTTTCCACATCTGATCCTGAAAGAGATTTATCCAGCGTAACTTGATAAACTTTTTTCATTTTATACCCCGGATGGGTCATTTTCAATGCCAAATCACCATCATTGGTTAACAAAAGGAGGCCCGTCGTCTCTCTGTCTAAACGCCCGACAGGAAATACCCTGGTTTTACCTTTATCAGGAAGAATATCCAGTACCGTTTTTCGTCCTTTTTCGTCTTGCGCTGTAGTAATTACCCCTTTCGGTTTATTCATTAGATAATATACTCTTTCTTCCTGGGGAAAAACCGATTTACCCTTAAAACAAACCTTGTCTTTGGCTTTAATAAGTAAAAAAGGTTCAATGACTTTCTGATCATTAACGGTTACAAAGCCTTCTTTTACATAATCGGCTGCCTGCCTGCGGGAACAAATTCCACAATGGGCAATAAATTTATTCAGGCGCATTCCATCGCCTTCTAACTCTGTATTGCGATTATTATTCATCAACTCCTCCTTGTCCGGTTCAGCCTTTCGTCTGGGAGCTGCATCAAATTGTTTTTTAGGATTAGTAGGCCTACCGTACGGCGGCTTGTTCGGCCTAAGCTTAGGTCGTGGTTTACTATCATCAGAATACGCCATATCTATGTATTTGTTTGAATTTTATAATGAATTAGAAGGGAATATCCTCGTCTTCATTCATTTTTGAGGGACGGGTAATAATTTGGGAGAAAGGATTATCAAAGACATCATTTGGAAGACTTCCCATATCAAAATTTTCTAAATTTGAGAACCTTGCAAATTGCTCTGTAAACTTAAGTCTGACCGTATCTGTGGCACCATTTCTATGCTTAGCAATGATGACTTCTGCTACACCTTTCAGAGGCATTCCATTTTCATCTTCCGTAATTTGGTAATATTCAGGTCTATATATAAAACCAACGATATCAGCATCTTGTTCAATCGAACCAGATTCCCTTAAGTCTGAAAGCTGCGGCCTTTTGGGACCTCCTCTACTTTCCACTGCACGACTTAGCTGCGATAGCGCAATGACGGGCACTTTAAGTTCTTTTGCCAAGCCTTTAAGTGCTCTGGAAATAGCACTTACCTCTTGTTCGCGATTACCCATTCTATTATTTTCGCTACTACCCTTCATAAGTTGCAAATAATCAATCACAATCAACTGAATATCGTATTGCAATTTCATTCGTCGACACTTAGCTCGGAGTTCAAAAATATCAATACCCGATGTATCATCAAAATAAATAGGTGCATCACCTATTCTTTCTATGGCACCGTGCAAATGCTTCCATTCATCTTCTGACAATTTCCCTGTTCTCATTTTCGTCAGGGGGATTTCAGCATCCATGGAAATCAATCGTTGAGCTAATTGGACAGCGGACATTTCCAAAGAAAAAAAAGCAACGCCCATTTTAAAATCTACCGCAGCATTTTTTGCTATTGAAAGAACGAAAGAGGTTTTTCCCATACCCGGCCTTGCCGCCAGGATAATTAAATCGGAAGATTGCCAACCATTTGTCAGTCTATCTAAGGCACTAAATCCAGAAGGAATACCACTTAAACCTTCCTCTACGTCCTTTAAGTCTTCAATCTGTTTTAATGCCTTGGCCGCAAGAGAACTCATTGACTCAATGGACCTACTCATATTCTTTTCAGCAATACTAAATAATCCCTTTTCAGCTGTGTCTAATAATTCAAAAACATCTGTGCTATCTTCGTAAGCATCTTTTATAATAATATTGGAAACCCTGATAAGTTCTCTTTGAATAAATTTTTGCGCTACTATTCTTGCATGGAACTCTAAATTTGCAGAAGAAGCTACCTTGTTGGTTAGTTCAACCAGATAATATGCGCCACCAATCGTCTCAAGTTCTCCAGACTTTTTTAACTCCTCTGAAACGGTGAGCATATCAATAGGTTGCGATTTTTCAAAAAGCCGCAACATTGCTTTGAAAATAAGTTTATGTGCATCGAGATAAAAAGAATCTGAGACAAGAATATCTAATACAACATTAATAGCTTCTTTTTCTAACAAAATAGCCCCTAAACTAGCCTCTTCTAAAGGTAAGGCCTGCGGTGGTTTTCTTCCATAAACGAATGTAGATACTTCCTCGTTTCTTTTTTTAGAAGAGGATTTACCTACATTCGTCAATGATAACTTAGGGGCAAAGCCCTTATCTTCTGCCATAATGATATACCGATTTTTACAAAGGTATATTTATTTCCTCATCATTTACAATCCACCTCTCTATATGCATTAATTAATGCTAATTCGCCTTCTTTTCCTGGTTTGGCATTTCCATGTTCCATGCCCATCACGCCGCGGAATCCTTTCTTATGATGTAAATGATTGAATATATGCTTGTAATTAATTTCTCCTGTGGTAGGTTCCTTTCTTCCAGGATTATCCCCAATCTGAATATAGGCAATCTCTTCCCAACATAAATCGATGGTATTAATCAAATTACCCTCATTTCTCTGCATGTGATACACATCATAAAGGATTTTACAAGCCGGACTATTCACCGCTTTGCAAATTTCAAAAGTTTGAGGTGCTGTTCTAAGGAATAAATCAGGATTATCACTTAATGGTTCCAGAACCATCACCAGATTGTGAGGAGCTAAGATATCAGCACCAGCTCTTAAAGCATCAATAACATGGGCCGTCTGAAGACCAATAGGCAATTTACGCTCATAAAAACCAGGCACGACAGTTAACCATTTTGCATTGACTCGCTTGGCAATATCCACTGCCTTTTTACAGGTATCAACAAATAATTGTTTGAACTCAGGTTTTCCGGTAGTTAAGGAAATTTTCCAGTTGTCACCTCCGTCGATAACAAAAACGCCCATGTGCATGCCTAATCTGCTCATGGCCGCAGCTATTCTCTCCTGCTCCTCAACAGGTCGTTTCATCATGCCATTGTCTTCCAGAGACCTGAATCCCTGATCAGCCATAAATTCAAGCTGAGAAACTACATCCTTTCCGGCATGATTTTCAAACATCCCAAAGTGTGGGGCGAAATCGCAAACAAAGGTAGGTTGTTTCAAGGTAGCCGATGGGAATCCCTTTCCAAAAACAGCGTTAGAGCCTACTCCTAATGCCGTTCCCAATATCGCAGCATTGCGTATAAAACTTCTTCTTTCCATAATTATTTCTTTCAATGATTTAATTACTACAATATAAGAAAAAAATATTCATTTAAATAAAAAACACCCAAGACGATTAATCTTGAGTGCTAAAATTACTCCCAGTTATAAAATTTTTTATCAATATATTAAAAAAACTGATTTTCATCACCCTGTAAATATAATATTAATAAAAAATATCACAAACTATTTTTTCTATTTTTTTGATATATATATATATATATATATATCAATGAGTTACGTGCAAAATAAATTAAGAAAGGGATGGGTTCTGCTATTAAAAGCGGTTAAAGGCTATCCATTCAAGGATAACCAATGAAGCTCTTTTTCTTCAATCAGCTGAGAAATATCATTTAATTCCTTTGATAATTGTTGAATTTTATCGGGGGTCAGGAGTGGATCATCAAAAGCGTTCGTTACTTGTTTCTTTTTCTCTTCCAGTTTTGAAATTTCCTTTTCGACTTTATTAATTTCTTTACGTTGTTCAAAAGTTATCAAAGAAGGTTTTTGAACCACTTCCTTAGACTGTTGGGCAACCACTTTCTCTTCTCTTTTTAATGCCTGTAATTTTTCTTTGGCCAACTGCCGGTATTCAGAATAATCGCCATTGAAGTCAATACATTTTCCATCTCCTTCCAGGACAAACAAATGCTCTACAATTTTATCCATAAAGTACCTGTCATGACTAACCATGATGACACAACCAGGAAATTCCATCAAGAAATCTTCGAGAACATTTAGGGTAAGAATATCCAGATCATTCGTAGGTTCATCCAGAATTAAAAAATTAGGATTTTTCATTATGATAGAAAGAAGGTACAGTCGTCTTTTTTCCCCTCCGCTCAACTGGCTGACATAAACCTGTTGTTGTTTTCGAGAAAACAAAAAGCGTTCTAATAATTGCGTAGCGGATAATTTAAGTCCTTTTTCCAGGGGAATATATTCTGCGATGTCCTGGATAACATCAATCACCCTTTTATCTTCAACCCATTGCATACCATCCTGGGTATAATAGCCAAAAACGGTGTTTTCGCCTAAGATTACTTTACCTGAATCGGGGCGAATATTTGAGGTTAAAAGATTTATAAAGGTAGTTTTTCCTACTCCGTTAGGGCCGACGATACCCACTCGTTCCATGGGTTTAAATTTATAAGAAAATCCATCCAGGATAATTTTTTTATCAAATGCCTTACTAACATTGTGTAGTTCGAGCACTTTTTTACCCATTCTTTGCCCCTTAATATCAATTTGCATTTCGGTTTCCACGCGATTTTTACCAACCTTATCCTTCAGGTCAAAAAATGCATCTACTCTCGATTTAGCTTTAGTTGTTCTGGCCTGTGGGCTTCTATTCACCCAGGCTAATTCACGCTGCAGTAATTTTTTATTTTTTTCCCACTCGGCTCCTTCTGTTTCAATGCGCAGCGCCTTTTTTTCTAAATAATCGGCATAATTGCCACTATATTTATAGAGTTTACCTAAATCAAGTTCAATAATTTGATTACAGACGCGTTCCAAAAAATACCTATCGTGGGTCACCATTAAAAGAGTGATGTTTCCTTTTTTGAGGTAATCCTCCAGCCATTCCACCATTTCAAGATCCAGGTGATTGGTAGGTTCATCTAAAATAATAAATTCAGGTTCACTTAAAAGAATACGTGCGAGGGCCACTCTTTTCTTTTGTCCCCCCGAAAGAAGGGAGACAGGTTTTTCAAAGTCAGATAGATTTAAGCGAAAGAGAATTTCCTGTACTTTGGCCTCCATGTCCCATGCCTTCAAGGCATCTAAATCTTGCAATGCTAATTGCAATGCCTGCTCGTCATCTGGGTGAAGCATAGCTAACCTATACTTTCGTACGGCACTCAATTGTGGGTCATCACTATCTAAGGTAGCCTCTAATAAGTTATGTCTGTCAGAAAACTCAGGTTCTTGTTCTAAGAATGCGGAGCGAATACTTTTATTCATCCAAACCTTAGCATTTTCTCCTTCTACTCCTTCCATTCCTCCAACAACCCTCAACAAAGTGGATTTACCGGAACCATTTTTGGCTATTAGGGCAATTTTCTGGCCTTTAGTCACTTGCAAAGAAAGGTTATCAAACAATACTTTTTCACCGTATGTTTTAGTAATATTTTCAAGAGAAAGGTAGTTCACGTGTGTTTTATTTTTTCAAACGGATATAATCATTCAGGATTAAAAGTGATTCCCTCAAATAGATATCCTTCCCAACAGATTCTTTAAACGCTATATTTCGAGTAATTTTAGCAGAGTCAGCATTAATTTCAGCCAGATCAGTAGCCAAATTTTCAACGCTCTTTATTTGGTAATTTTTAAAGGCATCTCTAAATTCCTGCGCTTCTTTTTCCTGATTTTTAAGCAACTGCTTATAGGCATTTAAACTTAGCGGCATAATGGATTGATCCCTTTGTTTTTTTATGCGAAGGGCATTTTTAAGAACCATCTGGAAGGAAGGATCTGATTTTACGCGATCTTCACTCTTTTTTCTTAGTAAATCAATAGATTGTAGCCTAGACTTTTGGGGTTCATACCCAACAGGGGCAATCTCTGTCCACTCCATGGCATAATCTTCTTCTCTTTCACCTATTTCCAAATAATGATATTGGTCAGGTAAAATAATATCAGGCGTTACCCCCTTCAACTGAGTAGAGCCACCATTAATTCTATAAAACTTTTGCGTCGTTATTTTCACTTCTCCTAAAGGTTTAAATTCTTCGTAATCTCTAAGCCCCATATCCAGGTCGAAGAAACGTTGAACGGTCCCTTTACCGTAGGTCGATTTTGTTCCGACAATGATAGCTCTGCCATAATCTTGCAAAGCTGCGGCAATGATTTCAGAAGCAGAGGCACTCATATTATTAACCATGACGATCAGTGCCCCATCATACTGCGTTCTTGAATCAGGATCACGTAAAACGTCCGCTTTACTTTCTTTTGATTTCACTTGAACGACAGGACCTGAAGGGATAAAAAATCCGGTCATTTTGACTACATCACTTAATGAACCACCCCCATTATTTCTTAAATCCAGAATAATACCATTTACGTTTTCAGCTTTTAACTTTTCAATTTCCTTTTCTACATCTGGCGCACAAAAACGACCTTTTGGGTCTTCGAAATCAGCATAGAATCTAGGCAAATAGATATAACCATACTTTTCGTTTGGAAATTGGTCGTTTTTCAAAAGAAGCGATTTAGCAAAACCTTCTTCCAATTCAATGATATCCCTAACTATTTCAACTTCCTTAATGGTACCGTCAACCTTTTTAACTAATAAACGGACTTTCGTTCCTTTTTTTCCTCTTATTTGCTGAACAACATCATTGATTCCTAGTCCAGAAATATCTTTAAAATCAGCTCCTTCCTGAGCTACTTTTAAAATAATATCATTTTCAAATAATTCTTTTGATTTCCAAACTGGACCACCAACTACAACGGTAGCCACTTTTGTGTAATCACCAACGGTTTGCAGGGTTGCACCGATCCCCTCTAACTTCCCTGTAAATCTGATATCGAAATTTTGTTTTTCAATAGGCTCGAAATAATCGGAATGAGGATCATACAAGTGCGTCAAACTATTTATATAGATACTTAATCTATCAGATCTTTTGGTTTTAAAGAGTCTTTCGTACCACTCGTCATATAATTTCAGCACAGCTTCCCTTGCTTCCTTTTCCAATTCATCTGTACTTTTTGTCTTTATTTCCGCACTCCCCTTGCCCTGTAATTCCAATTTCTCATTTACTCTGGAAATAATCTCATAAACGAGTAATTTTCGCCATACCTCTTTTAATTCCGTATCATTTGCAGGGAAAGGTCTTTTTTCACTATCTGTTTCGAAAGTGGCATCTCCATTTAGATTAAATGGTTTAGAGAGTAAATCTCTATAAATAAGCTGAGTCTTACGCAATGACTTATCCAATAAATCGATAGATAGGTCAAAAAAGGTAAAAGTACCTTCGATAGCTTGATTATCCAGATTTAATTGGTGCTTTTCCAATAACGCAAGGTCTTCCTTGGTTAAAAAACGCTTACCGCCGTCAATACTTTCTATATAATAGTTAAATAATTGTTCTGATAATTTGTCGTCCAAAGATTTTGGTCGGAAATGTAATTGTTCAACATAATTGAGCACGGTTTTTACCAACACCGCTTCTTTTCCTTCATTTTGAGATGGTTTCGGTAAAAAAGAGGCAATTAATAAAATGCCAGCAAATAGCGAAACAATAATAAGACCTTTCTTTTTCATTCAATATTATTTACTTAAACGTGCGAATATAGCTTTTTAAAGCCGCTTTTTATGAAAGAATGCTTTTAGTAAACGGTTTTTTTTGTAGCTTGTTTCAATATATGACTTTATCTTGAAAAAACATTTGCCGTGGCTAGAATATCTCTTATAATATTGCTTTTTATGATTACAGATGCAACTGCTCAAAGTACTTTCGTCCCTAATTATGATGAAAATAAAGTTGTTAATTATTCATTACCCGATGTAGGCGATATCATTGGCGAAAAAATTAACAACGTATCTCAGTGGGAAAAAGCAAAAGGTAAATGGCTGCAAATTTATGCTTCAGAAATGTATGGTACCTTTCCATCAAAAAAAATAAGCGTTACTTCTAAACTACTGGTTCAAAAACCAATACTAAACGGTAAAGCGGAAATGAACGTATGGGAAGTTTCTCTGGCTGGAAAAGTAAAAATTCATCTCATTGGTTTTATTCCATTGGGTGCGCCAGTCAAGGCTTCCTTATTAGGCCTTAATTTTTGCGGAATTAACACCATTTTTATGGATGCTGAAATCCCTGTTTCCTCAAAATATGTAATTTGTAATGAAACCCCATTTTTCAATAATCATATTGCCACGGACAAAGCAGTTGGAACACAAAAAGATACCTGGCAAATAGAAAAAGTGATAAATGCAGGCTATGCTTCCTTTTCCGTAGCATGTGCCGATTTTGAAGAGGATTTTCCAGATGGTTACAAAAAAGGGGTGCGAACTATACTTGCCAATGATTTAAATACTATCCCCAAAGATTGGTCTGCTATGAGTGCCTGGGCCTGGGGATTAAGTAAAATGTTAGATGTAATAAAAACCTTACCAGAGCTCAAGAATGCAAAAATGATTCTTCACGGTCATTCCCGAATGGGTAAAGCGAGTCTTTGGGCTGCTGCCAATGATACTCGTTTCGACGCAGTTATAGCTATACAGTCCGGTGAAGGTGGAGCGGCTCTGCTTAGAAGGAATTTCGGAGAAGGGATTGAACCTATAACCACTCGATTTCCTCATTGGTTTTTACCTGATTTTGCAAAATACGCGGGCAGTGAATCTACCTTACCGTTTGACCAACATATTTTACTAAGCTTAATTGCCCCAAGACCTCTCTTCGTGAGCAGTGCACTGGATGATAAATGGGCTGACCCAAAAGGAGAATTCCTTTCAGCAAAAGAAGCTGGTTTTGCTTATCAGCTTTACGAAAAAAAAGGTATTTCTGAAGTAAATATGCCTGATACAGAAGTACTGGTTGGCAAAAATGTAAACTATTATATCAGAAAAGGAAAACATGAAGTGAACGCTTTAGACTGGGATTATTTTTTAAAATTTATCCCTAAAGTTGTTTCTGGAGATTTCTGAATTCATTTATTAAAATGCGTCAGTAATTGTTCTTTGTAACTGGGCCCAACTGGAATTTTTTCTTTCCCAACCTGAAGGGTGTTGCCATCTAAAAAATCAATTTTATTGATAGCGACAATGTACGATTTATGAACGCGTATAAATTGGGATGAGGGCAATTCCAGTTCAAGCGTTTTTAAAGCGCCCAATGATAAAATACGACTTCCATTTAAATGAAAAGAAACGTATTCACTTAAGCTTTGTATATATATAATTTCCGATAACTTTAATCTGTGTATTCGATGTTCCGATTTTACTAATATAATTTCCTTATCCTGGCCTTCATGTTCAACATTTACCATTTCTGTCTTAAACCGGTGACGTTCCAATGCTTTATTTACGGCCAGCGTAAATCGGTCAAAACGAATAGGTTTTAACAAGTAATCAACTACATCGAGGGCGTAACCTTCTAAAGCGTGCTCAGGGTAAGCAGTAGTTAAAATAATCAGGGGCTTATAGGTTAATGATTTTATAAACTGCAATCCGCTCATTTCGGGCATCTGAATATCTAAAAAAATCAAATCTATTTCTTTCGTTTGCATTATTTGCATAGCCTCCAGAGGGTTTCTGCATTGGGCAACTATGGTAAAACCTAATCGTTGAACATAGTTTTCAATAAGCATTCGCCCCAACTCCTCATCATCGACAATAAGACATCGCAAATTCATCATTTTACAATTTTTCAATGATTAAATCTACTGAAAAAATATGGTCTCGTTCTTCAATGTTTAGTTGAAACTGGTCTGGATAGATTAATTCCAATTGTCGCCTTACATTAACTAAGCCAATACCTCCTGTATCGTCTGTTGTATGGGATTTATCGGGTAGACTATTTTGGACATTCAAATGCAGGGATTCCCCCAAAAGCTGCAGCTTTATGTTAATCCATCCATTTGCTTTGTCCTCAAATTTACTATGTTTAAACGCATTTTCCACTAATGGGATGAGAAGCATAGGCGCAATTTCAAGATGATCAGGAATTTCACCACAATCAAAATTTACATTTAATCCCCGGCTGTCTTTTAATAAATTGAGTGATATGAAATGCCTGATATAACCTATTTCTTTTTCCAGCCTTACCTTAGGCGCATTGCATTCGTACAACATGTATCGCAACATATCGGAAAGAACAAGAAGATAATCAGGTGCTTTATCCGATTTTATTAGCGTCAATGTGTAAATATTGTTCAACGCATTAAATAGGAAGTGTGGATTTGTCTGACTGCGTAAAAATTTCAACTCTGTTTCCAGTTTTTCAGACCGTAATTGAACAGATTCCTTTTCCTTTATTGCAAATAAACGGGTAACCTGTAATAAGGTACTAAGAAGAAATGCCATAAATAAAGGAAAACTTCGACCCAGAAAATACCACGATTTGGTTAAGGTACTTATTTTTCTAGTTCCACGGTATCGACCTCTTGGATAAAAATATTCCACCAGTTCCTGAACGCCATAGCTGATGGCCAGAATTAGCAATAAGCCAATAAATAAGTATAAAAAATGCTTTTTCTTAAGATAAAGCTTTGGAAATAGAAACAAAGTATTCAAATATACCAAGGTCATTTGCCCTAATACTATAGTACCTGATTTTGGAATCGTTTCCAAAATATTCTCACCCCCACCAATCAAAAAAGTTTGTGTAAGAAGTATTCCTAACCAAAGTAACCCTTGAAACAATAATATTTGGAAACGAGGCATATTTTATAATTTTATATTCTACAATATTACTACATGTCTATGCTATTTTGTTATTTATTCAACAAAAGCCTATTTATTATCAGTAAAACTTTAAAAAGGATAATTTGTATTGATTGATAAAATATGGGTATTCGTTGAAAATATTTTTTAACCCTGGATTTACACCTTTTATTTGTGGCATAAATAAATTTATAATGATTAAGTACAATTTTCTATTTTTCTTTTCTTTTCTTTTGACCGCAATGACGGCTCAAAATACTACCATTACGGGTACAGTAATCTCCAACGGAGACGGCTCAACCCTTCCCGGAGCGCATGTTATACTAGTTTCTGTAGCGGGCGGAGCGGAACTTGACAATCTTACCGATGACAAAGGGAAATTTGTGGTTAATAATATCAAACCGGGCGAATATCTACTCACAATAAGTTATTTAGGCTTTACTGATTATAAAAAGCAGCTTCAAATCACAAGACGAGGCCTTGAGCTGGGTGATATTAAATTGGTAGAATCTGCCTACGAACTTGGTCAGGTTCAAGTAGTTGGACAGGCAGCTCAAGCGACAAGTAAAAATGACACGCTCCAATTCAATGCCAGCTCGTTTAAAACCAATCCTGACGCATCTGCGGAAGAGTTGACACGAAAGGTTCCTGGTATTGTTATAGAAAATGGTAAAATTCAAGCACAGGGTGAAGATGTAAAAGAGATTTTAGTAGACGGAAAGCCATTTTTTGGAAATGACCCCGCTGCTGCACTTAAAAATCTTCCCGCTGAAGTGATCGATAAAATTCAAATCTTTGACAGACAAAGTGATCAGGATGCATTCTCTGGCTTTAATAGTGGTCAGACCACAAAATCGATAAACATTATCACCCGTCAGGATAAAAGAAATGGTGCTTTCGGTCGTTTATTTGGCGGGTACGGAACCGATGAAAGATACCAGGCAGGAGGAGCTGTTAATAGGTTTAAAGATGACGTTAGATTTACTATTCTTGGACAATTTAACAATATTAACGAACAGAATTTTTCAAGCGAAGATCTTTCTGGTGTAAGTCAAGGTGGTGGTCGTGGTTCCGGAGGCGGTAGTTGGGGCGGCGGCGGTGGCAGCTGGGGTGGCGGAAATAATGATTTCGTCGTAGATCAGAAACAGGGAATTGCCAAAACCAATGCTTTTGGTATGAATTATTCCGATACATGGGGTAAAAAACTAAAGATTTCAGGAAGCTATTTCTTTAACCAGGGCAATATTGTTTCTGAACAAAATCTTAACAGAGAACTCATTAACAATCGCAGTGATTTTTCTCAGTTCTATGAAGAACACAATGAAGCTACCTCCGGAAATTTAAATCATAGAATGAATATGCGGATAGAATATGAATTAAATAAAAATAATTCATTGATTATCCAACCTCGTATGTCTATGCAAGACGCAGATGGAATGCAATTTATTACGGCCGAAAATAATACTCAGTTATTAAAACTTAACGATAGTAAAACAGATTTTTCTACCCTTCTTGGAGCTTTAAATTTCTCCAATCAGGTTCTATGGAGACATAAGTTTAAAAAAGCCGGTCGAACTTTTTCTGCAGAAGTAAATAATTCCATTAGAAACCAGGACGGGGAGAGTAGTTTATACGCACTAAATAATAGTTTCGGCAGTCGCCTTAGGGCCGATACTATAGACCAGGAAAACAGACTTTTAGCTAAAGGTTCTACCACTAGCGCCAATATTAACTTTAATGAGCCTATCAGCAAAAAGTCAGGATTACAATTATCCTACAATGTGTCAAGACAGATTGATGATTCTGACAAAAAGAATTTCAACCTTGATCCATTGACCAATACCTACT